>WNFD01022401.1_pt1 | contig 10408 bp, 5 predicted proteins | sample 5400491 | NCBI WGS metagenome assembly WNFD01 (sample SAMN13153343, study PRJNA577476) | soil metagenome | isolation source: 120 cm saprolite under Douglas fir tree site 2 hole 2 replicate 2 | place: USA:California | collected 2015-04-18 | reverse complement strand
GTTGCTCTGCTTGACGATCCCATAGACGGTCGCCAGCCCGAGGCCGGTGCCGGTCTGCTTGGTGGTGAAGAAAGGTTCAAAGATGCGCGACTGCGTCTCCGGGTCCATGCCGATGCCGTTGTCGCGCACCGACAGCATCACATAATCGCCGGGAGGCACGTCGGCGGCGATGCCGGCGCTGGTGTGGCGCTCGATCTTGATGGAAAGCACGCCTCCGTTGGGCATGGCGTCGCGCGCATTGGCGGCCAGGTTGAGAATCACCTGCTCCAGCTGGCCCTGATCGGCATTCACCACGCCCAGGTCTTCAACCTGCACATGAATCCTGAGCTGGATTTCCGCGCCCACCATGACCTCAACCATGTTCGTGACCTCGCCGATCACCATGCCCAGATCGAGCGGATGAGGCGTCATCATCTGACGCCGGCCAAAGGCCAACAGCTGCTTGGTCAGTCCGGCGGCCTTTTCGGTGGCGGCCATGATCTTGTCGGCCCTGAACGACTGGGCGGCATCGGCGGCGGTCATCTGCATCAGTTCGGCGTAGCCGGTGATGACGCCGAGAATATTGTTGAAATCGTGGGCCACGCCGCCCGCCAGCCTGCCCACGGCTTCCATCTTCTGCGACTGGCGCAGCCGTTCTTCCAGGTTCTGCTGCTCGGTGATGTCGTGCAGAACGATGAGATGCCTGCCGGGCAGGATATGGGCGCTGAAACCGCAGTCGCAGAGGCGCTTGACGCCGTCGTCGCGACGGACCCAGAAGCGCGTGCGTCCGCTGCCGGAATCGCGCATCTGTATCCAGTCGCCTTCCTGATCGCGGCCGAGAAATTCGAGCAGGCTGCGTCCTCTGAGCTCTTCGCGCGACAGGCCCACCAGGCCGCCGGCGGCGGAGTTGGCTTCCACGCAAAAGCCTTCGTCCTCGACGATCATGATGCCGTCGAGCGAGTTCTCGAAGATCGAGCGCACCGTGGCCTCGCTCTGGCGCAGCGCTTCTTCCGACTGCTTGCGTTGAAAGGCGTACTGGATGGAGCGCAGCAGCAGGCGGCGATCGAACGAGCCCTTGACCAGGTAGTCCTGCGCGCCTTCGCGCACCGTGCGGATCGCCAGCTCCTCGTCATCGGAGGCGCTCAGCACCAGGATCGCGGTGCTGGAAGCGGCGGTCAGAATGCGGGAAAAGGTGTCGTAGCCGAGGCTGTCTTCAAGGTTCAGATCGAGCAGAATGATATCGAATCGGACGGTCGAGAGCAGGGCCAGCGCCTCGGAAAGCTGGACGACATGCCGCCAATGAAATCCGCTGGCGCCTTTGAGCAGCCCGGTGATAAACCGCGCGTCCACCAGGTTGTCTTCGACCAGCAAAATATGCAGCGATTCCGCCTGTCGGCGTGCGATGATGCCGTCGATTTTCGACTCCAGAGGCAATGATTCTTCCGTGGTCCGCGTCGGGATGTTTCACCAGTACTGTGACTGGCAGATCAGGTAATGTCGGTAAAAAAGCAGGTTTGCCCGTTCCGATTACCCGATGTCCCGATCTGCAACGAGTGCTGATTCTTCCCCACTGTACCAGACTAAGAATGTGTCGCCCGGTTCTGAACCATCCGGCGAAGACCGTCCGCCAGTTCGGCGATTTCATTCCTGAGCTGCCCGAAAACGGCGTCGGCGTTTTCGAGAGTGCCGGCCTGCGCCATTTTCTCCAGACGCCCGGCCGTACCGGCGACCGGCTGCGCCGAAAACTGCAGTGCCGAACCTTTCAGCTTGTGGCTGAACCGGGCGATTTCCACCGGCGATTTCTCCTCCAGCGCGGCCTGCAATTTCTGCAACATTACAGGATACTCCTGCGTGAATATCTGGAGAAGATCGCCCAACAGCTCCGAATCTTCGTTGACACGGTCCCACAGGGACGCTTCATCAAAAGGCGCCTTGCCGGATCCTTCGGGCTTGGATATCGGGTTCATCTGTTTTGGAAATCTTTGTGCGGCGAACGCCCGAGAGTTCGTCGAGCCCCGGACAAGCGTTAAAGGGAAGATATATGATTTTTAAAACAAGTCAATAAGGAGAGAGGGATTTTACGCGCAGGAGTAACCAAGGGTGATTTTTCCAGCCAGGAGGATTCTAATATTTGAGAAATCGTTGGAAATCGGCTGAAAACGCCTGCTAGAATGAAGTGGCCGAGCGGGAGTAACTCAGTGGTAGAGTCACAGCTTCCCAAGCTGTTGGTCGCGGGTTCGATTCCCGTCTCCCGCTCCAGAATTCAAGTCGTCGCTCCGGCTTTCGCCAGGCTTCAGCCGCCCGCTTCTACAGTTGCACCGGTATTTTTCAGGGGGCTGTTCAGCCCCAGGCTCCGGAACTCTCAGCCAGGTTCCGCGTTTTTTCACTTTGAAATCTGATCCAGGAATAAACAATCTCTCGAAGAACTCCTGATCTCAATTGATCAACTCTCGCCTGAGCGCGGCCCGCGGAATGGCAACTTATTCACCTTCTTTCCCGTCTGATTGAATGTCCGTCCATTTATATCCGAAAATGCGTGACTGCCCGCGCCGCGTTATTTCGGAGTTCATTATGTCCCACGCACGCCTTTTTATCGGGCCCTTGGCCCATCCGGAGCCTCTCTCATGCACCCCCATTCATTTCATAAGATCGCCACAGCTCTCATTTGTTTTTTAGCATTTGCTCTTTCAGTTCAGGCGCAAACCACGCCTGGATTTCTAGCCTCTCCGCAGGTATCTGAACTTGCACCAGCCTTCAAAGTCCTGGCGGCGGACGTCAACAATGACAATTTGGCCGACCTGATTACCTACGAATCCAATTCCACCGGCTCCAATATCGTGCTTTACCTCAATAAAGGAGACGGGACCTTTGGCGCCCCCATTTCCATCATGCAGGCGAACGGTATTGCCGACTTCGCCATTGGAGATTTCAATCAGGACGGCAATCTGGATATCGCGGTTCTCGTCAGCACCGGCCCTTTTAATGCGACCGGCACGGCCGCCGTGACCGTGCTTTTGGGAAATGGCCAGGGAAGCTTCGGCGGCGCTCAGACCTTTCAGGCCGGCAGTCTCGCGAGCAGCATTGCCGCGGGCGACTTTAACAACGACGGACGCATGGACCTGGCCGTACTCAGCACGTTTGCCAAAACTGTCACGATTCTGACCAATACCGGCACGACGTTCACCGCCGGCAGCTTCACGGTTCCCACCAACTTTGACACATCCAATCCCGGTTTTGCCCCCGACCTGCTTACCAGCCTGATCGCCGGCGATTTCAACGGGGACGGAAAAATGGACCTTCTGTACCAGGACTCCTGCGGCGATTCCGGTTGTCCGGTCAGTGAGGAGAATTACTACCTTCTCACCAATACCGGCAGCGGATTTACCGCGACGCATCTTGCTCTTGCGTCCACAGGAGCAGGCCCTCTGCACACCGCCGATCTCGACGGCGACGGACGTTCCGACTTCTTTTTTGCATACAACGGCTGTCATACCCCATGTACGGGGGTCGTTGCGGCCTACAGCAATGGAGACGGAACTTTTCAATCGATCGATGCTTTCAACGGCGATCTCACCGCCGGCGGCGATCCCGCCGATGTCATCGCGGGAGATTTCAACAATGACGGCGTCATGGATATCGCGGCGGCCGTTGTTTCCGGTTTAAGTGTCAACTCGGGCCTGGACATCTATACCGGAAAAGGCGGACGCACCGGATTTAACAACCCCGCGCACTTTGACAGTCCCAATGGCGCCAATGCGGCGCCCCTCCGCATCGCCGCCGGTTTCGTCAACGCGGACGGCCAGCCCGATATTCTGGTGGCGGAATTTGCCGGCGACTTCATCCCCTACATGAACATCTCCGGCACCGCGAATGATCCCTGCCCCTATCCCCTTCAGGGCGGAATCAACTTCTGCCTCCCTGCCGCCGGCGGTGCGGTGACTTCACCCGTCCATTTTGTGGGCAGCTTCCATGCCCCGACCCAGCCCGCCAATCGCATCGAACTCTGGATCGACGGTAAAAAACAATTTCAGGTCTTCAACGACCGTATCGACACCTCGGTGGCGCTCAGCGTCGGCGTTCACACCGCTACGCTGGTGGGCGTAAATGCCACCGGCCTGATCGTCAAGACCGCCGACCGCAGCTTTACCGTGCAGGCGGCGTGCCCAGTGCCCAAAACCGCGATGGTCTCGATCTGTTCGCCCGCTTCCGGGGCCGGCGTGGCTTCGCCCGTGCATATTACCGCTGCCGCTGCGGCGCCCGCGGGCCGCACCATCTCGGCCATGCGTATTTACATCGACAACGTGGCGCAGTTGACGGTTTCGAGCAACACGATTACGGATGACATCACGCTGGCTTCCGGAAGTCACCTGCTCGCAGTCGTCGCCTGGGATAACACGGGTTAACTTCGCCTGTGGAAGTCTCCGCCGGCGCAGTGCCGACGGCGCAGAGGATCACCGCCATCCGTGTGTATGTGGATAACGTAGCCGCCTTCTTCAGTTCGAACAGCGCCACGGCCAATTCCTTCTCCATCGATCCAAAACTGACGATGGCGGTGGGAACCCGCCACCTGGTGATCGTTGCCTATCAGAACAACGGAACGGCGCTCACTGTCGGCGAAACCATTACTGTCCATTAAGACTGCGACACTTGACCACCCTCTCGCCGCAATCATTCCTCCGGATGGAGGAATGATTGCGGCGATTGGCTTTGGTCTCAGTTATCTCTTTTAATTGATCAGCGTTCATCTGCGCAAATCAGCGGCAAAATACTTTTGGATTTCTCCCGCGAGTCCGTGGCTCCGTGATCGGTTCCGCAGCGGTCAAGTCTGCGATCAGCATCTGTGGCGCGGAATGACGGCCCGTCACATTCGCAAATCCCGCGCAGGAGCCGCTTCGATTCTGCCTCGCTCCCGGCTGTAGTAAAATCCTTGTCCGGGAGCGTGGCAAGATGAAAGACCAACGCGCGTTGCTGAATGCAATTGCGACTGCCAATGGCCCGAATCAGCATTAAGCAGCTAATTAATTGAGGACAACCATACCGAGTCAACAGCATCTCACAAATACGCGTCAGACTTTTTGATTCCCTTGATCTCATCTCCTTAGTATCATTAGTATTTAATGGCGAATTGCATGACATTAGAGGTTACGACACCGCATCAAGATGAACAATGATCGCACCAACTAGGGCGTCCATGTTCGAGTTTGCAAGTGCGCTTTCGAGTTTAACGTTAAATAGACTCAAATCCGATATGGGTTTTTCGGTGAGACACGATGGATGATCGACTTCTAAAAGATTGGACGGGACGAGCATTTGGGGGCCTATTTTCCCTCTGGAAGCACGCAGCCCATCATGCTTGGCGTTCATCAGCAGAAAAAGCCCAAGGAACTCCAGGCTACTTTCCCACTGCAACCTTCCACGCAATCGCTGCGTTTGGTGAGTGCGGTATCTGGTCACCTCAGACTAAATACGACAAGGGCTCAAGAATTCTGCGTACGCCGCATTTTGAAGTGCATAATGTTCCCGAATTCTCCCAGCCGATTGATGTGCTTCGTCAACTCTTAGCGCAATCGCGGCCGGGATCGAAAGAGAAGTCCGACGGGCAGTGGGCAGAAGCTTTGCTGAGTACATCTTCACAGGTGGACTCTGTTCCTGGGGCGCTACTGGAACAGCTTAACCCTCGCGGATCCATAGTCGTTGCAGGTCTATTTCAAGCAGCTTTGGTGCTTGCAAAAACTGGCATTTTGCAATCTGGCGATACAAGCGCTCAAGAGAACGAAAACAATAAGAAACAGTTGGCAGCGGGCTTGAAGCTGTGCATGAGCCAACTTCTGGAGATGCTAAAAAAACACTCCACATCCTCGAATGGCGGTCTTCCATCCGAGACCGATATTATTAATGATTCCAACCTGCCTTCATACTTCATGCTACAAGTTGCCATTTCATTGGATGCGCGACGACAATTGATTGAACGCTTCGAGTTCCCTGATGATGAATTCGCAAATGACGCCCTGAACCTGAAAAAAGTGCTTCTGGCATATTTCATTCGACAGTTTGATAGATTAATGGCCAGAAGCCACGTAATATCAGATCCTTATCGTGATCAAACGTCTTTGGCTTTCGTGCTTTGCGGCTGGAGCATATTGGATCCGACAAGCGCCCGAACGTCATTGTTCGCCGCTGGCATCGAAGCTGTGGTTAATGCCCAAAGAGACGACGGACGCTGGCCAGAAGGAATTTCAATTTCGACGTCTCCTTCGGGAGACACTGTGCAGCAACCAAGTGTTGATATTGCTATTCGCCTTGCAGAGAGCGCACTCGACCCGACGATTTTACTTCAACCAAGTCCTGCTCAAATTGAGATGATTAAGACCGCTCTGAAAGCGATGCGAAAAATGGCCAAGTTTCTGTCGGAGTCTTTCAGAAATGAAGGCGATCTGCTTGGCTGGGACAGTGATCGCACGAGGAGACCGGACCGCGTCGAGATGTGGGTCACGGCTATGGCCGCGCGATTATTTCATCTAGCGTGGATATATACCAGAGCATATAATCGAGCTGAATTATTATCCAAGTACGGCGTGACATTCGTTACTTCCGAACTCCCATCGGTGGCTATTGATAAGCGGTGGGCATCTGCAATAACGGAACCGGATTCTGTGCTTAAGCCAGCTGAATTGATTCTGGATTACATTCTTGCTCCAATAGATGATCAAGTCAAAAAAGGCCATCTTTTCCTGATGCCCAAAGAGGATGGCGTATCGTATATCGTTTTTGGACCGCCTGGCAGCGGAAAAACCTATTTCATCAAAATGATAGCTAATGTACTTGGCTGGCCGCTGTTGACGTTAAATCCTGGCCACTTCATTAAGGCAGGGCTGGAAAACATAGAAGCGACTTCAGCGCAATTATTTGCAGATCTTATGCAACTGGACCACGTTATCGTCTTCTTCGATGAGTGCGATGAACTATTTCGAGAACGTTCTACCAAAGAACCAGCAGATCGCAATATTCTTTCCTTCGCGACAGCGTCAATGCTACCCAAGCTTCAAGACTTGCATGACCTTCAACGAGTTATCTTTTTCCTAGGTACGAACTTCTTGAGCAATGTTGACAGAGCAATTCGCCGTCCCGGGCGATTTGATCATATTTTGTTATATGACAGGCCTGACGAGCATGCGCGCGAGTCTCTTCTGAGACAGTTCTATAAACCAGAGTTGCTGCAGCAAAAGTCCGCAGAGGAAGTAGCACAGGAAATAGCAGCCACTGCCGGTTATATGGTGTCCGAAATTAAGGCATATGTTAAAGCCAAGAACCAGAAACCACATATCAGCGTTGATGATTATATCGACTGGTGTGATCAGCATGGCAAGCAAGAACTTAACAGCTCTCGGATACCAGAGTCTCTACGGTCTGAGATAATGCGGCGCTGGAGTGTGCTAGGAAACAGGAAGTTAAATTTATGGCAAACTATCCAATCTCTGATACCAAAATCATAGGGTCCTTTGCGCCGAGAGAGCATGATTCGAGCTGCTCACTATGTGGTGAATTGCATGGGACGATTGCGCCCATACACCGAATCGCTGTCCCGATGAGTCCGCAATCGCGAATCTTACGAACAAAAAATAATTGGATGGCTGTGCCGTCGATTGGCCCATTAGCTCCCGGTCATTTGATGATGGTTTGTAAGCAACACTTTCCATCTGTGTTGAACTGTTCAGATGCAAATGACTGCTTCCTACTGGCGCAGGAATGCGCAACCATCCTCGAAAGTCTTTATGGCAGCCCAATCATCGCATTCGAACATGGCTGCAGATCAGGGGGGCTCAATCTCTCCGGTGCCTGTGTGCAGCATGCGCACTTGCATTTAGTTCCTGCACCAATGCAATTCCTGCGAAATGTTTTGGCCGATTTTGATGGGTGGCAACGTAGCATAAATCTGAATTATCCGCTGGAAGCTTTTGCAGATGTCGAATATCTCTTGATCGGGAATGTTCTGCCCGATCTTAGTTTATGGTTGCACAAGTGTCATGAGCCGTCCCCGTCGCAGGCCCTTCGGAGAGCGTTGGCGAACTCATTAGGTATCAGCGAAGCGTGGGACTGGAAGAAATCTGCTCGCGGAGAAGTATTCCTTCAGACTATTAAAGATTGGGAGCGCAAATGTGGGTGAAGTTTAGCCGTTCAGCATGCCGGGGCATTCTCAAGTGTTGATATTCAAAAAGAGAACTCTTCCGGCACTTGCATCTGATCCGGTGCAACGTTCTTCCAAACCACCGACTGAAGCCAGTAAAAGCCATGATCGGCATGCACAGCGAGATCAATTTCTTGCTTTACCTCTTCCGCTCGACGGAAATCGATCATAGGGCGGCGTCCGCCATCGCTGTATCGGAGTTCGCAGTCCCCATGGGTCCTCGGAAACAAGCCGATCAATCCTGCTGTCACCGTGTGATTGTTACACAATTGAAATCAGAGCGTATCGCGTCCCACCCTTCGCAAAAGCGCGAAGGATGTGCACCCATCTCATCGCACCCGTCTCATTGAATCATTGAATTGCCAGCATCGAGATATGCTTCACTGGGGACAAGTCTTTTTTACTAGAGTTTGATGAATCAACATCAATCGGTCATGCTTCAGAGCGAGATAGAACGCGCCCTGCTTTGCCTCATCCTCATTCAGTGTTCCCACCAGAACCAGCAGGTTACTGTTTTTCCTGAAGCGAAATCCCCAGCCTTCTCCCGGAGCGTCGGGCAGAAAATCATCCGCCAGGAAATTGCCACCGCTGACAGTGTCGATACCCGCAAACGTAATGACTCTTCCCGACAGCAGATTTACGACGGCAAACATCGCACAGGAACTGCCACAGCCCCAGGCCGCCACTCGATAGTAGCCGGCAAAGTTCGGGCCTTTCCTGATTTCATTTCGCAGGACCGTGCGGTACGTCTTTGCGATCGAGTTGCTGGTGATGTCAAGCCGGGGAATAACTTCCTGCTTCGGGGACGGGACTTTGTAATCGTCAAACTTCGGCGCGGAGGAGTCGATCAAGTCTTTGCTCTGGATGACGGAACAGTCTTGATCCTGAGGGAACGACACGCCGACAAGCAGCAGGACAACGGCTACAAGAGTGAATTTCATGACGGTAGAGATTTTACGCCATCATTCCGGGACAAACCAAAACCTTCACCGCAGCGCAACGTAGCCGCAATCAAAGACAAGACCTTTGCACCACGGAGGCACTGAGGCACGGAGAAGCCGGCTAGATCGGCGGACCCGCCGGCGCTCCCGACGGCGCGATCTTCGGGACGTTTCTCTTCGGGTCGCGCATGAACATCTCGATCCTGCGTTTGAGAGCGGCGTTCGCTGTGCGGCCGGGTCCTTGCAGCTTCGCGAGAATCTGTTCCACTCCCGTCCACGCGTCCGCGGTGGCTTCAGGCGGGGTGTTGTCGTCGGCTGCGAGGATCATCAGGCGGTCGGCCAGTTCGTTCTGCACTACGCCAGCCAGTTCATTGTTCCGAACTGCTGCGGCCGGAAACGTGTTCTGCACCAGGGCCGCGATGACTTCGGCTCCCGAAGGCGACGACGGCTCGAAATGATGGATGGCGTTCAATCTCTCCAGGCGCTGGGCTTCCAGAAGTACGTCGAAGACGGTTTCGGCGACGGAGCGCGCGCCGTCATAAGGACTAAACACATATCCGGCCGAAGAACGGTACGACTCGGGGCTGAGTCCGTGGTTCTCGTATTGCACCAGGGTGCGCCAAACTTCGGGAGAGACTTCCAGCTCTTCGGGCTTCAGGGCCTGGAGGGCGAGCCGCAGGGCTTCGCGCTGGGCGGCCGGGTCCCAGACTTCGAGAGGCTTCTGTCCGTCGCCCGCGAGCGACGGAGGAATCTTCGCGCCGCCCACGACCCGCAGCGCGGAACCTATGGCGTAGCGGTGGAAGAGATAGACAAGAGTGAATCTGGCCGCAAGGCGCGACGACGGTTCGCCTTTTCTCAGCATCCTCGCGCTGTAGTTTTTGAGCAGCGCATCGCGGACGGGCAGCACCTGCTTCAACCACGTTACCGGGTCGGGTCCGTCGTCGTAGGCGTTCCAGCGCGGGTCGTCGTTGTTGCCCCAGAAGATCCCCTGATGCAGCGCCTTCTGAATGACGGCTTCGAGACGCGCGCTTTCCTGCGCGGCGTCTTGTACGGCCGTGCTGTAGCCCCACTCGATGGCGAAGCGGTCGTAGCTTCCGACGCCCTGCATGTAGGCGTCGCTCATGTCGGCGGTGCCGTCTTTGCGGATCGCGATGCGCGGGGCGAAGTAGTCCATGACCGAGCCGCGGCCAAAGGTACTGGCGGCGAAGTTGTGTTCCAGTCCGAGGACGTGTCCCATCTCATGGCAGGTCAGGAGAGCGATGCGCTTCAGCATGACCTGGTCTTCGGTGAGCGCCGGATCGGC
>WNFD01016608.1_pt1 | contig 10408 bp, 8 predicted proteins | sample 5400491 | NCBI WGS metagenome assembly WNFD01 (sample SAMN13153343, study PRJNA577476) | soil metagenome | isolation source: 120 cm saprolite under Douglas fir tree site 2 hole 2 replicate 2 | place: USA:California | collected 2015-04-18 | reverse complement strand
TGCCCGGTGTCCATCGCCTGCTGCACATTGATACCCGCTTCCGCGAGCCGCTTCAGATGCTCTTCCCGTTTCTCAGGATCCACGATGTGCGTAGCCTTGTCGCCCCTGTCGAAGCCATCTTTGAAGAACGAGCGAAGCACCCTGTGCTCCTCGTCGATGCTGTTGAAGAAGGCGCAAATGTGACGTTGCCCGCCGAGATGGCCTCCGGCGAACTGTACGGAATGATTGACAGCCATATATCACCTCACACGCGTAGTAGACATACGCACGGGGATCTCACATCTGGGCCGATCGGCATTTAGTTCGACGTGCCTGCGCTCTTGCGAACCCGTCGTCGCTCCTTTATCTCGAGGAGGAACTGGTCCGGTGGAACGAAGAACGGATTCTCCTGCAGCACCCCGCCGATGATCACGACCGGGTGCGTGCGCAGGATATCCATTGTCACGTTTGCGCCAAATTTCGACAGATCGTACGTACACACCACCGGATCATCGTACTTGGGAAGCACGTAGTTGAGCCGTGTCTCGTATTCCACGAGGTTATCGACGCCAGGTTTGTCGAGCAGCGCCCATTCCATGTGCGCCACCAGTCTGGTGAGCGGGTACCCGGCCGTATCGGCCGATTGCAGCACCTCTTCGATCAATGCCAACATCGCATTCTGGTCGAAGTGGTCCCCGCGCAGGTAAGCGTCCTGCCAACGCCGCACCTCCAACTGGCCGGTGTCGATCGCGCGATGCACATTGATGCCTGCTTCGGCGAGGAGCTTAAGATGTTCTTCCCGTAGCTCGGGGTCTACGACATGGAAAGCTTTTTCCCCCCGCTCGAGGCCCTCTTTGATGAACGAGCGAAGCACCCTGTGCTCCTCGTCGATACTGTTGAAGAAAGCGCAAATGTGACGTTGCCCGCCGAGATTGCCTCCGGCGAACTGTACGGAATGACTCTCGGTCGCCATAGTTCACCTCACATACGTCGTAGACATGCTCCGGAAAGCACAATCGCGAACGCATACCAGATGTTTACGGCGATAGCCGTCAGGAAAAGCGCACCTCACGCGCTGAAATATCCCTGAAGGAGAAGCGCCAACCCAAGTGCGATTGCATCGACGTAAGCGCGAGAACGTAGCATGGAACAGAACGTAGGACGGAACCGGAGGTAGAGAGGTCGAATGTGGAGGAGCCGCTGTCCATGGCTCGCCTCGCCTGGATCGCGTCAGAGCTGGGTTCCGCAACCCGCTTTCCGAGGAAAACCATCATACTACAGAAGCCCCAACCCGACGAGGGTCTGTACTCGTCTTGTCTTAGCTCCATAATTCTGTCACCCCTTAACGGCAACGTGAAAATGTCACCCTATGAACAGGGGAACATTTGCATTGAGCCAGAAAGAGCTACAACGAGTGGCGGTTATTTCCAGATGCGTGAAGGGGGAGTTGGCGTGTGCCAGAGCCGCCGGACTCCTGTGCCTGAGCGTGCGCCAAATTAAGCGCTTGAAGAAGCGTTTGCGCGAAGAGGGGGAGGCGGCTTTGGCACACGCCAATCGCGGGCGGCCCAGTCGCCGTCGCCTGCCCCAGGCCGTGCGAGAGCGCATCGTGCAGCTTTCACGAGGCACCTACGCCGGCTTCAACGACCACCATCTCTGCGAAAAGCTGGTGGAATGCAAGGGCATTTCGCTCAGTCGCGAAACTCTTCGCCGACTGCTGCGCCAGCACGGCCTCGGAAGTTAGACCAGTCAGACACGCTGGGGAGATATCTGATTGCCCGGAACAGCCGGCGAGACTAGGATATTGTTTCCCTGGGCCTTGTCGCGGCCGAAATTTCGAGGCCAAGGAGGCTCCCTTGAGGCTCACTTACGGACCCAGCCGCGCTTGCCTGCTGGCCGGAGTCTTGTTTTACGGAGCAGCAACATCCCTCGCGCAAACCGAGACAACACCCGGTTCGAGTGCGCCGGGCCAACCCATACCCGGAACGCTGGGAGTGAGCCCGTTCGCGGGTAGCGTGCCGGCAAAGCTCGTTCCGGGCGTTATGCCCCTTTCGTTGCGGGACGCTATCGACCGCGGATTGAAGCAAAATCTGGGAGCGCTTCTTTCCAATGCGGACATTCGCTCGGCGCGCGGACAGCGTTGGGAGCAATTGAGTGCGCTCCTGCCGCACGTAACCGCGGCGCCTTATGTGGACGTATCCCAAATAAATCTCCAGGAACTGGGCATCAAGTTTTCCTTTCCGGGAGTCAATCTCCCGTCGACCGTTCGTTTTTCCTATTTTGATGCGCGCGTAAGTGTGGACCAGTCCCTGTTTAACTGGAAGTCGATCAACAATGAGCGCGCCGCTAAGCAGGCCTTGAAGTCCGCGGAATATAGCTACAAGGATGCGCGCGATCTCGTTGTGCTCGCCGTGGGCTATACCTATTTGCAGGCCATCGCCGACGAAGCTCGCATCGAAACAGCGGAAGCGCAGGTTAAGACGGCGCAGGCGCTCTTCGATCAAGCGACAGACCGTGTGAACGCGGGCACCTCGCCGGACATCGATGCGCTGCGCGCCAAGGTCGAGCTGCAAACGCGGCAGCAGCAGTTGATTCAAGCGAAGAACAACCTCGCCATCCAGAAGCTGACCGTCGCGCGCGTGATCGGGCTGGCTCCCGGGCAGGAATTCGAATTGACGGACAAGTCGCTGTACCAGCCGTTCGAGGGAATCACCGTCGAAGAAGCTCTGAAACGCGCTTACGCTACGCGTTCCGATTACCAGGCGGCCATGACTGATGTCCGCGTGGCGGAATTCTCCCGGAAGGCCGCGGTGGCCGGTTATTTTCCGTCGCTTTCCTTTAATGCGGACTATGGTGCGGGGGCCTTGCATCCTTCCGCAGCAAGGCAAGTATTCGATGTGCGCGGGACATTATCGATTCCGATCTTTCAAGGCGGTAGCGTTCACGGTGACGTTTTGCAAGCGGATGCGAGGCTGGAGCAGAACCGCGAGCGCCTGGACAATCTCCGCGCGCAGATCGACTCCGATGTACGGACCGCTCTGCTGAACCTGGAGTCGTCGGCGGAACAGGTCAACGTGGCGCGCAGCAACATTGATTTGGCGGAGCAGACCCTGACCCAGTCGCGCGATCGTTTCGGTGCGGGTGTCACCGATACTGTGGAGGTGGTGCAATCGCAAGAGGCGGTAGCTAGCGCCCACGAACAGTACATCTCGAGTCTCTACAGCTACAATTTTGCAAAAGTTTCCCTGGCGCGCGCTCTGGGCGCCGCGGAAGAGGGCGTCAAGGAATATTTCAAAGGAAAATGAACATGGCGGACGAGAACCCACCCCGTTCGGTCCCTGATGCAGGCAAGGTCGGCGTGTTCTTGTGGCGCTACTTAAGCAGTTACGAATCGACCGACGACGCCCAGGCGGACGTTCACCTGTACCCTGTCAGCGCGCGTATTTCCGGCTATGTAGTGAAGGTCAACGTGGACGACAACCAATGGGTGCAAAAAGGCACCGTGCTGGTAGAGATCGACCCGAAAGACTACGAAGTTGCGGTCGCGCAGGCGCAAGCCAATCTCACCAATGCCGAAGCGACAGCTCAATCGCTGAATATCACGGTGCCGATTACTTCGGTGAACGCTTCGAGCCAGTTGAAGTTCACGGCGTCCGACATCGGAAACGCGACTGCTGGAGTCATTGCGGCTGAAAGGCAGCTCACTGCCGCCCACGCCCAACTGGAACAGGCGGAGGCCAACGATGTGAGGGCGCAAGACGATCTCCACCGCTACAAGCTTCTGGTCGACAAGCGGGAAGTGGCCGAGCAGATTTACGATCAGGCATTGGCCACGGCCAAATCCAGTACCGCGGCGGTAGCGGCAGCCCGTGCCAATGAGTCCGCCGCGCAACAATTCGTGCAACAGGCGCGGAGCCGTCTGGTGCAAGCGGATGCCAACTACCAATCTGCGGAGACTGGACCGCAGCAGGTGTCTTCCACCAGGGCTCGGGTGCGGGCGTCAATCGCTGACGTGGAGCAAAAGCGCGCGCTGCTCGAACAAGCCCAGCTGAACCTCCAGTACACCAAAATCGTTGCGCCGGTCACCGGTGAAGTGAATAAAACGGTGGTCGTCGGGTTAAATGTTCAACCCGGGCAGCAACTCCTCACCTTGGTGCCCCTCGACGATGTTTGGGTGACCGCCAATTTCAAGGAGACGCAGCTGAAGCACATGCGCGTCGGACAGAAAGCGGAAATCCATGTGGACTCGACCGGCCGGACTCTAAAAGCTCACGTGGACAGCATCGCAGGGGCAACGGGCCCGCTTTTCAGTTTGCTTCCTCCGGAGAATGCCACGGGCAACTACGTTAAAATTGTCCAAAGGATTCCGGTAAAGATAGTTCTTGAGGCGGGAGAGAACCGCGATCGTCAGCTTCGGCCCGGCATGAATGTCGTGCCGAACGTATACCTCCAATGAGTTCCGCTGCACTCACCATCGACCAGGACGTTTGGCGGCCCAAATACAATCCTTGGCTGATTGCTGTTGTCGTGGCGCTGGCAGCCTTCATGGAGGTCCTCGACACCAGCATCGCCAACGTGGCCCTGCCGTACATGGCCGGGAATCTGGGGGCGAGCAACGACCAGAGCACCTGGGTCCTGACCTCGTATCTGGTCTCGAATGCCATCATCCTGCCAATCAGCGGGTGGCTCGCAGGCGCAGTGGGACGGAAGCGCTTTTTCATGGCGTGTTTGACTGTGTTTACTGTGAGTTCCTTGCTTTGTGGGTTGGCGCCGAGTCTCGGGCTGCTTCTTCTCTTCCGCGTGTTGCAAGGCGCGGGCGGCGGAGGGCTGCAGCCGATGGCTCAGGCCATTCTCGCCGACACCTTTCCGCCGCACCAGCGAGGCTTGGCTTTTGCGCTGTATGGCATCACGGCCATCATGGCACCCACGATTGGACCAACTCTCGGCGGGTGGATCACCTTCAACTATTCCTGGCGCTGGATTTTTTTCATCAATCTACCGGTCGGGTTGGGCACATGGTTTCTTGTGCGGCGCTTTGTCGAAGATCCGCCCTATTTAGGCCGGCTCAAGTCGGCTGGCGTTAAGTTGGACTACGTTGGCATCGCTCTGCTCACTCTGGGTATCGGGGCGTTGCAAGTGCTGCTCGATAAGGGTCAAGAAGATGATTGGTTTGGGTCGCGCTTCATTACCACCTTAGTCGTCGTGGCGACCGTCTGCCTGATCTCGCTGGTTATCTGGGAGTGGTTTCAAAAGGCGCCGATCATCGATGTCCGCATGTTCAAGAGCTTTAACTTCGCCAGCGCGAACTTGATGATGTTCACCCTGGGAATCTTGCTGTTCAGCGCCCTCGTCCTGATGCCGCAGTTCCTCCAAACGCTATTGGGGTACACCTCCCAACTGGCCGGCCTTGCGCTGTCCGCTGGAGGTCTTGTTTTGCTGTTTGAGATGCCCCTCATGGGCCAACTGACCACCAAGCTTCAGGCCCGCTACCTGATCGCCTTTGGTTGGCTAGCTTTGTCCATCGCCATGTTCTATTCCACGAAGCGGATTGACTTGCAGATTAGCTTCCATGCCGCCGTGTGGCTGCGCATCTCCCAGGTTATTGGTTTGGGATTCCTGTTCGTGCCGATTACGCTTGTGGCCTATATCGGAATTCCGCCGGAAAAGAACAACGCCGTCGCCGGAATCGTTAATTTCATGCGCAATATGGGAAGCAGCGTGGGAACCTCCATCGTCACCACGTTGATTGCGCGACGCTCTCAATTCCATCAGGGAAGGCTGGTCGAGTACGCCAGGCCCGACAATCCTAATTTCCAAAATTCCGTAAACGGCCTAACCCAGCAATTGGCTCACTCCGGACTAAGCACGCACGCCGCGCTCACGCAAGCCTACGCCAGGATTTACCAGAGCTTGCAGGCGCAGGCCGCGAGTCTGGCCTACATCGATACGTTTATGGTTCTTGCCGTGGGTGCAGCGATCATGTTCTGTCTCACTTTTGTTTTGAAGAAGAATGATCCCGGCGGTGGCGGGAATGTGGCGGTGGACTAGGGGAAGTGGAATGATATGTAGTTAGGATTGCGTGGAGCGAATAGTCGGCGCAGAGACCGGCATGATCAAAATCGTCACGGTTGAACGGGAGTATGGCAGCGGCGGAGGCGAAATCGCTCAATCGCTTGCGGCTCAACTGGGCTGGAAGCTTTGGGATCAGTTGCTCACCGAGGAGATTGCCCGGCTTGCGAATTGCCCCAAAGCCGTCGTCGAGGTCCGAGAGGAACGCGCCGATCCACTCTACTACCGGCTCTTCAAATCCTTTTTGCGCGGAAGTTATGAAGGCAGCCTCAACGCGTACAAGCTCAACCTGGTTGACAGCGAAACCATTTTGAAGATTACAGAACGGGTCGTTCAGCACGCCGCTAAGACCGGAAACTCTGTCATCGTCGGAAGGGGGTCGCAGCATTTTCTGAGGAACCGCACAGACACACTGCGTGTGTTTCTTTACGCTCCGAGAGAAGATAAAGTGCGCCGCCTCTTGGCTCGCGGCAAAAGCGAGAAGGAAGCACAGCAGCTTGTGGATACCGTTGACCGCGAGCGCGTCGATTTCATCCAGAAGTATTTCCGCGTCGAATGGCCTGACCGGGCCATTTACCACACCATGATCAATACGGCGATCGGCGATGAGGCCGTCGTTCACATGATTCTGGATTTCATGAAAACCGTCGATGCAAGAGTCTCTGCCTGAGTGCTCAGGAATAGATCCGCCCCGATCGTCCGGCTCGCAAGCCACTCCTGGGTTTAGCGCACGGTTTAAGTGCGACGTTCCGTTTGGATAACATTCGGACGAAAACCTGGGTTCAGCCAAACCAGCGCCGCCGCGAGTAGCTCGTTGCCCGTCCCCACGAATTACTTCTGGGCGCCCCGTCACTCGAAACTGTCGATTGTTGCTGCTTGGTCGTAACGTCGGTTTACATGAAACTGCCCGCTTCCGCCACTTCTCGACGATGGACTTCCCGCGCGTTCAGTGTTATCTCTAGGGCGGCTCCGGCATGGAAAAGAGCCGGACCATTCACTGGTACAATCGCTGATTTCACTTGGGGACAAATTATCTTTCTTTTACAGATGCAATCGGGGATCTCTTGCAGAAGTGTAGCGGGCTCAGCGAGTCGGAGGAACTTATGTTTGAGGCGCCTGAAGAAATCAAGGACAAAGGTTCGAAGGGACTGTGGATTGGCGTCGCAATGGTTGTCGCGGTGGTTGCCGTCGGAGGGTATTTCTTCGTCAGGTCCAGGGGCAATACAAATGCGCAAGCAACTGCTGCCAGCGCACCCGCCGCGGTCAAAGGGAACGCCGATCCTGTCCACGATTTAAAGATCCAGCGCGCCACGATGAATAAGGATCGCAACGGTACGATGGCCGTCTGGCTCGTGACCATTGAGAATAAATCCTCGGCGTATAGCTACAGCAAGATCCAGTATGAGACCACTTATGTCGGCGCCGACAATAACGCGATTCTGATCAACAAAGGCACCATTCCCGCCACGATCGGCCCCGGCGAACAGAATAATTCCGAAATCAATGACGCGCTCTACCCGGCGGGCACGGCGTGGTACAAAGTTCGAATCACTGGCGCGACTCCCGCGGCTCAATAGCCCGGAGTTCGCTTCGAATCGCGAACGATGGCAGCATCCATAGATAAATTCCCGCAGGGTGAAATTCCAGCGAAGTTGAATATTGCCGAGCATTTTCTGGATGCCCCGGCCGCATCGCACCCCGAGCGCCCCGCCATCGTTGGCGAACCGCGCGAAGTGACCTACGGCGAACTGGCCGCGCTCGCCAATCGCGCGGGGAATGCGTTGCGTGCGCAAGGCGTTTCCCGGGGCGACCGCGTTCTGATTGTGCTGCCGGATTCCGCGGAATTTGTGGCCGCCTTTTTTGGCGCCGCAAAAATCGGCGCGGTGGCTGTGCCCGTGAATCCCTTCGCGCGATCTTCCGATTACATTCATTACCTTGAAAATAGCGAGCCCCGCGCAGCGATTATTCATTCGAACGCGCTTGCGGAGTTTTTGCCGGCATCGAGCGTCCGCCCGCAAATACCGATTGTCGTCGTCGGCGGCGAAAAAATGGATTCGAACGGCGTGGCCTGCGTAAAGTGGAATGAATGGACAGCGGCGGCCGGCGAACATCTCCTGGCGGCGGAAACTTCGCCGCACGATCCGGCATTCATGCTTTACACCTCCGGCAGCGGCGGTACGCCAAAAGCGGCCGTGCATCGCCATGCGGACATGCTGGTCACCAGCCGGAATTATGCGCAAAAAGTTCTCGGCCTCCGCGCTGACGATGTGACGTTCTCCGTGTCGAAACTGTTTTTTGCTTACGGCCTGGGAAACGGGATGTATTTCCCGCTTTCAGTCGGCGCGCGGACGCTGTTGAACCCGGAGCGAACCAACTTAGCGCATGTGATCGAGACGGTGGCGCGTTACCGGCCGACCGCTTTCTTCACCGTTCCGACCTTTTATGCCGCGCTCCTGCGAGAAGCGGAGCGGCCAGGCCACCGCGTGGATTTCTCTTCCGTTCGAATGTGCGTTTCAGCCGGTGAGGCGCTGCCCGCTGAAATCTTCAACGCGTGGAAGCGGCAATTCGGAATCGAAATCCTCGACGGAATTGGTTCGACGGAGATGCTGCACATGTTCATCTCCAGCCGCCCCGGGGGATGCAGGCCGGCGAGCTGTGGTTTCCCCGTGCCGGGTTACCAAGCCACAATCGTGGATGACAACGGAGAAGAGGTGCGTGACGGCGAGATCGGAAATCTCTGGGTGCGCGGCGCGAGCGCGTTTGCGGAGTATTGGCAAATCCCCGAATTGACGGCGCGCACGAAACGCGGGGATTGGATCGTGACCGGCGACAAATTCTTCTGCGATTCGGACGGTTACTACCACTACTGCGGGCGTGCCGACGACATGTTGAAAGTCGCGGGCATGTGGGTTTCCCCGGTGGAGGTGGAGAACACTCTGCTCGGCCATCCGCACGTCGCCGAAGCAGCCGTGGTTGGCGCTACCGACGCGCACGGCCTGACGTATTCCGTGGCGTATGTGGTGTTGCGGGGAGAAGTCCACGGCTCGGAGGAACTCGCCGCAGAAATTTGCGAACATGTTAAGGCAAGACTCGTGCCGTACAAAGTGCCGCGCGAAGTGCGATTCTGCAGTGAACTTCCGAAAACGGTGACTGGAAAAATCCAACGATTCATGCTGCGCAAGAACTGACTCATGTAAAAGAGTTGTCAGCGAAGGTTGATGGCGCATTTTCGATTCTCAGGCCGGATCGAGATAAGTGTCGTAGGAAGAAGCGATGGCGCGAACTTCCGCGAGAGTTTGATCGCGCAGGATTTTGCCATCTTCGAGAATCGTTTCGAGAGCGTTGTTGGAAGGGACGGGCGCGCCTTCAACGACTTCGACGGTGGCGAAATCCTTGCCGTTTTGAATGAGGTTGAAGCGGCCGCCTTTGCTGGCTTTGGATGGATCTTGCTTGGGATTTTTGTAGACGTTGTGCCATTGGCCGTGGCGGTCGATCGCAGAACACTTTAATGCAAATTTAAGCGTGTCGCGGTTGACTTGTTGCAGCAGCGCGCCGCCCATGCCGTAACTCCAGATATCCTGCGACCAACCTCTGCGGGTGAGCTGCGCGGTAATGTTTTGAATGGTGTAGAAGTTGACGCCATCGCCCTGGATGAAGCGCACGCACGGAACGGTGGTCTTCCAGCCTTTGCGGTTTACTTCGTAGCCGAATTTCTCGCTGACAATTTTGAAAAGTTCTTCGAGGACGGTGACGGCTTCGCCGGAATCAGGGCGAATCACCAGCGTGCCTTTTCTTTGGAGGACTTTGTCGCGCAGCGCGCCGCCCCAGAGATTGCGCACCGCGTTGAAGACGTCGTAGGAATCGCTGACGCAGGCGACGAGTCCTTCGGGACAGTTTTCGAGGATGTTGGCGTAAGCGTCCAGCTCGTGCGCTTCACCCCACGCAGTGATGGTGGAATGCTCGGAAGCCGGGATGCTGTAGGCGGCGCAATTCGTAGGATCCGTCGCGGAAAGATCGGCGGAATAAAACTGATTGAGTAGTTGAATGGCGGCAAGTGTATCCGTGCCGAGAAAATTCAGCAGATGCGCGGCGCCGCCAATGGCGGCGGATTCCTTGGAGGAAACGCCGCGGAATCCGAAATCGTGGAGCTTAAAGGGAAGAAGCGAAGGATCGCCGGTGCGAACCAGAGCTGTGCCGATGACCTGCTTGATCGCGCGGGAGAGTGTGGCAACGGTGATGGGATACCAGACCTGGACAAGAAGCGTTTCGGCCCAGTTGGTGAGCCAGTAGAATTCGGGGTCGGTGTTTTCGATGGTGATGAGCGCGTTGTGAGTTTTGACGACGGTGCCTTCCTTGACGGCGC
>WNFD01008028.1_pt1 | contig 10408 bp, 9 predicted proteins | sample 5400491 | NCBI WGS metagenome assembly WNFD01 (sample SAMN13153343, study PRJNA577476) | soil metagenome | isolation source: 120 cm saprolite under Douglas fir tree site 2 hole 2 replicate 2 | place: USA:California | collected 2015-04-18 | reverse complement strand
TCATCAGGAACCGCCAGCCGTAGCGGAAACAACCAGGCGGGCCAGAGCTAATCAGCCGAAACCAACGTCAGCCGAAGGAAACGCCACGATGTCCGAACCGCTTCCCGCCTTGTGCCTGATCGCCGTGCCCGGGCGCCGCCGCCGCACCATCGAATTGTCCCAGGAGACCGAACGGCGCGGGTTCGCCGGGATCTACACGCCGAGCCCGTTCGGCAACATGTCGATGTGCGAGGCGCTGTCGTGGAACACTGAATCGACCACTTTCGGCACCGCCATCGCGCCGATCTATCAGCGCACCATCGTCGATTTCGCGCAGAGTGCGGCGATGATGCACGAGGTATCGAACGGGCGGTTCCGGCTGGGCATCGGCATCGCGCACGGGCCGTCGCATGTGCGGATGGGCGTGACGCCGGGCAAGCCGCTGGCCGACACGCGCGCCTTCATCGAGAAGTTCCGCGCTCAGGACGGGTTCGGTCCCCTGCCGCCGATCATCGTCGCGGCGCTGCGCAAGCGCATGGTCGCGCTGTCGGGCGAGCTGGCCGAGGGCGTGGTGTTCGCCAACGCGTCGCTGTCGCACATGGGCGCCTCGCTGGCGGCGCTGCCGGCGCCGAAGCGCAACGATGCGGGCTTCTTCATCGGCAACATGATCCCGACCTGCATCAGCGACGACGTCGAGGCCGCCAAGGCGGTGAACCGGCGCACCCTCAGCAACTACGTGTTCCTGCCGAATTACCGCAATTACTGGAAAGAGGCCGGCTACGTCGCGGAAATGGACGCGATCGAAACGGCCATCGCGGACGGACGCCGCGACGACGTGGCGAACTATCTCTCCGACAAATGGCTGGCCGACAACACGCTGTTCGGGCCGGCGGCGAAAGTGCGCGAGGGCGTCGCCGCCTGGCGGGCCGCGGGCGTGCACACGCCGATCCTGGTGCCGTCCTCGGCGGCCGGCAACCAGATGAAGGCGATCGAGGAAGTCTTCGCCGCGTTCGGCTGACGGAAAGAGCGCCCTAGCCAACCGTCTCCGCTGCCGTCTTCGCAGCGGCCTCAGGCTCGGCGCTCGGCGGCCCGGGTACGATCAGGGCCTTGTCGGCCCTGAGCTTGTCGATGTCGGCCTCGCTCAGGCCCGCTTCACGCAAAACCTCGACGCCATCCTCGCCGATGCGCGGCGCATGGCGGCGGAACTCGACCTTGGTCTTCTCGAAATCGAGCGGGCTGGCGAAGGTCGTGATCGGCCCTTCGGTCGGATGCTCGCGCTCCGTGAAGAAGCCGGTCGCCTTGAGATGCGGGTCGTCCAAAAGCTCCTCGAGGGTGCGCACCGGCATGGCGGGGATGTCGGCCTTGTCGAACGCCTCCAGCCACTCCTCGGTGGTGCGGTGCTTCAAGAGCGAATCGAGCACCTGGTAGAGTTCGCTGAAATGCTTGGGCCGCTCGGTGCGGTCGGCGAATCTTTTATCCTTGGCGAGGTCGGGCCGCTCGACGATTTCGAAGAAGGTGAGCCAGTGCTGATCGGTGTAGGGCAGCGCGCAGACATAGCCGTTCCTGGTCGGGAAGGGATGGCGATATTTGTTGATGATGCGGTCGTAGCCCATCGAACCGCGCTCGGGCGTCCAGGTGGCGCCGAACAGGTGCTCGGTCAGCCAGAACGATGCCAGGGTCTCGAGCATCGGCACCTCGATCATCTGGCCCTCGCCGGTGCGCTGGCGGTGATAGAGCGCACCCAGCACGGCGACGCAGAGATGCAGCCCGGTGGTCTTGTCGGCGATCAGGCTCGGCATGAAGCGCGGTGGCTGGCCGTCGACCCGCGACTGCAGCGAGGCGGCCCCGCTCACGCCCTGCACCAGGTCGTCGAAAGCGGGCTTGTGGCCGTACGGCCCCTTGCGCGCATAGCCCAGCGAGTAGGCGTAGATGATCGAGGGATTGATCTTCTTCAGGTCCTCGTAGCCCAGGCCCAGTCGCTCGATCGCCTGCGGCCGGCTGTTGTGGATGAAGAGGTCGGCCGTGCGGATCAGGTCCTTCAGCACGGCGCAGGCGGCCGGCTTCTTGAGGTCGAGGCAGAGCGAGCGCTTGTTGCGGTTGGCCGCCATGTAAATCGGCCCCATGCTCTTGTCGCGCCCCATCGAACCGCCCGACACCCGTAAAAGATCGCCCTCCGGCGGCTCGACCTTGATCACGTCGGCGCCCATGTCGGCCATGTGCTGCGTGGCGAACGGCCCCAGCAAAACGGCCGTCAGGTCGATCACGCGCACGCCCTCAAGCGGTCCCGGCATTTCGCTCCACCTATTCCAGACTTATCGTTGCGCCATCTGCGAGCTCGTCGAGCCGATCGCGTTCGCGGTTTACACGATAAGCGGCACGCTGGCCAAGACGGCGGCGAGCTGGGCCCCGTTGACCAGCATGCCCTTCAGATGCAGGACGCGAAGTCGCCGCACCGCCGTGGCGATGCCGGCGTCCCGGGCCTGCAGCTCGGTGTCGATGCGTTGCAAGAACCAGCGGCGGGTCGCGATTGCAAAGGCCACGATAACGACCGCGCCGACGGCAAAGGCCGGGCGTCCCGCGGCAACAAGGACCACCGCGGCAATGGCCCCGGCGATGGCGATCGCCAGGAAATAGCCATTGAACATGCCGCGCGGCAGCTGCGTCACTTCCGGGATCTCCAGCCCCACCAGCAGAAAGGCGGGCGACGACAGGAAGAAGCATGCCGTGGGCAACAGCAGGATCACGGCAGCGTAAAGGGCAAGAGCATCGGCCGGCACGGACATCCCCTGTTGGGCGCACAAGAGACTATCGGCCGGGGCGGCCCCCTGCTCCATTGGACTTTCGTCGGAATTTCGACAAACGGACGATGCGGCAGGCCGGCGATGCGAGTTGCACCCGGCGGACGCTATGGCATGTTGCGCGCCTTCAACGGAGTGAAGCGCAGAAATGCCCGGAGCGTTGGACGGTCTGCTGGTGGTGAGTGTGGAGCAGGCCGTGGCCGCCCCCTATTGCTCGGCTCGCCTGGCGGATGCCGGCGCCCGGGTCATCAAGATCGAGCGGCCGGAAGGCGATTTCGCACGCGACTACGACGGCTATGTGCACGGGCAGTCGAGCTACTTCGTCTGGCTGAACCGCGGCAAGCAGTCGGTCACGCTCGACTTCAAGCACAAGGACGATCTCGCGCTCTTGCATCGCATGATCGCCAAGGCCGACATCTTGATCCAGAACCTGGCGCCGGGCGCCGCCGAGCGCGCAGGCTTCGGCTCGGCCGCGATGCGGGCCATGCACCAGCGCCTGATCACCGTCGACATCTCGGGCTACGGCGATCACGGGCCCTACAAGGACCGCCGCGCCTACGATCTTTTGGTGCAGGCGGAAAGCGGGCTCGCCTCGATCACCGGCACGGCGGAAGCGCCGGGACGGGTCGGCATCTCGGCGACCGACATCGGCACCGGCATGTACGCCCACGCCGCCGTGCTCGAGGCGTTGCTCGCCCGCCACAAGACCGGCGAGGGCCGCGCGATTTCGGTCTCGCTGTTCTCGTCGATGGCCGAGTGGATGACCGTGCCACTGCTCGCCAAGGACTACGCGAACTACGACTGGCCGCGGCTCGGCCTCACGCATCCCTTCATCGCGCCGTACGGTGTCTATCAGACGGCCGACAAGGTGCCGGTGCTGATCTCGATCCAGAACGACCGCGAGTTCGAGCGCCTGTGCCACGGCGTGCTCGACCGGCCGGGGCTGGAGAAGGATCCCGACTACGCCACCAACAAGGCACGCAACGCGCGGCGCGACGACACCAACGCCATCGTCCAGAAGAGCTTTGGCGGCCGGTCGTTCGCCGATCTGGCGGCGAGGCTCGATGCGGCGCAGATCGCCTGGGCGCGGGTGAGCTCGGTCGGCGATCTCTCGAGCCACCCGCAGCTCCGCCGCGTCGGCTTCGGCACCGAAAAAGGCGAGGTCGCCATGCCCGCCCTCGCCGCCTCCTGGCAGGGCGAGCCCGAGCGGCTGGGCGAGGTGCCGTCGGTGGGACAGCACACGGCTGAGGTGCGGCGCGAGTTCGGCGCCTGATGGCGCGCTGGATCACCGGGATCCGGCTTTCGGGATACGGCGCGGCCTACTTCTTCGCCGCCGGCGCCTTCATGAGCTTCTGGCCGGTGTGGCTGCGCGACCGCGGCGTCGACGATTCGCAAATCGGCACCCTGTTCATGAGCCGCCAGCTCGTGAGCGTGGCGGCAACGCTCCTGATCGGCTGGGTCGCGCACCGCGTCGGCAATGTGCGTGGCGTCATCCTCGCCCTGGCGGCGGCGGCTACCCTCCTGATGACGGGCTACCAGTTCACCTACAGCTTTGCCGCCATCCTGGCGGTGACCCTGGTGTGGGGCGGCGTGTGGGCGCCGACCATGGCGCTCTATGACGGCGTGCTGGTGACCGAGACCAAGGCACGCGGCTTCCACTACGGCAGCCTGCGCGTCTGGAGTTCCGTCGCCTTCATCCTGGGCACCTTGATCTGCGGCGCGGCCGTCGATCGCAACGGCCCCTCGTGGGTACTCTATGTCGGCTTCGCCGGCATCGCCATGCTGGTGCCGCTCGGCCTGCTGTTGCCGCCCGCCGAGACGCATCACCGTGACAGGTCGAGACACGCTCCGTTCGGCATCGTCGACCTGCTGGCCTCGCGGCCGTTCCTGCTGTTCATGCTCGCGGCCGGCTGCTGCCAGGCGAGCCACGCCGTGCTCTACAGCTTCGGCACGCTGACCTGGCGCGCCGCCGGGATCGACGACGTCACCATCAGCCTGCTGTGGGGCGAAAGCGTCGCCGTCGAGATCGTGCTGATGCTGGGCAGCGGCTGGCTTTTATCGCGGCTCGGTGCGTGCGGCATGATCGGTCTTGCGCTCGCCTGCGGGCTGGTGCGCTGGCTGGGCATGGCCTTTACGACGGAGCTGTGGGCACTTGTCCTCCTGCAAGCGCTGCATGCCGGCACCTTTGCCGCGTGCCACCTGGGCGCCATGGCCTTCATCCAGCGCGCCTTGCCGGCGTCGGGTGTGGCGCTGGGCCAGAGCGTCTACTACGCGCTGGGCACGGGGGCGACGCAGGCGGTGATCTTCCAGGTTGCCGGCCTCCTCTACGCCGACTTCGGTCAGCGCGCGTTCCTCGGCATGTTCGTGGTCAGCGCTGTCGGCATGGCGGCGATCGTGCTCCTCGCCCGAATTTGGAAAGGCAACTTGCTGGTCGGCGCCCGTCATGACACGGCGCCGGCGCCATAGGCGCCGACCAGCGGCTCGCCTTCGGCGAAGCGGGTGAAGCGATAGGGGTGCAGCGGCAGATCGGGCTTCTGGCCCAGCATCGACTGCGCCAGCATGCGACCGACCATCGGCGCCAGTTTGAAGCCGTGGCCGCTGAATCCGAAGGCGACCTGCAGGCCGGGGATGCCAGGTACCGGCCCCAGCACCGGATTCCAATCGGGTGTGGTGTCGTAAAGGCCCGACCACGATCGTACGAGGCGCCCCTCGGCGAATGCCGGCATGCGGTCCGCGATCTGCGCCACCTCACCGACCAGAGCCTCCATGTCGGCCTCGACCTCGGACGCATCGGGGTCGTCCACTTCCGTCCCCTCATGTCCGGCGCTCACCAACAGATTGCCGCCGTAGGGTCGCGTGTAGAGCCGGGCGGACGAGGCGAGGTCCTTGAGCACCGGCAAATCATTGGTGTAGGGCCGGTCGGCGGCAAGCGTGACGACATGGTGGGCGCTGATGCCGAATGGAATATCCAGCCCGGCCCAGCCGGCGACGGTCCGGCTCCAGACGTTCACCGCCGACAGAACCACGCCGGCGTGGATCGGGCCGGCGGCGGTCTGCACGCCAACGACACGGTCGCGATCGCGCAGCAAACCCGTGACGGGCGTTGCGGTCCGTATCTCGGCGCCAAGCCGGCGCGCCGCGCGGGCAAAGCCAGTCGTGACCAGATAAGGATCCGCGAAGCCGGCCTCGGCCTCGAAGCCGATCGCGTCGATGCCATCGAGCTTCAACCAAGGGTGACGCGCCAGCGCTTCGACACGGTCGAGTAGACCGCACTCGACGCCCATCTTTTGCTGCATCGCGATACTGCGCCGCACAGCGGATGACGCGTCGCCCGGCGGCGCCACAATGAGGTAGCCCGACCGTACCAGGCCGGCATCGGCCTCCGGGTCGTCGAGCAGGCTCGAGAATTCCTCGAACATGCGCAGGCTTGCGCGGGCGATCGCCACGTTCGGCGCCACGGAGTAATGCGTGCGGACGATGCCCGAGGACTTGGCCGTCGCGCCCCCGGCCAGCTCGCCGCGCTCGAGCAGCAGCGCGCGCCGGCAGCCGAGCCGCGCCAGGTTGAACAAGGTCGCCGTGCCGATCACGCCGCCGCCGATCACCACCGCATCGTAGCTGTCCGCCATCTCCATCAAACCCCTTCGACGGTCAGGGCGTTTTCAGGCGCTGGCGTTCCAGGCGTCGACGATCTCCGCGCCGGTAGCCGGCCAGACACCGGCGTGCTCGAGGATGCGGTCGAGCATCGCGCCCAGCGCCCGGATGCGATGCGGCTGGCCCATCAACCAAGGGGTGATGGCGAGCGTCAGGATGCGGCCGCTGCCTGTCCTGGCCGCCTCGGCATAGAGCGTCTTGAAGGCGCGCAGCACCTGCTCGACGAACTCCGCCGTATCCATGTGCTGCTGGAAGAGCAGCCGCTGGTCGCTGAGGTCCCAGGCGAGCGGCATGGACGTCAGCTTCCCCGCCGACGTGGTCACCGGATAGGGCATGTCGTCGTTGATCCAGTCGGTGACGTAGTCGAGTCCCGCCGCCGCCACGAGATCGAGGGTGCGCATCGATTCGGAATGGGCGGGCGAATGCCAGCCGCGGATCTTCGAGACGAAGGCACCGCGCAGCGCATCGACGGCTTGCTTCACCAGCGCCCTCTCTTGGGCTTCGGGCAATCCGCCATGGTGCAGATGGCCCATGTCGACGCCGGCTGCCGCAACCTCCCACTGGCTGGCGCCGATCTCGGCGGCGAGCGCGGGATAGCGCGTCGCGACCGCCGCGTTCAGCAGCGCCGTCGCGCGCAGCCCCCGCTGATCGAGCGCCCGCATCAGGCGATAGATGCCGACCCGGTTGCCGTAGTCGCGCGGGGTGTAGCCCCAGTAGCTGGGATAGGGCCGGTCGACGCCGCCCGGCGCCACGAACGGCGCCCGGGGCATATCCATCGGGAAATGCGCGACATGGACGGCGACCCACAGCGCCACCCTCGCCTTGCCCGGCCAGACCGCCGCCTTGGCCTGCGGCAGGTTGCGATGCTGGAAGCGGTCGTGGTCGAGGCCGCGCCGGCGCCAGGGATAGTCGAGGTAGTTCGGGATTCCGGGGCCGCTCATCGCCGGCCTCCCGGCGTGCCCGCCGCCAGCCATTTCGAGAAGACGTCGTAGTAATGCTCGGTGTACCAGGCGGCGATCTCGCGTCCCGTCGCCAGCCAGACGCCGTCATGCGCCACGATATGGGCCAGTGCCTCGTCGAGTGCTGAGATGCGCTGCGGCTGGCCGGTGAGATAGGGATGAAGCGGCAGGCACATCACCGTGCCGCTCTCCGCTCCCTCGGCATAGAGCTGGTCGAACTGGGCCTTCACCATGGCCGTGTAGCGCTCGACCGGCGTGTTGCGCATCTGGAACAGCGGCACGTCGTTGACCTCGAGCGAATAGGGCACGCTGATCAGCCGGCCGTTGCGCACTTTGACCGGCATCGGCTGGTCGTCGTGCACCATGTCGAGCGTGTACTTGATGCCCTCCTCGGCCAGCACATGCTGGGTCGTTTCGTCATTGGTGATGGCCGGCGTCAGCCAGCCATCGAGCGACTGGCCGCTGTATTTCAGGATGGTTTCTCGACTGTCGGCGATCACGGTGCGCTGCTGGTCTTCCGACAGGTCGTAGAAATAGCGCGTGTTGTAGGTGCCGTGGCTGAACAGCTCCCAGCCGAGCTCGCAGCAGCGCTCGATGATCTCGGGGAAATGATCGCAGACCGCGACGTTCAGCGACACGCTGCCGCGCACGCCATGCCTGGCCATGATTTCGGCCATGCGCCAGAAGCCCGCCCGGTTGCCATAGTCGCGATGGGAGTAGTTGAGCACGTCCGGCACCGGCCGCGGCCACGGGGTCTTGCGTGGATTGTCGGGCGGTTCGAGCTCGTAGTGCTCGATGTTGGGCGCCAGCCACACGGCGATACGCGCCCCGCCCGGCCAGACGATGCGCGGGCGCCCGCTATAAGGTGCGTAATCGTAATGACCGGGTTCGGCCAGCATCCCGTTCCCCCTCGGATGTCGCTTCGTGGTGGCTCAGCCTAGCTGAACGCAATCTTCACGCCAGCGCGGCGAGCGCCTGCCGCACATCGGTTCCGCTCGCCGGCTCGGCACCGTTCTCGCGCACGAGTCGCACGGCCTCCTCGACCCAAGCGAGATTGCTCAAGGCCGTGCCCAAAGGTGCATCCTCGAGGCCGACGCGCACGTGGCCGCCGCGTGCCACGGTCTCGCCAATCAGCGGCCGGACATCGGCGGCCAAGCCGGCGATCATCCAGGGCGACGAACCGGCCACGTCCTCCAGCAACGCGAGATGGGCCGCGAGAGCGTACGGCTTGGGCGGGAAGCCGAAGGCGAATGTCTCGGAGAACATGAAGCGATAGACCGGCGGCTTGACGCCGGCGGCACGGGCGAGCGCGGCGCCGGCCCGCGTGAAGCCGGGCTCATAGATGGCGAAAGCCGGGTGAAGGCCTTTGCGGGCCGCGAAGTCGAGGGCGTGCCTTACATGTGCTTCCGGGTTGAGATAAGTGCCGGCCGGCTTCGCGCCGGCCTTCGTCCTCGCCAGGGTGAGATTGACGCTGCCGGGATCGATCACGGCAAAGTCGAGCAGGCCGCGGTCGGCGAGCGCTTCGACATGGGCGAAGCGCGCGGCGACATCTCCCTCGATGCTGTTCCCTGGGATCGTCGGATAGGAAGGATAGACCGGGACATCCACCTCGGCGCGGATGCCCTCGATGATGCGGGCGTAGACCTGCCAGTCGAAGGTTTGTTTGCCGTCCTCGGCGTAGGCATGCGTGTGAACGATGGAGGCCCCGGCGCGCACGCAGGCGATACCCTCGGCAACGATCTGCTCGACCGTGTCGGGAATACCCGGCTGATACCTGCGACTCCAGGCACCGTTCAGCGCGACCTCGATCCAGACCTTGCGCATCGCTCCCTCTCCCATTCTTTGCACCATAGCCTCCGGCCGGCGCATTGACTAAGACTCCCGAACCTCACCTCGTCCTGAGGAGCCGCGCCCTGCGGGCCTCCTCAGGGTAAGGTTGTCTGCGATCGAGCGAGTACCAGAGATGCCGAAGCGAATTCATATTCGAGGTGCCCAAATCGTCACGATGGACGAGGCCCTGGGCGACTTCGCCTCGGCCGACATCCTGATCGAGGACGGCGCCATCCGCGCCGTCGGGCCATCGCTCGACTCAGCCGATGCCGAACGGATCGACGGCACCGACATGATCGCGCTGCCCGGCATCATCGATGCCCACACCTGCCTGTGGCAGACCGTCCTGCGCGGCCATGTGCCCGACCTTTGGCCGGGCGCCTACTACTCGAAGTTCCTGCCGTTGCGCAGCCGCTTCACGGCCGAAGACAATTTCAATGCAGCCTATGTCGGTGGCTTCGAAATGCTGTCCTACGGCACGACAACCGTCGTCGACTACTGCCACAACATACGCGGGCCCGACTACGCGCCGGCCTCGATCGGAGCGCTGAAGGAGACCGGCATCCGCCACCTCTTTACCTATTCCTTCATGCCCGTCCCGCCGCATCGGTTTCCGCGGGCCGACGATCGCTTCACCGACGCCCGGCTGGTCTACGACAAGTTCCACGATCCTGCGGGTCTCACCACCATCGGGTTCGGCATCGATTCCATCGGTGCGCTGGGGCTCGAGAATGGGCTCGAAAAGCAGCTCGCGTTTTCGCGCGCCCTGGACGCGCCGAGCTGCATTCACGTGAACGAGACCGGCACCATCGACCGGCTGAAGGCCAACGGCCTGCTCGGACCGGACCTTCTGGTGATCCACGGCAATCTGATCACCAATGGCGAGCTCGAGCTGATGGCAAAGGCTGGCATGCCGCTCTGTTTCACCCCGACCGCCGACACGCAGGGCACGCCTGCCGATGTGGTTCGCCGCGCCATCGATCGCGGCGTCGAGGTGGTGTTCGGCTGCGACATCCCCTGTTCCGTCGCATCCGACCCGATCGGACAATTGCGCGTCATGTTCAACGTCCAGGGGTTTCTCGACGGGGTGATGGAGCGGAGCTTCTCGACGGTCGTCGGACGGCGGCCGCCGGTCCGGCCCGGATTGCCCTTGCTGACGCCGCGCCGGCTGTTCGAGATTGCGACCATCGG
>WNFD01032476.1_pt1 | contig 10411 bp, 8 predicted proteins | sample 5400491 | NCBI WGS metagenome assembly WNFD01 (sample SAMN13153343, study PRJNA577476) | soil metagenome | isolation source: 120 cm saprolite under Douglas fir tree site 2 hole 2 replicate 2 | place: USA:California | collected 2015-04-18 | reverse complement strand
CTACATTGAGTGCAAGATGTAGAACCGGCTCGGTACCGGATTGCACCACGACCTTCTGCGTCACTTGGCTGAAACCCGGCGCAACCGCAACCACTGAGTACTCGCCAATGGGAACGGGATTAAACGCAAATTCGCCGTTCTGATCGGTGTTCGCGCTCATCGCCCAATCGGAGGACTGAGCGCGGAGCATCACCATTGCTCCTTGAACTGGGCGATGCTGCGGATCGTGAATGATGCCGCGCACGGAGCCGAAGATGGTGGCCTGGGCCATCCCCGAAATCAGTGTTGCCACCGCCATTGAAAGAATAATTTTGTGGACCAATGGACTCTCTCCTCTGGAGCTATTTACCAGCGTAAAGGGCGACGCTCCGGCTCGCTCAAGGCAAGCTGTTCAGCGTGGCAGGGCGAATTTCGCGCGGGCAAGTGCTGCGGTCGCGCAGAATCCATTGCAAATCAATCTTGATTAGCGGAAGAGAGGAGGACCGCGCGCACCGCGGTTGTGTGCATTCACACCGTAAGCGCGATCGAGAGGCGTAAGAGCGACGAATCCTGAGATCGCTGGGGTGGAAAGGTTGAATTTCGCAGATTCCAAGCCGTTGAAGGCTGTGAGTGTGATGGGTGTCGAGTGCGGACAGTTGGCCCTTGGAGCGTGAAAACCGGTTTCGCTTGAAGATCCCTGACAATGATGCAGACCGGCCCGCAAGCAGCAGGCATGGAGCGACGCGGCTGAGAGCGCCTGCAGAAACGGCGCGCAAGTGCCCAGCGCGAAAAACAGGAGCACGAGCCTGGCGGTGAATCTCTGCATGGCTAGGATAAAAGGATAGGCTGAGTCGGGCCAGACTTGCAAGTTGCGGCTCGTCGGGCAGGAGATATAATCCAACCCAACCGTGGCTCTGACCTCTGGCACGAAACTCGGCCCATATGAAATTCTTTCTCCGCTGGGCGCCGGCGGGATGGGCGAGGTGTATCACGCGCGGGATACGCGGCTGGAACGTTCCGTCGCGGTCAAAGTTCTGCCGGCAAGCTCGGCGTCTGATTCCGGCCTGCGGCAACGGCTGGAGCGCGAAGCCAAAGCGGTTTCCGCGCTCAATCATCCCCACATCTGTACGCTGCACGATGTTGGTTCCCAGGATGGCGTTGACTTTTTGGTGATGGAACTTTTGGAAGGCGAGACGCTCGCCGACCGGCTGCGGCGCGGAGCCCTGCCGCTCGATCAGATCGTGAAGATTGGCTCCGAAATCGCCGAGGGACTCGACGCCGCCCATCGCGCGGGCATTGTCCATCGTGACCTGAAGCCGAGCAACATCATGCTGGCCAAGTCGGGCGCCAAGCTGATGGACTTCGGGCTGGCGAAACCGGCGGCAAGCGGAGTGGCCGCTGCAGCCGTCTCTGCGCCACTTCTCTCCGCTGCGCTCACTATGACTATGACCAGCCCGCAAGGGTCTCCGCTGACCACGGCAGGCTCAATCGTGGGCACCATCCAGTACCATGTCACCAGAGCAGATCGAAGGTCGCGATGCCGACGCTCGCAGTGACATTTTTGCTTTCGGCGCCATTCTCTACGAGATGGCTACTGGTAGGCGTGCGTTCGAGGGTAAGTCCCAACTCAGCATCGCCAGTGCGATTCTTGAGAAGGAACCCGAGCCACTAAGTTCAGCCCAACCGTCGGCGCCTCCGGCGTTGGATGATCTGGTCCGGACATGTCTGGCCAAGGACCCGAACGAACGCCACGCCAGCGCGCACGACGTCAAATTACAACTTCGGCGCGCAGCCCGAGTCTCGCAACCCCCAGCACAAGATCGCGACCTACCCAGGCCGAATTGGCTGGTATGGATCGCTGCCGGCCTGGTGCTCGCGCTGGTGGCGGCGATTGCAGTTTTCGCCATTCTTAATTCGCATCATCAAGAACGCACCTTGCTCTCGGCGCAGATTCTACCGCCGTCGGGAATGTCGTTTTCACTGACCGGTGACCAGGGAGCGTCCTCGGCAATTTCGCCGGATGGCCGGTTTATTGCCGTGGGCACCACTGGCACGTACACGCCGCTTCCCGGGACGAACGATGGGTCCTTCCCCTTTTGGTCGCCGGATAGCCGCAGCATCGGGTTTTTCTCCCAAGCCAAACTGAAGACGACCGACATCAACGGCGGCGCGGTAGTGACTGTCTGTGACGCGCCGAGCGCCCGCGGTGCATCCTGGGGTGCTGACAACCTCATCGTGTTCGCGCCAACCATTCAAGCGCCACTTTCGAAGGTCTCGGCTAGTGAGGCGCTCCCGTCGCCGTCACTACCGTGGATACTCAGCAGCACACTACTCACCGCTGGCCTTTTTTCCTGCCCGATGGCAAGCACTTCATTTACTTGGCGGCGAATCATAAACAGAGGGGCCCGGCCGACGGGATCTACGTGGGTTCCGTTGACGGCAAAGAGAACCGCCGCCTCATGCACGCCAGCGGCAACGCCATTTACACTTCCGGATACCTGCTGTTCACGCAGAATGGAGATTTGCTGGCACAGCGTTTTGACGCTGGTGGCCTGAAGCTGGTGAGTGAACCAGAGCGCTTGCAGCAGAAAGTCTTCTATGACGCAGGAATCTGGAGAAACCTGTTCTCCGCCTCGGAGACCGGACTGCTCTTGTACGCCGCAGCCTCCGCCGATCTGGCCGGGAAGGTTCGTTGGGTCAGCGATACCGGCCAAAATCTGGCAACCTTGTCCGAAGACGGTCTGGCAAATCCCCGGTTGTCGCCGGATGGACGAAAGATCGCGTTGGAAAAGGGAGACCCGTCTTCTGATATTTGGGTCTATGACGTCGCCGGACCGGTGCGAACCCAGCTGACAGCAACTGCCAGGAGCTATTCTCCCGTATGGTTGCCGGACGGGCGGGAAATTCTTTTCGCCACGATCGGAGGCGCCACAGCGAATAACGCGCTGGCCACCTTGATGATTGCGCCTCTGAACAACGCCGAGGGAGCGAAGACGATCAGCCCGTCTCCTATTTATCAGTCCCCGACCGACTGGTCTCGAGACGGCAAATACATCCTCCTTGAAAAAGGTGCTCCCGGCAGTAGCGAGATATGGGCGATCGAGACGCAGCCTGGAAGTAAGGAGTTTCCGGTCATCAAGTCTTCGACTTGGGCGCGCGATGGCCGCTTTTCACCCAACGGCAAGTGGGTCGCCTATGCCTCCAACGAGTCCTCGCAGGACGAAGTGTACCTGGTGCCGTTTCCCGGGCCTGGGCCAAGGCTGCAGATCTCCACCGCTGGAGGCTCCTCTCCACGCTGGCGCGGAGACGGGCACGAGTTGTACTTCTATAGCGGAAGCAACGAAATCGTGGCGGTAACGATTACCAGTACTGGTGGCGAGCCGCAAGTCGGAAGTCCACGCAGGCTCTTCCCGGTGACTCTTGGGTCTAATACTTTCTTTTCGCCGGCGTATGACGTGACTTCCGATGGCAAGAAATTCGTGGTGTACAGCATCGGCGACACGAACCTCGGTCAGACGCCGCTCAGTCTGCTGGTCAACTGGGACGTTTTGCTGAAGCAGTAACCGAAAAAGCTGGCCACGGATTTCGCGGATCACACGGATAAGGCTTCGGAGCTCTGGAGACTCTCTAGAGTCTGCTATCGACAAGATATAATCCTCGCGATCCCATGACTCTGGCCTCCGGCACGAAACTCGGACCGTATGAGATCGTCGGCTCGCTCGGCGCGGGCGGCATGGGCGAAGTGTATCGCGCGCGGGACACACGACTTGGGCGTGATGTGGCGTTGAAGATTCTTCCCGAGTCATTCGCGCGTGAGACTGACAGGCTGCACCGCTTTGAGCAGGAGGCGCGGGCGGTCGCGGCGCTGAATCATCCCAACATTCTGGCGATTTTTGATACTGGGCAAAATAACGGCTCGCCTTTTTTGGTCTCCGAGCTTCTGGAAGGCGACACGCTGCGCGAGATTTTAGACGGCGGAGCTTTGCCGCAGCGAAAGGTAATCGACCACGGCGTGCAGATTGCCCAGGGGCTGGCGGCGGCCCACGAAAAGGGAATCGTGCATCGCGACCTGAAGCCGGAGAATATTTTCATCACCAAAGATGGGCGAATCAAAATCCTGGATTTTGGACTGGCGAAGCTGGCGCAGAAAGCCGGCCTGGCCGATGGTGTCACCCTGACCAGTTCTCATACCGCGGCCGGAGTCGTGATGGGGACTGCCAGCTACATGGCTCCGGAGCAGGTGCGGGGCGACGGAGCCGATGCGCGCACGGATATTTTTGCTTTCGGCGCGGTGTTGTACGAGATGTTGTCGGGAACACGCGCGTTCCGCCGCGAGACTACCGCAGAGACCATGACCGCAGTGCTGAAGGAAGACCCGCCGGAGTTGTCCGATCCCGGGCATGCAGTCTCGCCTGCGCTCGACCGGATTGTGCGACGTTGCCTGGAAAAGAGTCCGGAGCAGCGATTTCAGTCAGCGAAGGATTTGTCATTTGCGTTGAGCGCGCTTTCCGGGACCAATTCGAGCGGAACGGCGCGGATCGCCGGCACGCGTCGCAAGGTTCCACTGCTTCTCCGGGCTGCGGTAGCGCTAGTGTTATTAGCTGGAGTGGGCGTGACTTGGTGGGTCGCGAGACGCCCGGAGCCAACCAGTCGGATGGAATTCGCTATACCCGTCCCTGGCGAAGTGAGCCATATGGCGCTGTCGGCGGATGGCTCCATGTTGGCATTTGTGTCGCCGGAAGAGAAATCCGGGTTGCCAATGATCTCAGTGCAGCGGATCGGCTCGCCTACCGTGACCCAGTTGCCCGGCACTGAAGGCGCAAGCTTTCCATTCTGGTCACCAGATGGCGCGAATCTCGCGTTTTTCGCCAACGGCAAACTGCAGAAAGTAGCGGTTTCGGGTGGTGCCCCGCAGGCGCTCGCGAACGTTCAAGCCGCGCGCGGCGGTAGCTGGGGAAGCCGGGGAGTGATTATTTACGAGCCCGATGCCGGAAGCCCAATATGGCGGGTGAATGCAGACGGCAGTGGCCGAGCCCCGGTCACCGATCGCATCTACACTGAGCAGGACCAAACCCACCGCTGGCCAATTTTTCTCCCGGACGGCAATCATTTCCTGTTTTGGGCGGGCAACTTCGGGAACCTCACAGACGATCGGCTTAGCGGCATCTATGCCAGTTCTCTCGATGGGAAGGAGCGCAAACTGGTGACCCTCTGCCACTCTAGCTTCGGCCTCGATTCCAGCCACTTGTTCTACGCGGATGACGAACGGCATTTGGTCAGCGTGGCCTTTGACACCGCGAAGGCCACTCTTTTGGGCAACCCCGTGGTGATCGCAAACGCGGTCGGATTTCAGCCTTCCACCTATTGGGTGGCTCTGACTACGGCGCAGAATGGAACCTTGGTTTATGACACCAGCACCGGAGCCGCACTGTCTGCGCTCACGTGGATGGATCGCGCCGGGAAGGCACTGGGCCACATCGGGGAGCCGGGTGTCATGTGCAATCCCATCAAAAAGCCAATAACGTTGACGTTTGGATGGAGAGCACAACAGGAGCTGGCAACTCGCGTTTCACCTTTGACCCCGCCGAGGAAGTCGCCGGGGTATGGTCGCGGGACGGAAAGACGCTGGCCTACCGTTCAGCCGGCGGCAGTGCGGGTTTCGGAGGCATTATGCTTAAACCAGCGACCGGCCTGGAGCGCGAAAAGATGCTGTTCAAGGTGCGGACTTCGGATGATATCGTTCCGAATTCCTGGTCCCCCGGCAATCAACAGATCTTGTGCAACCACCTGAGTCTATCGGGCGAGCACCTTGAGCTGGTACCATCCGCGGGTGGGAATCCCACCCCGTTTCAAGCAGGTCCAGGAAGCCAGAGGAATGGTCAAATTTCTCCCGATGGGAAGTGGGTTGCGTACGCATCCGATGATTCGGGAAACTGGGAAATTTACGTGACCACGTTTCCTGGCGCTGCTGGAAAATGGCAGGTTTCGCGTGGAGGAGGGACCGAACCTCGCTGGCGCGGAGACAGCAAAGAAATTTTCTATCTCGGACCCATGGGCATGTTGACTGCGGTACCAGTCAGCACCATAAGTACGTTTTCCACTGGCACTCCTATACCGCTTTTTCAGTTTCACGGACGAGCGGCGATCTCTTCCACTGACATTTTCAGCTACGACGTGACCAAAGACGGCAAGCGGTTTCTCGTAAACCACTATGTGAAACCTGAAAGCATCACCCCGCTGACGATTGTTCTGAATGCGAGTGCGGGAGCAGAGAAATAGCTTCTCACGCAGGAGGACTTCGCATTGCGGACCGTCGTGCAACGCGTCTCTCGTGCTCAGGTAACGATCCACGGAGAAATCACTGGCAAGATCGGGCATGGCCTGCTGGTATTCCTCGGCGTTGCGAAGGCAGATACTCGAACCGATGCTGATTATCTGGTAGGGAAGATTCTCGGCCTGCGCGTCTTCGAAGATCCGGATCGAAAGATGAATCTTTCTCTCACCGACACGCATGGCGCTGTCCTGGCGGTTTCTCAATTCACTCTGTATGGAGACGTGCGGCGAGGAAAGCGGCCGTCGTTCGACGAGGCTGCGCCGCCGGAGATGGCGCGTGAGCTCTATGAGTATTTCGTGTCGAAGATTGGCGAGGCTGGGTTCGTCTGCGAAACCGGTCAGTTTCGAGAGATGATGCAGGTGGAGTTGGTGAATGATGGGCCGGTAACGATTCTGTTGGATTCTACACGGGCATTCTAGTGCGGGGACAGCCGTCCCCGACGGCTGATTACTTAACGACTTCGACTATGTTCGCGTCGCCTTCTGTCCATGCGGGGACGTCGTCGTGGGTTAGCTTCTTGGCGGCATCATCCCAGTACAGATGAGTGATAGTGCTCTGTCCCTTTTCCTACGCGTAAGGTCTTCCCGTCGTCGAATACAGAGTGAAGTCGGCGTTCGCGCCGGGATAGACACGCACTTGGGAGATTTTCTGGACCTGATTGGTGCTCTCGACTGGCCTTTTTCTTAAAGAACTCGTTATTGACCAAGCATCGCGATGCCTGAGATTCAGCATCGAAGGTCGGAACTCAGCACCCCGCGGGGCAAGGCTGCCTTGGGGAGTCGGGCTTGGAGTTATCGGTCCAGCCTCATAACTTTGGTGCAACGGAACGACTAAGGAATGGACACGTCGAAACCAGCCGGGGGCTACCTCCTTGGTGCGCAAGCTGTTCCAGAAGTGCCGGCAGTCTCCGGCAATTCTCTGGCGCCACGGACTGAACAGGCAGCGAGCCTCTGCACCCAACCGCTGCCCTCCTTTTTTATTGTTGGTCCTCCCCGAACCGGGACAACCTGGTTGCACCAGGTTCTGGGTAAACGCAGCATTCTGCCTAACCCGGTTAAAGAGACCCGTTTCTTCGATGTTCATTTCGACCGCGGGATGGAGTGGTACCGCTCCCACTATCGGCAATCGGCCGGGAGGGTCGTCGCCGGCGAGGTTGCGCCCACTTATTTCGCATCGAAGGCAGCACGCGCGTTTAGCTCAAACCATCCCTGAAGCAAGAATCATCTGCATATTCCGTGACCCGGTCGAACGAATCCTCTCCCACTACCGGGTTAAGCGCGCTTATGGAATGATCGCATGGGACCTCGAGCAAGCCATCCTCCGCGACCCTGAGCTAATGGAGTCGAACAAATACGCGACCCATTTCAAGGCGTGGCAACGGACGCTCGGCGCAGACCGGGTCCTGGCCACCCTCTATGACGATCTCCGGGATAAGCCCCAAACTTACGTGGACATTCTGGCGGATGCTGTTGGCGTAACGCGGTTTGCTCTGGCCCCGACCGAGACCGCCTACGTGTACGCCTCAAAGAACATGACTCTGCCGCGCAGTTACCCTCTAAACTCGCAGCGCCACATTGACGGCGGACTGGTGCAAAGCGCGACGACTGCATTCGATCGTCTGGTTAGTCAAGAGCTCGCCCCTAAGGAAGGTGTTCCTCGGCGGCGGTCCGCCGTTTGCAGAATTGCCAGCAAAAGTCGCGAGCCGGCTCTATGAGAGGTTCAGACCAGAAGTCGAGGAGCTCGAGACCATAATCAATCGTGATCTCTCGGCATGGAAGTCCCCGCAGTTTGCACGCGGCGTGAAACTCGGCGAAAGTGCCTAGAGTTCTCTGCGCTCTGCGGCTTCAATCTGCGAATCAGACACTGACCGGCTTCTGTACACGCTGAAATCCTTCACGTTATTCAGCACGAAGATGGGTCGATCTTGAACGCGGGGCGCGGTGACGCGGAAGAAGTCTGCGCGGGAAAAGTCGTCGAGGACAAAGGCGGGACGGGCGTCTTCTTGTGCGCATTGGATCTCAATGCCGGTCATTTCTGCACTGAAATGCAGGGCTGAAAGCCCTGCTCCACCCTCATGCATCAGCTCACTCACCCTGATCTTGCCGGCCACCGCACGGCATTCTCCTAGGCGGGTATTGTAGCCTTGCTCTGCTTCTTCTGTTCGCGCCGCAGCCGTGCCACCACCAGGCGGATCTCATCGTACGTGATCTCTGGCGGGAGGGAGTCTTTCAGGTTCTTAAGTTTTTCCATGCCGACTTGAGCGCAGGCGGCTTCGATGATGGATCGCCGGGTTGCGTCAATCCAAGACGGCTGAAATTCCAACTGGCCGCTCTCGACGAGAGTGGCGACGGCGTTCACTACGGTTGTGATTTGCCGTCCGCGAATCTTGGCGATGTCTTCGAAGCTGCGGCCTTCGGCCAGCAGGCGGAGGGTTTCTTCGGCAGGGAGACTCTTTTTCGGCGGGAGCGGGGTGGCGCGGGCTCCGGCGCGGAAGCGGAAAAGCGCGTCGAGAACTTGCTGTCCGAACATTTCTGCTTTGCGCTCGCCGATTCCAGTGATCTGGCGAAGCTCGGAGATGGACTGCGGTCTGCGGCGGCAAATTTCGTCGAGCGTGGTGTCATGCAAGATTATGTATGCAGGCGAGCGTTGCTCCTGTGCGACCTGCCTCCGCCACTCGCGCAAATATTCGCGGAGTTCCATTTCTTCGAAACTCGGGGTTGCGTTCGCAAGCGAAGCCTTCGCACCAGCACTGCCCGGCACCGCATCACCTAGAGGCAACTGCGGCGCAGAGTCCGGATCACAGCGGGGAATGATCGCGACTTGGTGGTCCGCCGCGACTCGCGGTGTCTCGCCGAACTTCCTGCGCTTCCGCGGATCGGGGAGGCAAGTCATCTTCAGCCACTCCGGCGTGCTGCCGCAGACATCGCACGCGCCGCAGGTGGCCCACTTCGGAGTCTCGCCGAAGTGATTGCAGATTTTTTTGTGGCGGCAATCGTGCGACTCCACGAACGCGCGAATGGTGTGATAGCGCTGCCAGGCGCGGTCGCGTTCGGCGGGGTCGGTGATCTGGTTGGCGAAAAATCCTAGCAGGCCCGCGTCTTGTTTTTGCCAGAGCATGATGCAATCGGCGGGCTGGCCATCGCGTCCGGCGCGTCCGGCCTCCTGGTAATACTGTTCAATAGATTTCGGCAACGAGAGATGAATGACCGCGCGCACCGTTGCTTTGTTAATTCCCAACCCAAAGGCAATGGTGCCGACCAGCACGCGCACTTCGTCGGACATCCAGCGCTCCTGATTGCGGCGGCGGTCGTCGCTCTCCATCTTGGCGTGATACCCGACGGCAGCAACGCCCTGGTTCTCGAGAAAATCCACCGTCTCTTCTACGCGACTGATGGTGGGCGAATAAACAATGACGTTGCCGTCGGGATAATTGCGCAGGACTTCGAACAGCAGCGGCAACTGCTCGACACCTTCGCACTGGCGCACCAGGTAACGCAGATTTGGGCGGTGAAAGCTGGCAATGTATTTGTCGGGCTGGCGCAGATGGAGCTGAGTCAAAATGTCGGCGCGGACATGTTTCGTTGCGCTGGCGGTGAAGGCGGCAATCGGGCGGTCGGGAAAGCGCTCGCGCAGGCGGCTGAGTTGGCGGTACTCGGGACGGAATTCGTGTCCCCACTCGGAGATGCAGTGGGCTTCATCAATGGCGAAAAACGCGATGGGCACTTGCTGCAACCATCCCAGAGTATCGGCGCGGGCGAGGCGCTCTGGAGAAAGATAGAGCAGGCGGTAGGCTCCGCCGCGGGCCTCGCGAATGACTTTGGCTTGCTGGGCATCATTTAAAAAGCTGTTGAGGACAGACGCCGGGATCCCCGTTTGTGCGAGCTGCGCGGCCTGGTCTTGCATGAGCGCAATCAGCGGAGAGACCACCACCGTGGTGCGCTCCGAAATCACCGCCGGCAACTGGTAGCAGAGCGACTTGCCTCCCCCAGTCGGCATGACCACGCAAGTGTCGCGGCCAGCGAGCAACGTGCGTACCACCCGCTCCTGCAGCGGACGGAACGAGTCGTATCCCCAGTAGCGGCGGAGCGGAGTGAGCAG
>WNFD01018171.1_pt1 | contig 10413 bp, 10 predicted proteins | sample 5400491 | NCBI WGS metagenome assembly WNFD01 (sample SAMN13153343, study PRJNA577476) | soil metagenome | isolation source: 120 cm saprolite under Douglas fir tree site 2 hole 2 replicate 2 | place: USA:California | collected 2015-04-18 | reverse complement strand
CGAAAACGAACGGATAGCCTGACGCGAGGCATCCCTTCATCTGGTTGATGTCCTGCACGAGGCTCTGGTAAGACACCGCGCGGTCGAGCTTCGCATCCGTGTACGCGCGGGCCGGTGGCTTGCTCGCGAACTTCGCGATTCGATACGGCCACTCGGGTTCGGGGCAGACACCGAGGCTGGCGACCGATTTGATCCCATCCCGGATCATGGCCCCGCTGTCGGAGCGCACCGTCCCCTCGATGACACGCTCGTTGTAGTAGATGAAAAGTCGCGAGGGCACGAAAACCGACAGCTTCTGCTTCATGCGGTCGAACTCGATCGCACCTCCGATCGCGTTCGCTGTGCAGCTGCCCAGCTGCCCCTGGTTGTAGATCGCGGGGCAGCGGCGGCGTAGATCGGCGCTCGGCGGCAGCGCCGCGAGAAATAGAGCCGGCGCGGCGTACAGGTGGTCGCGCTGGTCGGGCTGGTCGGGAATCCACCCGTATCGCGCGATCTTGCGTGGCCTGGTCATATCTCTACTCCTTCGCGATGCCGGTCGAACGTACTTCCCCGGCGCGGATTATCGCGTTAGTCAGGACGAGGTGGGGCCTTAGGCCGGGTTCATCCCGGCCGTCACCCCGCATGCCACTACCAAGCCACACCTGGCGTGGCACAAAACAGGAGGGGGTCCCGCGGGGGAGGACTTACGTCCTCACCCGCGCCTTTAGAGATACGCCCAGTTCGCGACGCTTGGCGAGGCGCCCACGTACACGTTCACCTGCGGGATCCGGTGCGCCTCGAGCATGATCGCGGTGGCGCGCGTGTGGCCTTCCATGATCACGAGGTGACCGTCCGGGCGCCTGAGGCAGATGATCTCGGGCAGCACGGGCATCGGGTGCGAGTCGGCGATGCGCACCGCGAGCGCGAGGACCAGCATGTTCGTCTGGTCGCCCGTGAAAACGTGCCCCACGTTAGCGGCGCCTTCCGCGACCTTGCGCGTCACCGGCGCCAGCGCCGCCCAGGCAGGATGCCCGCTCGCATAAACCATCTCGCCGACCTCGTGGCTCGTCAATCGCGCCCGGCGCCACTGGATGTCGTTGGCCAGGCCCTCGAAGCTCTTGATGCCAACCCCAAAGCCGTGCGTCTTCACGATGATCTTGCGGCGCAGCTCGTTCTGGTCGGCGTCGCGCAGATTCGGCGAGCGTGCGGCCCTCAACGCCGAGGCGAGATAGACCGGGTTGGGCGGCTCGCCCGCCAGGTACTGCTGGAACGCAACGGACTCGATCTCGGCCTGGAGCCACGCGAGGATGACCTGGTTTTCGGTCGCGGTCCCGAGGTCATCCATCAGCGCAAAAGAGTATCTCCCTCCCCCCGCAGGGGGGAGGGTCGGGGAGAGGGGCGCGGGAATCCATCAAAATAAGTTCGATGGCTGCTCACAAGTGGATCTACCAGTTCAGCGAAGGGTCCGCCAAAATGCGCGACCTGCTTGGCGGCAAGGGCGCGGGCGCCGCGGAGATGACCCGCGCCGGCATGCCCGTCCCGCCCGGCTTCACCATCACCACCGAGGCCTGCCGCGAGTACTACGCCGGCGGCCGCAAGCTCCCCGCGGGCCTCTGGGAGCAGGTTCTCGCCAACCTCAAGACCCTCGAGCGGAAGGCCGGCAAGCGTTTCGGCGACGCGAAGGATCCGCTGCTCGTGAGCGTCCGCTCCGGCGCCAAGTTCTCCATGCCCGGAATGATGGACACCGTCCTGAACCTCGGTCTCAACGAAGCAACGGCGAAGGGGCTCGCCGCGCTCACCAAGAACGAACGATTCGCGCTCGACGCCCGGCGCCGGTTCATCCAGATGTTCGGGAAGACGGTGAAGGGGATCGACGGCGACAAATTCGAGCACGCGCTGCAGCAAATCAAGAAGGAAGCGAAGGTCAAAACCGACCCCGAGCTCACGCCGCCTTACCTGCGCAAGCTGGTCGCGCGCTATCTCGACATATATAAGGACGCGACCGGCCACAACTTTCCGGACGATCCGGTCGTCCAGCTGCGCGAGGCGATCGAGGCCGTGTTCCGCTCGTGGAACACCGATCGCGCGAAGACCTATCGTCGCCTCGAGCGCATCCCCGACGACCTGGGCACCGCGGTGAACGTGCAGATGATGGTGTTCGGCAACATGGGCAGGTCGTCCGGCACTGGCGTCGCGTTCACGCGCAACCCGATCTCGGGCACGAAGGAGCTGTACGGCGATTACCTGGCGAACGCGCAGGGCGAGGACGTGGTCGCGGGCGTGCGCGACACAGAGCCGATCAAGGCCCTGAAGCGTCACATGCCAAAGGTGTACGCGGAGTTCGAGGGCTACGCGCGCAAGCTCGAGAAGCATTACCGGGACGTGCAGGACCTCGAGTTCACCATCGAGCGCGGCACGCTCTACATGCTGCAGACGCGCTCGGCCAAGCGGACCGGCGAGGCGGCGGTGAACATAGCGGTCGACATGGTTGGCGAGCGGCTCATCACCAAGAAGGAAGCGGTTGCGCGCATCGAGCCCCGCCAGCTCGAGCAGCTGCTGTTCCCGCGCGTCGACCCGAACGCGAAGGTCACGCCGCTCGCCAAAGGTGTGCCCGCGTCACCTGGCGCCGCGTCCGGCGGCGCCGTGTTCGACGCCGACACGGCGGTCGAGTGGGGCAAGGCTGGGAAGGCGGTGATCCTGGTCCGCGTCGAGACCAACCCCAACGACGTCCACGGCATGGTGGAGGCGAAGGGGATCCTCACGCAGACGGGCGGCACCGCGAGCCATGCGGCGCTGGTCGCGCGCGGCATGGGCCGGCCGTGCGTCGTGGGCGCCAGCTCCATCGACGTGGACGTGCGCAAGCGCGTTTTCTCGGCCAACGGCACCACGATTAAAGAAGGCGAGGAGATCACAATCGACGGCACCACCGGCGAGGTGTACGTCGGAAACGTGCCCACGATCGAGGCGCAGTCACTCAACAAGCATCGCGCGGCGAGCGCCATCCTGCGGTGGGCGGATGAGTTTCGCCGCCTGCAGGTGTGGGCGAACGCGGACTATCCGCGCGACGCGATCAAGGCTCGCGAGAACGGGGCGCAGGGCGTGGGCCTGTGCCGCACGGAGCACATGTTCATGGAGCAGGAGCGGCTCCCGATCGTCCAGAGCATGATCATGGCGACCAAGACGGAGGACCGCGAGAAGTTCCTCGCTCAGCTGCTGCCCATCCAGCGAGGCGACTTCGAAGGCATCTTCGAGGCGATGGCGGGCCTGCCAGTGATCATCCGGCTCATCGACCCGCCGCTCCACGAGTTCCTGCCGAGCCTCGAGGACCTCATCCGCGAGACGACCGAGCTCAAAGCCACGGGCAAGAACCCGGCGCGCCTGAAGCGGCTCGAGAAGATCATGGCCCGCGTCGAGGAGCTGCACGAGGCGAACCCGATGCTCGGCCTGCGCGGGGTCCGCCTCTCGATCCTCTACCCGGAGATCCCGCGCATGCAGGTGCGCGCGATCATGGAGGCGGCCGCCAACCTGCGCAAGAAGAAGGTCGACGCGCGGCCCGAGATCATGATCCCGCTGGCCGGAACATTGGCCGAGATGAACGCGGTGCACAAAGAGCTGAAGCCGGTGGCTGACGCGGTTCAGAAAGAGAAGGGGGTGCGCGTCCCGTACAAGTTCGGCACCATGATCGAGATCCCGCACCAATGACCTCACGCAGATGACGTTCGGCTACTCGCGCGACGACGCCGAGCGGCACTTCATCGTGAGATATCTCGAGAACAAGATCCTGCCGCGCAACCCGTTCGAGACGATCGACGAGAAGGGGGTCGGCCGCCTCATGGCGATGGCCGTCACCGAAGGCCGCAAGACGCGGCCGAAGATGGAGATTGGAATCTGCGGCGAGCACGGGGGAGACCCAGATTCGATCCACCTCTGCCACTCACTCGGCCTGAACTACGTGTCATGCAGCCCGTTCCGCGTGCCGGTAGCTCGCCTGGCAGCAGCGCAGGCCGCAATAGGAGACACCAGCAAAGACAAGTAAGCAAAGGGCGCTCAGCCGCGCGTCGAGTAGGGCGGTCCCGGATCGATGTCGATCACAACCCTCGCCGGCGCGATGAGCGCCATCTCATGGCGGCAAGCCCATCTTTGGCTCGGCTCCAGGCCCTGGACGGTATTCCCGTCTCGGATCACGTCTCCCTTCTCGAAGACGTACGTCCCGACACCACGCAAGAATCCGGCCACCCGGCCCGCCTCCAGCCCCTTGAAATGGCACTGCAGGTCGGGTACACCCAGCGCGGCCAGCCCGAGCGTGTCCATGACGATCTCCCCGGGCCGGCCATCGACCCGGAACAGCCGCGCGTTGAGGGCGGCGTCCAGCGGGTCGTCGGTCAGCTTCTCCGGAGCCACCATCCAGCCGGCGGGACTCCAGTACGCGACCTCGGGTTGGGTGGTCTTCGCCACGGCCCGGATGACCTCGTACACGAGGCGAAGCCTCGCCTGATAGGGCTGTCCCAGCGAGAGGAGATCCATCACGACCACTCTGAACCTGGAACGGTCGATTCGAGCCCGCGCATCCTCGCGCGGCCAGCTCCACGTCTGTTCGAGAGCCTGACGAAACTCTTCCTGTGAGACGGGTCGGTCCCGGGCGACGAACACGGCAGTCATGGACTTGCCTTCGCCGTCGGCGAACTTTACGGTGTGACCCTTGTGAACGACGGACAGGTCACCCTGCTTCAGTTCCTTGACCTCGCTCTCTGGAAGCGACCTGGTGAGCTCCCTCTGAATCGCTCCGGGATCAAGGGAGGGCGGTTTGCTGTAGAGCAGCTCGACCCGGTATCCGGCGTCGAAGCCCGGTGGCACCACAGGTTCGCCCGTGCTCAGACTGAGTCAGCCACCATCGTCAGGTTCGTGAACGCCACATAGGCGTCGGAAGGGCCGCTCGAGAGCTCTTTTGGCGATGTCAGCCACGCGTCGAGGTCATCGGTCGCCGCTTCAACCAGGGCCTTCAGGTCTTTCAGAGTCTTCGGGTCTGCGGCATGCCTCATGTCATCGCGCAGCAGGTCGTCGCGGATGCCCCACATTCGCGCGAGAGGGATGAGGTGCTTGAGGCGTGGCGGGACGTCGCGCTCATCAAAATCGATCGGCTCGGCTTTGATGCCCATCTCCCGGTAGCGGCGCCGCAATTCGCCGATCCGCAGGACTTCGAAGTTGGGATCTTTCTCGCTCACGACCCGGCGGCCATCAATTGCGTCAAATGCGCGTCGAACTGCGTCCAGTACTGCGCCCTGATCCCCGCGGGCACGTCCGCTCCGTTGAACAGGTACTCGGCAAGATCTCTCGCCTGAGCCTCTGTGACCTTCGTCCAGTCGAACACGCCGCCCATCATCCCCTTCATCTCCATCCGCCACAGGGTGTAGCCGAACCGCGTCATGTCGTGGGCTTCGGTGGGCATCAAGACGGTCGGCGCGTCGTCCGCGACATATCCCGCCACGTTGGCCTCAGCCCACGCCGACATCACGCCATGGTGTGACTGCATCCCCGGTGGCCGAGGGGATGGCCAATCCTTGTGGGTTCCGACGGCAAAGTTGCCCTCGCCGTCATCGGCCGCGGGAGAGACAAGTCCGAGCGGGTCCTCGGGCGGTTTCGCGCCTGCGGCCACTCCGTCCGCGCCGGCCAGCCCGTCGGCCCCACCATCCGCCGCGCCGGCGAAGCCGCCCCTGACGGCGCGCAAGCCGGCGGTGAACCCGCCGCCCACCAAACCGCCCGCAGCGCCCAGCTCGCCCCACTGGATCATCTCATTCCAGTTGAAGTCTTTCTGGTCGTGGAAGATGAGCATCCTCTCCGGCTGGATCGCGCCGGCGTCGATCGCCATCCCTTCCAGCGCTCCGAACACCGCGCCCGCCAGCAGCACGCCCGCGATCCAGGAAACCGTGGTCGAGAGCTCGACTCCGACCAGCAGCGCGCTCGCCACCAGACCATCGGAAATGGCGATGGCCGCGCCGCCGGCGATGCCCACCGTGCACACGCCCAAAACCACGCCGAGGACGACCGCGGTGGCGATCTCGGCCACTAGCTCTTCGACCTTCCTGCGGGCCTCGTCGACCGCGTTGGCGTAGCGCTCCAGCGCGCCCGCCATCGCGATGCAGGCCCGGGACGCGGACTGCAGGTAGCCGGCGGAGCCCGACCATTTCTGCCAGTAGGCGGCAAATGCATCGATCGCGGGCCCGCTGTTGTCAGCCAGCGCGCTCAGGGCGGCCGACTGCCCCGCGGCCTGGACGCCGTCCAGCGCGTGCGCCATGTCCCTCCACGCGTGCGCCGCCGCGCGCAGCTTCGCCGAGTCGGCGGCCGGCCACCAGATCCCCGCCTGCACGTGCTGGTTCGAATGGCTTTGATTGCGGGGCGGGATGTAGACGCCGGGCAACCTAGCCTCCTTTGACCTGGCTCGAACCGTCGCTGCGGCGGTAGTTGACCGCCATCACCTCGAGGCCGCGCGCGATGTCGGCCAGCCCGTGGGTCAGGTTCTGAAGCGCCTGGTCGACCATCGCGACCTTGGGGTCGTACGCCTGGGCGAACTGGCGGCCCTGGTCGTCGCCGCCGCAGTAGTCCCCCAGGGCGTGAAGGTGGCTGCGCAGCCGGCCCAGTGCGGAGGCGAGCTGCTCGGCGTCATCGGTGAACCGCGCCGACGCCAGGATCAGCTGATCCGGTTGCACGGAGAACTTGTCGCCCATCGTGGCCCTGATCCCTCCCTGGCCGAGTTGCGACCAGTTTATGCGCGCCAGGGCCACCCCTGACATCCGTCACGCCACTTTCACGGCCTGCGTCACTTCCCCGCCCCGGCCCCGCCGACCTAAGCTGAGGCGAATGGAGAACGTCGAGCGTTGGACGCGGATCGGACGGTGGTTCATGGTCGCCTGGGTCCTGTTCGCGGCACCTACTGCGGTGGCGATCCTGGCCTCTGGTTTTCAGCCGCCGCAGGAGGCCGCCGCATTCGGGTTCGCCGTCTGGGGCGCCGTGTGGGCCTGGATCTGGCTGCGAGCGGCCGGGCGCAGCCACGTCGCCGAGGTGGTGGGACTGATCGCGATCACCGTGATCCTGACCATGTTCACTCTCGTCCAACCCTCTCCGGGAGGCACCTTTCTCGTGTTCGCGTTCATCGTCGCGGGTACGTGCTTTCCACTGCGGCGCGCCTTGTGGCTCATCGGGGGTCTAACTGTGTTCCAGGTCGTGCTCGCCGTGATCCGGCTGACGGACCTGGCCACCATCCTCAACAACATCATCAACAGCGTCCTGGTCGGGGGAGTCGGCATCGGGGCCCGCCTGCTCTGGCAGTCCTACCGGGAGCTGCTGGCGGCACGCGAGGAGATCGCGCGCCTGGCGGTGAGCGAAGAACGGCTGCGCTTCTCGCGGGACCTCCACGACCTCCTCGGCCAGAGCCTGGCCGTCCTGGTCCTCAAGAGCGAGCTCGTCAACAAGCAGCTTCCGCCGGATGCAGATGAGGCGACCCATCAGGAACTTCGAGACATAGCCCGCGTCGCCCGGAAATCCCTGAATGACGTGCGCGAAGCCGCCGCCGGCTACCGCCGGCCGAGCCTGTCCATGGAAGTGGGCAACGCCCGCAACGCGCTGCGTGCTGCCGGAATCGGCCTGCTCGTCGAGGACACGCTCGGCCGGGTCGCGGCGGAGCAGGACTCGGTCCTCGCGTGGTGCCTGCGTGAGGGCGTGACCAACGTGCTGAAGCACAGCGGGGCGAAAAAGTGCGTGCTGAAACTGGCGCGCACGAACGGCAGCGCGATCCTCGAGCTCGTCGATGACGGCCGGGGCGCTGCAACGCTGGACGGCGGAGGCGTCGGGCTGATCGGGCTGCGAGAGCGCGTCGAGCTCGCCGGAGGAAAATTTGACGTTGGATCGGAGCCCGAGGCCGGCGTCCGCCTCCGCGCGGTCCTTCCGGCCGGGCTGGCGTCGCCGAGCGAACTGCCGGTAGGTTGATCCGGGTTCTCATCGCGGAAGACCAGGCGATGATTCGCGGCGCCCTCGCGGCGCTGCTGTCGACCGAGGCTGACATCGAGGTGGTAGCCCAGGTCGAACGCGGTGACCGCGTCGTCCAGGAGGCTCTGCGGACGACGCCAGACGTGGCACTGCTCGACATCGAGATGCCCGGCCAGGACGGGATCAGCGCCGCGGCCGAGCTGCGTTCGCAGCTGCCCACGTGCCGCGTCCTCATCCTGACGGTGTTCGGGCGTCCGGGCTACCTGCGCCGCGCGGTCGACGCCGGCGTGAGCGGTTTCCTGCTCAAGGACGCACCGCCCGACGAGCTCGCCTCGGCCATCCGGCGCACCGCGAAAGGGGAGAAGGTGATCGATTCGCAGCTCGCACACGCGGCTCTGAGCGAGGGCTCGAGCCCCCTGACCCCACGAGAACGCGACGTGCTGGCCATGAGCGTGCGCGGTGCGAGCGTCGAGGAGGTGGCGCGCTCCCTGCACCTGACCAACGGCACAGTCCGCAACCACCTGTCAATCGCAATCCAGAAACTGAACGCACACAATCGAGTCGAAGCAGCGCGCATCGCCGAAGAAAAAGGCTGGCTGTAGCAAGTGGGGGAGGGGCGGTGACAGAAGTCACCCCGAACCCCTGACTCGCTTCAGTCCAAAGTCATGACCGCTGCGACTGTCTGAAAACTCCCTTTCCCGCGACTCTGATGTCACGCCATAAGGCCAGAAAACATCAGGAGAGGCAGTCATGAACCAGATCGTTCGGAACCTAGGGCGCAGAAAGCTCCGCAGCTTCCTGACCATCAGCGGCATCGTGATCGGAATCCTCGCGCTCACCACGATGGGCGCCCTCGCGAACAACTTCAACGCCCTGCTCGACGGCGGCGCCAAGTACATCGCGGGCTACGTCTCCGTGGGCGACGCGAGCTCCAACGGCCTTGGTGGAAGCGGCGTGCTTCCGCTCGCCAAGCAAAGCGACCTGGCAGCCGTTGCGGGCGTCGCGCGAGTGTTCCCCAGCGTCAGCGTCGCGGCCAAGCCCGGCTCCCTCAACGTCGTGAGCCTCGGGATCCCCGACTACATCTCGAGCCTCGACCCCGCGGAATACGGCTACTCGGCGCTCAAGATCACCTACGCCTCGGGCCGCACCCTGAACGCAGCTAGTGGCGAGATCGTGCTCGGCTCGAACTTCGCGACCGAGTTCAACAAGAAGGTGGGCGACAGCATCACGCTGCCCATCAAGCCTTCGGACGCAAACGCAGACTTCGTTCAGCACACCTACACCGTCGTTGGAGTCCTCGACAAGACGCTCACGGAACCCGACACGGGCGCCTTCGTCAGCCTCACCGACTCCCAGCAGCTGCTGAAAGGTCAGCTGTCGCCCGCGCTGCAGACATCCTTCGACCAGACGCTCTACGTCACAGGGTTCGACGTCTACGGGACGCCTGGCACGAACCTCGACACCCTGGCGGACCGCATCAATGCACAGGTCTCCGGAGTCAAGGCGCAAAAGCCAAGCAAGCTCGTGGCCGCGCTCATCGCCGGCGGCGCCCTGTTCACGGAGATCACCATGGCGGCGGCTCTGCTGGCGCTAGTCATCGGTGGGCTCGCCGTGATCAACACGATGATCATGGCCGTCAGCGAACGCGTCCGCGAGATCGGCCTCAAGAAGGCGATCGGCGCCACCACGAAGGCGATCATGGGCGAGTTCCTCCTGGAGTCGAGCTTCATCGGACTGGTCGGTGGACTGGTCGGGTTCGGCCTCGGATTCGCGGTCACGACCCTCATCAACGCGACCATGCCGGCCGCCCAGGGAGCCATCTTCCTCGTCACCCCGGGCCTCGCGATCCTCTGCATCGGCTTCGCGCTCGCCCTGGGCACCATCGCCGGCATCATCCCGGCATTCCGCGCCTCCCGGATGGACCCGGTCGCGGCGCTGCGGTCCAACTAAACAAATCAGGATCAGGAGAAAACACAAATGATCGAGATCGACCGGCTCAGCAAGCATTACAAGCAGGGCAAGACCGTCGTCCGAGCGCTGGACGAGGTAAGCCTCAACATCGAATCGGGCGAGTTCGTGGCCATCGTGGGCCGCTCGGGGTCAGGTAAGACGACGATGCTGGACAGCCTCGGCCTGCTGCTCCGGCCGACCAGCGGACGGATCGTCATCGATGGGATGGAAACCACGAGCCTCAAGGACGACCAGAAGGCGCGGCTGCGCAGCTCCAAGATCGGGTTCATCTTCCAGGAGTACAACCTGCTCCCAACCCTGACGGCGTTTGAGAACGTCATGCTCCCGCTGCATTACGCAGCGAAGCCGAAGGGCGACCGGGAGTGGGCGCGCGCGCTGATGGAGGAGGTGGGCCTCGAGGACCGCATGCACCACCGCCCGGACCAGCTGTCCGGCGGCCAGCAGCAGCGGGTGGCGATCGCCCGCTCGCTCGTGAACCGGCCG
>WNFD01008023.1_pt1 | contig 10413 bp, 12 predicted proteins | sample 5400491 | NCBI WGS metagenome assembly WNFD01 (sample SAMN13153343, study PRJNA577476) | soil metagenome | isolation source: 120 cm saprolite under Douglas fir tree site 2 hole 2 replicate 2 | place: USA:California | collected 2015-04-18 | reverse complement strand
CGTGGTCCCGCCTAATCCGCTGTCGGCGGAAAAACCCGCGACGTCTTTGCGGCCGGCTCCAGTGGAAGCCCGCAGCAGCGCTGATGGCCGTGCTTATCTCGATAGCGGCTCGAAAATCAGTGGCAAGCTGTTGTTCGAGGGTCCCACTCGCATCGACGGCCAGGTGGATGGGGAAATTACCGCGAAAGAAAGCCTCGTTATCGGCGAAAGCGCCGTGGTCACCGCGCAAATCAAAGCCACCTCAATAATCGTCGCCGGCAAGGTTAGCGGCGATATTACCGCGACGCAGCGGCTTGAGATTCGTCCGTCGGCCCGGGTAATCGGCAATCTTACGTCACCCGTTTTGATAGTGCACGAGGGTGCGATGTTCGAAGGTCATTGCTCGATGCAGCCCGAAGGGGCGCGCGAGGAGCGCAAAGTCGCGGTGTTCCCGAAGGAGGAACGCTTGGCCCAGGTTGCGCAAAAACAGGCCTGAGAGAACAGCTACGACTGATGGGCGAGAGAACGAGTGACCTACTCTTCTCTCGTCGTCTTGGTGTCCTCGCTCTCCTCTGCAGACTTGCCCTCATTTGACATGTGCATTACCGTCTCCGGTAGGAGATGATGTTTTGACATGCACATACCGCCAGATTGGGGTATTTTCGGCGCCCTGATTGTTTCGTTCCTTATTTTCTGGTTTATATTCGGGCGGCTGTTTTTCGGGCCTTTCCTTAAACTACTCGGTGATCGAGAGCGCCGCTTGCGGGAATTCGGCGAGCGCACCGAGCAGTTCCTGCGGGAAGAAAAAGCCGCGGTGGGAGCCCGCGAGGCGGGGCTGGCGGAAGTGCGCCGCGAGGCGCTGAGCAGACGCGAAGCAGAGCGGCGTCGGGCCGAGACGGAAGCCGCCCGTATCATCATGGAAGCTCGGACCGAAGCCAAAGCTGAACTCGACCAGGTGAGGCTGGGAATCGAGCAGGAATTCAAGGCCGCGGCCAGCCAACTGGAACAGTTGGCCGAAACCCTGGCCGCTGAGTTGGCCGGGCGGGTGCTGGGCCGAACGATCAATGGACGGGCCGCCGGAAACGATTAGCGCGCAGCGCTTGATGCATCAGGATGAAGTCACGGATCGCGACAATTGGTGTAATTACTGCGGCGTTATTTTGGCCGAGCTTGGTCTTGGCCGCCGAGGGCGAAGAGGCCAAAGGAAGCTGGTTCGCGCTGATTTTTTACGCGATCAACTTCCTGCTGTTTCTGTGGATAGTGCGGAGGTATGGCTGGCCACGTATCACGCAATTCTTCCGCAGCCGCTCGCATACTATTCGTGACATCAGGGGTCGCGCCGAGAAGGCTTATCAAGAGGCGCAACAGCTCGCCAATCGCGCTGCCCAACAGCTTCGGCAGTTGGCAGCCGACCAACGTAGAATGACCTCCGAGCTTGACGAAGAAACGGCTTATCAAATCGAGCAGATTAACGACGCGGCGCATGAAGCCGTCAAGCGTGTTCGTCGCGATGCGGAGATCAGCACCGCGGCGCTCCGCGATGGCGCACAGCGCCGGTTACGCCAGACGATGGCCGAGGCAGCCGGCACGATCGCCCGCGAACTGGTGAGCCGCAACTTCCAGGCGGCCGATCAGGCTCGACTACTGCAGGGCTTCATCGATCGGATAGATGAGGAAGCGCGCCGGTGAGAAGATCAAAAGTAGCAAGACGCTACGCGCGCGCCTTGTTGGGATTGTCCAATGATCGCGGCCAGCTTGAGGTATGGGGCGCGGAGTTGGAACGGTTGGCGCAGGTTATCGAGATGCCGCAAATCGAGGCCGCCTTCGCCTCGCCCGAGGTTTCCATCACAGTCAAAATACAGGCGCTTGCCCGTATCACCGAAAAACTCGAATCAAGCTTCCCAGTGCGTTCGTTCATTGCTGTAGTCGCCCGGCATGGTCGAATCCCGGACTTGCCGGCGATTGCAGAGGCCTATGGCAGAATGCTCGACGATCTGCTGGGACGCGCACGGGCGACGCTGATCTTCGCGACCCAGCCCAGCGACGCTGATATCAAGCGGATTGCGGGTAACCTCGAAAAGATTGCGCATAAAGAAATCATTCCTACTGTTAAAGTTGACCAGACGCTGCTTGGTGGCGTGATCGTGGAGCTCGAGGGCAAGACTTACGACGGTAGCTTGACGAGCCGGTTGGCGGAGGCGCAGCGCCGGCTCGCCGGCTAAGGCATTTTAAACAACTCCTATGGCGGAAATCAGACCTGCAGAAATCAGCGAAATTCTTCGTAACGAGATACGGGGCTTCGAGGGCTCGGTCGCCGTACGTGAAACCGGCCGCGTGCTCTCATGCGGCGACGGTATCGCGCGGATCTATGGCCTGCAAAACGCAGCCTTTTCCGAGCTGCTCGAATTTCCCCACTCCATCTATGGAATCGTTCTGAACCTCGAGGAAGACAACGTCGGCGCGGCGCTGTTTGGCGAACCCCAGCAAATTAAGGAAGGTGACGAGGTTAAGCGCAGCGGCCGCATCGCTGAGGTTCCGGTTGGTGATGCAATACTTGGACGCGTGGTCAACTCGCTAGGCCAGCCGATCGACGATAAGGGTCCAATCAAATCAACCGAGGCGCGCCGGATAGAAGTCAAGGCACCGGGCGTCATCAAGCGGCAGCCGGTTAAAGAACCGTTGCAAACCGGGATCAAGGCAATCGACTCGATGATTCAGATTGGACGCGGCCAACGTGAATTAATCATCGGCGATCGCCAGACCGGCAAAACCGCCATCGCGATTGATACGATCATCAACCAGCGCGGCCTGAATGTTAACTGTATCTACGTCGCAATCGGACAGAAGCGGTCGACCGTCGCGCAAGTGGTCGAAAAGCTGAGCCGCGCGGGTGCGATGGACTACACAACGGTGGTGGTGGCCACCGCTTCGGAATCCGCGCCGCTGCAATACATCGCGCCATACTCGGGCTGCACGATGGGCGAATACTTCCGCGATACCGGCCGTCATGCGCTGCTGGTCTATGATGATTTGAGCAAGCACGCGCAGGCCTACCGGCAGCTCTCGCTGCTGCTGCGCCGCCCGCCCGGGCGCGAGGCCTATCCAGGTGACGTCTTTTATTTGCATTCACGCCTGCTCGAACGAGCGGCCAAAATGAGCGACGAGTACGGCGGCGGCTCCCTCACGGCGCTCCCGATCATTGAAACCCAGGCCGGTGACGTTTCGGCCTATATCCCGACCAACGTTATTTCGATTACCGACGGCCAGATCGTGCTCGATGCTGACTTGTTCAACTCCGGCTTGCGGCCTGCGGTCAACGTTGGCCTTTCGGTGTCACGCGTGGGCTTCTCAGCCTCCGTCAAGGCGATGAAACAAGTCGGCGGTACGCTCAAACTTGACCTCGCCCAGTACCGCGAAATGGCCGCCTTCGCCCAATTCGGTTCCGAACTCGACCCGTCCAGCCAGCGCCTGCTGCATCGTGGTGAGCGGCTGACCGAGATGCTGAAGCAAAACCAGTACGACCCGCTGCCGGTCGAAAAGGAAGTGCTCATCATCTTCGCCGCCAATGAAGGCTACTTCGACAAGTTGGAAGTGAGCCAGGTGAAGCCGTTCGAACGCGAGCTCTACGCCTTTGTAGAAGCGCGGCATGAAGACCTGCTCGAGGAGATTCGCACTCGGCGCGAAATCACCGATGATTTGCGTAAACGGCTGCTTGATACGCTCGCCGGCTTCATGCAAACGTTCGCGCCGGGCGAGGCGGCGCGCCCGGCAGCCTAGCGGGGGCTCCTGGAGCTTCCGGCCATGATCCATTTCCCACAAGCGTTGACTATGTCCGCCATGCAAAGCAGGGTCGCGACAAGAAGAGCTATCAGCCCGGCGGCCATCGCTGTCATTCCCGCGCGTGTCTGGCGCGCGAGGAATCCCCGGAAGCGAAGACGCGGGATTCTTCGCGGCGGCCCCGCGAGAATGACAACAAGACAGCCTGCGGAACGCCGAGTATCTGATAGCTATTATGTCCGGTTACGTTATGCAGACGCGGCCGCGCATGTTGGGCCGGTGAAATTAAAATGGCCACACTCAAGGCAATTCGCCGGCGCATCGCCTCGGTGCGCTCGACCCAGCAGATAACCCGGGCCATGAAGCTTATCTCGGCCGCGCGTTTGCGCCGCGCTCAGGAAGCATTGCTCAACGCGCGCCCGTACCATGAAGCGCTCAAACGGGTGGCAGATTCGGTGCTGCACACGGCACCGGAGGTAATAGCTCCGGCTGAGAATGCCGCGAGCAAAATGCTGATCATCGTGGTCGCGGCTGATCGGGGCCTGGCCGGCGGCTACAACATTAATCTGCTGAGGTTGGCGGAAGAGGAAGCTCGCCGCCGGCGGAGCGCCGGACGGGAAGCTGAATTTTTCGCCGTCGGACGTAAAGCGCTCGATCACTTCCGGCGCACCCACCAGCCGTTGGCCGGCGAGCGGGTCAACAATCTACCACGGCTGGCGACCGTCGGCCTCGCACACCAAATCGGCCAACTGGTGCTCGCACAATGGCGCAGCGGTGCCATCTGCGAAGCCGGATTGGTCTATAATGTTTTCCGCTCAGCGCTTTCGCAACGGCCCACCTATGAGAAACTGCTGCCGATCGAGACGCCGGGCGAAAATGGTGCGGCACCGCCGCCCGCCAGCGGTTATGTGGTGGAACCGAGCCCTGCGGAACTCGTGCCGGAGGTGCTGCGGCGCTATGTCGAAGCGGCCATCCTTCACGCCTTGCTCGAAGCCGAGGCGAGCGAACATGGGGCGAGGATGACGGCGATGGATGCAGCGACCAATAATGCGGTTGAAATGATCGAACGCCTCACGCTCGAAATGAATCGTGTGCGCCAGGCCGCGATTACCAAGGAGCTAATGGATATCGTCGGTGGCGCTGAAGCTCTGCGCGGCTGAGCGCGTCCTGCGCCGCTGATAACTTCAGGTAAACTCTACAGCCATGGACCAACAGATAACAGGCCGAATTAACCAGGTTCTGGGTAATGTCGTCGACGTCGAATTTTCCAACGGCTCGTTGCCGCCAATCTTCACCGCCCTGCGGGTGAGCAACCCGTCGATCGACGATCGCACTGGCAACCTGGTGCTTGAAGTCGAACAGCACCTGGGCGAAGGCACGGTACGCTGTATCGCGATGGATACGACCGACGGCCTGACCCGGGGGATGGAAGTATTCAACACCGGGTCGCCGATTTCCGTACCGGTCGGCCCCAACACGCTCGGCCGCCTGATGAATGTCACCGGCGACCCGGTCGACGAGGCCGGCCCTATCGTCTCCACCAACATCTCACCAATTCATCGCGAGGCTCCGGCGTTCGCCGAGCAGGCTACCGAAGTTGAAATCCTCGAGACCGGCATCAAGGTCATCGACCTCGTCTGCCCCTTCGCGCGGGGTGGCAAGATTGGCTTGTTTGGCGGCGCGGGAGTGGGCAAGACCGTTACTATTTTGGAGCTGATTAACAACGTCGCCAAACAACACGGCGGGGTGTCGGTGTTCGCGGGCGTCGGTGAGCGCTCGCGTGAGGGCAACGACCTTTATCGCGAACTCAAGGAATCCGGGGTGCTGTCGAAGACCGCGCTGGTCTACGGGCAGATGAATGAGCCGCCGGGCGCGCGCGCCCGGGTCGCCTTAACCGGCATTACGGTGGCGGAATATTTCCGTGACCAGGAAGGCCGGGACGTGCTGCTCTTCATTGACAACATCTTCCGCTTCGTCCAGGCGAATTCGGAGGTCTCGGCGCTGCTGGGCCGTATGCCGAGCGCAGTCGGCTATCAGCCAACTCTGGGCACCGACCTGGGGGAACTCCAGGAACGGATCACGACCACCAAAAAGGGCGCAATCACGTCGGTGCAGGCGATTTACGTCCCTGCTGACGATTACACGGACCCGGCCCCGGCTACCACTTTCACCCATCTCGACGCCGTCGCAGCTCTAGAACGCAAGATCTTTGAGAAGGGGATCTTCCCGGCATTCGACCCGCTGGGCTCGACTTCGCGCGTGCTGGATCCGCAGGTGGTAGGGACAGAACATTACGAGACTGCGCGCCGTGTCCAGCAGATCCTGCAACGGTACAAGGATCTGCAGGATATCATCGCCATTCTAGGGATGGACGAATTGTCGCCCGACGACAAGGTGGTGGTGGCACGTGCGCGGCGTATCGAGCGTTTCCTGTCGCAGCCGATGTTTGTCGCCGAACCGTTCACCAGTCTGCCCGGCGCCTACGTGCCGCGCGCCGAGACCGTACGTGGATTCAACGAAATCCTCGAAGGCAAATGCGACGATATGCCAGAGCAAGCTTTCTATCTGGTCGGCACGATTGACGACGCCCGGGGCAAAGCCGAACGCCTCGCCCGGGGCGAAGCCCGCTAACTCTTTATATGGCAGAGACCTTTCCGTTCCGCCTGATTGCGCCGACCGGCATTGTCTATGACAGTCCGGTCGAACAGGTGATTGCGGTTGGCGCGCTCGGCGAGTTTGGTGTGCTCGCCAACCACATCAATTACATCACGTCGATCATGCCGTGCGTGGTGACGCTGCAACTGGCCGATGGTTCGGCCACGGAATACCTGGTGACCGGGGGTCTGGCTGAGGTGAAGGACGGCGCGATGACGATGCTGGCGGACGAAGCGATGCCGGTCGCCGCGGTCGATCCGATTGCGGCGGCGCCCGGGGTGCGTGCGGCTGAAGCGAAGCTCTCGCAAGTGAGCTTCTACGACGCAGGTTACGCCGAGGCTGAACAGGAACTAAAACTCGCCCGCACACGCGCGGAAATCGCCCATCTCCGCCGCGCTCCCCATCAATGACGGTTCGTTAAGCGCCGTACCGAAACGGGACAAGTGGGGTGGAAAAGCAGCCGACCTTTGGGACCCACCCTCGCCCACAAGCGTAAGGAAGATCGCTAATTTGGGGAGAGTTACTGGTGACTCAGCTAATTGCAGCAATCTGCGACGATGGCCAGTCGGTCGTGACAGTTTCTGATAGAATGATTTCGACGGGTGACATGACCCTCACGTTTGAGCCAGACCGCGGCAAGGCGATTGCTATCGCGCCAAACGCGTTGCTTTTAACTTCCGGAACGATGCACGAGCCAGATCTTATCGACGACGCAAGACAACGGCTGCGAGGCAAAGAACGCGTGCGGGAAATAGCTGACGTACTCAAAACAGTTTATCAGGAAATCAGGCAGACCCGCGTTGAAGATGAAATTCTAAGGCCAATCGCGGGAATTGGCTCCTTCCTGGAATACCACCAGAAACAAGCTGGGCTTCACGAAGGGCTAGTGTTTGATCTCAATTCTCGCATCCAGAATTTTGAAGTCGGACTAACTTTGATCCTGGCTGGCATGGATGAAAAAGGGCACGTGCTCGTTATTGGCGATCCCGGAATCTGGACCAGTTGGGACGCGGTGGGTCAGGCGTTCGCGGGCATGGGCAATCGGCACGCTGATAGCGTTTTTGCCTGGTACAAGTACACGCAGACCTTCGGTTTAAGCGAGGCGCTGTACATCTCGTTTGAAGCGAAGAAACGGGCAGAAGCCGCCGGTGGCGTGGGTCGGGCAACGGATATTCACATCATTGACCATAGTGGTCTTTTTAAGCTCAAAGAAACCGCCCTCCACGAGTTGGAGCAAATTTATGAGGAGAGGCAGAGTAGCGAAAGACTCGGTTTCGACAAACGCGTCACAGATTTCCAGGTCCAAAAAGAACCGTTGGCGGGTTCGTGAGGCTCGCTGGAAGAGCCAAAAGCTTCGGCTTACTGTCGCCTTGCGTCGTGTCAAGGCTCCCGCTTGATCGATTGAGGCTGAGCAAGTTTCCTTGCTCATTGGGCAAAAACCCCAATTTCGGTCGGGCCAGAGCGGCCATGTATTCCTCAATCCCAGGCGGTGAAAGCGCACAAAAAACACGACCGGGCAGGGGCACGGCTGTCGTCACACAAGTTCGAGATGCAGGTGGCGACCCACCAAAGAAGCGGCGCGCTGCAGAGTTTCGATAGTGACATTGCCTTTCTCGGGATCGAGGATGCGGTTAACCTGAGCGCGGCTGGTGTGCATGAGTTCCGCCAGGTGCTTCTTGGTCATTTTCTTTTTCTTCATCTCCTCGCTGAGTTGCCATGCGATGACGCTTTTGATGGCCACGGTGGTGGCCTCTTCATGGATGCCCTCCTCTTTGAGGAAATCATTCAGCGTCGATCCCCAATGCGGATTCCTGGCTTTGGTCATGTGGTCATCTCCTTCGTCCGTTTGCGGGCCAACTCGATATCTTCAGGCGGCGTTTTCCGGGTCTTCTTGACGAAGCCGTGGACGACGCCGATCCGTCCCTCGTGGAAGAAGAACAGCATCCGCGCGATCCGGCGGCTGGGAAGGGCGCTCCTGACCTCCCACAAACCGCCGCCGAGCGGACGGCAAAGCGGCATTCCGACGGGCCAGCCGAACTGCACGATGGCGAGGTTGCGGCCGATACATTGCCGGTCTGCGCTCGGCAAGGTTCTCAACCAATCCCTGACCAACTCCCCCCGCCGGCGGTACGATAGAAAACGACAGGGGTTTCCAGCGGGCGAGCGGGCATCCATAGGTCCTTTGCTGTTCAACGTACCATAAAAGATACATATCTGCAAAGAGATAATTAGGACTCGCATTAGAAATCTCTTACGGAGCAATTACCGCATGCACAACGTTTGGATTACAGCCGCCGAGTGGGTGGGGGTCGCCTTCCTGGCGAGTTTGCTCTCGATTCGTATCGGGGTCTCAGTGGCATTGGTTGAGATCGTGCTGGGCGTGCTGGCCGGAAATACCCTCGGATTTCGGACGAATGCTTGGATCAACTTTCTCGCATCGTTCGGCGCAGTGTTGCTGACGTTCCTCGCTGGGGCGGAGATCGATCCGGCTTCACTGAGGCAGCACTTGAAGGCCAGCCTCAGTATCGGGACGATCGCATTCTTGTTTCCATTTCTTGGCGCGTTCGTATTCGTGCTGTATCTGGCTGGCTGGAACTACCATCGATCCCTAATCGCCGGGATTGCGCTCTCAACCACCTCGGTTGCAGTTGTGTATGCGGTCTTAGTCGAGAACGGGCTCAACGCCAGCGAGCTGGGCAAGCTCATCCTCGCCGCCTGCTTTGTAAACGACCTGGGGACGGTGCTTGCCCTGGGCGGCTTTTTCGCGAACTTCGATATATGGATGCTGGTGTTCGCCACGGTCACCACCATCGCCCTGTGCCTCCTTCCAACCTCGACCCGCTATCTCATCTCGTGGTTCGGCGCTGAGCGCGTGAGCGAGCCGGAGGTGAAGTTCCTGTTCCTGGTGCTTTGCGCGCTGGGAGCGTTGGCAACGAGGGCGAAGAGCGAGGCGGTGCTGCCAGCCTATGTCGCAGGCCTTGTCGTCGCCGGCGTGTTTCACCGCGATCGCATCCTGGTGAACCGCATGCGAATCGATCGCGTTTGCGATGCTGACGCCGTTCTATTTTATCAAGGCGGGGCTTTTCGTTTCGCTTCCGGCCCTGCTTCCGAGCGCAGGGCTGATTGTGCTTCTGCTCGCGATGAAGATGGCTACAAAGTTCGTCAGTGTGTGGCCGCTCGGCGCGGCGTTCGGCCTCCCTCTGCGGGAGCGCAACTACACTACAATGCTGATGTCCACAGGGCTTACGTTCGGCACCATCTCAGCCTTGTTCGGCCTGGAGAATAAGATCATCTCGCAGGGTCAGTATACGGTGCTGGTCACAGTCGTGATTCTCAGTGCTGTGGTCCCGGCACTGATCGCTGAGCGGTTCTTTGTTCCCGAAGCAGCCAGTGCCAAAATGGGAGTTGATGGCGAAAGAGTCGTTGCGGCTGATTAGAGATCCAATGGATCGTAAGATAGCGGTAGCCTTCGACGGCTCGGAAGGTTCACACCGCGCATTGCAGGAAGCATTGCTGATGGCGCAGGCGGGTAGACGGAAGTTATCGATTATCTTTATCGAGGAGTTGCCTCGGTATCCGGGCGCGCCCAGCGAAACCAATGAAGAACGGGAGCGCGCCGACGCGTTGTTCGAACAGCTCCGCACAGAGGCAGCCGCCGAGGGTGTGAATCATGGTGTTCAGGTCGGAGCAGAAAAACGGGTCGGCCATCCTGCGCAAGGGCTGGTTCAATACGCGAAAGACGCTGACATCGACCTGTTGTTCCTGGGGCACAGCGGCCATTCGCGGTTATGGGGCACGTTCCTGGGCACGACCGCGGATAAGGTAGTTCGTCACGCGCCTTGCTCGGTCTTCATCGTGCGTTGAACCGGGAGCGGAACGCACCCAGCGTTTCCGCTCACCCGGGCGTGCCGCTCGGACGATAGCGCTCATGACCTTGCCGTCCACCATTGGCGCTATCTGCGCGCGCTCGGGCTGTGCGCTTTTTAGAAATCGGCTGCATCG
>WNFD01009518.1_pt1 | contig 10414 bp, 7 predicted proteins | sample 5400491 | NCBI WGS metagenome assembly WNFD01 (sample SAMN13153343, study PRJNA577476) | soil metagenome | isolation source: 120 cm saprolite under Douglas fir tree site 2 hole 2 replicate 2 | place: USA:California | collected 2015-04-18 | reverse complement strand
TCGCGGCATCTGCCTGTCATCGCGCAGGCCGCGCCGAGCTTTCACATCTTGACCAAGCGTCCGGTCACGCCTGATGACGACGAGATAACAGCCAATCCGCGCGCGCGGTCCGCAAAACTGCGCGCGGCCGAGCGTACCGCAGCGCCTGCGCAACGGGCCACCGCCTTGCCGGAATGGCCCACGCTCGCAGCCGTGATGAGGGGAGGCTGACATGCGGATCATCCATCTCCTCGTGATCGGCGTTTTGGTGTTTGCCGCGGCTTACGTCTATCGGATCAAGATGGAATCCACCTCGCGCACCGAGCGGGTGCTGCGGTTGCATGCGGAAATTCGCGAGCAGCGCGACGCCATCGCAGTACTGCGCGCGGAATGGGCCAGGCTCGATGCGCCGCTGCGGCTGCAGGGCTTCGCCGAGCGCCATTTGGCGCTGAAACCGCTCAACGCCACGCAATATAATTCATTGAAGAACCTGCCCGAGCGGCCGCCGCGCCTGGTCAGGCCAGGCGATCCCGACCCGATCGGCGCGATGATCGAGGCCATCGATTCCGTTGCCGTGACGGGTTCGGTGCCGGCGCCGGAGGATCGGCGATGATCGATCGGACGCGCAAGACCGTCAGGCCGGCAGAACCATGGCGGCAGCGGCTGATCCGCTCGCTGCTGTACGGGCGCGACGTCGACCGCGCCGTCAAAGCGCGCGCCCGGGTCGGATTTGCGATTGTGGCATTCGCGGCGGTCTATGCGGTGATCGGCGGACGGCTGATCATGTTCGCCGTCGGCGGCGACAACCACGGCGCGCGCCGGACCGCGGCGCAGGACGCGATCGCGACCGCGCGGCCGGATATCGTCGATCGCAACGGCGAGGTGCTCGCCACCGACGTCAAGGCGCCCAGCCTGTTCGGCGAGCCGCGCCGGATCATCGACAAGGACGAAGCGATCGAGCTTCTGACCGCGACATTGCCGGATCTCGACACCAGCGAAGTGCGCGACCGGTTGTCGTCGAAGAAGGGCTTCGTCTGGTTGAAGCGCGAAATCACGCCGCTGCAGCAGCGGGAAATCCATCGCCTCGGCGTTCCCGGCATCGGCTTCCTGCGCGAGAACAAGCGCGTTTACCCCACCGGCGCCGAAGTCGCGCATCTGATCGGTCTGGTCAATATCGACAACCAGGGCATCGCCGGGATGGAGAAATGGCTCGACAGCAACGGCCTCGCCGATCTGCATCGCGCCGGCTTTGCCACCGATCGCCTGCAACGGCCGGTGGAATTGTCGGTCGACCTGCGCGTCGAGCACGCGCTGCGCGACGAGCTTCTCAAGGCAAAGGACAAGTACAAGGCCAAGGCGGCTTCCGGCCTCGTCTCCAACGTCAAGACCGGCGAGATCGTGGCGATGGTGTCGCTGCCCGACTTCGACCCCAATAACCCGCGCGAAGCCCACGATCCCGAGCGCATTAACCGGCTGACCACCGGCGTCTACGAGATGGGCTCGACCTTCAAGGCGCTGACGTTGGCGATGGCGCTGGATTCCGGCAAGGCCACTCTCAACACGATGTACGATGCCCGCGGCGCGTTGCATTATGGCAAATTCGCCATTCACGACACCCATGCCCTGGGCCGCGCGATCTCGCTGTCGGAAGTGTTCACATTCTCCTCGAATGTCGGCGCGGCGCGCATCGCGCTGGCGCAGGGCGTCGAGGCCCACAAGGCGTTCCTGCGCAAGATGGGTCAGCTCGACCGACTGCGCACCGAACTGCCCGAGAGCGCCTTGCCGATCGTGCCGAAGCGCTGGAGCGAACTCAACACCATCACCATTGCCTTCGGTCACGGTCTTTCGGTGGCGCCGCTGCAGGCGGTGATGGGCATCAACGCGGTGATGAACGGCGGCTATCTGATCCCGCCGACATTCCTCAAGCGATCGGAAGAGGAAGCCAGGGAGCTGGCGAAAAAAGTGCTCAAGTCCGAAACCTCCGAGAAGATGCGCTATCTGATGCGGCTCAACGCCGAGATTGGAACCGCCAAACAGGCCGACGTGAAGGGCTACTACATCGGCGGCAAAACCGGCACCTCGGAAAAGGTCGTCAATGGGCGGTATTCCAAGAAGCAGGTGCTGAACTCGTTTACCGCGATTGTTCCGGCCGACAATCCGCAGTTCCAGGTGCTGGTGATGCTGGACGAGCCGAAGGCGCTGCCCGAAACCAAAGGCTTTATTACTTCGGGGTGGAATGCGGTGCCGACCGGCGGCAAGGTGATTGCCCGCATTGCACCACTGCTGGGAATCGAGCCGCGCTTCGATCTGCCGCCGTCCGACCGCCTTATTCTTGCGGCATCGAGGGGAACCCAGTAAGGCGTAGCACTCGCCGCGCCGGCCGGACTGGAAGACCATGAGACTTCGCGCCCTGTTCAGCGATGACGCCACGATCGACCCGCAGGCGGAGGCGGCCGTGGTCGCGGATGCGACCGAGGTCACGGATGCGACCGAGGTCACGGGGCTTGCCGTGGACAGCCGCGCGGTAAAGCCGGGCGATTTGTTCTTCGCGCTCGCCGGCAGCAAGACCGATGGCGCGCGCTTCATTGATTCTGCGATTGCATCGGGCGCGGTGGCGATCGCGACCGATCATCCGCCGCCAGGCCATCGCGCGGTGCCGTTCGTCATGACGCCCAATCCGCGCCGCGCGCTGGCGCTCGCCGCGGCGAACTTCTTTCCGCGGCAGCCTGCGACCATCGCGGCCGTCACCGGAACCAGCGGCAAGACCTCCGTCGCCGCCTTCACCCGGCAGATCTGGCAACGGCTCGGTCACGAATCGGCCAGCATCGGCACCATCGGGCTGGTGTCGCCGAAGCGCACCATCTACGGGTCGCTGACGACGCCGGATCCGATTGCGCTGCATCGGCAGCTCGATGAAATCGCCGGCGAGGGCGTTACGCATCTGGCATTCGAGGCCTCATCGCACGGGCTAGATCAGTATCGGCTGGACGGCGTGCGCATAGCAGCCGGCGGATTCACCAATCTCACGCGCGACCACATGGACTACCATCCTGACGTCGCGCATTATCTTGCCGCCAAGCTGCGGCTGTTCCGCGATCTGGTGGCGGCGGATGGCGCTGCGGTGATCTCGGCCGACCATGATTGTTCGCAGGCCGTGATCGATGCTACGCATGCGCGAAAGTTGCGGATCGTTGCGGTCGGCCGCAAGGCCGACGGTGCGGGCGAGGGCATTCGTCTGATTGAGGCTGACATCGACGGCTTTGCGCAGGAACTCACGCTTGAACATCGCGGGCGCCAGCATGCGGTGCGGCTGCCGCTGGTCGGCGAATTCCAGATCGAGAATGCGCTGGTCGCCGCCGGGCTCGCGATCGGCACCGGCAGCGAGCCCAAGGCGGTTTTCGCCACGCTCGAACTTCTCGAAGGCGCGAAGGGCAGGCTGGAACGGGTCGCCGAGCGCAACGGCGCGCCGATCTTTGTCGATTACGCGCACAAGCCCGACGCGCTGGCAAAGGCGCTGCAGGCGCTGCGGCCTTACGCTAAACGCAAGCTCGTTGTGGTGTTCGGCGCCGGCGGCGACCGCGATGCCGGCAAACGTCCGTTGATGGGGGCGATTGCAACTGAATATGCCGACCGCGTCATCGTCACCGACGACAATCCGCGCCACGAAAATCCGGACCTGATTCGATCCGCGATCCTGAGCGCCGCCAGGGGAGCCAAGGAAATCGGCGATCGTGCCGAGGCGATCCGGACCGCGATTGCCGGTCTGCAGCCGGGCGATGCGCTGCTGATCGCCGGCAAGGGCCACGAGACCGGACAGATCGTCGGTAACAGCATCTTGCCGTTCAGCGATCACGACGCGGTTGCTGCCGCATTTGCACCGAGGGGCGCATGAGCGCGACGCCGTTATGGAGCACCATCGCGATGGCGGAGGCGATGCGCGCCTCGATCAATGGCGCGTTGCCGGAAGCGATATCGGGCCTTTCCATCGACAGCCGCACCATCGCGCCGGGTGAAGCCTATTTCGCCATCAAGGGTGACGTTCACGACGGCCATGATTTCGTCGCCGCGGCGTTGAAGGCCGGTGCCGCGTTGGCGGTGGTGGAGGTCGCGCAACGCGACAGGTTCGCCAGCGACGCGCCGCTGCTGGTGGTGGATGACGTGCTGGCCGGTCTGGTTGCTCTCGCTTATGCCGCGCGCGCGCGGCTCCATGCGCAGGTGATCGCGATCACCGGCTCGGTCGGCAAGACTTCCACCAAGGAAGCGCTGCGGCGCGTGTTGGACGCGCAAGGGCCGACACACGCCTCGACCGCGTCGTTCAACAATCACTGGGGCGTGCCGCTGTCGCTGGCGCGATGTCCGGCGTCGGTGCGTTTCGCGATCTTCGAAATCGGCATGAATCACGCCGGCGAAATCGAGACGCTGGTGAAGATGGTGCGGCCGCAGGTGGCCGTGATCACCACGGTGGAGCCGGTGCATCTGGAGTTCTTTGCCGGCATCGAGGCGATTGCCGATGCCAAGGCGGAAATTTTTAACGGACTCGAGCCCGGTGGTGCGGTGGTGCTCAACCGCGACAATTCGCAGTTCTCTCGATTGCAGAAATACGCCAAAAAACTCGGCATCTCGCGCATCGTCTCGTTCGGCGCCGACAAGGAATCCGACGCGCGTCTGCTCGAGGTGTCGCTGCACGCCGACCGTTCAGCCGTGCATGCCAACATTCTCGGGCTTGACGTGACCTACAAGCTCGGCATGCCCGGCCGTCACATGGCGATGAACTCGCTGGCGGTGCTGGCTGCGGCGTCGCTCGCGGGCGCCGATCTTGCGCTCGCGGCGCTGTCGCTGTCGCAGATCGAACCGGCGGCGGGCCGCGGTGCGCGGCGCGCGCTGGAGGTCGCCAGCGGCGAGGCGACATTGATCGATGAGAGCTATAACGCCAATCCGGCGTCGATGGCGGCGGCATTGAGCGTGCTGGGCGCCGCCGCGATCGGCCCCCAGGGCCGGCGCATCGCCGTGCTCGGCGATATGCTCGAACTCGGCCCCACCAGCGCGGTGCTGCATCGCGGGCTGGTCGATGCCGTCAAGGCCAACCACATCGATCTCGTATATTGTTGTGGCCCGCTGATGCGCAACCTGTGGGACGCTCTTTCCACGGGCAAACGGGGCGGCTATGCCGACAGCGCCGATACGCTCGAATCGCAGCTGGTCGGTGCGATTCGTGCCGGCGACGCGATCATGGTCAAGGGATCGCTTGGCTCGAAGATGAAAACGATTGTGAACGCGCTGGAAAAGCGCTTTCCCGGCAAGGCCGCGCACAACGAAGCCGCGGTATAGGGCGGATTGAATGTTTTACTGGTTGTTCGAACTTTCCAACACCGTTCCCGGTCTGGGCATGTTCCGCACGTTTCTGAACGTGTTTCGCTACACCACCTTTCGCACCGGCGGGGCGATTTTCACCGGAGCTTTGTTCGTTTTCCTGTTTGGTCCCTGGATCATCGATCACCTCCGGCTTCGCCAGGGCAAGGGCCAGCCGATCCGCACCGATGGCCCGCAATCGCATCTCGTCACCAAGATCGGCACGCCGACGATGGGCGGGTTGATGATTCTTTCCGGATTGGTGGTCTCGACCTTGCTGTGGGCCAATACGCTCAACCCCTATGTCTGGATCGTGCTGGCGGTGACGCTGGGCTTCGGCTTCGTCGGCTTCTACGACGATTATTTGAAGGTGACCAAGCAGAGCCATAGCGGCTTCGCCGGCCGCATCCGGCTTGCGATCGAAGCCGTCATCGCGCTCGCCGCCTGCTACGCGCTGACCCGGCTCGGACGCGACCCGTTCTCGACCTCCCTGGTGATTCCATTCTTCAAGGACGTGGTGCTGAATTTCGGCTGGTTCTTCGTGATGTTCGGCGCCTTCATCATTGTCGGCGCCGGCAATGCGGTCAACCTGACCGACGGTCTCGATGGCCTCGCCATCGTCCCCGTGATGATCGCGTCGGCAAGCTTCGGCATGATCGCATATCTCGTCGGCAACGCCGTGTTCTCGGATTACCTGCAGATCAACTACGTCGCCGGCACCGGCGAACTCGGGGTGTTGTGCGGCGCGGTGTTGGGTGCGGGACTGGGATTCCTGTGGTTCAACGCGCCGCCGGCATCGATCTTCATGGGCGATACCGGATCGCTGGCGCTTGGCGGCATGCTCGGCTCGATCGCGGTCGCGGTCAAACACGAGATCGTGCTCGCGGTGATCGGCGGACTGTTCGTGCTGGAGGCGGTCTCGGTGATCGTGCAGGTGGTGTCGTTCAAGCTCACCGGCAAGCGCGTGTTCCGGATGGCGCCGATCCATCACCATTTTGAGCAGAAGGGCTGGACCGAACCGCAAATCGTGATCCGGTTCTGGATCATCTCGGTGATGCTGGCGCTGGCCGGTCTCTCCACCCTGAAGCTGCGGTGAGTATGTTGTATACTCTCCGCCGTCATTCCGGAGGCCGCGAAGCGGCAATCCGGAATCTCGAGATTCCGGGTTCATGCGGAGCCTGTCATCGGGCGGCGCTGAGCGCCAACCCGTTGGCATGCCCCGGAATGACGGATGGCAAATCATGATCCCCATCACATCCTTCGCCGGCAAGACGGTTGCGGTGTTCGGCCTTGGCGGATCGGGGCTGGCGAGCTGCCATGCCTTGAAGGCGGGCGGGGCGGACGTGATCGCCAGCGACGACGGCGCCGATCGCCTCGCGGAGGCCGCGCAAGCGGGATTCATCACCGCGGATTTGCGCAAGGTTTCGTGGGCGAATTTCGCTGCCCTGGTGCTGACGCCGGGCGCGCCGCTCACCCATCCGGCGCCGCACTGGACCGTGCTGGCGGCGCAACAGGCCGGCGTCGAGGTGATCGGCGATATCGAGCTGTTCTGCCGCGAGCGGCGGCGTCATGCACCGGATGCGCCGTTCGTCGCCATCACCGGCACCAATGGCAAATCGACCACGACGGCGCTGATCGCGCATCTGATGCGCGTCGCTGGTTACGACACCCAGATGGGCGGCAATATCGGCACCGCGATCCTGTCGCTGGAGCCGCCGCGCATGGGGCGTGTCCACGTCATCGAGATGTCGTCATACCAGATCGATCTTACGCCATCGCTCGATCCGACTGTCGGCATCCTGCTCAACGTCAGCGAAGACCACATCGATCGCCATGGCACGCTTGAGCATTATGCAGCCGTGAAGGAGCGGTTGGTGGCCGGCGTGCAGCCGCAGGGCACCGCGGTCGTCGGCGTCGATGACGGATGGAGCCGGAACGCCGCCGACCGGATCGAACGATCGGGCAGGCGCGTCGTCCGCATCTCAGTGAAGAATCCACTTGCCGACGGCATCTATGTCGAGCGTGAAACCATTGTGCGCGCTTCCGGCGGTGCGCGCAGCGAGATCGCGCGGATCGGCGGCATCGGTTCGCTGCGCGGCCTGCACAACGCGCAGAATGCCGCCTGCGCGTCGGCCTGCGCGCTGGCGCTCGGCGTCAGCACCGACGTCCTGCAAAACGGCCTGCGCAGCTTCCCCGGTCTTGCGCATCGCATGGAGCAGGTCGGCCGCCGCGGCAATGTGCTGTTCGTCAACGACTCCAAGGGCACCAACGCCGATGCGGCGGCGCATGCGCTGTCGTCGTTTTCAGATATCTTCTGGATCGCCGGCGGCAAACCCAAGCTCGGCGGCATCGCAGGCTTGAGCGAATATTTCCCGCGCATCCGAAAGGCCTATCTGATCGGGGAAGCCGCCAAGGAGTTTGCCGCGACGCTCGAGGGCAAGGTGACCTACGAGATCAGCGAGACGCTCGAAGTCGCCGTAGCCAGGTCCGCGCGGGATGCCGAAGCTTCGGGGCTGTCCCATCCCGTGGTGCTGCTGTCGCCAGCCTGCGCGTCGTTCGACCAGTACCGCAATTTTGAAATCCGCGGCGCCAAGTTCAGCGACCTCGTCACGGCGTTGCCCGGCGTCAAGCCGGTGGTGTGAGGACGCCAGCGCCTGAACGCTGGCAACCGCTCCATTCACCGCCGTCATCACCCGCGAAAGCGGGTGAACCAGTATTCCAGAGCCGTTGTAGCTGAATCGTCAAGGCTGCGGCGTACTGGATACCCGCTTTTCGCGGGTATGACGGCGATCTCGTTAACCCTTCGGAAACCATCATAGGCGACCAATGGGCAAACCCTCCGCCCTTGGGAATGCCCATGCTCTCTCGTGAACAACGCAACCCCCTCAGCGAGTGGTGGTGGACGGTCGACCGGCTGCTGCTCGCGGCGATTATCGCGCTGATGCTGGGCGGTATTATTCTGTCGCTGGCGGCCAGTCCGCCGGTGGCAACAAGGATCGGGCTCGATCCGTTTCACTTCTTCAACCGCCACGTATTTTTTCTGCTGCCGTCCTTTATGGTGCTGATCGCGGTGTCGTTCCTGTCGCCACGGCAGATTCGCCGCTCGGCGCTGATCGTGTTCGCGCTCAGCGTCGCACTGATCGTGGCGACGCTGCTGTTCGGCCCCGAGGTCAAGGGCTCGCGGCGCTGGATCACCTTGATCGGTCTCAACGTCCAGGCGTCCGAATCCGCCAAGCCGGCATTCGTGGTGCTGGCGGCATGGCTGTTCGCGGAATCGGCGCGGCGGCCGGAAATGCCGGCGACGTCGATGGCGCTCGGGCTGTTGATGCTGCTGGTGTCGCTGCTGGTGATGGAACCTGACTTCGGCCAGACCATGCTGATCCTGATGGTGTGGGGCGCCTTGTTCTTCATCGCGGGCATGCGGATGATCTGGGTGCTGGGGCTCGCGGGCGCTGCGAGCGCCGGGCTGTTCGGCGCCTATCTGCTGGTTCCGCACGTCGCAGGCCGCATCAAGCGCTTCATGAACCCCGGGTCGGGCGATACGTTTCAGGTCGATACCGCCATGGAGGCTTTCTACAACGGCGGCTGGTTCGGACTTGGACCGGGCGAAGGCATCGCCAAGCGCAGCCTGCCGGACAGTCATACTGATTTTGTGTTCGCGGTGGCGGCGGAGGAATTCGGCATCATCCTTTGCCTCGCGCTGCTGGCTCTGTTCGCCTTCGTCGTGATCCGCACCTTGTCGCGGGCCTACGCCACTGAGGATATGTTCGCGCGGTTTGCGGCATCGGGCCTTGCGATCCTGTTTGGCGTGCAGGCCGCGATCAACATGTCGGTCAATCTGCAGCTGATACCGGCCAAGGGCATGACGCTGCCGTTCATCTCCTATGGCGGTTCGTCGATCGTCTCATTGGCCTACGGCGTCGGCATGATGCTGGCGCTGACCCGGCACCGGCCGCGCACCGAGGTGGAATCGATCAGCGACGCCAATGCCGCACCAAGCTACGCTTGACCTCGCGGCGAAGACGCGCTTTTCGTCATGGCAAGAACAAAGTGACGAAGCAATCACTTTGTCATGTAGCCGCCGGATTGCTCCGGCAATGACAGCTCATTAATTAGCAAAGACTGCCCCAATGACCACTGCGCCTCTGATTCTGCTGGCCGCGGGCGGCACCGGCGGCCATTTGTTTCCGGCCGAGGCGCTTGGCGTTGAACTGATCCGGCGTGGCTGGCGCGTGCGTCTCGCCACCGACTCCCGCGCGCTGCGCTACAGCGGATTGTTCTCCAGGGACACGATCGACGTGGTGCCGAGCGCAACCGTGCGCGGCCGCACGCCATGGTCGCTGGCCTACACCGGCGCGATGCTCGCCGCCGGCACGGCGGTATCGCTCAACCTGATGCGGCGATTGAAACCCGCGGCCGTGGTCGGCTTCGGCGGATATCCGACCGTGCCGCCACTGCTGGCGGCGCGGCTGTTCGGTGTGCCCGGCATCATCCACGAGGCCAATGCGGTGCTCGGCCGCGCCAACCGTTTCCTGTCGCGCCGCGTCAGCGCGATCGCGACCTCGCTGCCCGGCGTGCTCGATCGCGATCCACAGCTTGCGGCGAAAACAACCACCGTCGGTACGCCCATGCGTCCGGCGATCCTTGCCGCAGCCGCGGTGAAATTCGCTTCTCCCGAACCGACCGGTCCGCTGCGCCTGCTGGTGGTCGGCGGCAGCCAGGGCGCGCGCGTGATGGCCGATATCGTGCCGGGCGCGATCGAGCGACTGGAACCGGCGCTGTGGAACAGATTGGTGCTTACGCAGCAGGTGCGCGAAGAAGACATGGCGCGGGTGCGCGCGGTCTATGACCGGCTCAAGATCAACGCCGAACTGGCGGCGTTTTTCAGCGATCTGCCGGCGCGGCTGGCATCGAGCCATCTGGTGGTCTCACGATCCGGCGCTGGCACAGTGGCGGAACTCGGGGCCATCGGCCGGCCTTCGATCCTGGTGCCGCTGCCCGGCGCGATCGACCAGGATCAATTCGCCAATGCCGGCGTGCTGACGCAGGCGAATGGCGCGCTTCGCATTGTGCAGGCGGATTTCAC
>WNFD01008552.1_pt1 | contig 10415 bp, 10 predicted proteins | sample 5400491 | NCBI WGS metagenome assembly WNFD01 (sample SAMN13153343, study PRJNA577476) | soil metagenome | isolation source: 120 cm saprolite under Douglas fir tree site 2 hole 2 replicate 2 | place: USA:California | collected 2015-04-18 | reverse complement strand
CTCGCGAAAATCCTCAGGGACCCGCGCGGTTGGAAGGCGCTCTACGGGATCAGCGCGCTCGCCATCGCCGCCCATATCGCCGGCGACGTCATCACGAGCTACGGCACGATGGTGCTCGCGCCGCTGTCGGACTGGCGCGCCGGAATCGGCACGACGTTCATCATCGACCTCTGGTTCACCGGCATCATCGCTGCCGGGCTGATCGCCTCTGCGTTCCTCTACCGCTCGAGGTGGCCGTCAGTCGCGGGGACGGCGCTGCTCGTGGCTTATGTGGGTTTTCAGTTCCTCCAACGCCAGCACGCCCTTGAATTTGCGGACCAGTATGCGAAGACCCGGGGTCTGAGCGGCGCGCGAGTCACCGCGCACCCGTGAGCGGCGCGCGAGTCACCGCGCACCCGCGCCCGGTGTCGCCGTTCAACTGGACCGTGTTCGTGAGCGACGACGAAGTGCATCGCTTCGCGCACATCAATCTGGCGAGGAAGGAGCCGCGCCCCTATCGGCCGGGCGACGGCTTCATCGCCAGGCTGCAGGCGCCTTATCTGCCGCTCGAGCAGGCGATCTGGGTGACCCGGCCGCGCTACGGCTACCCGCCGACCCATCAACTGGTGAAGGATGCCTGGGAGTCGCCGCCGCTCGCTTTTTTCCGCTGGTTCGCCGACCTGCCGGCCTTCGACGGCTTCAGCAAAGGATCGGTTTCGGTTTGCGCAGGGTTCGTGGACCTGCGCTTTCTCACGCCGGGCCGCGACACGATGCCGTTCCGCTTCGGCGCCTGCCGCGATCAGGACCTTACCTGGCGGCTTTTGCCTCCACCGTAAAGCAGTTCATTTCCCGGCGAGCACTGCGCGCAGCGCGTGGAACAGGTCGATGCTGGCGTCGATCTCGTCGCGATTGATCGACACGCTCTCGACATTGACGCCGAGCGGAATCTCGCCGGCGTAGGGCTCGTCGAGGATGCGCCGCAGGTTGTCGCGGCAGATCTCGATCGACTTGGCGAGCGGATCGGCGGCGCCGAGGATCGCGCGCTCGGTGTCGGGGGCGACATTGACGCCGAGCCAGCGCAGGAAGGCGAGCGTCTTCTGGCGCCCGCAGGGCGCGAAGGTGAGCACGACACGCCGCGGCTCGCTGCCCGCGCCGCGGCAGTCGCGCAGGTAATCGCGCAGCAGCCGCTGCGTCGGCCGCGCGGAATAGACGGTTTGCGAGATGAAGTAGCCGCAGCCCTCGATGCCCTTGGCCAGCAGCCGCGCCGCCTCGCTGCGCTGCACGGTGTGGCGCTCGGCGATCACGACTCCGCCGATCGTAAAGCCGCCCGCATCGTTCGCCGCGATGCGGATGGCCCTGGACAGCGGCAAGGGATAGCGCACGCCGGACGTAGGTCGTCCTACCACCGAGATGAACCCAATGCGCTGCGATTCGGACAACCATGCGCGCCAGCCGGATTCATCCAGGTTGCCGAGCGCCTTGTAGGTGATCGTCGGCAGGCCGGTGCTTTGCATGAGTTGCATCGAGTACTGGCGTGGGTCGATGGTGTGCATGAAGGGAAACGGCCGCGGCAGCTGCGTGCGGCCGGTCTCGTCCTGGATGTCGTAGACCACCACGCCGTCGAGCGGCAGCGCGGCGATGCGTGCGGCGAGCTTCCCGGCGGCCGCGCTTACCTGCTCGTCGGGCGTGCCCAGCCGGGGCGGGGTGGTGCCGTAAAGAAGGACCGTCTGCGCCGGGTCAAGAAGCTTTGACTTCAGATCCATTGAGGTAGGGCTTCAGCGCGGCATGGACCGCGCGGTTCGCCGCAGCCTCGATGCCGAGCTCGCGCGCCATGCGCGCGACGGCGCCCGAGAGCCAGGGCGCCTCGAGGCGGCCGCCGGCTTCCAGGTCACCCAGCATCGAGGCCTTCATCTCGGGCGGCAGGCCGTCCACGAAGGCGAGGGTCTTGGCGACGAAGTCCTCGGGCAGGGCGACGCCGCGCTTCCTTCCCACTTCCCAGGTCTCGCGCATCGTCGCTTCCAGCAGCCAGCGCATGTCCGGGTCGGAGCGCACCACGCCGATCGGCTTGCGTGTCACCGTGGTCGTGGCGGACAGCGCCACCAGCAGGACGAATTTCTCCCACAGCACGCGGACGATGTCGTCAACCAGCTCGGCATCGATTTTCGCTTCGCGGCAGGCGGTGAGAAACGACTCCGCGGCCCTGCTTTGCGCCGGGAGAACGGGCCCGAAACGCAGCCGCGCCATCTGCCCGGTCTGGACGATCACGCCCGGCTCGGCGATGCGGCCGGCGATATAGGCCGCGCCACCCATGACGCGCTCGCGCCCGAGGACGGCTCCGACGCGCTCGATCGACTCGACACCGTTCTGGAATGGAATGACGAAAGTATTGCTGCCGACGATGGGGCGCAACTGCGCGGCGGCGGTCTCGGTGTCCCATAGCTTCACCGCGAACACGACGACGTCCACCGCGCCGGCCTCGGCGGGTTTCTCGACGGCCTTCACTTTCAGCTGCGCGTCGCCGAGCGGGCTCTTCAGCGACAGGCCATTGCGCTGCAGCGCCTGCAGATGCCGCCCGCGGGCGATGAACGCGACGGGGTGTCCCGCCTGCTGCAGGCGCGCGCCGAAGTACCCGCCCACGCCGCCGGACCCCATGACGGCGATCTTCACGTCAGTACCGATAGTGGTCGGTTTTGTAAGGACCGCTCTTGGGCACGCCGATGTAGCGCGCCTGCTCGTCGGTCAGCTCGGTCAGCATCGCGTCGAGCTTGGAGAGCTGCAGCCGCGCCACTTTCTCGTCGAGCTGCTTGGGCAGGATGTACACGCCGATCGGGTACTTGCCGTGGTTGCCGAAGAGCTCGATCTGCGCCAGCACCTGGTTGGCGAAAGAGGAGCTCATCACGTAGGAGGGGTGCCCGGTGGCACAGCCGAGGTTCACCAGGCGCCCTTCGGCGAGCAGGATGATGCGCTTGCCGTCGGGGAAGATGACGTGGTCGACCTGCGGCTTGATGTTCTCCCACTGGTACTGCTTGAGGCTGGCGATTTCGATCTCGTTGTCGAAGTGGCCGATGTTGCACACGATGGCGTTGTTCTTCATGCGCTTCATGTGCTCGTGCGTGATGACGTGGAAGTTGCCGGTCGCGGTGACGAAGATGTCCGCCTTGTCCGCGGCGTAATCCATGGTCACCAGCCTGTAGCCTTCCATCGCCGCCTGCAGCGCGCAGATCGGGTCGATCTCGGTGACCCAGACCTGCGCCTGCAGCCCGCGCAGCGCCTGGGTCGATCCCTTGCCCACCTCGCCGTAGCCGGCGACCACCGCCACCTTGCCGGCGATCATGACGTCGGTGGCGCGCTTGATGCCGTCGACCAGCGACTCGCGGCAGCCGTAGATGTTGTCGAACTTCGACTTGGTGACCGAGTCGTTGACGTTGATCGCCGGGAAGAGGAGCCGCTTCTCCTTCGCCATCTGGTAGAGGCGATGCACTCCGGTGGTGGTTTCCTCGGTCACGCCCTTGATGTCCCGGGCGATCTGCGAGTACCAGCCCGCTTTGCGTTTTTTAATAGAAGCAAATAATGCAACTTCTTCCTCGCTCTTGGGCGCGGAGAGAACCGAGGGATCCTTCTCGGCCCTGATTCCCAGGTGAACCAGCAGCGTCGCGTCGCCGCCGTCGTCCAGGATCATGTTCGGGCCCTGCCCATTTGCCGCGCCGAAATCGAAGATGCGGTGCGTGTACTCCCAGTACTCGTCGAGCGACTCGCCCTTGTAGGCGAACACCGGAACGCCGGCCGCGGCGATCGCCGCGGCAGCGTGGTCCTGGGTCGAGAAGATGTTGCACGAGGCCCAGCGCACTTCGGCGCCCAGGGCCTTCAGCGTCTCGATCAGCACCGCGGTCTGGATCGTCATGTGAAGCGAGCCGGCGATGCGCGCGCCCTTGAGCGGCTGGCGCGCCGCGTATTCCGCCCGGATCGCCATCAGCGCCGGCATCTCGGACTCGGCGATCCTGATTTCCTTGCGGCCCCAGTCGCCGAGCGACAGGTCGGCGACGCGGAAATCGGTGAACTTGGAATCGGCCACGGCTGCATTCATGATTGACGGCCTCCACAAAGACAAAGCGCCCGCACCGTTGAACAGATGCGAGCGCCGTTGACTCATGTTGCGAGTTTGCTGAGCCTGACCCCTGATCCAGCTTTGCGAATCGCGGGGACGCAACGCTCCTCAGCAAGCGGGATTCTAACCGCTTATTGCTCCTTTTCAAAGGTTCGCAAAAGCTGCATCCTTCGGGGGTGAGCAAGAATAAGAGCACCTCCATCCTCGCGAGCGTCGTCTTCCTCAAGGTCCAGGAATTCGCGCGCCGGCCGGTCACCGAGCAGGCGCGCATGAGAGCGCAGCTCGACGCCGTGGTGGCAGTGACGAGCGCAGAGCTGGTGCCGGCAAGCCGCATCGTGCTCGAGGCTTCCGACGGCATCGCCATCGTGGTCCTTGCGGATCCCGCAGGCGCGCTGCGGCTCGCGGAGCGCGCCATGGCCGCCGTCGCCGCCGGCCTCCCGCTCTCGGTCGGCATCAATCACGGCGCAGTGCAGACGATGCGCAGCGACGGCATGGTCGGCGACGGCATTGCGGTGGCGGCAAGCGTCGCCGATTTCACCTCGCCTTCGCGCATCCTGATTTCGCGCTCCTTCCGCAATGCGCTCGCCGACGCGGCGCCGGGGAGCGAAGCCGCGCTGATGCCCGCCGGCACCTTCACCGATGCGGGCCTGCGCACGCACGAGCTGTTCCGGCCGGACCAGCATGCGGCGCGCCGCCGCGCGCGGCGCTATGCAGCGCTGACCACCGGCGCGGTGGTGGTCCTGCTGGCCGCCGGCGTGGCGGGCCGCGTCTCCAAGGTCGGCCAGGAGAGCTTCGTCGAAGGCATGCTGGCCGCGTACCGCGATACCGCGGCGCAGGGCGAGAAGTACGTGCGCAGCCTGGTGCAGAAAGTGAAGTTCTAGTGGCGAAGAAAAAGTCCGCGCGGGTCGGCCGCTACAGGATCCTCGGCGAGCTCGGTCGCGGCGCGATGGGCATCGTCTACCGCGCCGAGGATCCGAACCTCGACCGCATCGTCGCGCTGAAGACCATCATCCTGAGCGACGACGCCGAAGGCCGCAAGGATTACCACAAGCGCTTTTTCCTCGAGGCCAAGGCCGCCGGCAAGCTCACCCATCCGCACATCGTCACGACCTACGAATTCGGCGAGGAGGGCGATCTCGCTTACCTGGCGATGGAGCTGCTCGAGGGAACCGACTTGCGCGAGCGCCTGCTGAAGGCGCCGCTCCCCACGGCCGACGCGGTCGACATCGCCTACCAGGTGGCCGACGGTCTCGCCTTCGCGCACGAGCGCGGCGTCGTGCACCGCGACATCAAGCCGGGCAACATCATGCTGCTCGCGCGCGGGCAGGTGAAGATCATGGACTTCGGCATCGCGCGCATGCGCTCAGACGACTTCAAGACCAGCACCGGCATCGTGCTCGGCACCCCCAGGTTCATGTCCCCGGAGCAGGTGGCGGGCTCGCCGGTGGATCAGCGCTCGGACCTCTTCTCGCTCGGCGCCGTGCTCTACGAGATGCTGACCCGCGCGCCGCTGTTCGCCGCCGAGGACACGCCGCAGATCGCCCATAACGTGACGCACCTCGAGCACGTCCCGCCCTCGCACGCGAACCCGGAAGTGACGCCGATGCTCGATTTCGTCGTCGCGCGCGCGCTGAAGAAGGATCCCGCGGTGCGCTACCAGGACGCAACGGAGATGGCCGCCGACCTGCGCAGCTGCCTCGCCGAGCTGCGCTCGCGCGAAGCGGCCGCGGGCAGGGACCGCGACCAGGTGACCAAGACGGTGAAGCTCGAGTCCACCGACGACAAGGCGCCGCTTGCGCCGGCGGCGCGCGCGATCGTCTCCGACACGCGCCTGCCGCTGTCGCGCCAGTTCGACTCTTCGGCGGCGTTGCAGCGCGTGGCCGCGAAAGGCGGGCGCGACCGCGAGCGCCTCGCGCGCGCGCCGCGGCCGGTCGGCCTGCTGCGCAGGCTGGCGAGCGACGGCGGGCCGCGCCTGCTGTTCACGGTTGCGCTGACGGCCGCGCTCGCCGGCGCGTATATCGCGTTCGGCTGAAACGCTCGAAGGGGAAATGGTCCGCACCGTCTCGACGAGAAGGACACTGCTCGGCGCGTTAGTCGCCGGCCTTGTCGCGCCGCGACTTGCGTTTGCGCAACCTGCACGAATAGTTTCGGTGGTCGTGCTCTTTGCCGGAGAATCGGAGGAGGACGAGCCCGCTACGCGGTCTTTCTTCGACGAGATGCGCCGCCTGGGATGGGTGGAAGGGGCAAACATCACCTATGAGCGGCTCGAGGGGCGTGGCGAAAGGGAGTATGTGGAGGGGCTGGCGAGGTCTGCGGCCAGCCGTATCCCCGATCTTATCTATGCGACCACCACGAGCACCGCGCTCGCCGTGGTCAAGGAAACCGCTTCCATCCCGGTAGTGTTCACATCAGCAGCGGATCCGGTGGCCGCCGGGCTGGTGGCCTCGCTCGTCCGGCCAGGCGGCAACGCCACGGGTGCGTTTCAAAGCTTGCCGGACGCGGCGCAGATGCGATTCGAGCTCATACGCGAGATCTATCCGGGCCTGAAGCGATTCGGGCTGTTGCTTGACCGCCGTGCACCCGACTCCTCGCGGCAGGAGACGATGTATCAGGACGCAGCGCGTCGTGTGGGCCTGGATCTGATGACAGAGAAGTTCACGAACTTCGAAGCGGTCGCCAAGATCTTCGCCAATTTAAGGAGGGCGGGAATTGTTGCGGTGGGACTTACGCCGTCGTACACGCTTATCGCGCGCCGCCGCGAAGTCGTCGAGACGGCGGTGCGCAACAGGCTCGCGCTCATTGGGCATCGCTCGGAATGGGCCGCGGTTGGCGCTCTAATGACGTACGGCGCGGAAGTCGCCGACGCGCTAAGGCGCACTGCGGGAATCGCGGACCGGATTCTGAAGGGCGTGAAGCCAGCCGACATCGCGGTCGAACAGGCGACCAAGGCCGAACTGGTCGTCAATCAACGTACTGCCAAGACGCTCGGCGTTACCATTCCCGACTCGGTGTTGCGCCGCGCCGACCGGGTGATCGAATGACCGCCGTGACCTCCTGACATCGCGAAACTCGCGAGGCTTCAACTTACCGCAGGAACAACTAGTCGAGCCTCTCCCATATGACGCGGGCAATGCCGGTTTTTAACGCATCTGGCGAATACGGTGACGGCACTGTTGTGATTACCAGTTGATCTCCTCTTATCTCCCAATTGCGCGAATAATTGATACCGTTCCCGGTTTCGTTCGATGACGCTTCGTTGGATATGATCATCTTTTTTCCTTCTAAGCGGTACGGTCCAGAATACGACACTATCGAATCCCACAGCGCTGCCTTAACCGCAGCCGACTGACCGATCTTCTGGTTTTCGCCAGTCATCAGAACAAAGCACCGAGTTCCCGTGAGGACAAGGTAACCACGGGGGTCCTTACCCAGTGCTTCGCGGATCTCACCATCAATGATGGTTACGTAGGAAACTAGCTTATAGGTCCCGACAACGGGCTGCTGAGCAAAGCACGATAGAGGAGAAAGCAAACCGAAGACGATTAAGAGTGTTGCTCGGCGCATTTGAGCCCCTAGGTTGTCGAAATTACTTGATCCGCTGCTTGGCATCACCGTCGAGGCCTGAGATGCTCCAGCGCGCGAGCTCCGATCCAGAGTCCTATTCGTTCTCCAATCTCTGTCGAATGTCGAAAGTGCGCTCCAGCGTTAATCTGCGCCGCGGATACCTCATCTGCATAATCTCGCACGCGAGTCCAGCGTCGCGGCGCGCTGGCGGTCATCGGTGCATTTACTGCGAATGGTGCGACCTCATCGGTCCCAAGCTCGGCTTCCAATATCACTTTGAGCGCAGTGCTTACGGCACAAGGCGCACAAGGGTATTCGGGGCGAGAGTCTACAAGCGGAGCCCAGTGATCATCCCGCAACACCTCCGATGGGCCCTTGACTTTGTATTGGCGTTGGGCCTCGGAAATCGCGACGTAGGTATCGCTGACAGCCATCGAAGTGAGCGCAAATAGGCGCGCCGCCTCAACATGGTTGAGCCGCTTCGCTACCACCAGATGAGCTACAACGGGGTTCCAGCTCAGTGGGCCAAACGTTGCCCAGAATTTTGCAGCGCTCGTTTGGTCAGTAGAGCGAATTGCGCTGGTTCGACCGCCAAGCGATCTCGTCTCTGCAACATCTCGCACCCATATCACGCTGTTTACCTCGGGTGGCTTCACTTGCGTCACGCGGGCGTGAATAAACCATGGGTAGATCGCGGGTGTGTCCAGCCTCCCTGGAACGACATCATGAGAGCGGGCTGCAAGAATATTGCTGGCGATGACAGCGCCTAGACTTTTGGCGCTCCACGCATCCTGTTCATTCGCGGTGGACTCGAGAATAAGGCGCAATTCGTTATCAAGAGATGTGCGCCATTCAGGATAAAACTCGACAAGGACGTGGTGGGCGGCGCTTGCCGCAATAACCGCATCCGCCATCTTCAACGCTTGCGGCGGCACGACCGCAAGTTCAGACCTATAGCGCGATTGGTTAAAGTTCAGTGCCTCGAACATCGCGACGTGAACGAGCGTCATGACCCGCAATCGAGCCGCAGGCGACTGCTCAGCTCCGATAACTGTTCTTAGAGCGATGGCGTTCCATTGAACGACCGTATTCGCAGCGGCCACTGAGGCGAATAGCAGCCATGTCGAAAGACCAAATGCCAAAGCGAAACGCATCCCAAACCGCCGCATCGCCATACCCCCCCTGCGTCATCTCATGCCGGGCCGGCCAGCCACCTACTGCACCGTTTCGGAATCGGTTTGGCTACTTTTTGTGGCTGCCGCTAGCTTTTGCGATTCCCTTCATGAAACAGGCAATTCGAGCGGAATCGTAGTACCGGCTAACGTTTCTGTCTGTGCTGTACCGTACACGTCTGCTCTTCCCCCCATGCTTACCGCTGACCCAAAACGAACACTCCCATCGACCGGAGGTGACACCATGCGGGGCGCTCCAGTCCCTGCCTATGTACCCTTTCATGACGGTCACTGTGACCTCGATCATTAGGCACCCGGTAGAGCAGGCCTACGAAGAGAAGCACGGGTCAATTCCCGCGCTTTAGGCGGGATGAGCGTTAGGACGTGGCGAATGCCCGCTATTGACCGCAGCCGCGAGCGGACCTTCTAATCCTCTTGAAAAGTAATCAAGCCCATGCCGGTGGTCATCGGCGCGTAGTAGTGCCGGTGGAGGCGGCGCGCCTGCGGTGAGAGTGCGCCGCGCATCACCAGCCACATGATGAGCTCGACCGCCTCCGCTCCGGCTTGCTCCATGATTTGCTGGTGGGTGAGGCTGGCCAATCGGTCGGGATCTGCTTCGATCTGGTCCAGGAACATCTGATCGAAGGACTCATTCATGAAGCCAAAGCGCTTTCCCTGCAGCTGGTGCGACATGCCGCCGGTGCCCAGAATCACCACATTCAGATTTCCCTCATACGCGAACACGGCTTTGCGAATCGCTTGTCCGAGCTTGTAGCAGCGCCGCGCGGTGGGAAGCGGATGCTGGATGACATTGACCTGCAGCGGTACGGCGGCCACCGGCCAGCCGTCTTTGCCGTGCTCGAAGCACAAGTTCATGGGCACCAGGAAGCCGTGCTCGACGGCGAGCTCCTGGCACACCGTGAGGTCGAATTCGTGCTCGTAGATCAGAGATTCGCACAGGTGCGTGGAGAACTCGGCGTCGCCTCTCACCACGGGCAGCGGCCGCGTGCCGAAGCCCTCGTCCGCGATGGCGTAGCGATCGGCCGCACCGATGGCGAAGGTGGGGTACTGGTCGAACATGAAATCGGCGCCGTGGTCGTTGTACACCACGATCGCGACGTCGGGCTCGAGGCGCGCGAGCCACTCGCGCACCGGGACGTAGGCGTCGGCGAGCGGCTTCCATGCCGGGGTTTGCATCTTGCCGCGGTCGTAGGCGACGCCGACCGAAGGCACGTGCGACAGGCCCAGCCCGGCGATGATCCTAGACGGCATCCTTGAAACTGCGCGTCGAGAGGAATTCCTCGTGGCGCTCGCCGCGCATCTGCGCGCCCATGCGATAGAGGCTGTTGCCGGTGACCGAGCCGATCTTCAGCATGAAATAGATATTCATGCCAGCGGCAATCATGCCGGCGAAGTCGCGCGAGCGGATCAGCCGCTTCTCGCCTTCCGAAAGTGAAAACCGGGTCATGTAGGCCTCTTCGTCGCGCTTGAACTCTTCCCGGTTCGCAGGCGAACAGAGCGAGCCGCACATCTTGTTCAGCCGGTAGCCGCGCCTGGAGGCGCGCAGATCGAAGATCGAAGTATCCGCGATGGGG
>WNFD01008019.1_pt1 | contig 10415 bp, 6 predicted proteins | sample 5400491 | NCBI WGS metagenome assembly WNFD01 (sample SAMN13153343, study PRJNA577476) | soil metagenome | isolation source: 120 cm saprolite under Douglas fir tree site 2 hole 2 replicate 2 | place: USA:California | collected 2015-04-18 | reverse complement strand
GGATTTCGCCGCCTTCATGGGTGGCGAGCAAACCGTGCGTACGCCCGATTGCCGCTTGTTGCTGATCGCCGAGCGCTTCCATTCGTTCAGTGGACTGCTGATCAGCCGCATGCTCGGGCTAAAAAACGTGCAGACCATGCAACCGGCGGAGAAGGCGACCGAACGGTCCTGGATCGGAGCCGCCTACCGCGACGAGGATGGCCGCCTCTGGCACGAGTTGGACATGGGCGCGCTCGTGGCGCACGACGATTTTCTTCAGGTGGGCGCCTAGCGCGCATCCACGCTAACCGAACACAGGAGGGACCCATGGCATTTCTCAGATTTCCGACCAAGACGGGAACCAAGAAGGACGCGATGTCCGCAACGCAGGCTCCGAGAGCAATCCCTCGGGCCGTGCCCAAGCCCGCGGCGAAGCCCGCACCCGGCCCGACAACCGTCATCGAAGGACCGAAGCAGCGGATGATCGGCCTCGGCACGGCCCGCGTCGGCCGGCAGTACACGATTCTCGGCGTGATATTTGCGGTGCTCTTTGCCGCGGCCGCATTCATCGTGTTCAAGGACAACCGCGAAGCGACCTACGGCACGATCTACGTCTCCACTTCCGCGCAGATGCGCATGCTGACCCAACGCATCGCCAAGGCGGCGCAAACCGGGCTCATTGGCAGCCCCGAGGCGTTCAAGCAGCTGCAGCAGTCGCGCGATGAGTTCATCGCGGCGCTGAAGCTTCTCACGCAAGGTGGGCAGGCGGGTGACGTTTTCCTGCCACCGACATCCGACGCGGCAAAACCGCAGCTTGATGCGTTGACCAAGGAATGGGAAAAGACCGACCGCAGCACACAGCTCGTGCTCGCGCAAAGCAAGAACCTTATCGGGCTCGCCACGGCGGTACGCCTGATCAACACCAACAACCCCTTACTGCTCGATCTTGCCGAGCAGGTTCAGGCGCTCAAACTGCAGTCCCAGGCTCCCGCGCGCGAGGTCTCCCTTTCAGGGCAGCTGGTGATGTTGACGCAGCGGCTCGCGCGGAACGCGAATGCCATGCTCGGTGCCGACGTGATCGACCCGGAAGTGGCGTTTCTGATGGGCAAGGACACCACCACCTTCCGCGAGTTGCTGCAGGGCTTGATGAAGGGCAGTGACGTGCTTCGCGTCACTGCAGCGAAGGACCCGGAGCAGCAGGCAAAGCTTGCCGAACTTGAAAAGGCCTACCAGGAATTCCAGGGGGCGGTGGCCTCGATTCTCGGAAACCTGCAATCGCTGGTGAACGCGAAGCAGGCCGGCCGCAAGGTCGTGGACGACTCCGAGCCGCTGCTCGCCGCGTCGCAAAAGCTTGCCGACGCCTATGAGCAGGAACTCGGCGAGCGCACCACCAACTTCATCGTGCTCGGGTTCCTGATCCTCGCGGCCGTCGCCGTGATCGCGCTGATCGTATTGGTGTACTTGGGCGACACGCGCCGGCGCGCCGAAGAGGCCGAGCGCCAACGCGCCGAGACCGAGCGCACCAACCAGTCGAACCAGGACGCGATTCTGCGACTGATGAACGAAATGGGGAACCTCGCGGAAGGCGATCTCACCGTGAAAGCGACGGTGACCGAAGAAATAACCGGCGCCATTGCCGACTCGGTGAACTTCACCATCGACGAGCTGAGAACTCTCGTCGGCCGGATCAACGCCGCCGCCGCGCAGGTGACGAGCGCCACGGAGTCCGCGCAGCACACCTCCGCGCAGCTGCTCGCCGCCGCCGAGAAACAGTCTGTCGAGATTCGCCAGACCAGTGCTTCGGTTCTCAGCATGGCGAGGGCCATGAACGCGATGTCGGAGAGCGCTTCGCAGTCGGCCAGCGTGGCGCGCCAATCGCTCGCCGCCGCGCAAAAAGGCACGCAGGCGGTGCAGAACTCGATCTCGGGCATGAACGAAATCCGCGAGCAGATCCAGGAGACCTCCAAGCGCATCAAGCGACTGGGCGAATCCTCTCAGGAAATCGGCGAGATCGTGGAGCTGATTTCGGACATTACCGAGCAGACGAACGTTCTCGCCTTGAACGCCGCGATCCAGGCGGCTTCAGCGGGTGAAGCCGGGCGCGGCTTCACGGTGGTGGCCGAAGAAGTGCAGCGGCTTGCAGAGCGCTCAGCCGAGGCGACCAAGCAGATCGGTGCGATCGTCAAGACCATTCAGACTGACACGCAGGACGCGGTCTCCGCCATGGAGAAGAGCACGCAGGGTGTGGTCGAGGGCGCGAAGCTCTCGGACGCTGCGGGCCAGGCGCTTTCGGAGATCGGATTGGTGTCGCAGCAGCTCGCACAGCTGATCGAAGGCATCACGACAACCACCGAACAACAGGCGAGATCCGCAAACACCGTGGCGACCAACATGCAGGACATTTTGAGCATCACTCAGCAGACCACCGAGGGCACCAAGCGCACGGCAGTGTCGATCGGTCAGCTTGCCGAGCTCGCCAAAGAGCTGAAAGGTTCGGTATCGGGCTTCAAGATTGCCTGAGGCGCGAGAGCCAGGTCGGGAGCAATGACTGCGCGCGCCGATTTCGACGTCGGGCCACTTTCCTGGGTCAAGGGCGAGATCGATCACGCCATCCAGCGCGCCCAGGAGGCGCTGCGCGCGTTCGCGGCGAACAGCGGGGACGCGGCACAGCTCAAGTCGAGCCAATCGCACCTGCACCAAGCACACGGCGCGCTTTCGATCGTCGGTCTGGAAGGCATCACGCGCGTATCCGAGGAGCTCGAAGGCCTGCTCGCCGGCATCGAAAAGGAGGCTTCCCTAAGGAAGAGCGAGATCTTCCGGGTGGTCGAGCGCGCCCTTAACGGAATCCGCGCCTACCTCGACCAGCTCATGGCGGGCAACCCCAATCAGCCGCTCAGGCTCTATACCCTGTACCGCGATGTCGTCACAGCGCGGGGCGGGCATGCCGACCCGACCGATCTCTATTATCCGAATCTCTCTTTCCGCCCGCCCAAGCGCGACAAGGTTGCGGGCGCATTGAGGGTAGGCGAATCAGACAAATACCTGCGCGAGCAGCGCGGCCGCTACCAGCGCGGATTCCTCAAGTGGCTCAAGAACGATGTCAGTGGAGCCGGGGACATGCGCGCTGCCATCGAAGCGATCGAGACCGCGCAGGGTCCTACCTCGCAGCGTGCGTTCTGGTGGGTGTCGCTCGCCTTCTTCGATGCGCTCGCGCACAAGGCGCTGCCCGAGGATCTCGACGCCAAACAGCTGTGCAACCGCGTCGAGCAACAGATCAAGCGTCTGGTTGAAGGCACGCCGAGCGTCGCCGAGCGGCTGATGCGCGAAGTCCTCTACTACGTGGCTCGCGCCAAACCGGCGACCGCGCGAGTGCGCGAAGTTCAGGATGCCTACCATCTGGGCCAGACCATCCCGGCGGCCGAGAGCGAGGGCGACGCGGTCGAGGAGAATCCAGCGCTGAAGTCGGCGCGCGAGCACCTCACTCATGCGAAGGACGCCTGGAACAAGTTCGCATCAGGCAATCCTCCCTCGCTGCTCGCATTCCGCGACAGTGCGGCCGCGCTCGAGGATGACGCGGAGCATCTGGGCAACGCAGATCTCACGGCGCTCGCCGGCGAAGTCACCGAGGTCGCCGCGTGGCTCGCCTCGAACCGCGAAAACATGAGCGAGGTCGTCGCGCTCGAAGTCGCAACCGCGCTCCTGCTGCTCGAAAATGCGCTTGCCGGTTTCGCGCATCTCTCCGGCGAGTTTGCCCAGCAGGCGCAGCTTCTGCGTTCGCGCTTGGAAGATTGCATGCTCGGCAAGCTCCGGCGCACCGCGCCGGAACTCCCCTTGCTCGACGAGATGTCGCGCAAGGCGCAGGAACGGCTGCTCATGAACCAGGTTGTCTCGGAAATGCGCGCCAACCTGCGCACGATCGAACAGGTTCTGGACGCCTTCTTCCGCGACACAGCGAAGCGCGATGAGCTCGCGTCGCTCGACAAGCCCGTGCACCAGCTGCTCGGGGCGCTCGAGATGCTGGGCGAGCAGCGCGCGCGCGAATCCCTGGGTGCGGCCGCGGAGGAGATCCGCCGCTTCTCAGGCGCGGCCCACAGCGCGAGTCCGCAGGATTTCGAGCGCATCGCCCAGACTCTCTCGGGCCTGGGTTTCTACATCGAGGGCCTGGCCCACGGCAAGGTCGACTTCGAAACCGCGATGCAGCCGATCGCGGCGGCTAGGAAAGAGGAAGCCGACGCCGCCCAACCGGTCGCCACCGTCGAGGCACAGGTCGCCGAGCAGCAGCGCGAGACGGCGAGCCTGTACGAGGAATGGAAGGCCAAACCCGAAGACGGAGTCCTTCGGGCCGAACTGAAAAAGAACCTCGCAGCCCTCCAGAAAGATGCAGGACTCATTGCCGACCAGAAGCTGGAAGATTCCGCTGGGAAAGCGCTCAAGGCGCTCGACAAGACGAGCACTATGCCGCTTACGCCATTCCTCAGGGAAGCCATCGAGAAAATCACGGCGGCGGCAGCGCCCTCCCCATCTCCTGAAGCCGCCAAGCTCATCGACGCAAGCGCGGAGGCGGTCGATGCCGAGCTCCTAGGGGTCTATCTGGAGGAGCTCGACGAGGTGCTGGCAACGATCCGCGAACACCTCGATACGGTGCGCGAACAGCACGCCAACAAAGAAGCGCTTACGACGATCCGCCGCGGTTTCCACACCTTGAAGGGCAGCGGACGCATGGTGGGCCTCATGCGCCTCGGGGAAGCCGCCTGGGCTGTCGAGCAGACCATGAATGCGTGGGTGCAGGAAGAGCGTGCCGCAACGCCGGGACTGCTGCAGCTCATCGAGCTGGCGCACGAATACTTTTCCGACAACGTCAAGCGTCTCAAAGCGGGGGGAGTCTCGAGCGATGAACGCTCGCTCGTCGCGGCCGCGGAGCGCGTGCGTCGCGGCGAAGCCCTGGAGCAGGCTCCCCCCGACGCGCCCGGAGCACCCTCGGCCCCGGCGGCCGAGCTTGCCGCGTCGGCAAAGGCAGGACTCGCGGCCGCAGCCTCCGCCTCGGTCGGGCCGGCCGAGCCCGAGGAATTCGTCGAGCTCGGCGAACACCGGGTCTCGACGACGCTCTTCGCCATTTTCAGCGGGGAAGCGCGCGCGCACGTTAACGCGATCAGGGAAGAGCACGACACCCTGCGCCAGCACGGCGTGGTCAGCGACGCCCTGTTGCGTGCGGTACACACGCTCGCGGGCACGTCGGGGACGGTGAAAATCTCGGCTCTCTCGGATCTCGGCTATGCGTTGGAGAAGGCGCTGCAAAAGCTCGCGACCAGCGAGCTTTCCGAAGACGAGCAGTCGCTGGTCGGAGAAGCGATCGACACGATCGAGACAATGGTTACGAGCGTGGTCGAATTGCGCGTGCCGCGACCCGTCCCAGAGCTCGTCGCGCGGCTCGAGCACATCGGGGAGCAGGCGGGCGTCTCGCAGGAATCGACGCCTGAAGAAAAGGAACCGGCCCCTCAGTCCGCGCTTTCCCGCGAAGCGGACAGCGAGGCGGCCGAGGAGCTCGCCGCAACCGAGCCCGACGACAGCCTCCTGGATGATCTCGATCTGGACATTACGCTCGAGCGCCGCCAGCGGCGGCTCGACGACGACCTCGATCCGGAGCTGCTGCAGATCTTCATCGACGAGGCCCACGAGCTGGTTCCCTCGGTAGGCTCGGCCATGCGCGACTGGCGCGACAATCCGGCCAATCCCGCGCTCGGCCAAGCGCTGCAACGCGTGCTGCATACCCTGAAGGGGAGCGCGCGCATGGCGGGCGCCATGGCGCTGGGCGAGCTCACTCACCACATGGAGACGCGCGTCGAGAACGCCATGTCGGTCAAGACGCTGCCCACGGCACTGTTTGGGGAGTTGGAGACGTCCTGGGACCGCATGGGCATCTTGTTCGAGCAGCTGCAGAAGCCCCGCGCGCCGGAAGGAAACCTGCCCGCCGTGGCGGTGCCCTCGGAATCGGCCGCCGCCGATATCGAGGCGCCGAAGGCGGTGCCCGAGCCGGTGCCCCTGGCCGGGGCACAAGCGGCCGCGGCGAAGCCGGTACCGCTTGCCGAGCGCGAGTTACAGCCGAAGGCGCTGTTGCGGGTGCGTGCGGACGTCGTCGACCGGCTGGTCAACCAGGCGGGCGAAGTCGCCATCGCGCGCAGCCGGATCGAAGGCGAAATGCGCGCGCTCAAGGCGGCCATGCAGGAACTCACCGACAACGTCCTACGGTTGCGCGCGCAGTTGCGCGAGATCGAAATACAGGCGGAGTCGCAGATGCAATCGCGCCAGGAACTCGCCAAGGAATCCATCCGCGAATTCGACCCGCTCGAATTCGACCGCTTCACCCGCTTCCAGGAAGTGACGCGGCTGATGGCCGAGAGCGTCAGCGACGTATCGACCGTCCACGGAAACCTCGTCAACGCGGTGGACGAAACCGAGAAGGCGCTGCTCGCGCAGGCGCGGCTCAACCGCGACCTGCAGCAGGACCTGATGCGCGTGCGCATGGTGCCGTTCGGCAGCCTCCAGGAGCGCCTCTACCGCGTCGTGCGCCAGACCGCGAAGGAAGTCGGCAAACGCGCCAATCTGGACATCAAAGGCACCCAGGTCGAGCTCGACCGCTCGGTGCTCGAGCGCATCACCGGACCGTTCGAGCACCTGCTGCGCAACGCCGTCACGCACGGCATCGAGACGCCGGATAAACGCAGGGCCGCGGACAAGCCCGAAATCGGCGAAATTCGTCTCGACCTGAAGCAGGAAGGCAACGAAGTGCAGCTCTCCCTGTCCGATGACGGTAGGGGCCTGGACATCGACGGGATCCGCGAGAAAGCGATCGAAAAGGGCCTCATGCAGCCCGGTAAGACACTCTCGGAGGCGGAGATAGCCGATTTCATTTTCCACGCGGGCTTCTCCACCGCCACCGAGGTCTCACAGTTGGCCGGGCGCGGCGTCGGCATGGACGTGGTGCGCACCGAAGTCGCCGCGCTCGGCGGGCGCGTGGAGATGCGCTTCACGCGCGGGCAGGGCACCCGCTTCACCATCTACCTGCCGCTTACCCTTGCCGTGACCCAGACGGTGCTGGTGCGGGCAGGCAGCAAGACTTACGCGATTCCCTCGGTGATGGTCGAGCAGGTGCTGCAACTGAGGCAGGAGCAACTGGTCGCCGCGTATGCGTCGCGCCAGACCGAATGGCAGGATCGGCGCTACCCGTTCCATTATCTGCCGCACCTCCTCGGGATATCCGACGCGATCGCTGAGCAGAAGCGCTTCTCCCCGACGCTGTACCTGCGCAGCGGCACCAACGCCATCGCGCTGCACGTGGACGAAATGGTCGGCAGCAACCAGGAAATCGTCGTGAAATCGATCGGTCCGCAGCTGCAGCGGGTCGCGGGTATCACGGGCGCCACGGTGCTCGGCACGGGCGAGATCGTCCTCATCCTGAATCCGGTCCTGCTCGCGCTGAGGGAAGTGGGTGCTCGCCCGGCGATCGTTTACGAAGCGCCCAAGCCGCAGGCCGCGGCGACGCAGCCCACGATCATGGTGGTCGACGACTCGCTCACCGTGCGCAAGGTCACCGGAAGGCTGCTGGAGCGCCAGGGCTACATCGTGGTGACGGCGCGCGACGGCGTCGAAGCGATGGAGAAGCTGCTGGAGCTCGTTCCCGACGTGATGCTGGTCGACATCGAGATGCCGCGAATGGACGGGTTCGATCTCACGCGCAACGTTCGAGCGGACAAACGCCTCGCCCGGGTGCCGATCATCATGATCACCTCGCGCACCGCCGACAAGCACCAGAACTACGCGAAGGAGATCGGCGTCAGCCACTTTCTCGGCAAGCCCTACCAGGAAGACGATCTCCTCGAGAAAATTTCCGGGTTTCTCAAGGAACGGCGGGCGGCCGCGTGAAAATCCCGCGCTCGCACGATGCGGGCGCGGTGCAAAATTGTGCGCGACCCTGCCGAGGGATTACAATAGGAACTCGCCTCCATGGCCCAGGTCAATCTTACCAACCATTTCCTGATCGCCATGCCAAACATGGTCGATCCGTATTTTGCCCGCACCCTGACATTCATCTGCGAGCACAATGACCAAGGGGCGCTCGGCGTGGTGGTCAACCGCCCGATCGAGATGACTCTGGGCGCCCTGTTCGAGCGCCTGAGCCTGCGGTTGACTTCTCAGATCCTGCTCAATGAGCCGGTCTATTTCGGCGGGCCGGTGCAAACCGACCGCGGCTTTGTCCTGCACCAGCCTCTCGGCGAGTGGCAGTCCACTCTCGCGGTGCGCGACAAGGTGGGTCTCACGACTTCCAAGGACATTCTGGAAGCGGTCGGTCAGGGCGGTGGCCCGCGCAAGCTGCTCGTCACCCTCGGCTACGCGGGCTGGGCGGCGGGACAGCTCGAGAACGAAATCAAGCAAAACGCCTGGCTCACGGTCGAAGCCAAGGACGGGATCATTTTCGATACGCCGACCGAAGAACGGCTGCCCGCGGCGATGAAGCTGCTCGGCATCGACTTCGCCAGATTGTCCGAGGAGGCAGGGCACGCGTGAGCGAGGCGGCCGTGGCCCCGTCGAAGGTCTCCGGCCACACCATACTTGCTTTCGATTTCGGCGCGCGCTGGATCGGCGTCGCGGTGGGTGACACCGAAACGCGGCTCGCCAATCCTCTGGGAATGTTCGAGGCGGCGGGCGCCAGCCGGTGCATGGCGGAGGTCGGGACGCTTGTGCGCGAATGGCGGCCCGAACGGCTGGTGGTCGGCCTGCCGCTCGCGATGGATGGCACCGAGCACGACATGACGCGGCGCGCGCGGCGCTTCGCGCGGCGGCTCGAGGCGCGCTTCCGGCTTCCGGTAGAACTCGCTGACGAGCGGCTTTCCTCGGCCGCGGCCGAAGAAACGTTCCGCGAAGCGGGCCTCGGCGCCCGCAAGCGCAAGCAGACGATCCACGCCCTCGCCGCTCAAATCATCCTGCAGAGCTACCTAGATGGATCTGCCCGACGCTGAAGCGCTGTGCGAGGAGCTCGCGCGCAAGCTCCGCGCCGGCGTCACCGAATCAACCGGCCTCGTAGGTGTCCGCACCGGCGGCGCCTGGCTCGCCGAGCGCCTGCACCGGGAACTGAAGCTCTCGACGCCGATGGGGGCGCTCGACATCTCGTTCTATCGCGACGATTTCGACGCCGCCGGACTGCACCACCAGGTCAAGCCGTCTCAGATCCCGTTCGACGTCAACGGCCGGCATATCGTGGTGATCGACGACGTTCTCTACACCGGGCGCACCGTGCGCGCCGCCATGAACGAGCTGTTCGACTACGGGCGCCCCGGAAAAATCGAGCTTGCGGCGCTGGTGGACCGCGGCGAGCGGCAGCTGCCGATCGCGGCGCAGTACGTCGGCGCCACGCTTTCGGTGCCCGCTGGCAAACTTCTACGCCTGGCGCGCGACGAGCGCGGCAAATTCTTCCTGCGACTCTCCGATGCGAAACCCGCAGCTTAACGGCGACGGAACGCTCCAGCACCTGCTCACGATCGAGGGGCTCCCGCGCGAAGTCCTCGTGCACATCCTGGACACGGCCGCGTCTTTCATCGGCGTGACCAAGCGCGAGGTGAAGAAGGTGCCGCTCCTGCGCGGCAAATCGGTGTTCAACCTGTTCTTCGAAGCTTCAACGCGCACCCGTACCACCTTCGAGATCGCCGCGAAACGCCTGTCCGCCGATGTCATCAACCTGAACATCGTCGTGTCGTCTTCGACCAAAGGTGAGACCCTGCTCGACACGGTCGACAACCTTTCCGCGATGTACGCGGACATGTTCGTCGTGCGCCATTCCTCCAGCGGCGCCGCCCACCTGATCGCGAACCACGTCGCCTCGCACGTGCACGTGATCAACGCCGGCGACGGCCGCCATGCGCACCCGACGCAGGGACTGCTCGACATCTACACGATCCGCCATTACAAGAAAGACTTCACCCGGCTCTCGGTCGCTATCGTCGGAGACGTGCTGCATTCACGCGTGGCGCGCTCGCTGATCCACGCACTCACCACCCTCGGCACACCCGACGTGCGCGTGATCGGCCCGAGGACGCTGTTGCCTACGGGCGTGGAGCAGCTCGGCGTCTCCGTGCATCACGACATGCGCGAGGGGCTCGCAGGCTGTGACGTCGTAGTGATGCTGCGCCTCCAAAACGAGCGCATGAAAGGGCCTTTGCTGCCTTCCGCGCAGGAGTTCTTCAAGTCCTACGGCTTGACGCCGCAGAAGCTCGCGCTCGCCAAGCCCGACGCCATCGTCATGCACCCGGGGCCGATGAACCGGGGCGTCGAGATCGATTCTTCGGTCGCCGACGGGCCGCATTCGGTGATCCTGCCGCAGGTCACCTTCGGCATTGCCGTGCGCATGGCGGTGATGAGCATCCTCGCCGGAAACTGACCATGAC
>WNFD01008015.1_pt1 | contig 10419 bp, 16 predicted proteins | sample 5400491 | NCBI WGS metagenome assembly WNFD01 (sample SAMN13153343, study PRJNA577476) | soil metagenome | isolation source: 120 cm saprolite under Douglas fir tree site 2 hole 2 replicate 2 | place: USA:California | collected 2015-04-18 | reverse complement strand
ACTCCGACCGGCGATTCTTCGGCCGGTCCACCCGTCGCGCAGGCCACGGTGGCCGCCGGCTACTACCTCGTTCTGCGATCGGCCCCGGTCGGGACTGGCCGAAAGGTGGTGAGAGGGGCCAACCCGCGCGTACCGTACCGGCTGATCGCTGCGGTGGAGTCGGGACCCGACGACCTGGAGCAGGAGCCGAACGACGAGCCGGCGCGCGCTACCGACATCGCTTCGGGAGGGACCCGCACGGGATATCTCTCGCCGCCCGGCGACGTGGACTGGTACCGGATTCGCGCGGAGCAACCGATGATCCTGCACGCGGAGGTCAGCGCGCTGGAGCGCGCCGACCTCGAGCTGTCCGTGCTGGCGGCCGGCGCGAAGCCCGGAGACAAGCCGCAGCTCCTCGCCCGCGCCAACGAGGGCGGCGTGCGCGAAGGCGAGGTGCTGCCCAACGTGCGCGTGCCGGCGGGCGAGAGCTTCATCAAGGTCGAGGCGGCCGCGCGCGAGCTGAACGGCAAGTGGGTGCGCGATTCCGAGGACCGCGATCATTCCTACCGCCTCTCCGCGCAGCTCCTGCCGGACGACGGGTCGACCGACCGCGAGCCGAACAACGACGTCGAGAACGCGCAGGCAGTGGAGCTGCCGGCGACGGTGCGCGGCTGGATCTGGCCCAGGCGTGACGTGGACCTGTTCCGGTTCCACGTGGCCGCGGGCGCGCCGCCGGTGACCCTTCGCGTTTCCCCGGTGCGCGGAGTGGACCTGCAGCTGCGTCTGCTGGAGCTGCGCGGATCGCGCGCGGACGTGATCGGCACCGCGGACGCGGTGCGCGGCGAGGGCGAGGAGCAGATGGTCGCCGTGCCCCTGAAGGAAGGCGACTACCTCGTCGAGGTGTCCAGCCCCCGCGGCAAGGACGCCAGCGCCACGCAGCAGTACACGCTCACCGTCCGCTGAGGCCCGCCCGGCCATTTGCGCGCCAACTCGTCCCGGCACGAGCTTCCTTCTCGCTTGACGCCACCTACCCCCGCGACTAGCGTCGGCCCTGCTCAGCGGTCCGTGGGCGGGAATAGCTCAGTTGGTAGAGCATCAGCTTCCCAAGCTGAGGGTCGCGGGTTCGATTCCCGTTTCCCGCTCCAAATAAAGGGCAGAATCTCAAGTAGTTGTGCTCCTCTGGAGCAGTCGCTTGGCTGCCTTGCTAGAATGCCATGACGTAACCCTGACGTAGTCGGGAGAGGTCATGGCAGAGCAGCTCACATGGCGACCGGACGATCTGGGCCGTGACACGCGGTGGGAAGGCGGACGCATCCGGTACGACGCCCGAGGCCGCGCGACGTTCGTGATCGAGCGCATGGTGCAGGGTCGGCGGTATATGGTCTCGACGCGCGCGCACACGCTCTCCGCCGCTATGAAGCACCTCGCGCGGTTCGAGGCGGACCCGGCGGCGTACACGCGAAAGCCCGAGCGTGCCGACCCGGTGTTGCTGACCGAAGAGCTGATGGAGGAGTTCCTCACGTACTCCCGCGACGTGAAGAAGAACTCAGGGCAGTGGGTGATCACCCAGCGCATGTACCTCAAGCACTGGGTCGAGGATCTGCTCGGGCGCGACCTGCGGCGCCTCAGCTTGCGCGACGATGTCGACCCGGTACTCGAGCGGCGTGGCGCGGGGCGCTCGCAGCGGATCAAGGTGCTGAAGGCCTTCATGGCGTGGCTGCGCAAGGTGAAGCGATTGCTTAGGCACGCCGAGGACGCGACGGTGGACCTGCCCGTTCCGCAAGCGCGGCCCGAGCAGGCGCGCCGGCTGAAGGCGATCCCGCGGGACCATTTCGATCTCGCGCTGCAGCACCTCGTCGGTTCGTTCCGCGACGGGCTGATGGTTCTCGGGGCGACCGGCTGCCATTACAGCGAACTCGTCCGGTTCATCCGTGATGGCTCGATCGAGCCGGTCCCGCGCGGGGCGGCGGACGCCGCCGGCGTGCTCATGTTTCGCCACAAGACTGGGGTGCCGCACCGGGTGCGCGTCGGCGAGGTGGCGCTTGAGGCCGCGCGGCGGCTGAAGGAGCGCGGCATCGCGTGGGACCACCACCGCTTCAACGACGCGATCGCGTCTGCCTGCAACGTCGCAGACATCCCGATCTTCCACCCGGGGCAGCTGCGCCACTCCGTCGCGACGTGGGCCGTCAACGCTGGCGCGGATCCGGCTGCAGTGGCCGCTTTCCTCGGTCACCGGTCGACCGCCACCCTGAAGAAGTTCTACTCGACGCATGCCGCGCCGGCGCGCGTGCCGACCCTAGTCGAGGATGCCAAGTCTAGGTCGCGGAAGACGCGCCGCACCGCGGGTGCCCGCTAGGCGCTCGCATTCGTCCAGCCGCTGTTCTCATGCGGCTGCGTAGGGTCGCCACCGAACGCGGGCATGAGCGTCAAACGCGCCGCCGCGCGCCATTCGCGAGGAGGTACCTCGTAATCTCCGCGTCGAGGACGCGGCGGCGCTTGCCCGCGGTGACGGTGGAGATGCGGCCATCGCGGATCTCGTCCTTCATCTTAGTCAGACTGACGCCAACGAGCTGTGCCGCCTCGCGCAGCGGGTAGGCGCGCCTCCTCGGCACGTCTGTCGCCGCGCGGCGCGATGGACCAAGCGCATGGAGACCAGGCGCATGGAGTAGTCGCGCGAGCGAGGCAAGCATCGAGTTCAAGGGCGGCAGGCGGCAGCATTGGCTGCAAATCGAGTCGGGCCGCGACGGGATGGCGTAGCGCATGCGCCATTCACGGCGAGCTTCCTCGGACGCCGCGCCGAAGCAGCTCTCGCAGATCCAGTCGCCCACTATGGGCATGTGGCCGCCATCGCGCGCCATGGCCCGGCCCGCGCGGGCGCCCCGGACAAACCGCCGGGGCGCCTCCACGCGGTGTGGCACTACTCGTCGGACTCGGTGTCGCTCTCTCCGGAGATGTCGACGGCCGCCGGCGGCTCGTAGCCGCGCTCGCGGAGCGCCGCCTCGAGCCCCTCGCGGTAGGCGCCAGCGGCGGCGACTTTCACCTTCGCGATGTCGGCACCGCGCTGGGCGGCACGCACCGCCTCGAGCCGCACGGCGCCGCTCACCTCCGATGAGATCTGCTCCTCGTCCGCCGTGCCCAGCTCGTCCGCGGCAAGCCAGGCCCGCCGCTCGGCGCGCGCGACTTCGTGCGCGATCGCGTCCTCGAGCGCGTCGCTCAGGCCCGCGGACGTGTTCACGTTCTCTGACTTCTTGCCCATGGCATCCTCCACGTCTTGCAGAGGCGAGGCTCCATGCCTCGCGCATGGGCAGGGTCTGCCGACGGCAGACGGGGTGCCGTGACAGTTCGATCAAGCTCTTGGCGCAATGCGCCGCGGGCGCGCGCTACGCGCTGCTCTCGATGTGCGCAAGTAGCTGAGCTGCGAGCGGGCGGAAGACGAACACGCCGCACGCACGCGCGGCGGTCTGCGAGTGGCGTGCCCGCTCGCGGTACCGGTTCCGCCGGAACGCTTCATCTTCGATCCGCTCCGGATCGAACACCCTGGGCATTGCGCGGGTCAGGATAGTGATCGCGTCCTCCGTCGAGTTTCGGCTCGAGCCGCGCATCTCCACGAGCGCGTCGACAAGCGTGTGCGCGATGTAAGGCCCCGCCTCGTTCGCCTGCAGCCGGCGCTTGTCGCCGACGAGGAAGCGTCCGAGCCGCGGAATGTCGACGAAGATCGACGTCGTTTTGCCAACCGCGTTAGTGGCTTGTCGTCGGAGAAGGAGCGCGAATTCGGCCGCCTCGGCGAGCAGCTGAGGCCCCTGAGAGGCAACGATCTGCCTCATCCGGTTGACTTGCGACTGAAAGCAGAGCGGAGTCCCTGGAAGGTCGTTCTCGACGCCGTGGGAGTTCCGCAAGACGGAGATGTTCGGCGCCGACCGGAGTTCCTCGAGCAGGTCGAGGAGCGATGACGCCGAGCGAGCATTTCCTCGTAGGATGCTCCGCATCGTGCTCGGCCGGAGCGCGGCCAACGTGCGCGCGACGAGATTCCACAGCTCGCGCCACTCCTGCACTGCATTCCAGAGGTGCGCGTAAAGCACGAGCGCCGCCGCGATCTCAGAGCGCTGCCCCGGCGTCAGCGACACCGGCAATTCGCGGAGGAGTTCGTCGAACTGGGAGAACATCTTCTCCGGTGCGTCGAGCGCCACCTTCGGCCGGATGCGGAGCGGGTTCCGAGGCGCGCTCCACAGCTGCGACCGAACAGTTCTCACCTTGTCGAGGTTCGGGTGCAGCTCGGCAATGATGTCTTCTTCGCCATGCAGGCACGCACGCGGGCAGCCGCCGCAAACGGAGCAGCGCGTGCACTCTGCCAATCCGCAGAATGGGCAGCCTGTCGCCATCGACCCTCCACCAGGAAGTGCCTCACCTAAATCTTCCTGCGCTGCGCTTACTGCACAACTTTTTCTCCGCTCCGCAGGCGTGGAGCGCCCCTCGGCGCCGTAAACCTCGTCGACGTGCAGGCATCGGCAACCCGCCGGAGGATGATGGCTACGAGGGATAGCACCGGCGTATGCATAGGGTTAGGGCTGGCGCCAATAGCATCGCGCATCGACATTCTGCGCGCTATCTCCGAAGCCGGCCAGATTGCGGATTTCGAGCTCCGCCGGGTCGGCGAGCAACTCTCCACAACTCGGGCCGCTCTTTACCGGGCGCGCCGTGCAGGCCAGATCGTCGGGACAACGGCCTTTACCAGTTGACGAGCGCCGCTGCCGCGAGCCGATGCTTGCGAGGGTGATCCCCCCGGTGCCTGGGCATCCCTGTCCTCATTTGTCACTCGCTCGGGTACCTCTCTAGGCGTTCTCTAGGCGGGGAATCCTACTCTGGCTGCGTACGTGGACTGCGAAGGCCGGAAGTGGCGGCGGCAGCCTGCGCTTGACGGAAAATGGATCACGCAGGGACCTGTACGGACCATTTTCCGTGATCCCCTTCGGGTTTCGGGTGGAGGCACCGCTGCGACGTGCGAATTGAAAGCAATGGAAGCCTGATGCCCGCGGCTTTCGTCCCGGACGACGGGATGCGCCGCGCAGCTCGGAGGCGGGTGCCAGGCCAACCGGCACTCCCCCCCGGTGCCACCAGGCCGGCACCCGCCTCCGGTTTTCGGTTTCCTGGCCGCTCCACGGCGCCCCTCCGGGCAACGCTGGCCCGTTTCACCTCCAATTGACCGCCGTTGCGTGAAAGGCCCGTGAATGACGGGGTGCGGGAGTAGACTGCGATGCGATGCGAAGAGGGAGAACGGGCGGGCCGTTTTCTACACGCAGGGGAGCAGACGGAGATGGCCGAGAGCATGGCGCAGTTGACCGCGCAGATCGGGACTGCGCGGACGAGGATGGACGACCTGAAACGCGCTATCGTGAACGAAATCACGCAGGCGATCGGGCCCTGGATGAAGGACTACGTCCAGAACATTGCCGGCACGCAGCACCAAGTCACAACAACGTTGAGGGTTCAGGAGAAGCTCACGAACCTCAAGCGTAACGTGCGACGAATCGCGGACGACGTGACGGCGGGGCTGCCCAAGGCACTGCTAGCGCCAGGGATGTGGCCGCACGAGGACGGCCGCGAGAGCGAGATCGTAAACAGCGGCACGATCCTTGTTGACCGCATTTGGAAGGCGTTGCACGCCGCAACGTTGCCGTTCGAGAAGGAAATGATGGCTGCCGGCTACAAGGGCGACCACCGGCCCCCGCTGCCCAAGGCTGCGGAGGACAAGATCGGCGACTACTGGCGCGTGGCGAAGGAAGTTCCAACACTCGAGAAACAGATTGCCGACCACGCAGAGAAGCAGCGACAGGAACAGGCGCGCAGAGAGTGGGACGAAGCGTAAGAGGCTCGCTGCAATCTCGTCTCAAGGGGCCGTGCGATGAGAACTGAAGTCCAGGCCGTGGTTGCTCAGATCAGGGCGGTGCTGCAAGAGGCAGACAAGATCAGAGCATTCGCGCGTGAAGTGCCTCGCGTCGTTTCGAGCTGGGACGATGATGAGCGCCCGCCCAGGTACCACACCGAGAAGAGCGACGAGGACATTGCCCGCGCGAACACGCTGATGCTCTCCGCGCTGGCGAAGTTCTCGCCACCTCGTCTGCCGTACGTCGCGCAGGCACAGAAAATCGTGGACCAGGGGGGCATCAACAACGACTGGACGCGAGACCAACTGATCGGGATTTTGAAGGCTCTCCTGTTCGAGTACGAGAACGGTAGCCTCAAGGGGATCGAGGAACTCGTCCACGCCGACCTGTTCAGCGATTTCCTTGCGATGGCCCGCCACCTGTTGGACAACGGCTACAAGGATCCGGCTGCGGTAATGACTGCGGGAGTGTTTGAGCAGCACCTCAGGCAACTCGCTCAGAAGTACAACGTGCCGGTGGCGCAGGGCGAGAAGCCTCGAAACGCCCAAGCCCTAAACGAGGATCTAACGAAGGCTGGCGCGTATCAGAGCGACACGCAGAAGGAGGTCACGGCCAAGCTTGCGCTCCGGAAGCAGGCAGCTCACGGGGAGTGGGACAAATACGAGAGTCCACAAGTTGCGCTCTTCATCGATTGGGTGGCCTTCTTTGTCCAGCGATTCCTAGCGTAGCAATTTGCCCCGAACCGGAGGAGCGATGGGAGCTGGGAAGCCAATCTGCACCTGCTGCGCGTGCGAGGTCGACGAGCAGCTCGTGACGGCGCCGCTGGCCTCAGCCAGCGACCGAAGCGTCGTCCTCGGGCTCGACAACGAGGATCGTCGCGGATGGCTGATCGAGGTTGAGCGCGTACCACACGGTGTGCCCGTCAACGCGCATCGACATCGGTGGGTCCGTGGGCACCAATCCCTTGTGCAGCTTCTTGGCCTCGATCGCCGTCTCGAGAATTCCACGCAGCGCGAGACGCGCCTTCGAATGGAGGCTCGGTTTCGGCGCGAGCTGTTTGCCGGCAAGCAGCGTAGTGAATACCTGAGTCACCGTCTGAAAACATCGTCCCTTGCCTCCAGCGCGGCCACAGACTCCGAGTGGAAAAGGGCATGGCGGCAGTTCGAGAGTGAACGCAAACGTCGCTTTTCCCGTTCGCCTCTGAACGGCCGCGACCGCCGCCCGAGGCGAGCTGCAACCGTTCCACTCCGGGTGACTTCCGCCGGAACGCGCCGCTGCTACGGTGCGCGGCCCGGCGGGGGAGGCGAGGAGTGCTTCGTGGAGGAGGACGACCGGACCCGCGAATGCGAGGAGTGCAAGCAACAGGTCGTGTGGACCGCGTGGCGAGACGGCGGGCCCGGAGCCGGGGCACTCGAGGTGCGTTCCGGCCGTTGTGGCTGCGAGGGCAAAGGGTATCTGCAGACTCGGCGGCCCGTCACGACGCCGCCCACAAGCAACTGAATCCAGACGTGCGCCGGTCTGTAACGCCCCGTAAGCGGAGCGGGCCACTACAAGCGAGTGCCGGGCGTTACGTTGGGGGAAACGGCCGCCCGGCACCCGCTTCGTTACCTCGCGGCCGCTCCCGCTCGGCTGCTGAGAAAATCTTCGATCGTTTCAGCGAGCAATTCCGTCGGACAGGGCTTGACGAAAAAGCGATCGCAGCCGGCATCTAGCGCGAGTCGCACGCACTCCGGCGCGTAGTGACCCGAGAGGGCGATGATGAAAGTGAACGCGTTCGCCGGATCCTCGCGGAGCGTTTGAGCTAGATCGACGCCGGACGGGCCGTGGTCGAGATAGACGTCGACGATCACCGCGTCGGGGCGGTGCACGACGAGGAAGGGAGCCAGGCCATGTTGCTCGTCGTGTCCCTTCCGCAGTGCTTCAGCGCGACGATGTGGTCGACCACCCACCCCTGGCAGGCGCCGCGATACTCCCCGGTGCTCGGGCAGGGGAACCTCTTCCGGAAGGCCGCCTTCGCGCGGGAGGAGCGCGGCTGGTGGGCGCAGTGCATGCCGGAGCGCGCCGCTGCACGTGAACGCGCGAGGTCCCCTCGCTCCTCGATGCCAGTCCACGGGTCCCGGGCAAGCGACGGCGTTGCGATCGCGAGCGCCGCGACGAACGCGCCGAGCTTCATCATGGGCCCCTTCTACCCCGGACGCCGGGCGCGCGGCCCCCCGGACGAAAGGCTCGGGTCAGGAGGCGGTACGACATGCGACGCGCGCCGCTTCCCCCGCCACGTCGCCACGCTGGTGTAAGAGAAACGGATGGCCGACAAACCGGACCACTGCCAAGCCGAGCTGGTCCTGAGCCCCATCGACGCCTGCGACGAACACGCAGACCGCATCGAGAAGGTGTTGGCAAAGGGCGGCCACCAGCCCAAGCGCGTCAAGGTCTCCTAAGCGCTAGGTATTCTTCTCCGCCCACTTGGCCAGCGCCGTCTCCTGCTCCTTCTTCGGCAGCTTCCGGTGCTCGTCGCACAGGAACTTGAACCGCGGCCCCTTCGAGCGGTTCTTGCAGCCCGGGTAGTGGCAGCGCATGTCGAGCTTGCGTCCGCGGAGCTTGCTCGCCGCTCCGTTGCGGGTCCCACCGCGCGCACTCGGCGCCGGCAAGGCAGCCGAGATGCGGTCGGCGAAGATCTGGGCGAAGCGTTCAGCTAGGGCGTCGAAAGGATGGGAAGAGCGTCTGGGCATAGCTCACCTATTCTGATTTTGGGTTGCGCTGCAATAGGGCCTGTGACCGATGCCTTGCGCCTCTGCCTCGTCCATCAGCCGGAAAAGGCGGTCGATCGTCGCCCGATCCTTCTGCTCCAGCGGGTACCGCATCTCAAGCCGCCATCGAAGAAGCTGCCTGGCCGTGTCCCAGTTCTCCGCGTTGATGGCTGCAGCCGCCTGGGCTTCAAGCCGATCTGCGGCCTCTGGCCCCCCGTTCAGCACTTTCTCCATGGCCAAGTCACGTACGAAGGATGCCCTCTTCACGCAGTACCCTTCGCCAAGGCCAGCGCCCGCCTCGCTCGGGCGCGCTCCAGAATGGCCTCGATGCGCTGCGCTCGCTCATCATCGGTCAGAGTCGACGGCACCAGCGCTGCCTCCGGGCCTGGCACCATGCCCTGGTCGCTGCCCAGCAACTCGATCGCACGCAGCCGGTCTCCTGGGCGCCCGGTGCGGGCGATCCGAGCGAGGATGCGGAGCATCTCCTCCAGGGCGATCGGGGGCTCCTCGGCCGCCGAGGCCGCCAGCCGCTCCGCCGCCGCTTCAGCGATGCGCTTCACGCGAAGAACTCTAACAATCCGCAACGCGGCGTCCTAATTCGGTACCCATTCGGTACCGAACTGGCCCGAAATGGTGCGTTTATGCAGGGGTACATGGAGTCCGTGTAGCGATCGCGCAGCAATGCGCTCGGACGTAACCGCCCGACATCTCCGTCGATACAGACATATCGCGCGCGTTGCTGCGCGGCTCAAAACCCCGCGATCCGCGTAGCACAAGTAACTGCGGGCACCCGCTGTTACAGAGCGCGAATGAGCGCCTCACGGCAGCTCGCGCGAAGAGCAGCGATGCTCTCCGGTGTTCCTCGGCGCAATCGCGCGGCCACGAGGTCCGCAAGACGAGTCTTCATCGACCCGCCGCGGTTCTGCGTGGAAGCTCACCCGGGCATCCGCGACGCGCGAGGCGATCGCCCGAGCGAACTGAGCAACTACCTTTTCGTCGATGCGCTCTCCGGGATGGATGAACTCAACGCCCCCGGAAGTCCGACGGGCGAGATCCCTGAGCACTACGTCGCTGACGTTCGTCCCGATTCCGAACGAGTACACTCTCGCCTTGCCCCGGGCGTGCTCCGCCCGCGTGAGTATTTCGCTCTCGTTCCGTACTTGCCCGTCGGTGAGGAGCATCACCACGTCCGGCGAGCTGTCGAGCGTGCGTCGGCGCAGCCGTGCACGAGCGTTAGGTCGAGGCCCCAACCGCGATTACCTAATGGTAACCAGTTTGTCCGGGGCTCCATATTTTATGGCGTTTGCGGTCAGATTCCAGAGTGCCCGCCGCAGCTCCTCGGCGCTCCAGATACCGCGTACCCCATCTTCAGCTTTGAGGAAGAACCGTTTTCCATGAATCGAAGCGAGCTCCTCAACTACTTCGCGAGCAATGGCCGCCAAGTCGCATTGATTGAGCCGCAACGGCAGCTGCTTACCAGCTCTGATCTGATTGACATCTATTAGGTCACGAAGCATCCGATCCGTGCGGTCAATATTTGTGTTGCGCAGGGCGCTTCGGAAGAGCCGTCGAGCTTCGGAGATGCCAATGCCCTGCTTCTGCGCGCTGACACGCAGTGGCATCGATCTCGCACTGCTGGGCTGGCGAGGACAGCTTGTCCAAGCTCATGAGTTCCTCCGGAGCGCTGCGAGGAGATCCGGCACAGAGACCACGGCCACGCCTACTGCGCCGTCTGATAGGCCGTAAGGGAGCACCAGCTCCTCGCCGTTGAGCAGCCCGCCGCACGAATAGACGACGTTGGGAACGTATCC
>WNFD01016289.1_pt1 | contig 10420 bp, 12 predicted proteins | sample 5400491 | NCBI WGS metagenome assembly WNFD01 (sample SAMN13153343, study PRJNA577476) | soil metagenome | isolation source: 120 cm saprolite under Douglas fir tree site 2 hole 2 replicate 2 | place: USA:California | collected 2015-04-18 | reverse complement strand
TTCCGGGACCTACTCCATTCTTCAGCTTCCGCCGGCGACTTACGTCGTCAACATACGCGCCCGCGGGTTCAGCCCGGCGGTCTTTCACGGTGTTGCGGTCGGTCTGGCGGAGACCAGCACGATCAACGCAAGATTAACAGTGGCGCAGAGCAGCGCAGAAATAACCGTGAACGATTCGCCGCCGCCGGTCCGCAGCGACAGCTCTGAACTTGCCTCCATCATCGAGTCGCGCAGCCTGCAATTCGCCAAACGTCTCCGTCAATGGCTCGCGGATGACGCAGAACAGTTATCAGATCAATGGTGTTGATGCCAACGATATTTCCCTGCACGAACTCACAGACGTTGCGGTTCCTGCGCCAGAGAGCATCAGCGAAGTGAACGTGCAGACCTCAATGTATGATTCTTCGGTCGCGGGCGCGGGCGGCAGCGTGCAGGTCGCAACCAAGGGCGGCAGCAACTTCCTGCATGGAAGCGCCTACGAATACTTTCGCAACGAGGCGTTCAATGCCAATGACGCCAACCTGAAAGCGGTCGGCGAGGGCCGTCCGGAGATGCGACGCAATGTGTATGGAGCTGCGCTCGGCGGACCGGTTCGAAAGAACAAGGCTTTCTTCTTTCTCTCTTATCAAGGGACGCGAGAAGTCAACGGCGCCACCGATCAGAGCTTATACAAGAGTGTTCTGATCGCGCCCGGACTTACTAATGACCGCTCAACAGCAACTCTGATGAATATATTCGGAGTGCCCTCAATTGATCCCATTTCGCTGCAGCTGCTTAACCTGAAACTCCCAAACGGACAGTTTCTGATTCCCACGCCCCAGAATGCAGGGGGCAGAGTCACGGGAACGGCCCTCTCCACGTACCATGAGGAACAGTTCAATACCAATCTCGACTACCGCGCGGGTACACAAGATTCCCTGATTGGTAAATTCTTCTTCGCACATGCTCCGCTGTTCAGCGCGCTCTCTGGATCGAACGTCGGCACACCCGCCAGCTTGCCCGGCTTCGGCACACAGATAACGATTGATAACCGGGTGCTCTCTTTGGAAGAGATCCATACCTTCAGCCCAACCGCCGTGAACCAAGTCCGGCTCGGCCATAGTTTCATCCGTCACGACGAACTGCCGCAGGAATCTGTGACAGACAGTTCTCTCGGAATTCAGCGCTCGACCGCAAACCAATATCCCGGCTTGCCATTGATTCTGCTGGCCCGCGACCAGGGTGGTGCTTCCATCGGAACCTCTGACATCACCTATCGCGGCCGCACGCCGTCGGTATCAATCGACGACGTTCTTTCCCTGCAGCGAGGAAAGCAGAGTCTTCGCTTCGGCGGCGAGATCCTGCACTCTGAATGGCGGGCACACGCGGCCGTGTTTTCGTACGGAGAGATTGATTTCCCGACTTTCAACGACTTTCTCATTGGAAACACCGCTGCCTCGCAATTTCCGGGAGGGAGCTTCGGGTTCGCGCATCTCGGCACGGGGCTAACCGATCGCGATTCCATCACGACTGACTACCACTTGTTTGCGCAAGATGACTGGAAATTCTCCTCCAAGCTCACTCTAAATGTGGGACTGCGATACGAGCTGGATCCGCCGCCATACGATTCTCAAGGCCGCATAGGCGGCTTCGACCCCGCGCTTTACCAGCCACGCATGCAAGTGGATGGCAATGGATTCCCCGTGGGGCCCCCTGCAGCGGGCATCATTGAAGCTGGGAATGCACTTTCTCAATACAGCTTGCCAGGTGTGACCAGAGTTGGCGAGCGTGTGGTGCACAGCATTGACCCCAACAATTTTGGGCCACGGGTCGGGCTGGCATGGTCCCCACTGAGTTCTGCACGACTGGCCATCCGTGCTGGCTACGGTATCTTTTATTCGCGGCCGTCATTCTTCTACCTGGCGCTCGGATACTTTGCTCCGCCATTTTTCCTGGATTCAGAGACTTCCGGACAACCGTTCAGTAATCCTTTCGCTAATGCGCCGCCGGACAGCAGCTTTCCGCTGATTCAACCCGGCAGCTCGGTGACCGCCACTGTAATTGATCGCAATGCGCGGACTCCGTACACCCAGCAATTCAATTCGAGCGTGCAGTACGAGCTGCTGCGAAATACAACCTTGCAGATTGCTTACGTCGGTTCACGTGGCGTGAAATCGTTTCGCGCTGTCGCTGTGAACCAAGCGAGGATCGCGAGCCTGAATCATCCCATCGCAAATACAGTCACCGGCCAAGTAATCACGGTCAATTCAATTGAAAATGCGTCGCTGCGCGCGCCATTGCAGGGAGTGAGTTCTGCATTTTTCCTGCTGAACGAGTCGAATGCGCAATCTACCTATCATTCCCTCCAGACAAGTCTGAACCGTCGGTTTTCCCGAGGGCTGCAATTCTCCGCCTCTTACACATTCTCTAAGTCCATCGACAATGCTTCGAACCCTGGTGGAGGCGCAAATTCGAACGGCTCACTGGATCGTAGCGGCGGGCTTGACACGGCGAACGTCTGGGGTAATCAGTTGAATCCGCATGCAAATCGGGGACTCTCGGACTACGATCGCACTCATTATTTTGTATTTAGCTCAGTGTGGAATGTGCCGGAACCATCGTTTGCTCGTGGTTCAGTAGCGACACGGCTCCTTTTTCCGAATTGGCAGATGTCGGGCATCGTAACCGCCATGTCAGGTCTGCCGGTGGATATCTTTGACCCTGGAGGTGGTTTTCTTTATGGACTGTTTCTTGGAGCGCGGCCGAACTGGGCGCCAGGCGCAAACCGCAAGACTGCAATGAACAACGTTCCCGTAGGCTACTACTTTAACCCTTCAGCTTTTTCCCAGGCGCTGGTACAACCGGGGCAGCCGATTCCAAGCGCGCACGATCCTACAGCAGTCGTTGACGCCGCTGCCGAAGCCGCCACTGACATTGGAAGCGTCGGTCGCAATATTCTCCGTGGGCCAAGTCAGAGCAATGTGGATATATCATTGGGAAAGCGCTTCGCATTGAGCGAGTCGAAGTTCGTTGAGCTCCATGCCGATTTTTTCAATGTACTGAATCATGCGAATCACGATAATCCCGTCAGCGACATCAGCACTCCCGATTTCGGTAAGGTTCTAAGTTTCAGCTCCAGCCCGCGAATTGTCCAATTCGCGCTGAAATTTACCTTCTGATATCAGCGCGAACTTAGAGCGGCAGTCCGCAAAGACATCACCCCGGCCGGTCCGTACTAGACCCGTTTCCTGATAATTGGCCTCGACGAGGTTTTGTTAGTCTCTAAAGATTTTTTTTCAAAGGGCATTCAAAGGGCACTAACAGTTCCGTTCGTTTCCTTACAATACCTTAGAAGACCAGACTGCGCCGCTTAACTCCGTTGTTTCCAGTAAAGTGGCAGATTCGAATCCCACTCTCTCCGCCAGTACTTTTGGATTGAAGGGTCTGGACCCCATCAGTTCCACGGTCAGTTCCATCGGTGAGCTCGAGGACCGTCGGAGCTGCCGCATTCCACCCGTCCTGTTGACTGAGGAGATGGCCACCCATCTCAATTCACTCAGGAGACGGCATGGAATCGAAGATAGCATCTTGCAACCTCACCAAGTACGTCAAACGGGGACCCGACCGTTGGCAGCATTGTCCCGTGGTCCGCGGCAGGACCGGCCGGGTCAAACAGGACCTGGTGCTGGTTGACGGCCGCGTCGAAAACCACCCGGAAGGGTACTACTCCCTCGACTGGCGCGAAGGCGGCAAGCGCCATCGATTGGGCCTGGGCAAAGACGCGACTAGCGCCCAGCTGGCACTGGAACGGCATGTCGCCGCAAACCGAGCCCGCGCGGTCGGCATAGCCGTTGCCCAAGACCCGCGTGCGGAGAGTCCCGGCGTGGCGGCGGCCTGCGAAGAGTTTCTGGAGGAGACGCGAGTGCAGCGGTCACCCAAAACCTTCAAGCAATACCGAACGGCACTCGCCTACTTCCAGGAGAGCTGCGGCACGCGCCGCCTCGCCGAAATCGATCGTCGAACCCTGCTCGACTTCCGCCAGTTCCTGGCCGAGGAAAAGAAATTATCTCCGCGCACGATCTGGACCAAAATGATGGTAGTTGAACAGCTGCTCAAAACACATGGCCACAACAAACTCTTACGGCGCGGGGACTGGCCCCGGTACGTCGAACGCATTCCCCAGGCCTATAGTCCAGAACAACTGAAGCGGTTCTTCGCAGCCTGCCGGCCCCATGATTTTCTGCTGTTCCAGTTCTTCCTGGGATCCGGCTTCCGCGAGAGAGAAGTGCAGTTCCTCACGTGGCGGGACATAGGCCTGGAGGAGCAGCTGGCGCGAGTGACGGCCAAGCCCGAATGCGGGTTCTTCCCGAAGACCTGGGAGGAGCGGGAGGTGCTTCTCGCGGACGATCTGGTCCGAATTCTCCGCACCGCAAGAGCCTCGGCCGATCCTGATTGTCGATGGGTATTCCCCAGCCAGACCGGTCGCGTCAGCTACCACTTCCTCGAACGCTTGAAGCGCATCGCATGGCGAGCGGGGCTGAATTGCCGCATGTGCCGCGGCAAGAAGGATAGCGACTGCCGCACGGGGCCCCACTGCACGGGCTGGTTTCTCCATAAGTTCAGGGCGACGTATGCGACCAACGTTTTGCGGGCGCTCAACGATATGCGGACTCTCCAGGTGTGGATGGGACACAAGGATCTGGCCTCGACCATGCGCTATCTGAAGGCCGGCTACGGGAAGGATCTTTTGGAGAAGGTCAATGCGGCGTTCGCGGTTGGTGCGGGAATGGATATGCCGGTGCGGAATAGCAAAATGTAGCCATTACCTAGGCCGATATCATCCGCTATCTTTGGGCCACAAACGCGCGACATTCATGCCGTCAGATGGGAGGAATGGCGAAGTTCCAGCTCAGTCGAAATTACAACTGAGACTATAGGATCGGCCTTGAACGCTACGGACGATGCGAGACCATGCAGGGAGAGCAAGCATCCGGTGCTCTCGCCTCGTATGGCGCATCGAACCGCGCGCATAGACCTGGCCTTTTTCCGGTCCGTATTTGTAGATCACGGCATGCGTCAGCCGATGGTGTCCCTCGCGGCCGAGCACGTGGTCTTGCCCACGCACCGCAACGCCACGACGCACGTCGCGCATCAACTGCCGGGTCCCGATACGTTCCGGTACAGCAAACCACTCGCCCTGCCGCCTCACCTCGAGTCCTTCCTTCTCCGCGTTCCGCACCAAAGGCGGTTTCAGCATGTCAAGCGCCTCTTGCAAGGTTGAGGGAGCCTTCCGGCCAGGCAGTTGGGTGAAGAAATAGATGCCGCGGCCCGGGCCGGTTTCGTCCACCGCTGAGACGAACTCGTGATCGCAGACGCGAATCACGCTGTCGCCCAGCGTGTGGATCGACCGGTGCGCTACCGTGCCATCCGGTTTCTTGTACTCGACTGACCGCCACCTCTCTCCGCTCGACGGTATGGTGATGCTAACCGCCTCTTTCAGTTCTGACAGAAAGGAAACTGGAACTCTGTGATTCAGAGCTGCCATGGCCCTCTCGATCGCAGCGAACGGCACCACCGCGTAGCGTTGTCGAGACTCTGCAAGCGCACGCAACGCCAGACTCTGGTGCCGAGCGGTACTGACGGAATATCGGCTGCCATTTACTAAGAAGCCGCCCGGTATTTCAATAATGAGCGGGAAATGTCGGCCATAGGAAAAAGCTGCACCGTCGCTTTCATCCGCAAACACGCGGGAACCCCGACGGTACTGTCCGCGAATGTACGCGCGGACAACTTCAAGGTGTGACATAGGCAAGCGACGCGCTGTCCTTGCCATTCCTCCCATTTCACGGCATGGGGTCGCCAGGAGTGGATGTGAATCCATGCCTAACGAAACTTCACTGAAAAAGCTGGTGATACCCGCGATAATCCACAAAAGTAAATCCGGTATCGTAGGAGCAGATCGACACGTTCTGGACGAGGAGGTTTTTTTTGGCGTGTTCGATCCCCGAATACACGTGGAAATTCGATTGCAGGGACTCATTCAGACTGGACTCAGCAGGCACATCTGTCTCTTGAGCCAGGCGATGACGGTCTTCGGATCAAAACGGAGGGAACTTCCCACCTTGAATGAAGGGAGGCTCCCCTCTTTCGCGGCGCGGTAGATCGTCATGGGACTCACCTGGAAGAGGTCTGCCACTTCCGACACTTTGAGCGCTCGCTGTCGCTTCTCCAGATTTTCAACCAACACGGATGCGGTTTCTCTTTGCATTCTCGGTTCATCTCCCTTCATTCGCGCTGAATGTACACCAGTGATTGAGCAAAAGGCTGAAGCCGGACGGTTCCCGCGACCGCACTGAAGTTCGGTTTCACCAATCGTCGGGAAACATAAGCGTGAGCCCCCGTACCTCGTTGGGGACAAGCCATAGTTCCTTCCCTTCGTACGTGGTTTTTCGCCAGCCATCCTCGTCGGGCGCAACCTCAAGCACGGCCCGGACCGTTGACCTGAGCGGAGCGATATCGAACGCTATCCCGCCGTCGGGCAAGTTCGCCATGGGGCGCGCAAAGTGGTCGAAGACCGCACGAGTGACCCGGTTGACAAATCCCCAGTTGACCGCGTCAAGAAAACCGTCCTCGAGCGCTTGCGCGTCGGTGTATTCGAAGATGATCTTCTCGGGTTCTTGTGTGTCCATACCCGGAACGGTCGCCTGTCCCGCCGGCCTCAGCCTTCAGAGGAATACAACGAGTCGAACATGGACGGTCCGACTTGGATATTTCGCGGGTTTGACTAATGGAAGGCAATCGCGCTAAGCGCAGGTAGTGCGACAGAACGACTTGTTTCCTAGAGGTAGACGGAAGGTTCTGAGATCAGCCGATTGAACAGTTAACAATACTCAAGTATATCGCCGTGTTTAATGCCATACTTGAGGATCGCGTACCAGGCCGCTATAGCACGTCGTTCCCACTCCTTTTCCGAAAGAGGATGGGCTTTACCACCCGCTTTATGCGGATAGAGATAGGTATAAAGTTCAAGCGTCCTTTGATTCGCAATGAGCTTGTTGCTGAGCTTGGTTAACTCAGGATGTTTCTTCTCGAGTGCGCGGCACCATACTCTAGCCAGGCCAGTGTGCACGTTGTCAGGGCCCAGGTCGCACTGGTCCCCGGAGTTGTCACCGCTCGCCCAGCCAATGAATGGATCCGGCATTCCCTCATCCTGGCACCATTTCCTGAACCAGCGTGTGCCGGCCCAGTTCAGGTGAAATTGCCCAAAGTACCCGAAAGGATTCCGGGACAAACGCATACGCTTTATTCATAGGCAGGAACTGATCCCATCCCTGCCTCAAACATCTTTTCTCCAGGATTAAACTTCGATGGATCAGGACCCTGGTTGTCGGCGAGGTTCTCCCTGAGAAGTTCCTCGAGACAATCGTAGCACGGGGTTTTCCCGGGCAGCACGTACAGTATTTCCGCAACCGAGGCTTCACCCCACACGCCGCCGAACACCGCAGGAATGTTCTCGCGCAAGGCATAGCTGTTCACCAAAGAGGCAGCCTGGAAACTGTCGGCTGTGGAGATGATGAGGTCCGGACGGCTTGAAAGAAGTGAGGCGTCGAATCTCTCTTTGAGTGCTGTGACCCGGCAGTCGGGATTAATACGGGCCACATGGCGAGAGAGCTCCTCGACTTTGGACTTCCCCACCGAGTCGCCCGTAAGGATGTGCCGACCGACGTTCTCTTCGGCAAAGTCCTCGGGGTCAATCAGCGTGAGTGAGCCGACGCCAGTACGCGCCAAGATATCGATGATCGTGCCGCCGATCGATCCCCCGCCGACCGCGAGAATATCCAGCGAGGAAAAGACGGCGTGCTCTTTCGGGTTTCGTGCAAACACCGGCATTGACATATTCCAACTCCATTTCTGAACCGCGAGGGTTCTGTTTTGAAAAATATGTGGGGACGATGGCAACGCCCGGCTCGCCTGCTCTACGCAAGGGCAGGATGATGCCCGCGACGTACTCCTCCGGGTGCAGCGTGTCATCCGTCCCGAAGAGTGTCCGCCGCACCGTCGCGTAATCCGTCCCGGAGAGCCTGGGATACGACGGGGGGTGCGCGTGCAGATCCCCGAGGTACTGGATGCCGGGCACCTCTTTCCGCAGCCGACTGAAGACGTCGGACTCAAATTCATGGTCATTGGTGCAGCGGCCATGCGCGTGTTCGGAGGCGCTGCCGGGTGGGGCAAAGTGAGTCACTTCAAAGCGCCCGTCCCGGATGGAGCCGAAGAGGGTTATGGCAAATTCCAGCCCCTTGAACTCGCCGGCAAGGCGCACGATCTCGGCATAGATACCGTCCTGCAAAACCAGGGTCTTGTTCATTGGTCGAAATCCTCCAAAAATTGAATTGCGCAAAGAGCGCAGTTTGCAAAGGTGTTCCTTGACGGCTCCCAGGGCCTTAGGTGATAGATACTCAGACTGCCGTTGGGCTGCCAATACCCGGGCGCGATGCGCGGCTGGATGTATACCGCGGGCTCCATTTCCGGATAGCGTTGCGCCGGAACCTTGACCAGGATGGTGTACTCGCGTCCCGTACGCCGTCCGCGTACGCGTCCGCAGAATCCCACGCTGCCGTTCTTGGTTTTAAAAGCGGCAAACTGAGGAAGGTATTTGTTCATAATCGCAACTTCCGCTGTCCATCGTGCCTCTTGCATCATGGGTCAAACCTCCTCTGGATAAATCTGGGGCGAACCCTTGAAAGATCCGCCCCCTGCGCCGTGTACCTGTTCACTGGATAATGAACGGGTGAACTGGATGCGATCCGACTCTTTACGCGAAACAAAAAGACTGGTTCTTCTCATGCGCCCTTGACCGCGAGGTAATCGAGGGCAACCATGATGCAGTTGGCAAACGTGCTCCGCGCCGCATTCCATGCACTCTGCCCGGGACGGTCGTAGCAAAGCCTGCCCCGCGGATCGTGGTTGACTGCGTCCTGCCGCCAGTTATTGCCGAGGCGCGGGTCGAGGTAAAGGGGAGGCTCGGTCTCGGGGTAGAGCCGTGCGGGAATCTTAAGCAGCACCTCGTAGAGCCTGCCAGACTTCGGGCCGCGCAAGTGTCCGAAGAAACCGATGCAGCCGTTCGCCGTCTCAAACGGCGAAATCCAGGGAAAATGCTGTCGCATGATTTCGCGTTCCACCGCCCATCTCCGGGGATCGAGCATTTCGCATCCACCTTCTTTCTTCAGGTTTTTTGTAAAAACATGCAGGACGAAGGAGCTTCAGGCTTCGCCCCGCATGCGGTTGTTGTTTTTGACAAACTCGCGGTTGGGATTTCGACGTAGATCCTTGAACGACAGGAACCCGCGTGTTCTCCAGCCACCGCAAGCACTGACCGCGGAGGATGGGGTGGGTGTCGGCAATGGTCTGCGCATCCCTACCCCATCCCCCGACGGAGCTCACCCCCAGACCTTGGGGGAGAGCCTTGTGACGTCCCCGCCGGGGGCCTCGTCCGAGCGAGGAATGACTGCTTCATCGCCCTGGATCTGGACCCGAGGGACTTCCGGCTGCCGCTCTTCGCGGCCTTGCTCACTGCGTTGGAACAGGGTCATGACCATTCTCCTTTTGGTTAGGGGCGGGTGATAGACCCGCCCGTGGGTTGACGGTGTCCCTCGGGATACTTCCCGAGGGGCTTCTAGAGATCTACAACGCTGCGAATTCATGGAATCCCACGAATGAGCGAAATTAAATTTTGCGAAAAACCAAAAAAAATGCACCGGCCGCCTTTGGTGCGTTCCGATTTGTTCAATTTCCGCATGCCAGCGACCTTCCGTCAAACGCGCACCCCTGCCGGTTCGCTCCCCGGCTGTCGGAGATGGTGCAATACAGAAGCCCGGGCATCCTGGCGCATCGCCATGCCAGGCCGCGCGGGGACAGCGCCTCCCTGGATATCCCGCTCGCCTGGATGGGGCCCCCGGTCCAGGAGAAGCTCTGCACGTACGTTCCGTTCACGTCCTGGAGGCCGCACCGCAGGCCGTTGCGCGATGCGCAGACCCATCTCCAGTTCGAGAAGAAGGGGGACGAAGCCCCTTCCATCGCTGGCCGCTCCGTCTCGGGCGCCCTCGCTCTCCCTTCCCGTCGTCCCGGTTCAGGGGATCGCGGGATGACCGCCGGCTCCTCTCGGATCGCATCCTCGACCATGACTTCTGGCTCCTCCGGTCCGGCGGAATGGTCCGAGGCTGCCGGGGCTCCAATGCCGTTTGGCGCGGACTCGGATTGCGGAGGGGGCTGCAGCGTCTGCCGGGAATCGACCTCCAGACTCGTCGTTTCGACCGCCGGTGAGGCTTCCTGTTGCGGAGCAGGTTCTGAGGCAACAGAGATCTGCTCGGCGGATGGCGAGGGGATCGGGTCCTGTGGGACCGGAGGCGTCGAGGGCGCCGATCCGGCAATCTGTGGCCGGGCG
>WNFD01012393.1_pt2 | contig 10422 bp, 9 predicted proteins | sample 5400491 | NCBI WGS metagenome assembly WNFD01 (sample SAMN13153343, study PRJNA577476) | soil metagenome | isolation source: 120 cm saprolite under Douglas fir tree site 2 hole 2 replicate 2 | place: USA:California | collected 2015-04-18 | reverse complement strand
AACTGAACGCCATCTGCCGAATCGTGACCGGCGGCCAACTAGGCGGCTGCGCCCACCTAAGACGCTCGCCTGTACTCAACCGCCGTTGAGTACGGCCGTCGCCTTGTTCAGGCGGTCGCTGTATGCGTTTAGCGCTTCTGCGGTTAGTTTCGCGTATCGGTTGGCGTCGGCCCAGCGTCGATCTTCGATTGCCTCGCGCACCCCGGGTAGCGTCTTGGCTTCGTAACCGGTGAAGCGGCCGGGCGCATAGATGAGATTCTTGTACCAACTCCTTCCCGGGAGGCCGATGTCGGGCGCGAGTGTCTGATCAATGTCGAGCATCAGGGTCTGCACGCGCGCGAGCTGAGCGGCGGACAAAGTTGCGCCGTTTTTCTTAACCGCATCGTCGTAAGCCCTGGCGCTGCGCTTCAGATTAGCGACCGCGTCGTCGAGCGCCGCGAACTCCAGATGCGGGACGCGATCCAGCGCCGTCGGTAGGCCGCTAGACTTGGTAGGATCTGCCGCAATCTGGAACGCCCGGTCGCGCAACAAATTGGCCTGCGCCTCGGCCTCCTCGCGTTCATCGTCCGCGAGCTTCTTCACCTGATCGAGATAGTCCGAGACTGCGCTGGCGAAAGCGCTCGCGTTTTGAACGGGAAGATCGGAATCGGCGGCGCGGATCACTATTCGCCCGACCGTCTTCGCGAGCAATGCGTCATAAACGAAGCCCGGATCGACGAAGCGGCTATGATGCTCGAACGTATCGTAGCGGGAATGGTAAACCCCGCCAGAGTGTCCCTCCTCGTAGAAGCCGACGTCGAGTGTCGGTAGACCTAAGTGATCGAGAAAAGCTGAAAAGTCGGAGCCCGAACCCAGCGCCTCGATGGGGAAGTCCCTGTCCGGGTCCGCCGCGATCTTCGCTTCGGCCCTGGCGTGCTCGCTGGCACCGGGCGCGAGACCCGCCACGCGCATTTTTGCCCGGAGCCGTTGGCCGATCGAAACCCCGCTCTCAGGGTCGACGACATCGGCGGCGACCTGGTTCACCAGATGCTGTAAGTCGTGACTGCCACCCACACCTAGAAAGCCACGTTCGTTCGAGTCGGAGTTTATGTAGAGGACCACCTTCTTCTTGAGTTCGCTTGCGTGCTCCTCCGCCCATTCGGTCGAGCCAAGGAGCATCGGTTCCTCGGCGTCCCAACTCGTGTAAACGATCGAGCGCTTAGGATTCCATCCCTGCTTCGCGAGTCCGCCCAATGCCTTCGCCTCTGCAAGAAGCGCGACTTGACCTGATAGCGGATCGCTGGCGCCGAATACCCAGCCGTCATGATGATTGCCACGGACGATCCACTGGTCTGGATAGGTCGAGCCCTTCATCACAGCGATCACGTCATAGATGGGCCTCAGCTGCCAATCGGACTTGACCGCCAGATGAACTACCGCAGGTCCCGGCCCGACGTGATACGTGATCGGCAGCGCACCGCGCCAGTTCGGCGGCGCTACCGGGCCAGCGAGCGCGGCGAGGAAAATCTGGGCGTCGGCGTACGAGATGGGCAGCGTCGGAATCTTCATGATCGTCGGCGCGTCGGCGGCCTTGAGGCGCTTCGCATCCTTGGTCGCGCCGATCCCGGGCGTCAGCGGATCGCCGGGATAGAGACCCATATCGAGCACCGAACCGCGCTGCACGCCGTGGGGCGGCCGCATCGGGCCAGCCGGGTAAGTATCGTCGATGGAGTATCCATCCTGCGCCGGGTCGGAGTAGATGATGCATCCGATTGCGCCATGATCCTGCGCGAGCTTGGGTTTCAATCCGCGCCATCCGGAACCGTAGCGCGCGATGACGATCTTCCCTTTGACGCTGACGCCGAGGCGCTGGAGCGTCTTGTAATCGTCCTGCATCCCGTAGTTGACAAAAACGAGCCCTGCAGTGACGTCGCCGTCGCGTTGGTAAACGACGTAGTCGGGAAGCGCAGGATCAGTCGCGGTCGCGCTGGAATCTCCCGGAATCGGCGGCTCCTGCAGCGTGGCGCTGAACTTCTGCGGCCCGACCATCTCCAGGGTTTCGCTGATAGGCTTGGGATAGAGCACCCAGAAAGTCTCGATGTGCGCGTCCCAGCTCCAGTCTTTGAACCAGCTTAGGATTTGGTCGGCGTTGGCCTTGTCGTGCGGAGCAGTCGCGCAGATCGTCGCGGTGAATGAGAGCGTCGAAGTTGCGTTCGAGCGCCTTGTCATCGGGAGTTGCCGGCGCTGGCGTTGCAATGGCCGCACTCATATAAAGCAGGCCCGCCGCCGCTAGTAATGTAAACGTAATGATGCGTTTTGAACTAATTTTCGGTTCCCGGCTCGTCTAATTTCTCGTGGCTTAAGTGCTGAATTGTACCGTCTCGCAGACCGCTGGCGAAGCATCTCTCAAGTGTTCCGCGAATCGGCACAATTCGTGCGGAGTGGTGGGAAACTCCTCGAGATCGCTGGCGAAGGAATTATTTTATGCCGGAAATTTGCGAGCAATGCGGAAGTGGTGTCATCAAAAAGCTGCTGCAGCGCAGTGATGGAACTGCGGTGCTTCATCGCGAATGCACCCATGGCCACAAACATCACAGGATAACCCGCCAAGATCAGGGACAAGACCAGGCGCAAACAATCGATCCGCAAGGCGCGAGCGCCTTCGTGATCATCGAGGCATGCGACTGCATCTAAGGCAGCACTGCCATCTGTAATCTCTGGCTGAGACTCGGCGATTTGGAAAAACGTCGAGTCTCGCGAACTAATCACTCAATTCTGGAGCGGGAAGAAGCCCTCGCGCGTTTTTTGTGCGTCCATTTTTCACGCAGAAGGCGTGACCGGTTTTGCCTGTCGAATTGGCCAGATCGGATCTTTGGACGCTTACGAGGAGTTTCGCGCATGACACCTAACCGATTCGCAACAATGGCTGCGCTCGTATTTACGATCGCTCTTGTTTCCACATCCCGTTCAGCGGGTGCCCAGGTGAGACCCGGCGATGTCATCACCCCAGACAACGCCTCAAAGGTCCAGATGCTGGTGGGTCCCGGGACTTTCGAGCTTGTCCGTCAGGGCATGACGATGAACATAGTTCCCACCGGCCACCTCGAATGGCCGCCGCCCTACAAAGCCGCGACTGAGCGATATTCGCCGCAGGTGTCACTGACCTCTGGCGGCGAGCTCAGTAACTACGTCGCCGGGCTGCCCTTTCCTCTCGTCGATGCCACCGATCCGCAAGCTGCTACCAAGATAATGTGGAACTTCGCGTACCGTCCGATCTACACCGACGATCTGGATGCGCGCGATGTCGAGAGTGTCAGTCATCGCGCGGGCTCGGCAAATGAGGTCGAGCATTTTTCGTTCGGTCATCTCGGCTTCTACAACAGTGTCGGCCGCACGGAGGTCAATCCGATGCCGACGGATCCGGACGTATTGAAGACCGGCATCGCCTCTCGCAGTGGAGCCTATCCAATCCTTGAGCCGTCCGAGATGCGCGGCGCGGGAATAATCAGGGAGCGCTATGCCGACGGGAAGACTGATGACGCAGTGTGGGAATACGGCGGTGAGTCGCGGAAGTTGAGGCGCCTGCCCGAGGTTCAGCTTTCTGACTCGTTTGGAGTTTCGAAGACCGGCGGTAGAACTCAACTCGGAATTAATGGGGGCTATACTACCTATGCGTCCACTTGGGATCCCGATTCACGGTTTGGTTTTTCCGGAAAGATCGAGGACTACACCTATCGGCTGCTCGGCGAGCGATCGATGCTGGCCGTTACCGAGGCGGAGAATTCTCCCGCCACGCCATGCGCCAGCGACGGTGGCCGTAGTGTGTGCACGGAGAATTGGGAACTGCGCCACATTTATGTGATCGAAGCGACTGCGAAGCCACGTTCTCCGCTAGGCGGCAGCACGCTCATTCCGCGGCGCGTTTTCTACATCGACTCGGAAGGCTGGTTTATCACCGCTTCAGACCAATACGACCGGCAAGGGCAGCTCTGGAAGACGCTCGTGACTTTCAATGCATATCGCGACCGCGCGGTCCCGGGCGCCAGAGTCGCAATCTGGCCTTTCAAGCGAATGTTCCAGACCGCGCTGGTTGACGAAGATCTGGCCGACGGTTTTTCGACGGTGGTCTATTCGCCGGGGCCCAATAGCCAGGACGACGGCATGTACATCAACATGGGTGCTATCGACGAGACATTCTTCACGCCCGAGAGGATGGTCCAGGCCGGCCACTAAGGGACGGTTGCCTGATTCGCGAACACGATGGCCCCGCGTACTCAGTTCGTCTGAGTACGCGGGTCGTTGGCCAATCTGAAGGTGAGATTCAGCTTCACATTCCCGTGCGGCTTTTATTCACGCCCTGAAGTTGTGGGTCGGGCGAGGGAATGCGAGCTAATAGCACCATAAAAGATGCCAATAGGGTTATTCCACTCTTTGGGCATACCCCAACGGGCCAAAAGCCTGTCGCGCTGCGTGTCGTCGACTTAAGCAAGCATTACGGGACGACCGCGGCCGTCAACGGGTTGAATTTTGAGATCCGCGAAGGGGAGATTTTCGGCCTTCTCGGCCCGAACGGAGCAGGCAAGACCAGCACCATCGCGATGCTCGCGACGCAGCGGAAGCCCTCCAGCGGAGACGCGACCCTGTTCGGTCACAGCTCGCGCAAGGAGCCGTATCAGGTTCGCCAGATGATCGGTTTTGCGCCGCAGGAAGTGTCACTCTACCCACAGCTAACCGCGGCGGAGAACCTGCAGTTCTTCGGACGCGTTTACGGAGTGAACCCAGCCGAGCTAGGCCCGCGCGTCGACGAGTTGCTCTCGATGGTGGGGTTGTATACGCACGGCGACGATCGGGTCGGCACCTTCTCGGGCGGCATGAAGCGGCGTCTGAATCTCGCAGCCTCGATAGTGCATCGGCCTAAACTCCTCCTGCTCGACGAGCCGACCGCCGGCGTCGACCCGGAGTCGCGTGAGCAGATCCTGAATATCATCAGCGACCTTCGCGATCGCGGCAGTGCCATCCTGTACACGACGCACTACATGGAGGAGGCGGAGCGGCTTTGCGATCGAGTGGGAATCCTGAGCGAAGGGCGCCTCGTCGCAGTCGGCACTCTCGACGCTCTGCTCGGCGAGCAGGACTACGCGGAGATCATCGAGGTTAGGGGGCTGCCGGCCGGAATCGATCTCGCCGCGATGCGTGCGCTCGGAGGAGTCAGCCTTGTCGAGCGGCGCGACGGGATGGTGCGGCTGCACGTGAAACGCGCCACCGATTTTCTCTTGCCGCTACAAAAAATTATCAGTCGCTCCAATCAAAATGTGCGCCTCAAAATTTCGCCGCTGAGCCTCGAAGACCTCTTTCTCCACCTGACCGGCAAAGCGCTAGGCGCAGGAAACTAACCAAGCGCAGGAAACCAAGATGATGCGCGCATCGCCCATATTGCTCGTGGTCTGGCTCCTTATAGTGGCGCCCGCGCAGGCTGCGACCCCGCTCGATTACACGCGGACCACCCTCGAGCAGGCGCGCACGATCGTTGCGGGCAGCCAACCTAACAACGAGAAGTTGGCCGCCTTGTCGGTCCTCTTCGGCAAGTTTCTCGACACCGACGAGATGGGCCGGCAAGCGCTGGGACAGCATTGGTCGAGCCTTACGCCCGCGCAGCAGACGGAATTCCTCGTGCTGTTTCACGAACTCGTCGAGCGGACCTACGTGCAAAAACTCCTGCTCTTCGAGAATCCGGACTTCGTTTATGTTGGCGAGCAACGCAACGGCGCAGACGCAATCGTCGATACCAAAATAGTCACGTCGCAAGATCAATTCGATATCAGGTACCAGCTCCGGCCGGCCGGTGCGGCCTGGATGGCGACGGCGATTACGGTCGAAGACGTGAGTCTCACCGCCAACCTTGGCAGCCAGCTCAACGACATGCTGTCGAGAATGAGCGTTGACGACGTGCTCTCTCTGATGCGGCGGAAATACGGCGTCGCGAGCGGAGCAGTCGAGTCATGAAAACTCTCGCAGTGATGCTGAAGGATCTCCGGCTCATCTGCCGCGACGGTTTCGGCTTCATCGCCCTGCTGCTCGTGCCGATAGTGGTGATAGTGGTCGTCGCCACCGCAACTCAATCCGGCGATGGCAGCAAGAGCATCCTGTTCCCGGTCGTCAACGAGGATCAGGGTCCCGTCGCGACCGCGCTGATCCGCGTCTTTCGCAAGTATCTTGACGTGCGCGAAGTTCCTCGCGCGATGGCGCAGCATATGGTCGCGGAGACCAACGACGCTCCCGCCGCGCTGATTCTGCCACGGGAACTGAGCAAGCATTATCTCGGGCAAAAGCCGTCCACCGTCGAGTTGCTCACCGATCCTGCGCAGTGGAAGGAGCTCGAGGCGATCAAAGTGGTGATGCTGCTCGCCGATCGCGAGACCGCGTCGCTAGGAGATCCCTTTAGCCAGGAACTGCTGACCGTGCGAGAGCATAACATCACCGGCGACAACGTCTCGTTCTCCTCGCTCGAGCAAAACATCCCCGGTTTCAGCTTGATGTTCGTGCTGCTCACGTTGATCTTCAGCGTCTCGCTCGCGCTGCGCGAAGAAGAAGTCTGGGGCACCAGTGCGCGGCTTGCGGTTGCGCCGATGCGACCGGCGTCGATCCTCGGCGGGAAGCTGCTGGCGCGCCTGGTCGTCGGCACCGCGCAATTGTTGTTGCTTCTTTTGTTCGGTCACTTCGTCTATGGGCTCAGGCTCGGCCATTCGCCCGTAACGATAATCCTGGTCGCGGCGGCGGTGGTCACCTCGATGACCTGTTTCGCCGCCGTCGTCGCGGCCTTCGTGCGCACGCGTGAACAGGCTATTCCGGTCGGCCTGGCGGTCGCGTTCGTGCTGGCCTCACTCGGCGGATTGTTTTGGCCTCTTTATGACCTGCCGAAATCGATGCAGTCGATTGCGAGCGCGCTGATCACCACCTGGTCGATGTCCGCCATCCAGGACGTGATGCTCCGCGACAAAAGTCTCATCGCAGTTTCTTCCGAGCTACTGGTGCTCTTTGCCTACGCCCTGATGTCATTCCTGATCGCATTGCGGCTTTTCCGCTATGGAGACGAAGCCCATTCGTGATGAATTTTCAAAAACTGAATAACGTTTTCGCGCGCAGACACTCCGCACTGATACTTGGATTCGCGGCCGTCGCGCTCTTCAGCATCGGCTTGCCCGGATGTTCCTCGAATCGTGACGATTCGCAAACGAGCGACGAGCGAGTTCGGGCCGCCATAATCGCTTCCGACTCGCCGTCGCTGTTTCATAGCGCGGATTCCGCCGAGACGATGGATTACGATCCATGGGAGTCCTTCAACGAGAAGACCTTCTCGCTCAATTTCAATTACATCGATCATTACGGTCTGAAGCCGGCCGCAAAAGTTTGGTCGGAAGCATTTCCAGAGAAGGTGCGGCACAGTCTGGCAAATGCGTTCTACAACCTGGCGATGCCCAAACGGTTCGTAAACCAGGTTCTGCAAACCAGGCTTCCGGCGGCCGGCGAGGAGCTCGCGCGATTCGTGGTCAATACCACCGTCGGCGTGGTCGGGCTCTTCGATCCAGCCTCGCACCTGGGTCTGAAGAAGAATGACGCAGACAGCGGAGAGACCCTCGCGATGTATGGCATCAAGCCCGGGCCTTACCTGGTATTACCGCTATTGCAGCCGCTAACCGTGCGCGACGCATTCGGCTACGCCGCCGACTCGTTGATGGATCCGCTCTCGTGGTTCGTCACGCCGATCGGCGCAGACATCGGGCGCAGCGCGGCGTATCAGATCAACGAACGTGCGGAAAACATGACCATGTATGACGACGTCGAAGATACCTCGCTGGACCTCTACGCCGCTGTGCGAAACGGCTACCTGCAGCGCCGCCGCAAAGCCATTCACGACGCTATTCACGATCGCGATCAAACTTGGGCCCACTTGGCCGACCATTTCGAGCCGAAAGAGAAATCGATTCTCGAGGATCAGCAATCGGTGCAGCAATCGGACCAGCAATCGAGCAACGGGCCAGCAAATCAAATTCAGCAACCAGTGAACCTGGAAGCCGAAGCTCACTGAAAATCCGCGAAGATTAGCAATTGCTTGAGCCGTGGCGATCGAATAGCTGATAGTTGCATGAAACGCTTGATGCTTATCGTCGTCGCGGCCTTGGCGGTCGCTGGATGCTCTGCGGTCAAGAAAGAGGGCGCGGCGATTGACGCCCGCAACGAAACCGAAGAGGCCGCCGTCAAGCGGATAGTCGTCGTCGAAGGCACCAACATTCCCGGCCATCCGAAATACACCGAACTCGGCCGCGTCCAAGGCGTATGCGTGCGCGCTCCCTGGTTCGACGACGACAGCAGTATCGCAAGAATCGGCTTCAAGCACGCCGCCTACGATAAGTACGGCGGCAAGGTCGACGCGATCATCCGGGTCGATTCCTTCTTCGTCGCCGACAATCAATCTCTAGGGATAGGCGAGCCCGGCAGCGCCGCGGGCCACTTGAATTGCCAGGGCACCGCAGTCCATTTCGAGCCAGGCTAAAGCCAGTCTGCTGATTTCACATATCCGCGTAAACGCCAATGCCGGAACTGCCAGACGTAACGGTATATGTCGAAGCCTTGCGGGCGCGGCTGATCGATCACCGCCTCGTTCGCACTCTCGTGAAAGCCCCGTTTCTGCTGCGCTCGGCCAGTCCACCGCTTTCGGCCACTCAGAACAGGACCGTCACCGAAGTGCGGCGAGTGGGAAAACAGATCGCGATCGGACTCGACGGCGGTCTCTGGCTGGTGCTCCATCTCAAAATCGCGGGTCGGCTCCATTGGAAAACTGGCGCAGTGAAGCCCGGCGGAAGAAACCTGCTCGCGATATTCGAATTCGACAACGGATCGCTGATGCTGACGGAGGCGGGCACGACCCGCCGCGCGGCGCTGCATGTGGTCGAGGGCGAGGCCGGTCTCGTAAGTCTCGACGCGGGCGGAATCGAGCCGCTCGAAGTGTCGCTCGACGCGTTCGCCGCGGCATTGCGTTCCTCCAACCATACTTTGAAGCGCGCACTCACCGATCCGCATCTGCTGAGCGGCATCGGCAACGCCTATTCCGACGAAGTCTTGCATCGCGCACAACTCTCGCCGGTTGCGATGACTCAGAAGCTCACCGCGGAGGAAATCGCCACGCTTTATGACGCGACTCGCGCCACGCTGCTCGAGTGGACCGAGCGTCTGCGCGCCGAAGCCAATGGCGCTTTTCCGGAAAACGTCACCGCCTTCCGTCCCGAGATGGCCGTTCATGGCCGCTACCGCGAGCCATGCCCACGATGCGGCGCCAAGGTGCAGCGTATCCGCTATGCCTCCAACGAAACCAATTATTGCGCGCGATGCCAGACCGGAGGACGTCTCCTCGCCGACCGCGCCCTCTCGCGCCTACTGCACAAAGACTGGCCGCGCACCCTCGACGAACTCGAAGCCCGCCGCAAATGATCAACGCTGGGGCGCCCTACTTTCTCGGTTCCCCCTTCCTTCGAAGGGAAGGGGGTCAGGGGGTTAGGTTCCGATTTTTCTAGATAGCCGCGGAAAAGGAAAAACTCACCGGAAATGATCATCGCTCCGAGGCCAGACCCATCTCGCCCGTCGCCGACGCGGCAGCGCTGACCGCAAGGCTGCGGGGGATCAGACGAGGAAGCCAAATGGCGACGCGAACGCTGAACCGTCCAGGGTAGGCGACTGACTTCTTCTGATCGAACGACCGCAAGGTGCGACGGACCACCAGCTCGGCGCTGTCGAACGCGCCGCCCTTCATCTTGGTTGATACACCCGCGAAGAAGCTCGTCGCGGTCGGCCCGGGGCAAACCGCCATCACCTGGATGCCGCGCCCCTTCAGTTCGAATCTGAGCGCTTCGCTGAAATGGAGAACGAACGTCTTTGCTGCCGCGTAGGTCGCCATATAAGGAAGCGGCTGGAACGCTGCGTTGGATGCCAGATTTATAATGCCCCCCGCGCCCCGCGAGACCATGTTCGAGCCTAAGGCATGCGACAGCCCCACCAGCGCCTGCACATTGACCTGGATGCCGGCGAGCTCCTGCGCGAGGTTGTGAGATAGGAAGTCGCCGGTTAGACCGAGCCCCGCATTGTTGACCAGCAGATCGATCTTCAGGTCCAGGCGTTCGAGTTCCGTCACGATCCTTTGCACGACGTCGGGCGCGGCGAGATCGGCCCGCAAGGCAACGCATCTCACGCCATGTTGAGCGCCAAGGGAGTCGGCGAGGCCCTGCAGCGTATCGATCGAACGACCAACCAGTACAAGGTTCATCCCGCGGCCTGCCAGCTCTTTCGCGAAGGACGCACCCAATCCTTTGGTGGCGCCGGTGATCATCGCAGTAGAACCTTTGTAGGCAAACATCGACGACTCCTTAATGCGCGCTTGCCCGCAGGTAAGCG
>WNFD01039778.1_pt1 | contig 10423 bp, 13 predicted proteins | sample 5400491 | NCBI WGS metagenome assembly WNFD01 (sample SAMN13153343, study PRJNA577476) | soil metagenome | isolation source: 120 cm saprolite under Douglas fir tree site 2 hole 2 replicate 2 | place: USA:California | collected 2015-04-18 | reverse complement strand
ACCATGCATCCGTGGCCTTCTGTCCGAAGGGGCGCCCTCCCTGATGACTCAGATGATGAATTTGGTGGTCGGACTATCGTTCCCAACATGCAAGGCAGAGGGTCATTAGATCATCCGAGGACTCGTCTCGATCCTTCCCTTCTAGCTAATAGAATGAGAAGGTCGATGGATGACCAGGTAGCTCACCCGCCTCTTGGTCGAATGTCTCCTCCTCTCGTCTCTCCCGTGGTTTCGTCGCAAGTTGAACCGAACTCGAACCACCCCGTGAATAGCTCTCGTACACAGGAGCAGGGGCGGCACAATAGACACGAACTCTGGCCATTCCATTCTCCTTCAAGGCTGCCTGTTTTTGCGGAAGCCGTCCGTACTCTGGCTGAGAGACTGGGCCGCTCGAGGCAGAGGACTAGTTATGCTGGCGACCGTCGCGCCGAGCGATCTCGCAGCCCGGGGCCCGGTGTTTTCTCGAGTTCGTGTATCTTGTTGTATCTTTTCGATGGCACTAATCCAGTTAAAATTATTACCCGCCAGGTTCAACCTCTCCTGCACATCATGATTGGTCCTTTGCCTATCCTGAATTCACATCATCCGAAGATAGTCCCTACGAATTAGATCTTCAGACGCCATCCCCTTGGTTTAATGAGGAGAATATTACCCCTAGACTATCTATGCCCACTTCGCGTATTCAAAGAGACACCTCAATTTCACGCCAGGTGCCATGGCGGCGTTCACTTCCCTCAAACGAGGTGATACAGTCAGGTAAGTAATGTACCTTCCACTCCATGCCCCATAAGTTAGTTATCTTCGAACTCTGAGCAATTGTGCCATATAGACCCCGTCTGGCGCCGCCCCTCTTATACCGATTACCATTCTCCAAATCCTCCATCCAATCGTACTAGCAGTGGTCGTGGTGACGGAGCAAATGACACACCCTTCACACGTGCGCCTCACACCACCGAGCCCAACACCCTTACTGCTGACGTCGGCCCAGGATGGTGGCGGAGTGTTCCCCGTGCCGAACTAAATTACGGTCCCGTCCATGAACACGACATGGGCACTGCGTCCAATACAAGCACTATTCTTAGTGACAGACCGCCGACGGAGCACCCCTCCATATCCATGCGAGATTTCATCGGCCGGCAATACCATCCCCAGCCACCCTCTCACATTGCATCCCATGATCTGAGCACGCGGCGGACATCAGAGGTCTATCAACCGGCGCAACCACCGGAAGTCGCGGGTATAATGGCCATCGATGCAGATGTATTCAGGCCGGACGAGTCGTCTGAGGTCCCTTTTTCAAGTCACGCTGCGGCCCTCTTCGCCTCCCGTGCACCGCCGTCAACACTCGAATCCCAACCTCATCGTCGCTCGGACGCTATTAGTCTTGATCGCCTCGGCGACCCCCCGTCATATTACCGATTTGAAGAGAATTTCGCCTTTCCTGCTCCGCGTCGGCGCGCAAACGCCGGGGAGAGGAGGTATCGTGCATTCCCAGAGCCAGAACGTTCGAACACGATTCGGCGGCCTGCTGTAGAGCCGCCTACGGATTCTGCCCCTCCACCTCGGACCCTAGATATAGAGGAATTCCAACATGGACCCTTCCGTGCCACCCTTGAACGCTTGGAGAGACAAGAACGTCAGGATCAACAGATGATGATGGAGCGACAGGCAGAGATTGACCGACTACGCTCGCGACTGGATGAGCTAGAGTCTCCGGATCGACCAGTCCCCTCATCACGCGCTCCAACCTTGCCACCGCTGAGGTTTGATGCTGAACTTTCGGTTCCTGAAGTTCTCCACAGGCTGCCGTCACCGTCACCTACACCCCCAACCAATATCGAAACAGCTTCGGTACGTTGTTCTTACGTCATCCCGAAAAACATGCTAATTCCTCCGTAGTCTTTCCGTGCAGGTCTGGAAGCAGAAAATCGTCGGCGTATGTGGCAGAGAATAAGAGGAACCAGGTCCTCTTGGTTTAACCCTAGTGATGAGGTCGCACCATGGCGTAGTTCTTCCGGTCTCACGTCCCCTACTGCCCCTCCCCCTATACCTCGCACGCATTCACCACCATATCCCTTTGCCGAGAGTCGGAATCCCTTCCCAGCATTCGAACGTGAACGTGACCGCCGCAACAGGTCTGGTACCTTGGAACTGTGGAGCCCTGGAGACGCGGAAGATGCAATCGACAGCCTACCAACACCCATGGGTGATGGTAGTTTTCTCACGCGTAGCTTGGCGCGCATGCGTGGGGAATTCCAGAGCACGGATGGGCAGCAGCCCCGACATGAGCCTCGCGGCAACCCTCCATGGGGTATGGATTCTGGGCGTCTGGCATCGAGGGAGCCACACGCAGATGCGCTACGCGGAATCCGCCCACTTTGGGCCACCCACGCTCCAGGTCCATGGGAGAGCGAAGTGCGCAGTGAGATCCTTGCCGCAGGACCAAGCACAGGAACACCCGCGGATGCCCCTGCCCGCGGACGTCGCCGCCGTGTCAATCAGTCTGCCCTGCCTCCGCAAGGGCGCAATATGTCTGAGGATGAGCGGCCCGTTGGCGCGCGCAGGGCGTCATCGAGCTCGCGCTATGCGGCGGCTCGCCGGGCAATCCGTGATCCCCTTTTCGATCGGGTCCAAAGGATGGTCCGTGGCGGCCCGCGAGAAGGCGGTCTTTCCGGCCGGTATGCCCGACGGAATGCTGGTGACTTCATCGTGAGTCGATTCTTAAGCACATCGCGAGGTCTTCGCTGGCTGACTTGCTGATTTCACAGCGCGACGAGGACTTTGATACATCCTATGAGAGTCTGTTGTCTTTGGCCGCCACCATCGGTGAAGTGCGACCGCGAAACACTCCGGACCATGTTATCAATGCACTGCCGAGCGCCACCTTTAAAGAGTGGCGCAACGCCGAGAGCGATCATCGTTGCCCTATCTGTCTGGACGACGTGAGCACACAGCAGTTACTCTAGGTTTCGTTGACCCCTTCTAACCTTGCACGTGCAGTACCAAGAGGACGACACAGTTATGAAATTGTCCGACTGTCCACATTGGTTGCACAAGAACTGTTTGCAGGTGAGGCCATAGCTCCCGCATTGTATCGCACACGCCCCAGCTAACCTCGGAGCAGCAATGGCTTAAGGGCGCTACAACCTGTCCCGTCTGCCGCCAGCGGGTCCGCTGCCCCCAGCCTTCCCGTCGTGAGCGCGGTACCCGGGGAGACCCCCAGCCAGGCCCGTCCCGTGTTGCGGACCGAAGCACGCTCGACATTGCCCGTGAGATTCGCGAGCATGTGCGCATGGCCTTTCCTGATATTGCATCAGCCTTTTCTCGCTCCGATGCCGGGCCAAGTGGAAGTGGATCGGAGGCGGAGAGGGAGATTACGCCGCAGGACGGAGACGTCGTTGTCGATATGTCGTTGGATTGGGACATAGCGGGTCCCATCTAGACCATCTATGAGTCGTATTCATGTTTTTTGGGAATCTCTGCCCGACGTTATCTCTACAAACTTTAACACTCACAGTTTGGTCATGGTATTTGTATCGTTTCGCCTGTCGCATTATCTGTACGATTTGTCACCATAAGCATGATGTTTGCACGAGCCTATTCGACTATTGTACTTTTTATCATACCCACAACCCAGAACGCCAAATATCTGTACGTCTGATAGCGGTCCCCCGCGGTTTGAATCCGTGTCATGAATTTTTCGGTAAGCGGAACCAGTTCCCAAATACCTAATGGTCATGTAATACGATCGATCCAAAGTTCCATTCCATTATTATAATAATATTACCTCCGTAAAAATAATGATGATTGAATTTTATGTCGCACCGTCGACGACGAAAGACAGAATCGCAGGGATCTCGGAAATGACTCCGGTTAAAGCACCAGTCTGTCTGTCACTTTGTTGCTTCAAGTCGGCGATCGGGACTCGGAAGTGGATGCCGACGAGAGATGACTAATAATATGTTAATTCTGCTTTTCACCTTTCACAGTGGCCTGCCGTGTCAGGGGGTCGACGTTATAGTTTGGACTTTGGCAACTTTCCATCAATGGATGCACTCACCCTTTTGTATGCGGGTCTATGAGAATGGACGTCAGGGAGAATGACTGGCTGTACAGGTAGCACAACACCTACCGCTCCTGAACAAGCTCAACCCAAGCTTTCGTCTTCGGCCCTACCAAGTCCGGTGCTCGCTCAGCAAGCTTGTCCATGCCGAAGCACATCATATAATCGGCCATGGTAGGATCCGGACCACCAGCGAACCAGCCGGTGGGAGATTTCTCAAGCGTTTCTTCGATCTATAATCGAGATGAGACCACGAACATGCGAGTTCGAGGTAAGGGCGGCACACATATTGAAGGCTCGCCTTCAGCGGGCCCGCGACGACTTGGGCATCGAGGGCGGAAAAGACGAACTTAAGTAGAGGGCGGAGGAAAAAGGGCGCCCTGCCAGGCGCCAGAGAAAATATATATCTGTTAACCAGGAGAGGCATGAATGAGCCCTCCGCAAAGTGAGTGACTGGTGGTGTCTTGGTCAGCCATCGCAAAAGGCGTTAAAAGAAGCAGACGCCACAGTAAAGGTCTATCAGTTCGCCCTCCTTGGGTGGGGCAACGCGCCCGTTCCCGTATTTATTGATGATGTACTCTTGGTTGGTACTGTATATCAGTCGAGTGGACGATTGAGAGACGATTAAGGACGCACGAATGATGGCGCCACTCTCGGCGAGGGTAACATCACCATGAGTAATGATAGGAGATTTTCCCAATGGATGGATTTCTAGTAATTCCTTTGGAGCACGCAGATTCTCGTCGCGCTCATAGAACTTGATCTCGTAGGGCACCTCGAGCTCTTCCTAATGGGAATGTGTGTGTCACGGATGGCAGAGAATCGATGGCGACGAGTGAATGAGACAAACCAGGAGCCAAAGAATGCGCTGAGAGCGTGAGTTGTTCAGGTGGTGAACGACAAGTTTGTCAGTCGATGCCGACATGGGTGTAGCCTGTATGCGCAGTCCAAGCCGCCGCAAGCGTAGTCAACCAACGCATTTCCCCGAAAGGAAAGATTGACTTGGCATCCGCTTATCATGCAGCCACTTTGGAAAAGGAAAAGAAAAGGAAAAGGAAAGTTGACCTTACCCGATCCGAACTCGGCAGTTTCGGGACCCATACCTTGCTGGAGTTGAAAAACCCGCTTGTCCAACTAAGGTTCGTGAAACGCTTCCACCACAAACCGGGATCCCCTCGGGCTTCGCACAGGCTGTCAGGCTACCCCCAGTATGGAATGCATCCTTGTGGGTGGATCATCCCCAGAAATGAAAAAGTGAGGATACGGCGAATTCCAAATCTATTCGGTTATATGTTCTGCCCCGAAGGGTCAGTTAATAAGGTGGGGGGGGGAATACTTGTGCTCTCAAAAAGAGGTCAGATCCTTCCACTCGCTCTGACAGCGACGATGGCTTCAGTTGCGCATGTCGCACTTCTGACTCTTCTTTCTTGTTTCTTATTTGCGTTTTACCGTAAATTTGTTCGACAGCCCGCCCCCCTTCCGCCGGGCCCGAAACCATGGCCACTCCTCGGTAATATAACCAACCTCAGACGGCATGAACTCTGGCTGCTCGCATCAGATTGGGCAAAACGCTATGGTCTGTTTCTTCCAACATCTCTCCTCATCAGCCTCTCCAACTCATCCCACTGGCAGGCGACGTCATATACTTGCACGTCTTCGGCCAGGGCCTCATCTTCTTAAACTCTCCTGCCGCCGTCATCGAACTCATGGAAAGACGGAATGCGATCTATTCTGACAGAGCACCTCTCGTTATGGTCACAGAGCTGTTTGTCCCTCTCACTGACAAGGCCTCATTCATTGCTGACCATGACCGTTCATCCTTTTTTCCAGGTGTGGTGCAGGACACATGGTACGCATCCTGGCATTACGATACCATTATCATTATGCACTTTGCATTCTATCATACCTCCGAGTCCAGGTTGCGTTTACACGTGGCGACGAAGCTCGTCGTCAACGACGTCTCATGGCGCGTGGCCTTGCGCCAGGGAGAATTCCTCAGTACCACCCTCTTATCACTGCATCTATGCGCCCACTCTTGCGTCGTTTGATTGCTTCGAGTGGTCGCGATCTTGTCCCCACAATCCGTCGTCACGCTGGTGGCCTCACCTTGAGTGTCATCTATGGTCTTGAAGCGACGCGTGACGATGACCCCGCATTGCATAAAGTTGAAAGTTCAACGGACCTACTGGCCAATGAAATCACTGCTGGCGGGGGCCTTTGGGCAGTCGATATCTTTCCTTTTCGTACGTGCATAGTCCCTGCTGCTTGAATATATGCGAGTGCTGACGGGATGTGTAACACAGTGAAACACCTGCCTGCATGGTTTCCTGGTGCAGGTTTCCTTCACAAAGCAGCCGCGTGGAAGGAGATAATCATCGATTCTGTTGATTTTCCGTTCACCCTTCTTAAGGCAAACATGGTACGACTACGCGACATTCAGTGACACATATATATATCTAATTAAACCTTCCCTCGTAGATTGCTGGGACAGCACCTCCCTCCTTCTGTTCTACACTATTACAGGAATCCGACCCCGCAGTCACAGCCCTCCAGGAATTTGATATCAAGTGGACTGCGAATTCAATGTACTCTGGCAGCATAGACTCCGTAAGTAAATTTCTTCACTCGCCTTCCTGGGGTATTTGACTGTTGTATACAGACAATAGCTTTCACTCAGCACCTATTCTTGGCAATGCTCAAGCATCCCGAGTACCTCAAGCGCGCTCAAGCTGAACTTGATGTCGTGCTTGGTCCAGGTCCTGCCCGTTTTCCCACCTTCGAAGATCGGTCCCATCTACCATTTCTTGACGCATTATTTTCAGAAATGTTGCGATGGAGTGTGCCCGTTCCACTCGGTGTGTCGCGTTGACCCAGCGTACGACAACCTATTCTTACACGGTCTAGGCTTACCCCACAGATTGATGGAGGACGATTTCTATGACGGCCGTTTCATCCCCAAGGGTTCCCTTGTCTTCGCAAACATTTGGGCAATGTTACGGGATCCCCATGTCTTTCCAGAACCAGACCGTTTCAACCCAGAACGTTATCTCGAAAAGGTTGATGACGAGACGGCTCGGCGGCGTGATCCTCGCGTGCTCGTGTTTGGGTTTGGGCGTCGGCGCTGTCCTGGCACCCATCTTGTCGAGAGTTCCATATGGCTTTTGCTCACCACCATCCTTGCGATGCTGGACATCGAGAAGCCACACGACGAGAATGGTAACGAAATTGAGCCTGATGTGAAGTATAAGAATTCGGTGTTCCGGTCTGGTTCTTTGCATTCAAAGCAAAAATCGGTGCTGATCGACGACACGTAGGACATCGTCGCATTTCACTGTTATTCTGCGCCCTCGATCTGAGGCAGTTCTCAGGCTCATCGAAGAAGATATCTGAAGGCACACACACTAGTTGTAATTTCCCTCTTTCCTCTTTTCCCCTCTCTGGACTGGAACCCAAGACCCACCTTGTGTAATGTGACCTACCTTGTATGATACTGGCGTCTTCTTGACTGGGATGCTTCGACAAACCCTCCTGACTAGTACTGTTTCTATGCCTCCCTTCTGTTTCTGCCTGTATATAAATAAGTCCGCAGAAGTGCGACCTCGAGCCCTAAGGTCGAATTGGTCCAGCATTACTACAAGTGTTCTCTTAACCCCAAGCGCGAACCTCCTTCGTCTCTGACATAGACCGTATAAGAGCCGGGTTAATATCCGACTCACCCTTGAAGCTTCTCGAGACGTGTGCTACAACAGTTCCGTGGGACCGCGACACTTGTCCAGGTAGTATTCTTTTGTTTCGGATGGATTGTCACATTCTCGCTTTATGTAGAGTCCCATTTTTCATGCCGGTACTAGTGAAGTTAACTTAGCATGATAAAAGAGGGGGACTGTCTTGAATTGGTAGAAGACAGCTAACGCTGTCAATCGTCCCCTTCATCGATTCCATGGTCTGTTGCCTCGGTTACTGTACTGTATAATATCACAGCTACGCATCAGGAAAAACCTCAAGTGCTAGCGAAATGCTAGCGAGAGATAATGCTGGCTAGCACTTGAGGTTTTTCCTGATGAGCCGAGGCGGGTCTACGCGCTGGGCTCGGAAACAAGCACCTCAGAGCGCGGTCCGGCGGCAGGGATCCCTCGCCTTGCCATTTATCTTCTGCTCCAGTCAGGCTGCCCCGCGCCTACAGTATCTCCTCTCCTCCCCTCCAACACCAAGTCCGCACCTCGTTTCAAAAGGACACCCGTTCGCGCCTTACTATACTCCGATAGGCACGGTGGCTCAGAAGCGGGATCATCCGACACTTCTTCCCCCGCATGTGTATTGCATGCAACCCCGCGCTGAGCATCAATGTGGGTAGGGTTTTTTTTGTGGGTTTCTCCACTTTTTTTGTAGGGATCGACGTAAAGTCAATTTTATTTCATTGCAGACGAGCGGATTGACTTCCGAGAGTTGGTACAACTAAGATATTGCAACAAAGCTTCCACAATAAGCCGGGCTAGTCGCTGTGTCACGTACAGTAGGGCATGTGGCGGAATGGCGGAACAAATATGAAAAAACGAGGATACACCCACATACTAAAGGACTTCGGTCCGCTAGAGGCGAGGCACGAAAGCGCAAAGCATACTCGACCTCCGAGATCGCTGCGGCGACTCATAATTTTTTCCGCCTCATTTGTGAGGATTGTCTCGGTTTCCGTATTGTCCATTTTTGGACATATCTCACGTGATGTTCTTATTCTTTTTGTCTTGGTACCTGATAAATAGGTATCTTCCGCATGTCCCACATGAAAAGAGCGACGCATTCCGCGCTCGCTCACTCCTTCTCACTGTTTCTCGTACCTTCTACGACCGATAGACTATAAGACACAAGCGCAAACGGCGATCCTGTTCTTGTGCATTGGCTATTTGTTCGTGCGTTCATGTGTTGTTACAAAATGTCTCAGTCTTGTTTCCTGTGTTTTACCGTTTTACCTTACTGTTACTGCTGATCAAATAGCATACTTGTAACAGCATAAATAGGCCGTGTTTTCGAAGCCCAAATGTATCATTCTCTTTTCTGTTCTCGAAACCCCCTTGTCTGCTCAAGCTTCTGGACCTCTAGAAGCACTCTAAATTTCTCGCGCTCATCTTTAAAACTCTCGCGCTCTCGAGGAGCGACTCGCTCACGGATGCTCGCAAGCCATAACCGACACAAGGTTATGGGCCCTACTGCTGCGTAATCAAGAAACCAGTACGTACCCAATTGACCGAGAAAGCGCTTACCACCTTTTTGCTGTTATTGCGAGCACCCCACATTCTTTTATGAACGAACCCATGAAACTCGAGATCGTCCGGTTGGCCAGCGATGGCTCCAACTGGGTCTCCTATCGCGACCGCTTGAACATCACCCTTCGCATGCGCCGATGGCAGGAGCACCTGATGTCAGATTCCGTGACGCGGGCCTACCTTGACCGCGGCGATGTAAACAATGTCAGGCCGAGTATGCAGTGGGGAGATGACGACGAGACGGTCAAGCATCTCATTATGAGTTCCGTTCCGACGAGATCTTCAACAGGATCAAAGGCGGTGCCAACGCAAGGACTTGGTGGGCCAGCCTAAAAGACATTTGCGAGGGCAGATCGCGGTCCCTCCTGATAGATCTGGGGAGGAAGCCCCAGAGCACCCGCTGCGGGGAGGACATCGACGTGCGAACCCATTTCGCAAAGCTGGCTAATTTCCGAGAACAGCTCGCAGCGACGGGGGAGAGCGTCACGGACCCAGCAGTATTCCAACATACTGCTCGCCTCTCTGCCCTCCTGCTACGAGATGCGCATCTGCGCGATCACCACCAACGCTGACGAGACCGGCAAGGGTATCGACCCTGCCAGAGTCGTCAAACACATCAGTGACGACTACGACAAACGTATGCTCAGCAAGAACGTCGACAAGAATTCCGACGACCAAGCTTTTGCCTCCCAAGCCCAGAAGAGGAAGAACAAAAGTGACATCGAATGCTACAACTGCAAGAAGAAGGGCCACATCAAGGCCGACTGCTGGGCGAAAGGAGGCGGCAAGGAGGGGCAGAGACCCGGGAGGAACATGCCTCGCAACGACAAGAGCAACGACAACACCGCTGTAGCAGCCGAGAAGACCGACGACATCGAGTCATGGGCCCTTATGGTGGCCGAAGAATGGGCACACAGCGAGGACGAGGAGTCTTGCGGCAGTAGCCTGGACAGCGAGGACATACGCGGCATGGACGAGGAGTCCTGGGCCGGCATTGAGGAAGCGGATTGGGTCGATGAAGAATCCGCCGCCGAAACCGACAGCGCCAGAAGCAGCGCAAGTGAAGAATACGTACAAGTACAATCCTCAGAAGATCCAG
>WNFD01008010.1_pt1 | contig 10423 bp, 14 predicted proteins | sample 5400491 | NCBI WGS metagenome assembly WNFD01 (sample SAMN13153343, study PRJNA577476) | soil metagenome | isolation source: 120 cm saprolite under Douglas fir tree site 2 hole 2 replicate 2 | place: USA:California | collected 2015-04-18 | reverse complement strand
CACCGGGCGTTGCAACGCCGAGCCCGTTAGCTGTCTATCGGGGTCTCGGCGGCTTGTTCGTGCGCTAGCGTCGCCTCGGCGTCGGCCCGCGAGATAGCCCCGAGCAGCCGGCCTTCCGCAGTTGTGACCAGGCTGTTGGTCTGGATCTCGTGTTCGCGCATCGACTTCAGCAGTTCCTGCAGCGTGACATTCGGCCGGAAAGTCTTGGGGCCCGGCCGCATCACCTGCTCGGCGGTCGCCTTGGGGTCCGCGTCGAGCTCCTTCTTTCGCAACAAGCCGAGTACCACCCCCTTCGAATCCACGACCACGCAGGTGTCCCAACCCTCGGTGCGACGACGGATGTCACCGATCGTTTCCGTCAGGCCGCAGCGCGGCACATCCGGCCCGGCCACGTCGCCGATCCAGATCTCGTCGACCGCCTTGCCCTCGCGCGGCTGGTTCTCCTCGTACCAGGCCTGTTTGCCGGGCTTGTAGTCGATCACCCTCTTGAACCCGAGCGACTCGAGCCGCGACGCGGCCCGCGGGGAGAGGTCTCAACCGAAGTCGTTGCAGTAGACGAGCACGGGCCGGTTGCCATCGAGTTTGGCCGCCGAGGTCGCGTCCAACTGCTTGAGCGGGATGTTGATCGCGCCTGGCAAATGGTCGTGCTCGAACTCGTCCTCGGCAAGCACGTCGACGAGTTGCGCGCCCTGGTCCAGCAGCTGCTTGACCTCGGACACCGAAAAGACTTGGGTGGGCATGCCCCTAATCTACCCCGGGCCTCGCCTGCCAGCGCTCAACGAGCTCGCATTCAGCGAGCCCAAACCCCGACCGGCTTGAACGAGAGGGGGACGTCAACCAGGATCAGTTCGCTCGGCTCCGTTGCCCGAAGTCGTAGATGCGGCTCTTCGCGGATCTTGACGGCATCGCCGGTGGAGAGTTGGTCCGGGCCGAGCGCCAGCTTGCCTTCGATCAAGTAGAGGTAGCCGCCGCGACCCGATGGAAACGGGTGTGACACCTCCGTGCCGGACGGCAGCGCCGCCACGTAAACCGCGGCCGCATCCTGGCGGACCTTCAGGGCATCAGGGTCGGGCCCGATCACCTGCAGCAGGCGACCGGTGCGCTGCTCTTTTGAGAACTGGCGCTGCTGAATGCCGGGTGGCAGGCCCGGCGTGTCGGGAAGGATCCACAGCTGCAGGAATTCCATGGGCTCGGTGCTGGATGCGTTTTGCTCGGAATGTTCGGCGCCGGAGCCCAGCGTCATTACCTGGACGCCACCCGGCTGCAGGATGCCGTCGTTGCCCAGGCTGTCGGCATGCCGGAAGCTGCCCTTCCAGACGTAAGTTATGCCCTCGATGTCAGCGTGCTGGTGCATCGGCCAGATCGCACCCGGCGCAAGCTGATCGTGGTTGAACACGCGGAGAGGCCCGACGCCCATCTGCCGCGGGTCGCGGTAGCGATCGAAGGAGAAGTGCCAGCGCGCCACAAACCAGCCGCCCTCTTCCCGGTGGATCTCGCGGTCGCGGCGCAGCTCAAGCATTTGACTACGGGATCTGAATCGAACGCTTGGATAGCCCCATCCAGTAGCCGTCGATGATGCTCGGCAGGGGCTCACCGTTGCTGTCACCGGCGCCGAGCGTTACGAACAGCGGCGCCAGGTGTTCCGTCCGTGGATGCGCATACCTGATCGCCGGAGCGCGATGAGCGAAATCGGATAGCTCGTCGACGTCGCCGTGCTCGAGGGCTTCGTGGGCCCAGGCATCGAACTCGCTGGACCACGCCGGTGGTGGCGCATCCAAACGGAAGTCCCGGATGTAGGGCAGACCGTGGGTGAGGAAGCCGCTGCCGACGATCAGCACGCCCTGATCGCGAAGCGGTCGCAAGCGCCGACCGATGTCGAAGAGCCGCTCGGGGTCGAGGCTCGGCATCGATATCTGCAGCACCGGCACGTCGGCGTCGGGATACATGACGGTGAGCGGGACGTAGGCACCGTGGTCCAGCCCCCGATCGGGTTCCTCGGCGACGGGCTGGTCGGAAAGCAAGCTGCGCAGGTCAGCGGCGAGCTCGGGGGCGCCGGGCGCTCGGTACTGCTGCCGGTAATACCGCTCGGGAAACCCGCCAAAGTCGTAGACCAGGGGTGTACCGGTGCGCGTTGCGCCCATCGTGAGCGGCGCATTTTCCCAATGCGCGGAAACCATCAGCACCGATTTCGGACGCGGTAACGCCCCCGCCCAGGCGGCGAGCTGCGACACCCAAAGTGGATCGTCGACCAGCGGCGGTGCGCCGTGTCCGAGGTAGAGGGTCGGCATGCGGCTGCCGGTATGGACCCGAAGCGCGCGCTGCACAACCTCAGCCGCCGCGCCTGTGGGTTCGACCGCCGAACCCCGCTGAAGCGGCTTCAGTTCTTCGTCCATGGCCTCTGCCTCCCTATATTTTATGGGTGGCCGCCGATCACGCCGTTTCCGCCGAGGGATTGGTCAAGCGCTACGGGCGCGTCCGCGCGCTGGACGGGCTGGACCTCTACGTCGACGAAGGTACGCTCCTCGCGCTGCTCGGGCCGAACGGTGCCGGCAAGACGACCGCGGTGCGTATCCTGACGACCCTGCTCAAACCCGACGCCGGTCGCGCCACCGTCGCCGGCTTCGACGTCGTCAAAGACGCCAACCGCATCAAGTCCCGGATCGGCCTGGCCGGCCAGTCGGTGGCGATCGACGAATACCTGACCGGACGAGAAAACCTGGAGATGATCGGGCAGCTTTATCACATCTCGCGCCACGACGCAAAGCGCCGCGCAGACGAATTGCTCGAGCAGTTCGACCTGGCGGACGCCGCCGCCCGGATCGCGAAGACCTACTCGGGTGGCATGCGACGGCGCCTCGACCTGGCGGCGTCACTCGTTCTTCTGCCACCGGTGCTCTTTCTCGACGAGCCGACGACCGGGCTCGATCCTCGGAGCCGTCGGCAGGTGTGGGACATGATCAGCTCGCTGGTCAGGGAGGGCTCGACCATCCTGCTGACCACGCAGTACCTCGAGGAGGCGGACGAGCTGGCCCACCGGATCGCGGTGGTGGATGCCGGCCGCGTGATTGCGGAAGGCACCTCCGACGAGTTGAAGGACAAGGTTGGAGGCAACCGGATCGAAATCGCGGTCGCCAGGGACGCGGACCTTTCCCGCGCCGCCGAGGTGGCCCGACGTCAGTTGTCCGACGACGTGACCGTCGACACGGCGCAGCGGCGGATCTCGGGACCGTCCAAGGATGGGACCAGCCAGCTGGCGGTACTGGTACGCGACTTCGATGCCGCGGGCATCGCCATCGTCGACCTGCAGTTGCACCGGCCGAGCCTCGATGATGTTTTCCTGACGCTGACCGGTCACCAGGCGGAGCTAGAAAAAGAGGTCAAGCCCGCCGGCCGCTGGGGCCGGAGGGCGAGCTAATGGCCAGCGCCCCCACCACCCCGCTCTCGGCGGGAACCCGCTATCGGCCCATCTCCGGGCGGTCGCCCGTCGTCTGGGCCATCCTGGACGCGCTGGTGCTGGCCAAGCGGAGCGTCCTGGAAACGCTGCGAATCCCGGAACTGATCATGTTCGTCGCCATCCAGCCGGTCATGTTCGTCATCCTGTTCCGCTATGTCTTCGGGGGCGCGATCCAGGTCCCAGGTGGACAGTACGTTAACTACCTGATGCCGGGGATCTTCGTGCAAACGGTAGCCTTCGGCGGCGTCACCACCGCCATCGGGCTCGCCCAGGACATGCAACGTGGCATCATCGACCGCTTCCGCTCGCTGCCGATGTCCTCTTCCGCCGTCTTGACCGGCCGCACGATCGCCGATCTGGCGCGCAACCTCTTCACCGTGATCATCATGCTGATCGTCGGATTCCTGGTCGGCTTCCGGCCCGGCGGGACGCCTTTCGAGTTTCTGCTCGGCATCGTGGTCCTGCTGGGGGTGAGCTTTGCTTTCTCCTGGATCTCGGCGTTTATCGGGCTACTGGTCCGCAGCGTGGAAGCGGCCCAGTCAGGCGGCTTCATCTGGTTGTTTCCGCTGACCTTCGCGTCCAGCGCCTTCGTTCCGGTGGCGACCATGCCGAGCTGGTTGCGGGGCTTCGCGCAACACAACCCGGTCTCGGTCCTCTCCGACGCCTTGCGCGGCCTCTTCCATGTCAACCCGGCGCTGACCACGGCTGATACCCGCTGGGCGCTGATTCAGTCGGCAGCCTGGATCGCCGCCATCCTGCTGGTCTTCGTCCCGCTGTCGGTGATCCGGTATCGACGAACGATGGCCCGCTAGGTTGCGACCTGGCCGGTGGTTTCGCGAGTCCGGCCTGGGTCCTCAGGTTCAGGCACAGACGGCCTAAGCGGCGACGCGCTGACTCGCGGTCGCGCGCTTGCTCACGTCGAGCACCGCCAGGCTGACCAGCCATCCGCACAGGCAAACCAGCATGATAACGGGCCAGATCGGTGCGCCATAGAGCGGCACATACATTCCCAGGGTCACGGCTTTCTGCCAGCGCGGTGGGTCCAGGCGCAGGATTAGCCAAGCCGCGAGCACCAGCGCCGATAGGTCGTAAAAGTTGACGTAGGGACTGACCAGCACGCTGCTGATCAGGCCGACCGCGATCGGAAGCGACGGTCCGCTAGCGCGGCCGCGCCGCAGGATGAGGGTGGAAATCCCGAGCACCAGGACCATCCCGGCGATGGCCAACGGCAGGGGCAGCTGCCGGAGGAGCGATGACTGGATCGGTCCCGGAACACCGCTGATCGCGTGGAGCGACGCCCAGATGTGATGGAACACCGCGGTCCCGGTGGCTAGCACCGTAATGATGGCGAGTGGCACGCTGACCACGAGCCAGGCCAAGACAACTCGCCAATACCCGGAGAGCAGCAGGGCCACCGGCACGAGGAAGGCGACCTGCGGCTTCAGGATGAGCGCACTGAGCGCCAGGCCGGCGAGCCAGGGCCGGCCGCTCGAAAGCAGCCACCACGACAACGCGACCGCGGCCACGACCACCAGGCTGACCTGGCCGAACAGGACACCGACGAAGACCGGGAGCAATGCAGCGGCGCCGACGCCGTGGATCAGGCGGACCAATCTCCGGCCAGGGGCAACCAGGTACCACACGAACCCGAAGGCGGCCGCCAGCAGGCCGGTCCAGATCCAGCCGGCCAGCGCATAGGGAAGGTAGCTCAGCGGCGTCACCAACCAGGCCAGCTCGGGTGGATTGAGGTAAGGCAGCGGTTTTCCGACCGCGGCAGTTACGGGCGGGAGGAACACCGCGGGGTCGTAGATCGCGGCCCAGCCGTGTGCTCGTCCGAGCTGGGCGGCCAGGTAGTAGACATAGAAGTCCGGCTGGGGAAGCTTGTAGTGCAACGTGTACGACCATTGGAGGTCGACGAAGGCGAGCACCACGCTGACGCCGAGGGCGGCCGTGATGCCGTGCTCGCGCCGAAGCCTCACGTCAGGCAACCTCCCGCATGTCCACATCGACGACGTGCAGTGCGCGCAGGAGAGAAAATCCGACGACGGCGAGGCTCAGGTTGACGACAGTGTCCACGACGAAGCCGGGCAGTGTCGGCGCCACCGGGAAGGCGTGGCCAAACGCCAGCACCAGCATCAAGTCGTAAAGCGCGTGCACGGCCATCACCGGCCAGATGGTATTCATGCGCAGCCTGACGGAGCCAAAGAGGACGCCAACCAGCGCCGCTTCGAAGATCTGGTAGGCGACCCCGAGCTCGTCGGCGCCCGGAAGGAAAAGGTTGTCCAGGTGACTGAAGCCGAAGAGGCCGGCCGCGAGCGTGACGCGCAGAACGGGGCTGAACCCGGACAGCGCCTGCAGGACGACGCCCCGGTAGGTGACCTCCTCCATAAAGATGTCGATCAGCACGAAGCCGACCTGGAGCGCGAGCACCAGTGCCGTCGTCGCCAGGACACTGCGCGCCCAGAGCCCGGCGACCGGGAGGGCGAGGACGAGTAAGAGGGGAATCAAAAGGTGCATCGCCCGCCAGTCCCGCACGGGCGTGAAGCCAACCCGCCGCCACCAGCGCAAGCGGGTCAAGACGACGGCGATGAAGATTCCGGGAACGAGCACCAACGCGAACGGGATCAAGTACTGCCACCAGTTCGAGCCGCCGGCGGCCACTATCCCGCGGATGGCGACCAGGGTGCCGGTTTCGATGATGAAGATGCCCAGGGCAAAGCGCAGCGCCCTGCGCCGCGGCGGCTGGATCAGCAGCAGTCCCGCCGCCGCCAGAATCAGCCCAAGGCCGAGTTTCACCAGCCAGTCCAGGGCGGGCAGGAGGTGGGTCGAAGACGGGTCTCCCAATTTCCCGGTATGACGGGCAACGGCGGCAAAACCGGGCGCCGCTTCAGCGACTCGTCGAAACGCCCGGGCCTACACTGGACCGATGCGTCCTTATGCGCTGAAGGCCGGGGAAGGCCGGACCTATAACTACCGTATCGACTTCACCGTTAAGGCGGGCGAACTCGAGGGAGGGCCACGCCTCGCGTTCGTCGAGTGCACGACCCGCGCGGGCGAGGAGCCGCCGGAACACACGCATGGAACGGAAGACGAAATCTTCTATGTCATCAAGGGCGATCTCGCGTTTCGCTGCGGAGACGAAACGTTCGAGTTAACCAATGGCGGCTTCATCTTCCTGCCTTGCGGCATCGAGCACGGCTACAGGATTCAAAGCCAGGGCGACGTCCATCTATTGGTGATCACCTCGCCCACCGGCGAGCATGCCGCAGGTGGCTGGGGCGGCTTCGTGGCGGACTTTGAGTCCCAAGGAGAGCTTCGTAGTTCGCGGGCCAGATCCAGCTAACGTCGCTAGGTCGCAATCATGAGCAGGGTTGTCTTTAGCCTTGAGCTCCGCCACGCCGACGCACCCTGAGGATGCGAGGCTGCTAATGGAGCGAGCGGGCGACGTGCTCGAGGTGATCGAACGATTCCTGCATGCCGCCTTCCATGCCGGAGTTAATCACGGTGTCACGAATTTCTTTGCTGGGGTATTCGGCAAGGTTCGTCATCATCGTCTGACCGTTTTCCTCTTCGAGCGTGACCGTGTTGACCGCCACTCCGTCGGGCGCACCTTCATAGATCTCGGTCGAAACGATTCGCTCGTTGGGGACGATCTCGCGGTACTCGCCACGGAACGCCACTTCGAATCCCTCGTTTGCCGTCATGACATACCGCCACTTGCCACCGACCCGCAGATCGACATCGGCGCTCGTGACCTCACCTCGGTCCCCGCCCCACCAGCGCTTGATGAGCTCGGGTGTCGTGATGGCCTTGAAGACGTGGTGCCTGGGCGCCGCGAACGTCCGCGTGATCAGGATCTGCGTATCCGTCGGGAGCGTCACCACTGCCGTACCGCTACTTGTCATCGCCATCATGTTCCTCCTTGTTTTGCTTGAGCTCTTCCAAGACGACATCCAACCGATCGAACCGTTGCGACCATGACCGCTCATAGTTCTTCACCCAGTCGTGGATCGGCTTGAGCGCCTGACCGTCGAGCCGGTACAGTCGCTGGCGCCCACGATCCCGAACCCCCACCAGCCCGACTTGCCTGAGGACGCGCAGGTGCTTGGAGACCAGCGGCTGCGCCAGGTGGAGCTGCGCGACCAGGTCGTTTACCGGACGTTCGCCGCTGGCGAGAACGTCCAGGATCTGCCGCCGCCGAGGCTCGGCTACCGCATTGAATGCGTCGGCTGTCGTCGCTGCCCGTGCCACGAGGGCATTATATACCGATATGGACATATGTCAAGCCCGAGCCGGAACTGCGCGTGCGTATCGGGTAAATGCAAGTTATGTCACGGATAATTGGTACGGTACAAATGACTGGTGCATGATGTAGTATTGCGTGGATGGCGCAAACCAAGACCGGGCCCATGACTGACCAGCGACTCCTGCCCCTGATCGAGCACCTCGCCCGGGTCGGTCGGCGCGCTGCCGAGATCACCCTGGACCCGGGCGGTCTTCGCCCACGCCACCTCATCGCTTTGAAGTTGCTCAGCGAGCGCGGACCGGCGAGCCAGCTGGCCCTCGCGGACTCCCTGAGCCTGGATCCAAGCAATGTGGTCGGGCTTCTCAATGAGCTCGAGGAGCGCCACCTGGTCACGCGTCGGCGCGATTCCGGGGACCGCCGCCGCCACATCGTCGAGATTTCGCGCCGAGGCGAGCGGGACCTCTGCAGCGCCTACGAGCGCCTCCAGCTGGTTGATGACGACCTGCTGAAGCCTCTGAGCGCGCAGGAGCGGACCACCCTTTACGCTCTGCTCGTTCGCGCAGTTGGGGCCAAGACACCTCCATGCGACATTCCCGAGGAGCCAGCGCTGCGTCCGGCGATGAGAAGCAAGCGATGAGCACCCCGGAACTCGAGCTCGGTCTGGACACGTTCGGCTACGTCACCGTTGATCAGTCCGGTCAGCCCCTCCCTCCTGATGTCGTGATCCGCGATTACGTCGAGGAGGCGGTCCTGGCCGATTCGGTCGGGATCGATTCCTTCAACATCGGCGAGCACTATCGGCCCGACTTCATGGACTCGGCCGCTCACGTGATGCTGGCGGCGATCGCCGGCCGAACTAAACGCATCCGGCTCGGCACGGCCGTCACGGTACTAAGCACACAGGATCCGGTGCGCGTATACACCAACTTCGCGACCCTCGACGCCGTGTCGAATGGCCGTGCACAACTCGTCGTCGGTCGTGGCTCGCTGACCGAATCCTTCCCATTGTTCGGGTTCGACCTGGCCGACTACGAGGAGCTCTTCGAGGAGAAGCTCGACTTGTTCACGCGGCTACTCCGGGATCAGCCGGTGACCTGGTCCGGCAAATTTCGATCGCCGCTCGTAAACCAGTACGTGACGCCCGCGCTTCCAACCGGGCACCTCCCCACCTGGGTTGGTGTCGGTGGCAGCCCGCAGTCGGTGGTCCGGGCCGCTCGCTACGGCCTGCCCCTGATGCTGGCCGTCATCGGGGGACCGCCCGGGCGTTTCGCGCCGTTGGTCGAGCTCTACAAGCGCGCGCTCGTTGCCTACGAGCACCCGCCGCTGCCGATTGGCATGCATTCCCACGGGTACGTGGCGAGAACAGATCAGGAGGCGGTCGAGATTCAGTGGCCGTATTGGAAGGAGACGTTCGAGAAGGCCGCGCTCGAGCGCGGATGGGCACTCCCGACGATGGCCCGATTCCAGGCCGAACGAGCCGACGGATCGCTGTATATCGGATCGTCTGAAACCGTCGCGACAAAAATCGCCGCGATGATGCGCCTGCTCGGTCTCAGTCGCTTCGACCTGGCCTATGCCACTGGACGAATGCCGCACAAACAGCGGCTCGCGACGATCGAGCTCTACGGCCGCGAGGTGATCCCTCGGGTCCGCGAACTGCTCGCCGATCTTCCGGTTCCCCCGATTTCAACCAGCTACACGTCCGCGGGGGTGACGGCGCAACCCGGTGTCTAGCGCTGAAACCGGCGACCGCCTGGGTATCGTCGGCGCCGGCCGGGTGGGAACGACAATCGCTCGTGCGGCGATCGCGGCCGGATACGACGTCGCCATCTCCGGGTCGGGCGCTGCCGATCGCATCGCACTGATCGTTGAAGTGCTCGCCCCGGGCGCCCGCCCCGTTTCGACCGAAGAGGCCGTCCGTCACGCCGACCTCATCGTCCTGGCGGTGCCGATGCACCGCTTCCGGGAGCTACCGCGCGGTCTCTTCGCCGACAAGATCCTCATCGATGCGATGAACTATTGGGAAGAGATCGACGGCGTCGATCAGGAACTCGCCAAAGCGCCATCCGGGACAAGTGTCGTCGTTCAAGCGCGGTTCCCCTCGGCGCGGGTGGTAAAGAGCCTCAATCACGTTACCTACTACAAGTTCGACGAAGGCCGGCGTCCGCATGGTGCGCCCGGACGCATGGCCATGGCGGCGGCAGGCGATGACCGAGCGGCGGTCGCTGCGGTGATGCAGCTCATCGATAAACTCGGATTCGACGCGGTCGATGCCGGACCACTCGAGGCCGGCCGCGCGCTGGAGCCCGACGGCCCGGTGTTTGGTGTTTCCTATAGCGCCGACGAGCTCTCGAATCTTCTCTTGCCAACCGCGTCATCGGCTTGAAAGGCGCTCGTCGGGCCAGCCTGTCACATTCCGGCGCCGGACGGTGCCTATAGTGGTGAAGGGATGAAACGCCTGCTCGCCACCGCCGTGTTTGCCGGACTCCTTTCAGCCTGTGCCGGGGTGAGTGCCGCCGGTCTCACCAAATCGGAAACGCCCCAGCAGAGCCTGGGCACCACCGGCAAGGCCATGAGCGCCCTCAAGTCGGTACGGTTCGACGCGAACGGCACCGTCGAGGTGACGCTTCCGCAGGCCCTGGTCGATCAGCTCAAAGCCAAGGGCGGATCCCAGGCCGGTTTCCTGAGCAGCAAGATGAGCGTCGCGCTTAAGATCACGGGCG
>WNFD01008009.1_pt1 | contig 10423 bp, 8 predicted proteins | sample 5400491 | NCBI WGS metagenome assembly WNFD01 (sample SAMN13153343, study PRJNA577476) | soil metagenome | isolation source: 120 cm saprolite under Douglas fir tree site 2 hole 2 replicate 2 | place: USA:California | collected 2015-04-18 | reverse complement strand
CCACGCCATATACAGCGCCGAAAATGACTGCTTGGTCCACCAAGACGCGAATAGAGCGGCTCGCCACAAAGTAGACAGTGGCGGCGCCAAATGCGATGACGAAGTGACAGAGAAGGCCGAGCAGCGCCGTTGCGAGTCCCCCGTCGAATGCTTTCGGCCCAAGCAATCCGCTGGCAATGCCTTGCAGCAGGCGCATTGGCTTGAGGCCAAGGTAACCGTAGACAACGAGCGCGGCAGTAATGTCCAGGACGCCACACGCAAAGCCGGCGCACAGCACCGCAAGCATAGCGTTTGGGTTTTTTTTCAAAGAACCTCATTGCTGCATTCGCGAATTTGTCGACTAGCTTACACCACAGACTTCACTTCTCCGATTAATGCGTTTGTCAAGAGTTGGCAAATCGACTGACGGTGAACGCGTTGTCGATGAGTATCAATAATGCCGGGGGCCGTCTATGTAGTCCAGGTCTGAATGTGTGATTTGACAACCCACTTACCGTTGTTGCGCTCAAACAGATATAAGGTCCCGCTACCAGCCATTCTGCCCATTCCACTTGAAACATGGAGAAGCGCAAGAGTTTTTTCAGGATTAAACCCCACTCTGGAGAGCAAGAGAATTTCAGCCTCCTTACCGTATTTTTTGTGAAAACCGCTCCAACCTGTTGAGTCTTTTCGAAACATCACGTCGTGTTCATGCTTGGAAATAAAATGAAGATCTCGTATGCCTGCGAGGGGTTTAATCAGGCAGCCGGATCTGTTTTTCTCCTTAAAGTCGGTTCTAACCTCAGGAGGAATCCCCCGCCCTTGCGCAGCTAGCTGCAAATTGAGGGCGTCTACATCAACAAAATTTGGGAGCACAGTCTTTGTTACAAGAACTTGCGGAGATGCGATTCCTTCTTTTAGATAGCCGTCGAAAACTTCAATCTCTTCGCTTTGAACTGTGCAGAGTTTCTTTTGCGCGGCAGTCCTATTGGCCACTTGGGCCACGCGCTGCTGCGGAGCACCTAAACCTGCAATTATGAGAAAACTGGCAACGAACGCTTTAAGTCCCACGCCTTACTTTAACTCTCTTTTTGAGGCGAGGTGTGAACATGCGAGCCCCACGGTCAATCTTACTGCTCACTGAGCGTGCTGGCCGTTGCCGCCGATTTGGTAGCCGACGCCGCGAATCGTTCGAATGAGGGCGCGGTCGTATCCGGAATCTACTTTGCGGCGAAGATAGTTGATATAGACATCCACGACGTTGGTCACTGTATCAAAATTGAGTTTCCAGACCTGCTCGACGATGGCGGTTCGGGAAACCGGCTGGCCCTCGTAGCGCATAAGGAATTCAAGCAAAGCGAATTCCTTGGGGCTGAGATCGATGTTGTGACTTCCGCGGCGCACGGTGTGACTGACGCGATCGACTTCGAGGTCTTCAATCTGGAGAATCGACCGCGCGGACCGGCTTCCCCTGCGCAGCACGGCGCGAATGCGCGCCGCGAGTTCGGCGAAGGCGAACGGTTTGGCGACGTAATCGTCCGCGCCGGCATCGAGCCCGCGGACGCGCTCCTCCACCATGCTGGCGCCGGTCACGATGACCACGGGCAAATCCGGCCTCCTGGAGCGAATCCCGCGCAGGACATCCAGCCCGCCGATTCCGGGCAGATTGAGATCCAGAATCACGAGATCGTATGCCGGATCGGAAGCCAGTTGTTGCGCCTCCGCCCCGTCAGAAACAACGTGTACAGAGAATTGCTCTTGCTGCAGCCGCTGGTGCAGAAATTCCGCCAGCGGCGCGTCATCTTCAGCGACAAGAATGCGCATCGGCTCACACGAACCAGTTAGATTTTGGAAGGGGTAAATCCAGTTTGGACGGAGCACGGGAGCGTGTCAAGACAATGCGGGCATGTGTTGGCGCAAAGAGCACCACGAACCTGCGGCCAACTCACGTTTGATTGCAGGAACGGTGCTCTTCGTTCCAATGTGGAACTGAATCCGTCGCTGAAGCAGTATTTGAACGCCAAATCGATGACCTTCGTAAAGCTGCGACCAACTGATTGAGTTTGCTGGGTTTTCGAGCCACCAAGTTTTGGGCAGGATGGTCCCCTCCGTGCACTAAGACTCACTTCCGTATTACCCGCCAACGGACGACGGTGAACACGTGAATCCCATGCCGCCACGCAAGACAACCTCGACCGCACAGGAAAGGGGCGGCATTGACACGGGCGCCCAAAGCGCGGACTCAGGATGCCGGTTGGCAAATGACCCAATCCCCTTGGCCCATTCCGTAACTCTACGAGTGCTCATCGTGGACGATGAGGCTTCCGTTCGAAAGGTCATGGCTGCGGTTCTCGCGCAGCATAACGTTACCTGCGAGACAGCAGCCAGTGGCGAGGAGGCACTCCGCGTCCTCGAAACGCATCGGATGGATGCGGTAATTTCTGACCTGCAAATGCCTGGGATGTCCGGCATGGAGCTGCTAGCGCAGGTGAAGCAGAGCTATCCCCATCTGGTTTTCATGATGGTCACCGGAGTAGATGACATCCGAGTCGGCATGCAAGCGATGCGCCAGGGCGCAGACGATTATCTCGTCAAGCCCCTCCAAGTGGATGCAAACATAGTCCTGGCGAGCCTCAACCGCGCGTTGCACGTGAAGCGATTGGAACAGGAGGTTGAAAACTACCGTCATCATCTCGAGGAAATCGTCGCCGAGCAAACCGAGCAACTCCGAGAGGCACTGCGCCAGATCGAGCGCAGCTACGACCACACGCTTGAAGTACTGGGAGCAGCCATCGATTTGCGGGACAGCCCGACGGCGGGACACTCTCGGCGCGTATTCTTGTACTCCATAGAGATTGCGAAAGTGATGGGTGGCTTGGAAAAGGAGATGAGGAATATCGCTATGGGAGCGTGGCTGCACGACATCGGCAAACTGGCGATATCGGACGCAATTCTGCTCAAACCGGGGCCGCTTACCGATGAAGAACGCGAAATCATGCAGCGCCACGCACAGATTGGATATGACCTGGTCAAAGGCATCTCGTTTCTTGCCGATGCCGCCGAAATCATCTTCGCCCATCATGAGCGTTGCGATGGAAGCGGATATCCTAGAGGCCTAAAGACAGAGGAGATTCCAGCGGGTGCGAAGATTTTCGCCGTGGCGGATACCTTCGACGCCATGACCTCCGATCGGCCCTATCGCCGTGCTCTCCCGTTCGAGACTTCAAGAGAGGTAATCGAGCGAGGGGCGGGAAAACTGTATGATCCGCAAGTGGCGAACGTGTTCTTGAACATCCGCGACGAAACTTGGGAAGCGATACGAAGCGAAACCACATCTATGCAAGGCTTTGGGTTTGCAACCGCAAGCGACATTCAGGCGCTGAGCAAGCCGGTCAATCCCGGGCGATGATGGAAAGCATAGACCGGATTGTGTGACTGTACCCCTGGAACTGTATTCCCACCGGGGCGAGACAATTACTGCAGGACCCAAGGGCCCCTTTTTTCGACGAATCGGCACCCGTAACGGTGGAGTGGCGCGGCCTTAGCGTCCGAGTGCATAATCTCTGCTTTACCCACGTGCTCGTCAATTCCCGATACCATGTATACGTCTACGAGGGAATGAACCAAGATCTCTTTGGCGCAACCGCAGAGAAAGCCGCTAAGGCTGACATTCTCCGTTGTCGCCGCCTCCTCAAATTCATTGCCCTGTGCATCTTTGCCGCGAAGCTTCAGCAGCACGCGCAATCGCACGCGCACCTCGGTTCGAGGAACGTAGCGGGACGTATTGACGATTCCTCTGAGGCATGCCTTGAGTGCTTCAAAGTCCAAAGGCTTTTCAAAGTATGCTGCTGCGCCCAATTGCTTGCAGTGTTCCTTGGTTTGCGCGCCTGCCTCGCCGCTCACGATCACAACAGGAATCGTCTGCGTCCGGCTGAAAGAGGTGAACGTTTGGCACAGTTCATAACCGGAATACTTTGGCATGCGCAAATCGAGAAGGATGGCGTCGGGCCGATGCTCCAGCGCGAGAGCCAAGCCGTGTTCGGGTTCGCCCGTGTCAATGACTTCGTAGGTTTCGCCGAGTTCCAGGTGCATCAGCCGCCGCAGTGCTTCGTCATCATCCACAACCAGCAGCTTTCCCATCGGCCCTGTCTCCTATCGGTGAGAACGGGAACTGCTTCCCACATGGTCCAACTCTGCTTTCGAACCAGACGACGGATTCTTGGCGCCGTCCAGAACTTCCCGGACCTTACTCACTAGAATTTCTTCGGTAAAAGGTTTGTGCAGAAGGTTGGTTCCCTCCTGGAGCACTCCATGGCCGGCGATGAAGCTGTCTGTGTAGCCGGACATGAAGAGGACCTTCAGGCCGGGCTGCCGCATCGATAATTGCTCCGCCAAAACGCGGCCGTTCATGCCGGGCATGACTACGTCCGTGAGCAGAAGGTCGAAACTGCCTGAATGACGCACTGCGATCTCGAGAGCTGCTTCTCCGCTGGGGGCCGACAACACGCGGAACCCGTTTGACTCGAGAAAGACCTGCGCCAGTTTCCGCAGAGGGTCAGCGTCTTCCACAAGAAGAATTATTTCTGATCCGTGAGATCTCTCCCTGGATTCAGGCCGAACCTTTTCAACGGAAACTTCCTGGGTGTCCAGGTGCTTTGGAAGGTAGATCTGAAAGTTCGACCCTTTGTCCGGCGCACTGTCCACCCAGATATACCCATTGCTTTGCTTCACTACGCCATACACGGTCGCAAGACCGAGTCCCGTGCCTTCCCCTACTTTCTTGGTGGTAAAGAACGGCTCGAAGATATGCGCGAGAGTCTCGGCGCTCATGCCGGTCCCTGAGTCTGCGATCGCGAGCATCACGTAACTTCCTTTCTTAGAGCCGGGATGATCGCGCGTGTATGCATGGTCGAATTCTCTGTTGGCGGTCTGAATTTGGAGTTTCCCGCCCGAGGGCATAGCGTCCCGCGCATTCACGGCCAAGTTCATGATCACCTGCTCGATCTGGCTCTGGTCAGCTTTGACATTCCCGAGATCAGGATCCAGAGAGAGAGAGACGTCGATATCTTCGCCTAGCAGGCGGGGCAGCATTTTTTCCATGTCAGATACGAGCGAATTCAAGCTCAGGACGGAGGGTGTCAGAACCTGCTGTCTGCTGAAAGCAAGCAACTGGCGCGTCAATGAGGCAGCACGCTGGCCTGCTTTTTCGATTTCCGTCGCAAATTCGTAGTTGGGCTGGCTCTTGTCCATGGACTTCTTTAATACCCCGCTATACCCGATGATGACTCCAAGCAGGTTATTAAAATCGTGAGCAATCCCTCCCGATAGCCTTCCGATGGCCTCCATCTTCTGGGCCATCCGCAGCTGGCGCTCCAGAGTGCGCCTTTCGGTCACGTCTTCTGCGAATACCTCAAAATAATCTGGACCACCATCCTTGCCATCCACGCGGTGGCCCGAGCATCGCACGACGATCGGCTCGCCGCTCGGCCGCTTCCATTCCAGTTCGGTGTCCTTCATGACCTTTGACTCAGCCAGAAGCTCATTCATTCGTTCATAGTCCGCGGAGTGGCGAAAGACTTGCGTTGCAAGATCCGCCTTGAACAATTCTTGCACTGAGTCATACCCCAGCATTCTTTGGAGGGCCGGATTCACTTGCAGGAATTGGCCCGTCATCGTCGCTCGATAGATGCCGTGAGGTGCGCCCTCGACCAGGGATCGGAAACTCGCTTCCGAGCGCGACAGGGCCTCCTGTGCTTTTTTACGCTCGGTAATATCGCGGTTCACGATCACAAGTTTCTCCGGCTCGCCTTTCTCGTTGCGGATGACGCTCGCGACGGATTCCAGCACCATCCAGTCACCATTCTTGTGACGAAAACGATATTCCAGTATCGTTCCCATCCCCGATTGACGGGTTTGCGTGGCAGCTTTCTTAACCCGCTCGCGATCTTCCGGATGAATCTGCTCGAATCCCGATGACTCTTGAAGTTCTTCCGGCGAGTACCCCAGTATTTTCTGATAAGAAAGACTGTTGAAAATCCTGCGGCCTTCCAAATCCACGACGGCAATCATGTCCGCCGCATTCTCGCTGATTAAATGAAACAGCTCTTCTCTCTCGATCAGCTGTTTGCGAATCCGGTGAATTTGCAGATGCTGATAGATGGTGTAGAGATCGAACAAGAAAACGAGGGCAACGAGACCGCGTACCGCTTGCGGGAGAGCATATAAGGCATGGAAGTCCTGGGGCGACGAAGAGTTCGGGAGCAGAAATGAAGCCAAGGCAACTGTGAGTAGCAGCGTGATGATCGCCGCCGCTACCCACAACCACCATTCGCGACGCTCGATCTTCCGAAAATTCGTTCGGAGGACCCCAGCCCCACCATCTTGAAAGCTGCCTGGCGTCTTGCCGTGTTTCATTCTCATAACCCGGAAGTACGACCTGTCTCAGCTCGCTCCAGCCCCGTTCTCCCCGCTTCGTGGAGGCAGAATTTGCTGGGCTTCCCCATGGACTTGAGAATCCCCTACCCTTGGATGGACCCTGACGAACGGGAGCACGAGTAAGCAGCGCACGCCGTGAGAAGCAGGTGCAAGTTATGCGCCAACTCGGGATCATCGTCGGCTGCGCGATCCACTTGGTCACTGTCACCCGTGTGGCACTTGTTCTTTCTCAATTCGTTCATTCTCTTGGCCCTGCGCAGTTCGGGAACGTAGGAACGGACTCAGCAAGATTGGATTCTTCTAATCACAAACCGAAATGGTGCAATTCTAACGGCCTAGAATCTGCAACAGGTACCAGATCGGGACGAAACTCTCGTTTTGAATTTGCGCAAGTAAAATTGACTTCATAATGGAAGAGCGTATCTTTAAAGAATAACGATTTCCAGCCCATGGAGGGATTTGATGAATCGCCATCTTGCTGCAATCTCGCTGTCCGCTCTTTCCATTGTCGTGCTGGTGGCAGGGTGCCAAAAGTCAGCTGACCAGCAGTCCAGCCCGGACGCCAGCGCTACCCCATCCATGGCGGAAGCGGCAAAAACCGCCGTGAAAAAGGCTATCGAGCCGAAACCGCTGGTCATTCCTGCTGACACCGCGATCGCCGTTGTCCTGGACCAAACCATAAGCTCGAAAACCAACAAATCCGGTGACAAGTTCACGGCCACCGTCGAATCACCCATCGAAGTCGAAGGAAAGGTCGCCATCCCGAAGGGTGCGCGCGCAGAGGGAGTCGTGAATGAGGCGAAAGCTGCCGGCCGTTTCAAGGGTGGCGCCGCGCTGAGCCTTACGCTCACGAGCGTCACAGTCAACGGAAGGGACCATGAGATTCAGACCTCCGGTGCCACCATGTCCAGTAAAGGAAAGGGCAAGCGCACGGCAGTCATGGTGGGCGGTGGCGCAGCTGGAGGAGCTGCTATCGGGGCCGTCGCCGGTGGCGGCAAGGGCGCTGCCATCGGTGCGTTGATCGGCGCCGCAGCAGGTACCGGTGGGGCAGGACTCACCGGCAATCGAGACATCACCCTAGCCGCGGAAACGGCGCTCGATTTCAAACTGCTTCAGCCTTTGACTGTCAAACAAAAATAGCACGTGGCCTCGCTGACCTTGCGTGATATTTTTTGATGCGTTGATACCTACTGCGAACTTGACTCCCTCGATCCGACTTCAAGAACTCGCTTCGAGGGAGCGAAGAAACCCGCGTAACTTCCTCATCTTCTTTGCGTAATACAATTGAGCGCTCCAACCATGCCCACTGCCCCCATATTTATTCAGGCTGAGAGCGTGTCGCGGGAATATCAACTGGGCGAGACGGTCATTCGCGCCGTCGACGCCGTCTCCCTCGCCGTTGAACAAGGCGAGTTCCTCGCCCTTTTGGGAAGTTCCGGCTCTGGCAAGTCAACGCTATTGAGCATGATGGCCGGCCTTGATCGCCCCACCTCCGGCGCAATCCGCGTCCGAGAGCGCAACCTGGCAGAATTGGAAACGGACGAACTTGCGCGCTATCGCCGCGATAGCGTCGGCATGGTGTTTCAATCGTTCAACCTCCTTCCCCGCATGACGCTTGAGGAAAATGTCGAATTGCCGCTGCGGCTGGCCGAAGTGGATCGCCACGACCGGGAGTCCCGAGTGTGCGAAGCGCTTGAGCGCGTGGGGCTTGGCGCGCGCAAGCGGCACCGACCGAGCGAGCTTTCCGGGGGAGAGCAACAGCGCGGCGCGTTGGCGCGCGCTCTCGTTAATCGTCCGGCAATTCTGTTCGCCGACGAGCCGACGGGAAATCTCGACAGCGTCAACGGCGAACAAATTCTCCTCCTGCTGCAAAAGTTTCAGGATTCTCTCGGCATGACCATCATCATGGTCACGCATGAGCGGCCTCTTGCTGAAAAATTCGCGAATCGTATCGCGCTCCTCTCCGACGGACGCCTTGTCAGCGACGGAGCGCAGCGTTGAAAGCGCGAGACCTGAGCGAACTCGCGGTACGCAATTTGCGCGAAGCCTTGCTTCGCAACTCGCTCACTACCCTGGGCGTTGCCGTCGGCGTTGCTTCCCTCGTGGCCATGCTTTCACTCGGAGTCGGGCTGCAGACCTTGGCCTCGCAGCGCCTTACGCGCTCCGGTTTGTTCGACGCCGTCTTCGTTACTTCGCAGCGCAATTTTCGCGGGCCGCGGCCACCTGCGGCAACGGATTCGGCGCCAAAAAAGGAATCGCGCATTCTGGATGAGGATGTGCGCCAGCAGTTGAGCAAACTCCCCAACGTTACGGAAGTCTATCCGCAAATCCGATTTGTCGCCGACGTGCGCTATGCGGGCAAGTCCGAATCGACTTCCGTTCTCGGCCTGCCTGAATCGTCGCGAACAAGCGGCTCCTTTGAAGGAATGACAGGCGCGTTCTTTTCATCGCCGACCGCCGATGAAGCAATCATCCAAATCGAATTTGCAAAAGTGCTCACGGACCAACCGCCATCGCTTGTAGGTAAAGATTTGACTTTGCGCTATGCGGAACGCTCCGCGCTCTCCAAGGACGCTGACGACGAAGCTATTCTCGATAGCATGATGGGCTCCGGTAAACCGGGTGGCATCTCGATAGTCCCGCGTGAGAAGACCCTGCGCATCGTTGGTGTCATTGAGTCAGATCCTTCAGCAGGGATTGGCGGATTCGGAGGCGCGCGAGTATATCTTCCGCTTAAGACTGCCGAGCGACTCCATGTCGCCCAGCCGGACGACTTGCAAGCCTTCCTCTCGGGCAATCCCGCGAAACCCTCTTACATGGCAGTGACCGTGCGCGTCCGCTCGCCCAAGGACGTGCCGCAAGTCGAAGCGGCGATCAAGCAACTGGGCTTCGCTACGTTTTCTTTGCTGGACGCTACCAAGAGTCTCCGGCTGGTCTTCACCGTCTTTGATCTCTTCCTGGGGCTGTTCGGCAGTCTGGCGCTCACCGTCGCTTCCCTTGGCATTATCAACACTCTGGTGATGGCTATCCTCGAACGCCGCCGTGAGATTGGCATCTTGAAGGCGCTCGGCGCAACGGACCGTGACGTGCGCAGCCTTTTCTTCGCGGAAGCTGGCGCCATGGGACTCTTCGGTGGTTTCTTCGGTGTCGCTCTCGGCTGGCTCATCGGGCTGGCGCTGACTTGGGGCACAACCATCTACCTTCATCGGCAAAACTTGCCCGGCGTAAAAATATCCTACGTCCCTTGGTGGCTGGCGCTCGGCGCCATCGTCTTCGCGATCGTCGTCAGCCTCGTCGCCGGACTATACCCAGCCGCGCGCGCCGCGCGCCTAAATCCCGTTGAGGCTCTCCGCTACGAATGAACTCCAGCAACAGTCAATCTCAGGGAACGCCGACGTGATTTGCGGCTAATCAAGCCAGTGGCGCACGTCGGGGCTCTTCCGTATAAGATAGTGTGGCGCTGAGATTTCAAGGACAACGATGGAGACTGCGTACATCTGCGACGCCATCCGAACACCCTTCGGGCGCTATGGTGGCATGCTCGCCTCGATTCGCACCGATGATCTCGCGGCGATTCCGCTTAAGGCCCTGGTGGAGCGCAACGCAGGCGTCGATTGGAGCGCCGTGGACGATGTCGTCTACGGCTGCGCCAATCAGGCGGGCGAAGACAATCGCAACGTCGCGCGGATGGCGCTCTTGCTGGCGGGTTTGCCGAAAGAAGTGCCGGGCACAACGGTTAACCGGCTTTGCGGATCAAGCATGGACACCGTTTCGTCCGCCGCGCGGGCCATCAAGTCCGGCGAAGCAGATCTCGTGATTGCCGGCGGCGTCGAGAGCATGTCCCGAGCGCCCTTCGTCATTTCCAAAGCCGACAGCGCCTATTCGCGCTCGATGAAAATGGAAGACACCACTCTCGGCTGGCGATTCATAAACCCTTGCATGAAGACAAAGTACGGCGTTGATTCAATGCCGGAAACCGGTGAAAACGTCGCCGAAGAATTTCGCATCG
>WNFD01009213.1_pt1 | contig 10425 bp, 8 predicted proteins | sample 5400491 | NCBI WGS metagenome assembly WNFD01 (sample SAMN13153343, study PRJNA577476) | soil metagenome | isolation source: 120 cm saprolite under Douglas fir tree site 2 hole 2 replicate 2 | place: USA:California | collected 2015-04-18 | reverse complement strand
GCGACACGGGAACATAGCCAATCGTCATCCGTCTATCAGCACCCTTCCTTTCCGACTTTACGACCTCGACTTTCTCGCGTTTCTGATTGTGAGAGGCCAAATCGTGAACGGACATTATTGGAAGGTTTTCACGGATCCGATGCGCTTGTCAGTCAGGCACACACTCGGGCGCAAGCCCAGAAGTCGACTTCATGGGAGTTCCCGACTGATGGAACAGCGGATTGATGTCGCCAGTCCAGTCATGTGTGTGCACCGCCCGAACCATCGTTGAACAGTCCTTTATACGAGTCTTTGTAACCATGCGGTTTCTCCGCCTTCTCCGGACGTGCATCGATAAGATGGTCAATTGGCATGATCCTGCGTACCTTTTGAAAGATTACAGTGCGTTTCGTACTTTCCGCATCAGCCAGTATCGGCACTGACAACCTCCGAGTTGCTTTCGTCAAGCTAAACCATGCTATTGCCGGCATCTACCTGTGTGTTCGTCTTCATTGGCAGGAAATTACCCACTGATATCGAGTTGCAATGATCTCAGCTGGGAACTTGTCTTCACTGCCGGGTTTGAATTGGACGTGTTACGAAGAAAACGGCCATACAGTCTATACAGATGGACAATATGGGTGAGCTCTTCGTTGCACATAGGACCTCACTACCATCTTAACGATAATAGCTATATCTTGGAACGCGCTACACCGGTTTACTTACCTTTATCTGCTTGCTCGTTATCCTAGACGGCCCAAGGGTTCTCTGTGAGGTAAGTAACAGGCATTTTCTTATGCCTCTTGGTCATTCGCCTCGTTTATCATTGTTCTCCGCGTGCAAGTCCCCTTTGACTTATGCTCCCAATAATCGACGGTCCTCATTCTCTCGCTCTTTTTAGAATTGCAATATGGAACCCCAATGCCATCGTATCATTAACTGCAATTGTTTTGTGGTCGGGTGCCCTCGTATTGAACATCCAGCGGACGTTCGTATCTCCAGTTAGATGCGCTATCCTCTTATGTCCCATGGCTGTCCCTGCAAAGGCGTGGCAATGGTGGGGAGCTTTACATCTTAGATAGCACGAACTGACGCTCGCGCAAATCACACAAGATCACCTCAACGTACAACCCCAGCATAGATGCTTGTATAGTCCTGCATATGCGCAGAGGCCTCGTCAAAGCTATCAACACTCTCATGGTCGATGTCATGCTCCTCCTGACAATGTTGATTGGGTTTCTGCGACATGCCAGCAGGAATTCAACTGGTATATGGAAATTACTTTACCAACAGGTGACGCTCAAACGTTCTCTCCTTATGTCTGACGTTGAGTTTGTTTAGTGCATAATTTGGTTAGCGTTAGCCTTGGTTGTAGAGACGCCAGTTGTCGTCCGTCCCTTTGCTGTCCTTTGATGATACACCGCCCACTGTTTTGCAGGTTTTACTCATTCTGAATTTGAATGGTGTGTTTTTTTGTCTTCGCACGCCCGTGCGTGGACGGAGGCCGATAGGTTTGTCACCTGATAGATGCTTGGAACGAAGTACGGGTCTATCACTACCAGTATCGTTTCTTTTCGTCGGGGGCTAATGTGACCTTCATGTCAGATGTTCATTCTACCAGCAAGTAAGAGATTAGGACGATATTTGTCGAAACTCCCCCTCTCACAGAAACCTCTTTACCTGCCTCTACTGTAGTCGCTATTCTGTTCGTCCACTCTGCATTTTCCCTCATCAAGTCACGTTCTAACTCGATGAACACGGATCCATCGGTGCTTCCCGCATGTACCGTTCCCTATCCGACCGAGGATCCCTCACCGAATACGTGTACGTATCGCATTATGACGTCCCAGCCGCCGATCCCAGAGTTATTCTCAATCTACCCAACCCATCCCTACTTTTTTTTCTGCTTAGGTCATCGGATCCGCCCCAATTCTCATCAAAGGCGCCGAATCCCACTGTACAGCGTAGAGGAACCAATATCTACGGGCTTATGCCCCTTGCGTCCGCCAGGCAGTCGGAGGGTACTCAGACGACGTACGGGGCCCCAGTGTTCCTACCAGCTGACCAAACACACGTGGAGTTCGTTCCGGGCGGATCGATCCCCAGCCAAGGCGCGCGAGAATACGAAGGATAAAAACAACCCCGCCGGATACGGATACGAGACTGTCTAGCCCCATCTGTCCAACAATTGTGCGGCTCCGCCAAAGCCACGCGCGGATCAGCTTCGGAGCGCCCGTTTATCTTATCATCGATAGCACTGTATACTTGTCCGTAATTTGTTCCCTTACAGCCTCTTGTGCGATGCCTGCTGTTACTGTCACTGCTTGTCAGTCCAGTTGTTTTTTTGATGGTCGCCATCATTGGGGCATACTAACAGGGATCCATGGGAACGCAGGTCCCTCAGTCTGAGACGCATTGCCTTTCAAGTTGCCAGACAATGGGGTTTTTATCAAACAAAACCTGAAGTGTGTGAAGAGGTGGTATTAAAAAAAGCATCGTGTGTTAATTTTCATAGTAATTAAGGAAGAATTGAGGAGAGCCCTGCTGGCAGGCCCGTTCGAGTTGCCAGCCAGTGTCGGCTTAGACTCCCTCTGTTGACTCTGAATCCGACGGTATCAACGTCGGGACTCCACTATACCCGGACGCGCGTGCCTGTCATGATTCCGCGCTTCACTGCGTAGCATGCGTCGCGAGGCAACGTTGCGGACGTTATGCGGTGCACAAGAACAAAGACCCGCCGCGCGTTTCAACCGGAAGTTTTCGCGGCGGAAGTCGAACCTTTTTCTTATCGATCATGCATATTATGTAAGACATCTCACAGAGCGACAAAGACGAAGACGAACACCACTGCTGCCAGACTCGGAAGTCTCTCCACACATTTTGTTTTTCTCTCCCGCCTCTGTGTCTCCACGAAATAGGTTTTGGTTCTCCCCGTGCCTATTTCATCTCCTCGTTATCTCGGAGGGGAATGATGAATCGATGATGATATCCGGGGGCGCAAGCCAGTTGCGATTTCGATGCACAGCCAATCATTCATTCATCTATCAATTTCCGGTATCGAATGTCTCATGCTTGTGGTTATGAGCGGCAGCCAACCATGAGGGAACAATTGGAAGTACGTCCGTGTGACCTTGACACTCAGGCAGGCACACTCGAGCGCAGCGCCTCCGACGTCGACGACACCATGTGGCTTCCCAATGTCATAGAACCGCGGATTGGCATTGCCGGTCCCACCAAGTGTTTGCATCGCCAGGCACATCATTGAGCGGCGGCCCTATATATGGATCTTTGCCCAAGTGTGGTTTCTCCATCTTCTCCGGACGTGGATCAACAAGATGGTCAATTGGCATAACCCTTCCCTCCTTCTAGATGACTACGGTGCGTCCCCTCGAGTACATGCCAGCCAATATCGCCATTGACAGTTTCACAGTTACTTTCCTCAAGCTGAGCCATGCAATTGCCGGTATATACATGTGTGTTCTTCATACGCGGGAAAGCGCGCACTGATATCGAGCTACAACAATCTCAGGTGGGAAACTGTCTTCACTGCTGGGTTTGAATTGGATGTGTTACGAAGAAAACGACCATACAGATGGACGATATGGGTGAGCTCTTTCCGCCCTACTGGATCCCACGACCACCTCAATGAAAACAGCTATACCTCGGAACCCGCTACACCGGCTTCATTGCTTTCATCCTCTTCTTGATCGATATGGATGGGCCCAGGGTTCCTTGTCAGGTAAGGCTTTGGCAGTACTCGGGTTCAGGACAGAGATCATTGTTAATGTCTACCTTTTCATAGCCGTTCATGATAGCCACGCTTGTAAGGGCACACTATCAAACATCCAGTTGAATGAGAATTTGACCTTGCCAGGCCTTGACCTTTACCTCTTGGGCATTTGCCTCCTTCATCATCGTTCTCCGCATGCAAGTCACCCCTTGGAATCAGAATCAGCCTCGCAATAATTCATCGTCCTCACTGTGTCTCTCTTCTATTTTTAGAATTGCGATATGGAACCGCAATATTATTGTATCCCTAATTGCCGTTGGTTTTTGGTTGGGTGGCCTCGCGTTACACATACGTAGTAAGTGTCACATCCCCACCTGTTCTCGCCATCAGCTCATGTCTCGTGACTGCGCTTGCCAAGCCCTGACAACAGTGAGGAGCTTTCGGGACTCTCATCTTAGATATTTCCAGCTAATCCTCGTCCAAATCACACAAGGTCAACATGACGTACATCGTCATCGTGAATACTTGCGTAACCCTACATACACGCAGGGGTATCGTCAGCGCTCTCGGGGTTCTCGTGGTCGACATAGTGCTCCTCCTGACCATGCTGATTGGGCTCCTGCGACATGCGCAAAAGAGTTCAATTGGCATATGGAAACTACTTTACCAACAGGTGACGCTTAAAACGCTCTCTCTGTGTTGCGTCAGATACTGAGTTCGTTGTAGTGTATAATTTGGTTGGCGTTGGCCTTCTTCGCAGAGATACCACCTGTGGTCGGCCCATTTTCCGCCATCTGATTCTATTCAGCTCACGGTTTCGTAGACCTTCCTTGTTCTTAATTTGAACGGTGCGTGTGTAGTCTTTCGCATGACGTGCGTGAATGGAGGCTGATAGCAGTCTTCGCGACCTGACAGACGTTTGGGACGAAGTATGATTTATCATCATCCGTTCTTTTCATCAAGGGCTAATATGACCTCTACGTCAGATGCTCTTTGCGCCAGCACGTAAGATAGTCAATATGTTGTCGAAACTCCCGCTCTGACCGAAACCTTCTTACGCGTCATCAGTCGCTATTCTGTTCGTGATTTCTGGTTGTCCCTGGGGTCAAGTGGTTCTGACTTGATGAACGCAGATCCATTGGCGCTGCCCGCATGTACCGCTCTCTATGCGACCGCGGATCCCTCACCGATTACGTGTACGTATTGCAGGCCCCAATTGTCGACCCCAGAGTTGTTCTCAACCTAATCTCCCCATCTCGCTGTTCTTCTTTCCCCTCCTTCGTTTAGGTCATTAGATGTGGCCCAATTCGGAGCGGGGGCGCCGAACCCCACTGGGCCATGTAAAAAGGCGAACATGCGCGGCCCTATGCACTTTGCGTCCTTCGCGCAGTCGGAGAGTACTCGGATGACGTATCCGGCCCCCGTGTTCCTGCCAGCAGATCAAATACAAGTGACGTTTGTCCCTGGTGGATCGATATCCGGCCTTGCGTGGGAGAACTCGACCGACTCGGCTGAATACGAGACCGCTTAGGCCCACCTAGGCGGAGGGATGTGACTCACTCTCCAATCTGTTTTCACTGTTTAGTTCTCCGCGCACGTTGACTCCAAGACCCAGAGAGGAGCAGCCAGATGAATTGGTCTTATTGTATCTTCCCCTTTCCCCTCTCCCTCCCCGCATCGTCTACCGTCTTTGAAGAAACTAATTTGGCGAACCCTAAAAATTGTACAACTTAAAATGTTTCCCCCAGTCTGATTAGGCAAACCCCGAGGCCAACTTGGACTTCCGAGCAGTCACCGTCAGCGACCTAGAGGCACGACGTCTGCTCCTCCCCTCCCCTTGATATCACCGTAATTCCGAATCCTCTGGGCGGTCGGGGCCCCCGCAGCCCAGCTTGTGGCGTCCCGCCCGTCCGCGTGCGACCTCGTGTTGGCGTGGTTCTCCGCGCGGCTGCCACTCACGGATTGGACCTAAACCGGGCTTCTTTGGATGAAGGATGAGGATGGTTGGCACGGACTGGCCCGGTCCAGTTCAAGTTGTGGATATCGGCGGTTTGGCGTTCGTCACACTTTGTCGGAGCACACTGGTTAGAACATGGGAAGAATCTGGATTTAGGAATATTGTTATATCTAGCTTGTAAAGTGATTGTGATCTTTTAGAAAGTTTCGTCCGTTCTTCGTTGCGGGCGGTGTTTTACCGCTGCTATGTGTACACGTGACTAGGGTTTCATTGCCTCAGCCCCGGGCCGGGCTGTGTAGTACTGCCTCCAGGAGTGCTGTCCAGCTTTCCCTACTCTACTGTGATGCTTACTATGTTATCGTTCGTCAATTCCGTTATTTTTCTGATGATGGACATCACCGACTAACAAGTACCCATCATTCTGACTGGGGCCCTTCATTCACAAGGTCGCGTTCCCTTTGACACGCAACGCGAATCCTATCAAAAAAAGATCCCTAGACCGCGTTAACAGATGGTACTAGATATCATTTTTTGATTTTCATAATAATTGAAAAAGAACCGAGCAACGAAACTAGGCTTCCTGACTGGGGGTTCCCTCGGCCATCCGAAAGAGGCGTCCCTGGTCGTATAGCCGCCGCGGCACGTCAGTCGGCACCAGGCTTACACCATCACACGGCTGTACAGCCTGTACTCGTACCAGTGTCGGCTTAGGTCACACGTACAGGACATCAGACAGACGTCAGCCTTGGTTCCACGTACTTCCCCCTCGGTTGCGGATTGCTTCTTCTGCCATCCAGAGGTGTATCTGGCAGTGCCCCGGCAATGAGGTATGTACGATTTCCTGGACCTGCCCTCTATCGACACTCAATCCGATGCCGGATGATAATAGCCACAATGCGTTAATATTGACACCCTCGTAATATCGTACGCGCTTACTTGTGATGATTCCGTGCTTCATTGCATACCACAAACTGCAAAAGCACCACGGGAACGTGGCAGTAGTCCGCAAGCGCAAATTCCCACGCGCGGCCGCGCCACTAGATCATAGATATGATGGTGGGGCAAGTCACCCTTTTTTCAATGATCACGCATATCACGGAAGATATGCCACAGAGCTTCGTCCCCAACTAACAACCCAACAATCCTAGTCCCTCGACCTGTATATGTTTCCTCTCCCGCTTCTGGGTCGCCACGATATCTGTCTTAGTTCTTGTCTCGCCCTTTTCATTCTCTCGTTATTCGGCAGCATAATGATGATGATTTCCGGGTGGCCACCATACCTTGCAGTGATATCGGGGCACAGCCAATCATTCATCTGTCAGTCCCTCCTCTAATTTGAAATTTCTCACACCCGTGACTGCGAGCAACCAAATTCGAACGACGCTATCTGAGGCTTGTCTTCCTTCACAAACGCAATTACCTAGCCCATGAGACGTTCCTGTGATGGCCCTGCCGAATCAATCATGTGTCTGCATCACCCGAACCATCATTGATGGACCTCAGAGCCGCCTATATACGAGGTCTTTTCTGCCTTGCGGTTTTCCCAGCTTCTCCGGACGTTTACCAACAAGATGGTCAATTGGCATAATTTTGCCATCATTCTGGAAGACTACAGTGCGTCCTGCGATCTCTCTGTTAGCCAACATCACCATTGACTGTCACTTAGTTGCTTTCATCAAGCTGAATCATGCAATTGGCGGTATCTACATGTTTGTTCATCTTCATACGCTGGAAAGCGAAAGCGCGCACTAATACCGATTTGCAACAATCTCAGTTGGGAAACATTGTTCACTGTTGGGTTTGAATTGGATGTGTTACGAGGAAAACGACCATACAGATGGACGATATGGGTGAGTTTTTTGCTACATATGTGGCCTCGCCACCACGTTGATGAAAGTAGTTATACCTCGGAACCCGCTACACCGGCTTACTTACTTTCATCTGCTTCTTTATTCAAGTGGATGGCTCAAGAGTCCCGTGTCGGGTAAGGCTTGCGCAGTACTGGGGATCAGGGCAGAGGTTGTTATTAATGTCCATTTTCTTACAGCCGCTCATAATAGCCACTTTGGTAAGGGCGCAGTACCGATCACTCCTTCCCTACTTGTTGAATGAGTCTTTGACTTCCCCAGGCAATGGGTTATGCTTCTTGGGGATTCGCATCCCTCATCATCATTCTCCGCATGCAAGTCATGACTTCGACTCAGCCGCGCAATAATTCGTTTTCCTAATTGTGTCTCTATTTTAATCTCAGAATTGCGATATGGAAGCGCAATATCGTCGTGTCTGTAATTGCAATTGGTGTATGGTTAGGCGGCCTCGCATTGAACATCCGGCGTACGTCTCATATCATTAGTTGTTCGTATCATGACCTCATCTCCTGTCCTTGCGCTTACAAAGACTTGGCATTGGTGAGGAGCATAGGGATTCTCATCTTAGATAGTACGAACTGAGGCACACGCAAATTACAACAGGTTGATGGGTCATACAACCCGATCGTGAATTCTTGCATATCCACCCATACGCACAACGGCTTTGTCAATGCTATCGGCATTCTCGTGGTCGACGCAGTGCTCCTCCTGACAATGCTAATTGGCCTTCTGCGAGATGCTCGCAGAAGTTCAATTGGTATATGGAAATTGCTTTACCAACAGGTGACAGTCAAAGTGTTTTCTGCATCTTGCGCCAGATGCTGAGTTTGTTCTAGTGTATAATCTGGATAGTGCTGGCCTTTTTTGCCGAGATACCGCCTGTGGTCGGTCCATTTCTGTAGTTTGATGATATTCGGCTGAAGTTTTCGCAGGTCTTCTATTTTCTGAATTTGAATGGTGTGTGGTTTTTTTCCCGCACACCCGTGCGTGGACGGAGGTTGATCACACTCTCCACGACCTGAAAGACGCCTGGAACCAAGTATGGATTATCACTTCATGGCCTCTTTTGGTTGGTGACTAATATGACCTTCACGTCAGATGCTCATTGGGGAAACAAGTAAGAGATAAAAATTATATTTGTTGAAACTCCTAATTCTGACTGAACCTTTCCTACATGGTCTTGCTGTACTAGTGGCCGTTCTGTTCGTTCTCTCTACTCCCCATACTCGAGCGGTTCTGATTTAGCGAATGCAGATCGATCGGAGCGGCTCGCATGTACCGCTCTCTGTCCGACCGCGGATCACTCACCAAATACGTGTACGTATTGCAAGTCCCAACTGCAAACCCGAGGGTTATTCTCAATTCAATCCAATCCCCACACCTGACTGTTTTTCTTTCCATCTATTTAGGTTAGTGAATGTGCCCACATTTTCATCGGGGACGTCGAACACCACGGCGCAGCGTACAGGGACCAACGACAACCTTCCTATGCTCTTTCCGTCCGTAACGCAGTCGGAAGGGTCTCGGACGATGCATGAGGTGCCGATTCATTTACAAGTGAAAATCGTTCCCGGCGGGTCGACCTCCAGCGTCACGCTCGAGAACACAAAAGACGAGGTCGATTCGGCTGGATGCGAAGCGATTTAGCCCAGCTGAGTGAAGAGACTCGGCTTATTCTCCCATCTTTTTTCACCTTTAGTCCACCGCACATATTCACATAACCCCAAGATTCACAGGCGGTAGTCCAGTGGCCTGCTCTTATTCTGTCTTCTGTCTTGCACCTCCCCTTCCATCTCCTTTGTTTACAGCCGGTGATGTAACTTATTTTGGCGGTCCTCACTATAAGTGGTCTCGAGCCGCGATGCGTACCCGCTGGCACTTCCTTTCGGTATCTCTGTAATTCCGAGTCCTCTATACGGTAGCGGCCTCTGGTCTGTCGTGTCCCGCGATCGTGTTTTCGTGTTTTCGATGGAACTCGCGCTGATAGTTGTCTGTATGAGATGTAACAATACAATACTTTGAATCCCCGCACTATCTGGTGAAAAATATGCAAGGCAAAAATATGGCCCTGTGCGACAATAGCACCGCAATGAGCACTTTAGGGTGAAAAATGAAGTGTAAGAGGCGAGCGGCCCAAGGTATCGGCTCGCGTGTTACGATCAATGCGCGGTCTATTTCAAAGTTCACTATGTACGATTGTGTTCATATCATATGCCAGTGGCATTACCCGGGAACCTTATCAAACGACCAAGGTGAGATCGGCCGTGGGTCTTCACCGGTCCCACACACTCACATTTCAACAATCCGCATGGTGTCTCTTTGATAGGGGTGAGGGGCATGGTGGTCCCAGTTCTGGGGCGTGAGTATCAACAGTTTGGCATTTCACCACATTCATGTCGGAGCGCAAGTCGTATTATTGAGGCGGAATGGAACGATATGGCACCTGTGGTGCCAGCGTCTTAGGGTTAGGGGTACATGGTCACGTGACCGCTGGTAAGTTCCACGTGGAACAGTCCCAGACCATAATTTGTCGCTCACAGCCTCCTTCCGTCATCTGGGGGTGGTGTATCTGCCAGTGCTTTGCTGATGAGGTATGTACAATCTCCCTTGAGTCCTGGACATTTGGGGACGTTATCAATATGCGATGCACCCGAACCCCTACACCACTACATCAGAGATTCTAATGATCACGATACATCACAGAACTTGTTCCCCAACCAACAACCTAGAAGTCCCAGTCTCTCGACCCATTTACATTTCCTCTCCCACTCTTGGGTCACCACGGAATCTGTCTCAGCTCTCGCCGCGCCTTTTCCATTCTGTCGTTATTCAGGGGGGATAATGACGACGATTTCCGGGGGACGCAAGCCACGCAACGACATTGGATTACA
>WNFD01012300.1_pt1 | contig 10426 bp, 10 predicted proteins | sample 5400491 | NCBI WGS metagenome assembly WNFD01 (sample SAMN13153343, study PRJNA577476) | soil metagenome | isolation source: 120 cm saprolite under Douglas fir tree site 2 hole 2 replicate 2 | place: USA:California | collected 2015-04-18 | reverse complement strand
ATCATTATAAAAATAGTCCGGCAGCGCTGGCGGGCCGGACGTGGAACCGAATCCGAGGAGGCAGCGCTCGCTTAACGGCCGCTGCTCCGGGTTATCGTGGGCGCCGGCCGGCTGGGCGGTGCCATCCTGGCGCTCTTATAGCCGCCGACGGCGCCGCCCCCGGCCTTCTCCAGAGCTTCAAAGAACGATTTCGGTGCGCTGGTGTCGCCGCCCACCGGGGGCGGCGGGCGATCTGCCGGCGAGGGTTCGTCGTCTTTGCTCCTGCGCCGGGCTTCGGCTCGCTCCAGCGCTACGGCTTTTTCCTTTGTCAGGAAGGGCGGATCCCCAGGCAGCCGCTCGAACGGCGTCATCGTTGCGAGATCGTAGGTGCCCTGCAAGTCCGGATGTCCGTCCGGCGTGCGCGGCAGGTCAGACTTCGCCGCGGTGTTCGTCACCGTGTTCGCCACCTGGCCCGTTACGGGGGGAGCCGTCAGAGCGACCAACCCGAGCGCCATTCCCACCGCGCTCGTCGCGGAGATGAATCGGTTCGGCATATCCCGCACCTCCTCAATTATGGGTTAAGCGGACGTTTTCGGTACTGCCCATAGAGCAGCTCTTCGACAAACTCCACGCACTTGAAATCGAGGAGCTGGGCATTCTTTTCCTGGCGACGATAGAGCGGCATGCTGATCTTCCAGGGCCGGGTGAAGACGTCCGGATCCTCAATCGTTGCTTCGTAAGACATCACATCCGGGCTGGTGCGCGTGTAGCGCTCCACCACGTGCAGCTTGTCGCTATGGAAATTTCCGGCGCGATCGAACCAAGTCCGATCGTTCAAGTCGGTGACGTCGACCACCAGGGCGTCACCCTCCCAGCGTCCGACGGACTGGCCCATCCACGAGTCCGCCGGAGCGGGCCCGGGGTCTTTCAGAAGGACGTTCCTCACGGCGCCGGCGTACTCGTAGACGAACGTGAGTGCGCTTGCGCTTTGCAGAATCTGAAACGGGTAGGGCATGTAGGTGGCGCGCGGCACGCCGGGGAGATAGCATTTGATCTCCGGATCGAGGTTCAACCAATCCTGCTGGTTCTGCTTCCTTTTCGCGAGGGCTTCGGGCTTGTAGGGAATTTCGCCGCCTTCCACCACGCCAAGGCCGGGCGGCACCGCTCCGACGGCGCCGAGCGCTAATGTCGCAGCCGCCGGCACCGGACCATAGGGCCCGGGGCGAAGCGCCATCGCCGGACGGGCCACGTGAGCCTCAAGATCAAAGTTGGCTTCGTTCAGCGCCTGCCAGATTCCATTGAGGTCGGGCGCACCGCCGGGGCCGCGCGGCGCGCGATATTCCTGTCCGGCCAGCGGCACGACCCCCATGACCACCATTGCGGCGACGGCGGATACGTTCGTCAGTCTGCGGAGGATTTTCTTCATCGAAGTGATCCTGTTTCCGGCCGCTATCTTCTTGCTTGTTCACGCCGCACATGCTTCGGAACAAAGGAGAGAAGGCTCTGCAGGTTATCAACGGAAAGCCGATCCGCTGTCTCCTCGTCGAATACTCGCCTCGCAAATTCAGGACGAACATCCACCATTCGCACGGCCCGCAGAATTTCACGCGCGCGTTCCTCCAGGAGAGAATAGTCCCTGAAGCGCTCGCGCGGCAATATGCTAGCGCACCTCATGGGTTCAGTTCTTCGTCTCTCCGTGCGGAGGGAGAAAGGGCCCGACGAAATTCTCCATGGCGTATATTGTGGTCATCCAGCAAGGAAAGACGCGAGTTTCTCCAGCGACGAGCGGCAGCCAGCCTCGTTGTCTTCGAGCCGCACGCCCGCGGGAATGTTGTCGCAGCGTATGGCTTTCGGTGGTCTTGCCGCGCGCGGACCTGTCGCCTTCGGGATATACGAGAGACATGCTGAAGGCCCCGCCTTCTCGCGCGTCGAAAGTGTGCACCACGCCCGTCATGGCGTCCGGAGGAAGCCAGGCTGCGAGCGAGTCCCGATCGAGGTAGGCCCGGTATACTGCCTCGCGCGGCGCATCTAAGACTCTCGACACAACCGTGCTCGCCCGATCGCTCATGTGACGGCTCCGCTGGACAATCATTTCCAGCTTGGCGTAGCTGGTTTCCATTCCATGCTCCATCGGTCGACAATCGTTTCCAGCTTGGCGTAGCTGGTTTCCATTCCGTGCTCCATCGGTCGATCGTCTAAGCGTATATTCCTTGTAGCCGATCGCCTCGTCCAATCTGCACGGATGGGAGCATCGACCAGAGTCATAACGTTGGACGGCGCGCGCAAACGGCCACGTGCGCGCCCGCCTGAGCGGCAGTTGAGGACTCTCCGTGAAAAATCAGCGAATCGGCGGCCTTATCGGCCGCAGGGCAGTTGACGAGAACCCCATGAGAACGAACTCGACGCCCCTTCACCGTTGTTTCCGAATAAGCGCAGCATGATGGGAGGGCGGAGGGTGGGGCTCACGAAATGCACACCGAGCCGGTGCCGTGCATTCCGATGGCTTGGGCGGCGCCGAGGCTGAGGTCGAGGGCGACGCCCGACACGAACGGGCCGCGGTCATTAATGACCACCGTCACGGATTTGCCGGTCCTCGGGTTCGTCACGGTCAGTCGGGTACCGAACGGAAGCGTACGATGAGCGGCCGTCATCCCTTGGGGGTCGAATCGCTGGCCGCTGGCGGTGTGCTGGCCCTGCGAATAAAACGCCGAGATGATCCGTCGGCCGCCATTGCAATCGGTTCGGTTCGATTTCGGCGGCTCGCTAAGCTGCGATCCAGCGACCGGCTCCGGAGAGTTCGGCGGCTCGCGAACCTGCGATTCGGCGACTGGTCCGGGAGAGTTTGGCGTCGCGGCGGCCCTGACGAGTCGCGCCTTGTCACGGTGCGCGGGCGGCGGCGCCGGCTTGAAGGTGGAAAGCAGCCTTTTCCACAGCGGGAGGTCCGAAGATTTCGACGACGCCATGGCGATATCCGGGCACTGCACCACCGCCAAGCTAAGGATGACAAGCCACCGCCCCATGCTTTATCCACCTGTTGCCAATCGTTTCTGGCATACATTGGGCCGGACCACAATCCTAGCGGACTACCGGAGACTGGACATACCTGCGATCGGGATCGGACTTGATGGAGGCGTTTTTTGGATGTCGGCTGTGAGGGACACGCGGCAGACGCGCCGTCCGAAGACGGCCAAATGACAAGGTTAACAAAATGACAAGGATAAAGAGAGAAGCATGACCATCCGCTTGCATCGGGGTGACCTGCCCGACCTATCGCGTTACCGGCAATCCGCCGCCGTCGATACCGAGACAATGGGGCTCGACCACCATCGCGACCGGCTTTGCGTCGTCCAACTTTCGCCAGGCGATGGCACGGCGGACGTCATCCAAATTCCGCGCGGCGGCGCCCCGGCAGCCAATTTGCGAGCCTTGCTCATGGATCCTGGCGTGCTCAAGATATTTCATTTCGCGAGATTTGACCTGGGCGCCTTGCAGGTGAGCTTCGGGGTGATGCCGGCCCCGGTTTATTGCACGAAGATCGCCTCGCGGCTTGCGCGCACCTACACCGACAAGCATGGCCTTAAGGATCTCATCCGCGATCTCCTCGGCATCGAAATTTCAAAGCAGCAGCAGCTGACCGACTGGGGCGGCGGAAATCTCACGGACGCTCAAATCGCCTATGCGGCATCCGACGTGCTGCACCTGCACGCGCTGAAGGACAAGCTTGATACACTTCTGGCACGAGAAGGGCGGGAGGACCTTGCGGCGGCATGTTTTCGGTTCCTGCCCGATCGGGTCCGCCTCGATCTGGCGGGCTGGGAGGCCGAAGACATCTTCTCCCACAGCTAACGGTTAACAGTGCCCTGCGGCGGCCATATTCGCCCGTCAGGATTCTTGTGGCCGGGTTTAGACCGTAGCCCGGATGGAGCGCAGCGTAATCCGGGATAGGCTGACCCCGGATTACGCGGAGTTTATCATCGGGCCGGCCCACCGGGTCCGGCCTCTGGCCGGCCCGATGGCAGGCTCCGGCCGGACCCGGTGGCTCCATCCGGGCTACGAGGCTGCCACGAGTTTTGCCCCTGTTACCAGATGACGTGCTATGGTGCCGATAGGTGCGTCTTTGCTGAACGATCTTGAGAGGTGATGGTCTGAATTATAATTCAGTTATTCGCGCGCCAACCGCGCGCGCACCACGCCAAATCGGGCGGAGCGACGGCGACCGCGTGTTCCGTGTCGCGGCGCGGCACAGTCGTTTTGTCCGCTTTCTGCGCTTTGCAATCCCGGCCGGCATTGCGGCGATCGTAGCCATCATCCTCGTCGCAACATTCTTCAATCCGTTCCGCCTGATCGCGGCTTTCCCGATCGATCCCGGCAAGATTTCGTTGTCGGGCACCAAGATCGTCATGGAATTGCCGCGGCTCAATGGCTTCACTACCGATTCGCGGCCCTACGAACTTACCGCCCGTGCTGCCGCCCAGGATCTGACCAAACCCGAAGTCCTGGAGCTCAAAGACATCAGCGCCGTGGTGGAGCTCAAGGATGGGCAACGCGTCACGATCAAATCTATCAATGGAGTCTATGACACCAAAGGCGAGATGTTGCGGCTGAACGACCATATTACCCTGAATTCGACGTCCGGCTACGAGGGGCGTCTGTCGGAGGCGACTGTCAATGTGACAAGCGGCAACATCGTTTCCGAAAGCCCTGTGGAACTGAAGCTTCCCAACGGTTTGTTGAACGCCAATCGGCTGGAAGTCGTCGACAATGGTGCCTTGATCCTGTTTGGCGGCGGTGTGGAGCTGACGCTCACTCCGGACCAGATACGACCATCTCCGCAAGACACTGCACCTCTCGCCGCTCCCGCGCAGGGTTCGGTTCGGCGGGGCTCGCCATGACGGCCATTGCGAGAGGAGCATTGGCAGCATTGGCGGTCGCGGCGGCCGTGGACATTGCCGCGGTCCATGCGCAGCAGCCAAACGGTCCGCCGAATGCATTGCAGGGGTTCTCGCAAAACCGCGATAAGCCGATCAAGATCAACTCGGCCACCCTCGAGGTGCGCGACAAGGACAAGATGGCAACGTTTTCCGGCGACGTTCATCTGGTCCAGGGCGATACGAGCATGCGCAGCAAAACGCTGGTTGTGTTCTATGACGACGACGCGCCCGCGAAGCCGGCAACGCCGCCCGCCGGCACAACCCAGGCCGGACCTCAGCAGAACCAGCAGATCAAGCGGGTCGAAGCCAAGGGCAACGTGATTGTCGTGCAGAAAGACCAGACGGCCACCGGCGATACCGGCGTCTTCGACATGCGAGCCAATACCGTGACTATGCTTGGGAATGTCGTTATTTCCCAGGGGCAGAATGTGGTGAAGGGTGACACCCTGACGGTCGATATGACGACCGGTGTATCGCGGATCTCGTGCGGCAAGGCACAGGAGAAATGCCGGGTGCAAGGTCTGTTCCAGCCAGGCTCCTTGAAGCAGGAAGGGCGCGCGCAGGAAGCAGCCCCGGTTCCGACCCGCGAAGCACCGCGGCCACGCTCTCCGCAATCCCAGGGCTTGCCGGTGCAACCTCAGGGGCTCAATTAACATGTCCCGCGCGGGCGCGGTTGAAAGCCGCGCATAGAGGGGCTATCTCCTTACGACAATCCCCAGCACCGTTGTCACCGAGGCGCTTTTGGTCGATCTGTTCGGTCTCATCAAACGCCTCGACGTGCGGCGACCAAAATCGCCGGCATACGCACGGCCCCCGGTCTATCCTCCCACCCGCCCCCTCCTTAACCCTCCCCCGCAGGCGGGGGAGGGAAGGGTGGGGGCGCCGAGGGCCAATACAAAGATTGCGCCGACGAGAGCCGCCTCCGATCAAGCCAGGCGGGCACCCGGCAGCGGCGAACATCGGGCGCAGTCGCGCAACTATCTTGCGGTGCACGGCGTCGAAAAAAACTATTCGGGCCGCAGGGTTGTGCGGGGGGTAAGCCTTTACGTCCGTCGCGGCGAGGCGGTCGGTCTGCTCGGCCCCAACGGCGCCGGAAAGACCACTGTGTTCTACATGATCACCGGCCTCATCAAGGCCGATCGGGGTCGCATCTATCTCGACGGTTACGATGTCACGGCGTTGCCCATGTACCAGCGCGCCCGCCTCGGCATCGGCTACTTGCCCCAGGAGGCCTCCATTTTCCGCGGGCTGAATGTGGAAGAGAACATCCGCGCCGTGCTCGAAATGATCGAGCCGAGCAAGCGCCGGCGCGAAGCCGAACTTGATAGCCTGCTGGAGGAATTCAATATCGCCCGCTTGCGCAAGACCCCGACGATCGCGCTGTCGGGAGGCGAACGCAGGCGTGTCGAGATTGCCCGCGCGCTCGCCACGCGGCCGAATTATATGCTGCTCGACGAGCCCTTCGCCGGAATTGATCCGATTGCCGTCGGGGATATCCAGGCGCTGGTCCGCCACCTGACCCAGCGGGGCATTGGGGTACTGATTACCGACCACAATGTACGCGAGACGCTCGGCCTGACCGATCGCGCCTACATCATCTATTCGGGCGAGGTCCTGATGGAGGGCGACCCCGAAGATATCGTCAATAACCCCGACGTCCGCCGCCTCTATCTTGGCGAGGAATTCCGTATGTAGCCGCGGCCGTTGCCCTCCGCCGCTGGGAGCGCGGGCGTCCCGCCCGCTCTTTCTTTGATGAGACGCCCCCGCTCCCAGCGGGGTCGCGGTGGCGGACTAGGCGATAGTTGACTATACAGAGGCCGGAAATCCGGATAAGCAAGAACCGGACCAACTCAACGTATAGTCAATGGCGCTCGCACAAAAACTTCTGATCCGCCAAACTCAGGCGCTGGTGATGACGCCACAGCTGATGCAAGCCATCAAGCTGTTGCAGCTGTCCCATCTCGACCTTGCCGCCTACGTGGATGGCGAATTGGAGCGCAATCCGCTGCTGGAGCGGCCGGCTGACCAGGATCAGGTCCGCGATGACGGCGAAACGACTGCTGAGACGCCCTCGGCTTCGGAGGACGAGCCCGCCAGCGCCGATTGGATGGATGACCGGCTGGAGAGCCGGCAATCAATCGAGGCGCGCCTCGATACCGACCTCAACAATATTTTTCCCGATGACGGCGCGGCCGGACCGGCGCGAACGCCAGAATCCCAACCCGGCGCCTACTCGGAATGGACCGCGGCCGGCGGGGGCGGCCGCAGCGACAGCGAATATAATTTGGAAGCCTTCGTGACGGCAGAGACAACGCTTGCCGGACATCTGGCCGAGCAGGTTTCAATGACGTTCACGGACCCGATTGAGCAGATGGTCGCGCAGTACCTGGTCGATCTCGTGGACGATGCCGGCTACGTCCCGGGCGACTTGTCCGACGCCGCCTACAGGCTCGGCGCTTCCCTGGCGCAGATTGAGGCGGTGCTGGCACAATTGCAGACCTTCGATCCGCCCGGGGTGTGCGCGCGCAGCCTTGCCGAGTGCTTGGCCATTCAGCTGCGCGAGTTGGACCGGCTGGACCCCGCCATGGAGGCTCTGCTTGGCCATCTTGAACTGGTTGCCAAACGGGATTTTTCGGCCCTGCGTAAGATCTGTGGCGTCGATGAGGAAGACCTCGTGGAAATGATCGGCGAGATCAAGGGCCTCAATCCGAAGCCCGGGCTTGTCTTCAGCTCCGTTCTGGTTCAGCCGATTGTGCCCGACGTCTTCGTGCGGCAGGCGGCCGATGGCGGCTGGACGGTCGAGCTTAATCACGACACCCTGCCGAGGGTATTGGTCAACCAGACGTACTACTCGAAAGTGTCAAAGACCGCCAAGAAGGACACGGAGAAGTCCTATCTGGCTCAATGCCTGCAGACTGCGACCTGGCTCGTCCGCGCACTCGATCAACGGGCCAAGACAATTCTCAAAGTGGCGAGCGAGATCGTACGCCAGCAGGACGCTTTCTTCACGGGCGGCGTGCAATTTTTGCGGCCGCTTAATCTCAAGACGGTGGCGGACGCGATCGGCATGCACGAGTCGACGGTCTCGCGTGTCACGGCTAATAAATATATTGCGGCCGCCCGGGGTACCTTCGAAATGAAGTTCTTTTTCACCTCCGCGATCGCATCCACAAACGGCGGCGAAGCTCATTCGGCAGAAGCCGTACGATACCGCATCAAGCAGCTCGTCGACGCGGAATCCGTGCACGACATTATGTCGGACGATGCGATTGTCGAGCACTTGCGCGATGCCGGCATCAATATTGCGCGCCGAACCGTCGCCAAATACCGCGAAGCCATGCGAATTCCGTCTTCGGTCCAGCGCCGCCGCGACAAGCAGGCTGCGGTCAACATCTCGGACGTGAATTGATTTGCCGTTACGAATCGGGCTCTGAGTGGACCTAAACTTTAGCGTTAAACCAGTGTAGCCCGGATTGAGCCACCGGGTCCGGCCTTTGGCCGGCCCGATGGCGGACTCCGGCCGGACCCGGTGGGCCGGCCCGATGATAAACTCCGCGAGATCCGGGATCGGCATGTGAATACGGCAAAGCCGCCACAGGGTTTCGCTACCGCTCAACCCGGGCTACAGCTACTCGAAGTTGGCGGGCGGCTGCGGGCCGTCCAAGGAGACATCCATGCCCGTTTATAAGGCGCCGGTCGAGGAGGTTCTATTCCTGCTCAATGACGTCTTTCATATCGAGCGCCTCGCCAATCTGCCCGGATTCGCCGACGCTTCGCCTGATGTCGTGGAAGCAATCTTCATGGAGGTTGGCAAATTCTGCGAGGGCGTTCTCGCCCCGCTCAACCGGGTCGGCGATAGGCAAGGTTGCCGGCGGGGCCAAGATGGCAGCGTGACGACGCCGGAGGGCTTCGGGCAGGCCTACCGGCAGGTCGTCGAGGGCGGCTGGATCGGGATTTCGGTGCCCCAGGAGTTCGGCGGCCTCGGCCTGCCGATAGCCCTGACCCAGGCCGTCAACGAATTCATGGCTTCGGCCAACATGGCGTTTGCCATGTATCCGGGTCTCACCCAGGGCGCCATTGCGACGCTGTTGACGCACGGCACGGCAGAGCAAAAATCATTATACGTCCCGAAAATGGTCGCCGGCGATTGGACCGGCACCATGAACCTGACCGAACCGCAATGCGGCACGGATCTCGGTCTCATCCGCACCAAAGCGGTGCGGCAACCGGACGGCAGCTACAAGATAACCGGCACCAAAATCTTCATCTCCGCCGGCGAACATGATCTCGCGGCAAACATCGTGCACCTGGTGCTGGCACGCATCGAAGGCGCACCGGAGGGCACGCGCGGGCTGTCATTATTCGTGGTGCCGAAGGTGATACCGAACCCCGATGGCACGCTCGGTGTGCGCAATGCGGTGTCGTGCGGCTCGATCGAGGAGAAGATGGGCATCCACGGCAACGCCACCTGCGTGATGAACTATGACGGCGCCACCGGCTGGCTGGTGGCGCAGGAAAACCACGGCCTTCAAGCCATGTTCGTCATGATGAACGAGGCGCGCCTCGGCGTCGGCGTGCAAGGGCTCGCCCTGTCGGAGGTCGCCTACCAGAATGCCGCGCAATATGCCAAGGACCGGCTCCAGGGCCGCGCCATCACGGGCGTGAAATTCGCTGACAAGCCGGCCGATCCGATCATCGTGCATCCGGACGTGCGACGAATCCTGATGACGATCCGGGCCTTCAACGAAGCCGCGCGCGCGCTCGTCCTGTGGACCGCGATCAAAAGCGACGTGGCGCATCGTTCCGACAGTGCAAAGGACCGCGACAGCGCCGACGACCACCTCGGGCTGCTGACCCCGGTCATCAAGGGAGTGTTGACCGATCTCGGCTTCGCCAATGCCGTGATGGCCCAGCAAGTACTCGGTGGCCACGGTTACGTTGCGGAATGGGGCATGGAGCAGTTCGTGCGCGATGCCCGCATCCCGATGATCTATGAGGGCGCGAACGGCATCCAGGCGCTCGACCTGGTCGGACGCAAGCTCGGCAAGGACGGCGGGCGGGCCATCATGGCGCTGTTCGGCGAAATGCAGGGATACATCAAGGAGCAGGTTGCCGATGCTGCCATGAAGCCGCTGGTCGAGCCGCTCGCAAAGGCGCTTGGGCATCTGCAGCAAGCCACCATGTGGTTCATGCAGAACGCAATTGCGAAACCCGATAATGCCGGCGCCGGCGCAACCGACTACATGCATCTCCTCGGTCTTGTCGCGCTTGGCTATATGTGGTGCCAGATCGCGGCGGCGGCGCACCGCAAGCTCGCGGAGGACAATTCGGGCCGCATGAACGCGAAGCTCGTGATGGCGCGCTTCTTCATGGAGCGCATGCTGCCCGAAACCGCGGCCCATCTCGCCCGCATCCAGAGCGGCGCTGCGTCCTTGATGGAGTTGCCGGCGGAGGCGTTTTAACCGGAGTTGAGTAGAGGCAGGTTTTGCTGCCGCTCAACCCATTCTGCATGCGCC
>WNFD01008005.1_pt1 | contig 10428 bp, 10 predicted proteins | sample 5400491 | NCBI WGS metagenome assembly WNFD01 (sample SAMN13153343, study PRJNA577476) | soil metagenome | isolation source: 120 cm saprolite under Douglas fir tree site 2 hole 2 replicate 2 | place: USA:California | collected 2015-04-18 | reverse complement strand
TGGCCGTGATGCAGGCCGACGGCGATGGTCAGGATCAGCAACACCATGACGATCGGCGAGCCGATCCAGGCGCGCACGGTGCCGTAGTCGGCGCCGCTCATCATCACCAGCGAGATCGCGAACCACACGACGAGCGGGATCAGCGCGATCGCGGTGAGCCGCTGCGCCCACCAGTGATGCACGCCGTAGCGGGCCGAACCGAGGCCGCGGGCGCGGGCGAGAGGGGTCCTGAGGTCGCTGTTCATCGGTTGCCCCTCACACCAGCCTGAGGCCGACGATCCACGACACGACCGTGGCGATCAGCGAGACCGCGACGACGATCCAGCCGCTGCGATAGGCGTCCTTGAGCTCGAAGCCGTAGCCCGCATCCCAGAACAGGTGCCGGATGCCGTTGCACAGGTGATAGAAGGCGCAGAACAGCCAGCCACCCAGGAAGATGCGGCCCAGGATCGATGTGTTGAAGCTCTGGAACGTCGCGTAGGTCGCAGGGCTGGCCGACGCGCAGATCGCCCAGAGGGCGAGATAGAGCGCGCCCACTGAAAGCGCGATGCCCGTGGCGCGATGCAGGATCGAAAGGACGGAGGTGAGCTGCGGCTTGTAGACCTGCAGATGCGGAGAAAGCGGCCGATGGACCGGCCGATTGGCGACGCTCATCGCGTTAAAAACCTCAATTGCCGAGATCGGCTGAGCTTTTTTAGCGCCCAGCCGTCTCAAGTCAATGAAAGTCGCCGACGCTGGTGCGTTAAGTCTCGGATTTCTAAGCGAAATTCGCCTATCGAGCGGCGCCGGAAGCGCCGCGACGCGGCACCAGCAGCCAGTAGTCGAGATCGAGCACGACCGCCGGATGGTACTTGCCGTCGGCCTGCTTGCCCGGCCACGAGTCGCAGGGGCAATCCTTGGCCGCAATGGTTCTCACCCGGAGGCCACCGACATCCGGGTGGCCGGGCAATGGCGCCGTCTCCAGCACCTCCGACCAGGCATAGATCGTATCGCCGCCGAAGGTCGGCGCGACATGGCTGCCGCCATTGATCGCCGCCATCCGGAAGCCGTTGGCGAGCCCGTTGAACGACAGCGCGCGGGCCAGCGAAATGACATGGCCGCCATAGGCAAGGCGACGGCCGAAACGCGTGTTCTTGCCGGCGAAGGCGTCGAAATGAACCCGCGCGGTGTTCTGGTAGAGCCGCGTCGAGAACATGTGGTCGGAATCCTCGAGCGTGATGCCGCTCACATGATCGATGCGCTCGCCCGGCGCGTAGTCCTCCCAACGGTGCGGCGAACCGGCAGCGACGTCGTCGTAGGCGGCAAGCGTGAAGCCCGCCGGCACGATCAGATCGGCCGGCGCCACCGACGCTGCGGTCTTGGGCACCACAGGTGCGCCGACGGCCGCCGCGTGATCGCGCTTATGCACCATCACCCAGCGCACATAGTCGAGCACCATTTCGCCGTGTTGATTGAGTCCGGTGGAACGTACCCAAACGACGCCGCTGGCGCGGTTGGAATTTTCGCGCAAGCCCAAGACGATCGAATGCGCCGACAACGTATCTCCAGGATAGACCGGCACGCCCCAGCGGAATTCGGCGTAGCCGAGATTGGCGACGGCGTTCAGCGAGACGTCCGGCACGGTCTTGCCGATCACGACATGGAAGACCAGCAGGTCGTCGAGCGGCGCGCGTGGCAGGCCGAGCGCGCGCGCGAAGACGTCGGAAGAGTTGATGGCGAAGCGCGAACCGTAGAGGGCGATGTTCAACGCCGCGTCGGCCTCGGTCAGGGTGCGCGGCGTGGCGTGCCTCAGCTCCTGACCGACGCTGAAATCCTCGAAGAAGTTGCCGGTGCCCGTCTTGCTCATGTCGCCCGTCTTGCTCTTGTTGCTCATGCAGTGGCCTGCAGTTCCTTGATCGCCGCGGCCAGGGCCAGCGCGCGCTCGGCCTGCTCGACATGGAGATTCTCGATCATGCGGCCGTCGACCGTGACCACGCCCTTGCCCTCCGCCTGGGCCTGCTTGAAGGCGGCGACGATCTTGCCGGCCATCTCGAGCTCGGCGGCCGAGGGCGCGAAGACCTCGTTGCACGGCTCGACCTGGCTGGGATGGATCAGGGTCTTGCCGTCGAAGCCCATTTCGAGGCCCTGCTGACAGACGGCGCGAAAGCCCTCGACGTCCTGGATGTCGTTGTAGACGCCGTCGAGGATGGTGAGGCCGTACGCCCGCGCGGCCAGCATGCCGAGACCGAGAGCCGTCACCATCGGCAGGCGCATCGGCGTATGGCGCGCGCGCATGTCCTTCACCAGATCGTTGGTGCCCATGACGAACAGCGCCAGACGGGGATGGGAGCCGGCGATCTCCTCGGCGCGCAGGATGCCTTTGGGGGTCTCCATCATCGCCCACACCGCCATCGTCGAAGGAGCGCCGGCGGCGTCGAGCAGCGCCACGACGTGAGTGACCTCCGCGGCGCTCTCGACCTTCGGTACCAGAATCGCGTCGGCGCCGGACGTGGCGATGGCCTTGATGTCGGCCTCCCCCCAGGCCGTCGTGAGTCCGTTGCAGCGGATGGCGATCTCGCGCTTGCCATAAGCCTTGCTCCAGGCGGCCGTCACGACATTCGAGCGGGCGGCCTCCTTGGCGTCGGGTGCCACGGCATCCTCAAGGTCGAAGATCAACGCATCGGCCGGCAAGGTGCGCGCCTTCTCGAGCGCACGCGTGTTGGCGCCCGGCATATAGAGAACACTGCGGCGCGGACGAACGGTCTTCGACATCCAAAACTCCCCGAAAACGCGGCGGACTATAATGACGGGCTTCCTTGTGGCAAGGTGACCGCTTCCATGCGCTTTCTTTCGCTCCAGAGCCATGTTGCCTACGGCTACGTCGGCAATCGGGCGGCAACTTTTCCCCTGCAACGATTGGGCCACGAGGTCTGGGCGGTAAACACGGTCGAATTCTCGAATCATACGGGTTACGGCGCCTGGCGCGGCCGCACGGCGCCGGCCGACCAGGTTGCCGAGATCGTGGAGGGCATCGAGGCGCTCGGTCTGTTGCCGCGCTGCGATGCGCTGCTCACCGGCTATGTCGGCGACGCAGCCCTGGCCGACGTCGTGCTCGATACGGCGCAGCGCGTGCGCGCCGCCAACCCCAAGGCCATATGGTGCTGCGACCCGGTGCTGGGCGATATCGACACCGGCATCTATGTCAAACCCGGCATCGATACGTTCTTCCGCGAGCGCGCCATTCCTGCGGCGGATCTGGTGACGCCGAACCATTTCGAGCTCGAGCACCTGACCGGCCGCAAGGTGTCGACCATGGACGAGGCTCTGGCGGCTGCGCGCAGCCTGCTGAATGGACCGCGGCTTGCCTTGATCACCAGCCTGCGCCGCGCCGACGCGCCGGCCGACTGGATCGAGATGGTCGCGGTGAGCCAAGACGCGGCATGGCGGATCGCCACGCCGTTGATCGGCTTCGACATCGCGCCCAATGGAACGGGCGATGCGGTCGCCGCCTTGTTCTCGGCTCACTGGATCGAAAGCGGCGACGTCGCCCTGGCGCTCGGCAAGGCTGCTTCCTCGATCTTCGCCGTGCTCGAGGCCACCCACGCCCTGGGCGAGCGCGAACTGCAACTGGTGGCGGCACAGGATGGTTTGGTCGCGCCGTCGCGTCGCTTCACGGCGGAAAAACTATAGCCACGCAATGAACGTTCCGGGCTTCGTCTTCAATCCGATTTCGCTCGCCATCGAGGGCGCCGCCATCGGCTTCCTGATCGCCGTGCCGGTCGGACCGGCGGCGGCGCTGTGCATCCGCCGGACGATCACCGTCGGCGCCATGGCGGGTTTCATGACCGGCATCGGCGCGGCGCTGGGCGACGCCGTGTTCGGCGCCGTGGCGGCCTTCGGCCTCTCTTTCGTCGAACAATTCGTCTTCGAGCGCGAAGCCTGGCTGCTCGGCATCGGCGGCATCGTCCTGGTGATCATGGGCTGGACGACGATGCGCCACCGGCCGCGATCGGTGGGCGACCCGGTGGCCGACGATCGCGAACACCGGGTGGCGACGCACTTGCACTACGCCAGTTCGAGCTTCTTCATCACCGTCTTCAACCCGGTGACCGTGATGGCCTTCGGCGCCGCCTTCGCCAGCCGCAATCTCGCCGGCGTCGGCGCCAGCTTGGCCGACGCAGCCCTTCTGGTGGGCGCCGTGTTCTGCGGCGCGCTCGCCTGGTGGACGATCATCTGCGCGGCGTCGGTGTCGCTGCGCGCGCGCTTCACCGGCGCCGGCCTGTTGTGGCTGAACCGCTGCTCCGGCGCGGTCATCCTGGGCTTCGGCCTGGTGGCGCTGATCTCGCTGCTGCCGCTGCCCTGGAAACAGATCGGCCGTTCCTTGGGCCTCTGATCAGGACAGCGTGCAGACTTCCTCGAACGGCAGGCGCGGGCTGCGGTTGAACAGCTTCGAGTGATCGCCGAAGCCGATGTTGCACAGGAAGTTCGACTTGAAGCGTCCGTCCGGGAAGAAGGCCTCGTCGACCTTGGCATTGTCGAAGCCGCTCATGGCACCGACGTCGAAGCCGAGCGAACGCGCCGCGATCATCAAGTAGGCGCCCTGCAGCGTGCCGTTGCGGAAGGCCGTTGCGTGGGCGACGGCCTCCTTGCCTTCGCCCTTGAACCAGGTGATGGCCGTCGGGTTGTGGGGAAAGTTGCGCGGCAGGTGTTCATAGAACTGGGTGTCGTAGGCGACGATCGCCGTCACCGGCGCGTCCATGGTCTTTGCCGTATTGCCGCTGCTCAAGGCCGGCCGCAGCTTCTCCTTGCCTTCCTTGGTGCGGATAAAAATGACGCGGATCGGCTGCGAATTGGACGAGGTCGGGCCCCATTTCATGACCTCGTAGATCTCGCGCAGTTGGTCGTCGGTGACCGGCTTGGGCAGCCAGCCGTTGTGCGTACGCGCTTCGCGCAAGATTTTGTCGAGCGACCTGTCGTCAAGCATTCGGTATCCCTGAGTCATCGGGGAACCGTATCGGAGCTTGTTCGTTGGGTCGAGCCGGCTACCCCTCCAGCAACCTGGATTTTCAGCGCCTTGAGCTCGTTCCGCACGCCGGCGAACACGGAGTTCCAATCGCCCGACGTGGGCTGACGAAACAGACGCGCGGAGGGATACCAGGGCGCCTCGGCGCCGCCGAGCTGCCAGCGCCAATCGACGGTCGACGGCAGCAGGACCCAGGTCTTGATCCCCATGGCCGCCGCGAGATGGGCGATCGGCGCATCGATCGACAGCAGGAGATCGAGTTGCGACAGCGCGGTGGCAGCCTCAGCGAAGTCGAAAATGCCGCGCCCGACATCGTGCACCAGGCCGCCCGCACCGAATTGCTGGATGTCCCGCTGGTGCACGCCGCCCTGCAGGCTGAACACCAGCAGTTCCGGGTCGCCGGCGAGGGCCAAGAACTCGGCGAACGGCGCGGAGCGCTGGCGATCCTGCGGCTGGCCGGGCATGGCGGCCCAGTAGATGCCGATGCGGAGCTTCGCCCGCTCGATGCGGCCGAGCTTGATGCGGCTGTCGGCCGGCGCGTGCAGATAGGCGGGCTCCGCCGCCAGCGCGTCGAAATCGGCACGGCAGAGATGGGGCAGCGACACCATCGAGGCGTGGACGTCGAATTCCGGCAGCTTCTCGCCCTCGGCAACGACGGTGTCGATGAAGTCGACGGTGGCGAGAAGCTCCTTCAGGAGCGCCTGGCAAAGCACCAGCACGGTGGCGCCGCGGCGCTTGAGCTCACGGGCGAAGCGCACGAACAGCAGCACGTCGCTCAGTCCCTGCTCGGGGTAGAGCAGGATGCGCTTGCCTTGGATCGGTCCGCCGTCCCACGCCGGCTGGGTGAACTCGGGGACCGGCATTTCGGGCAGGCGCTTGCGCGCTTCGTAGGCGGCAAAGCCCTGTGCCAGCTCGCCGCGCATCAAGAGCGCCAGGGCAAGCTCGACCTTGGCGCGGCGGTTGTCGGGATTGAGCGCCAATGACCGGCCGAAGCAGCCGACGGCTTCATCGACCCGGCCGAGATCGCGCAGGCAGAGCGCCAGATTGAAGAAGCCCTCGGCATAGTCGCGGTTGAGCGTGATCGAGTGGAAGTGATGCTTCACCGCCTCGTCGAGACGATTGGCGGCGCGCAGCGCATTGCCGAGGTTCGAATGGAGCGCCGGATTGCCGGGGTCGGCCGCCAGCGACAGCCGGTGATGCGGCACCGACGCTTCGAGCTTGCCGGCCAGCCTGAGCGCCACACCGAGATTGTTGTGCAGCTCGGCGTGATAGGGCTGCACCGCGAGCAACCGCAGATAGGACGCGATCGCCTCGTCGAGCCGGCCCGCGCGATGGGCTTGGGCAGCCAATCGCAGTTGCTGGACGAAACTATCGGCGTCACTGCCGAACAACGGCGTAGGTCCGGCTGAGGCCTCGGATTCCGGCCTGAGGGGATAGATCGACAATGTGTCGTTCACTCTCCCATATTACATCAGGTCAATTCCTTAAGCACCTGTACTAAAATGATTAATTGTTACATTCAGAGTCACAGAAAAAGGACGCGGACCAAAGCCCGCGTCCCCTCGCATTCAGTGATCGGAGCGGCCGACTCCTCTAGATGTAGCCCTTGATCAGTTCCTCGGCGATCTGGATGGCGTTCAGCGCCGCCCCCTTTCGCAGATTGTCGCTGACCACCCACATCGACAGTCCGTTCTCGACCGTCGGGTCGACGCGCACACGGCTTACGAACACGCCGTCCTGGCCCGTGACTTCCTGCGGCGTGACGTAGCCGCCCGGCTCACGCCGGTCGACCACCAGCACGCCGGGCGCGGCAGCCAACAGGTGACGCGCCTCGTGCTCGTCGAGCGGCTTCTCGAGCTCGAGGTTCACCGCCTCGGCGTGGCCGATGAAGGTCGGCACGCGCACGCAGGTCGCGTGGACCTTGATCTTGGGATCGAGGATCTTCTTGGTCTCGACCACCATCTTCCATTCTTCCTTGGTCGAGCCGTCATCCAGGAAGACGTCGATATGGGGAATGACGTTGAAGGCGATGCCCTTGGTGAACTTCTTGGGGTCGAGCGTCTGGTTGACGAAGAAGCTCTTGGTCTGGTTGAGAAGCTCGTCCATGCCTTCCTTGCCGGCGCCCGACGTCGACTGATAGGTCGACACCACGACGCGCTTGATGACGGCGGCGTCGTGGATCGGCTTCAGCGCCACCACCATCTGGATGGTCGAGCAGTTCGGGTTGGCGATGATGCCGCGGCCCTTGTAGCCGGCGATCGCCTTGGCGTTGACCTCGGGCACGACCAGTGGCACGTCCGGATCCATGCGCCAGTACGACGTGTTGTCGATCACGATGGCGCCGGCCTTGGCCGCGCGCGGACTGTGCTCGGCCGACACCTTGGCGCCGGGCGAGCTCAACACGATGTCGATGCCCTTGAAGTCGAATTTCGCCAGGTCCTGGACTTTCAGGATCGATTTGTCGCCGAACGACGTCTGCTTGCCGACCGAGCGGGCGGAAGCCAATGCAACAACGTCATCGGCCGGGAAGTTCCTCTCGGCCAGGATCTGCAACATTTCGCGACCGACATTGCCGGTCGCGCCGACGACGGCGACTCTGTAGCCCATGACTGTTTGCGCCTGGGGCGCTCTCTCCTTGCTTTGGGGAGGCAGGGAGATACGCGCCGAGGGGGCGTTTTGCAAGGAAGCCGCACCGTCCCACGCCTCATGCTCCTCTCCCCCTTGGGGGAGAGGTTGGGTGAGGGGGTGCAGGAACAGCCTTTGGTTACCCCCTCACCTAGCCTCTCCCCCAAGAGGGAGAGGAACATGAACGGAAGTCGCCATTACTCCGCCGACGCGCCCGAGGCCTTGATGATGGGCAGCCACAGCGCCAGATCATCCCGGACGAGCTTTTGCACCGCTGCCGGCGATGCCGGCGGCAGCATTTCGATGCCCTGGGCCAGCATCTTTTCGCGCACCTGCGGCAATTGGCCGATGCGGTTCAGCTCGGCATTGAGCCTGCCGACCACCGGATCGGGCACGCCCGCGGGCACGGCGAAGCCCACCCAGGTATTCACCACGTAATCCTTCACGCCTGCTTCGATCATGGTCGGCACCCCGGGCAGCAGCTCGGAGCGCTGCTCGCTGGTCACGGCGATGGCCTTGAGCTTGCCGGCCTTGATCGGGCCGATGACGGTCGGCGTGTTGAACAGGCCGAACACCACCTCGGCGTTGGCCACCGCCAGGATGGCGGCCGGCGTGGCGCGGTAGGGCACGTGCTGCAGCTTGACGCCGGTGCGCAGCTCCAGGAGCACGCCCGACATGTGGTGGCTGGTGCCGACGCCGCCCGACGAATAGGTGAGCTCGCCGGGCTTGGCGCGTGCCTGGTCCAGGATCTCCGCCACCGTCTTCGTCGGATTGTCGGGATGGACGATCAAAATATTCGACACGCCGCCGGTCACCGCCACAGCCGTCAGGTCTTTCAGCGAATCGTAACCCGGCGCTTTGTAGAGACCGATGTTGAACACCATCGTGCCCTGCGAGACGAGCACCAGCGTGTAGCCGTCGGCCGGCGCGCGTGCCGCCTCGGCGGTGGCGATGGTGCCGCCGGCTCCGGTCTTGTTGTCGACCACGATGGTCTGGCCGAGCGACTTGGCGAGTTCGTCGGCGAAGATACGGGCAACGATGTCGGCTGTGGCGCCCGGCGCCAGTGGCACGATCAGGCGAAGCGGCTTGGCCGGCCAGGCCTGCGCCCGGGCTGCTCCCGACGCGGCGATGAGCGTCGCGGCAAGCAGAGCTCTTTTCGTCAGCGCCATGGTGCCTCCTAAAGTCCGACCGACTGCGCGACCAGCCGGGCGAGCTGCTTGCGCAGGCGCGCCACCGTGCCTCGTTCCGCGCGCTTGCCGATCAGGTTGTGCATTTCGTAGGGATCGCTCTTGAGGTCGTAGAGCTCGTCGCACTCCACGCCGTCGAGCGACTTCTGCGTCCAGTGGATGTACTTGTGCCGCCGGGTGCGGATCGCCTTGTAGCTCATGCCGATCAGCCACGGCATGGCGTTCTCGCTGAAATACTCGCACAGGAACGACGAGCGCCAGCCCGTGCGCTTGCCGTTTTTGGCCAGCGGACGCAGCGACAGGCCCTGCATGTGTTCGCGGTCAGCCGCCTTGCCGCCGGCGAGATCGACGATCGTGGGCGCAATGTCGAGCGTCAGCACGAGGTCAGAAGCCACGCTGCCCGGCTTGAACCAGGCGGGATAGCGCACGAGGAACGGCGACTTGATGCCCTCCTCGTAGGCGAAGCGGCGTTCCGGTCCCAGCCCATGCTCGCCGAAGAAATAGCCGTTGTCGCCCAGGAACAGGATGAAGGTGTCGTCGAGCTGGCCGGTCTCCTCCAGCGCCTTCCACACCTCGCCCATGCCCTCGTCGACCGAGGCCATCATGGCGGCGCGCAGCCGGATCTCCTCGTCGGTGCCGGCCTGGATGCCGTCGAGCACTTTGCGCGAGGCTTCGTTGACCCGCAGTTCGAACGCCTCCTTCCAGGCGGGTTTGTCCTTCACCACTTGGGCCGACGGCAGCGCGTTGGGCCGGCGTGGAAAATGCGCGCCCTTGTAGAGGTCGGCATGGCGCGGCGCCGGACGATAGCCGCCCTTGCTGAGATCGATCGTGCCGTCGGCCGCCTGGAAGGCGTCGGGATGCACCGCCTTGTGGGCAAAGAACAGCGCGAAGGGCTTGGTCCGCTCCTGGCGCAGGAACTCGACGGCATGGGCGTTCAAAAGATCGGTGATGTAGCCTCTGTGCTGGCGTTCATCGCCGTCGATGTTGAGCACCGGATCGACGATGGAGCCGTGGCCCGGGAAGCTCACCCAGCGGTCGTAGCCGGGACGCGGCATGCCCGAGTTGCCCATGTGCCACTTGCCGACATGGGCGGTCTCGTAGCCCAGGCGCTGCAGGATCGCGTGATAGTTGGGCAGGCGGTGGCTATGAGCATCGCGTGCCACGTTGTCGATGATGCCGTGCCGGCTGGCATACTGGCCGGTGATGATCGAGGCGCGGTTGGGCGAGCAGAGCGGCGTCGGATGGAACGCCGCAGTGAACATCGCGCCCTCGTGGCCGATGCGGTCGATGTGCGGCGTCTTCATGTAGGGATGACCGCAGATGCCGAGCTCGTCGAACCTGAGGTCGTCAATCAGGACGACGATGAAATTGGGTTTGCGCTTCCTTGCCAAGATGGATTTCCCCCCACTACGCGCGTGAAGCACGCCGCGTGCCGAAACCACGCTAGCGGCCGGTCTTGACGGACGCCAGAGGCCCGCGCCCCATATCGCCGGAAGACCTTTTCAGGGAACGACAATGACCGAGTCTGGCCTGCCGCTGGCAGGATTGCGCGTGCTGGATATCAGTTCGTTCATTGCAGCGCCTGCCGCCGCCGTCGTGCTGGGCGACTGGGGC
>WNFD01008003.1_pt1 | contig 10428 bp, 10 predicted proteins | sample 5400491 | NCBI WGS metagenome assembly WNFD01 (sample SAMN13153343, study PRJNA577476) | soil metagenome | isolation source: 120 cm saprolite under Douglas fir tree site 2 hole 2 replicate 2 | place: USA:California | collected 2015-04-18 | reverse complement strand
CAGCTATGGCGTCGATCTTTTAGTCGGCGGCAAGACCCTGTCGGCGAGCTTCACCGTTGTCAAGGACCCGCGCCTGCCCACGACGCCCGCCGACTACGTCGCCCAGTTCGCCCTGCACAAGGAGCTGGTGGCGTCGCTGTCGAAGCTGAAGCAGGCGCTCAACCGGCTGCGCAAGATGAAGCGGCAGCTCGGCGAGGTGGCCGACCGTGCCGCCAAGGCGGAGCGCGCGCTGCGCCGGCGCGCCATCGCCATCGGCCAGAAACTCTCGGACATCGAGCGCGTGATGGTCGATCCGCAACGCAAGTCGGTGCGCGACGTGCTGCGCAATCCGGCAGGCCTCAACGACACGCTGTTCGACATGATCGCCATGACGACGACCGCCGACGCGGCGCCGACCTCCCAGACGAAAGCGGTGTCGCGTGAGGTCATGGACAAGGTCGACAGCGAGGTCGCCCGGTTCGAAGCGCTCGTCGAAGGCGACATCACGGCGCTCAATGCGGCGCTCGCCAAGGCCCGCGTACGGCACGTGACGGCGGCCTAGCTCAGCGCGACCAACAAGGGGGACAGACAATGGACTTCATCGAACAGCTCTTTGGCTTGTCGCCCGACAACGGCGATGGCTCGACCGAAATCCTGTGGCTCGCCGTCCTGGCAATCGCCATCGCGGCGTTCGTGTATTTCAGGATTCAACGGCGCCGGGCGCGTCGATAGCGTTTCAGCCGTCCATGATCCACTTCGCGCCAGAGGCGAGCGCGATGTCGCGGACCTTGGCCAAAAGGTTCGGGCCGACGGGGATGCCGGTTTTCCGGCGCTGCTGGGCGGTGCGCCGTTCGGGATCGCCGGCGACGAGGACGGCGCGGTTCGCGTCGGCAGGCTTGGTCGCGCGCAGCGTGTCGCAGAAGGTGGTGACGTCGGCGCGGAAATCGGCGGCGTCGCGGAACAGGCCGGGATCAAGCGCCAGCAGGAAGTGGCCGATGCCCATCGTGCCGGGCCTTTTCGTGTGCAGGGGATCGGTGATCATGCTCGCCCCGGAGAGCGCGGAGGAGAGGATGTTGACCATGGCGGAGAGGCCATAGCCCTTGTGGCTGCTGCCCTCCGGCGTGCCGCCGAGCGGCGTCATGAATCCGCCCTTGCTGACCTCGCGCGGATCGGTGCTGGGCTTGCCTTCGGAAGTGACAAGCCAGCCAGGCGGCGTGGGCAGGTTCTCGTTGGCCTTGTTGCGGATCTTGCCGGCGGCCACCGTCGTGGTGGCCATGTCGAGCAGAAAGGGTTCACCCGGCCGGCCGGGGGCGGCGAAGGCGATGGGGTCGGTGCCGAGACGGGCCTGGGCGCCGAAGGTGGGGGCGACCTGGATGCCGCTCGCGGACGTCGTGACCATGCCGATCAGGCCGGCCTCGACCGCCATCAGGGCGTAGAAGCCGCAGGCGCCGAAATGCGCCGAGTTGCGCACGGCGGCGACGCCGATGCCGGTGGCTTTCGCCTTGTCGATGGCGAGTTCCATGGCGCGCCGCGCATTGGCGTGGCCGAGACCGCCGCCGCCATCGATCAGCGCGGAGACCGGCGTTTCGCGAGCGACGGTCGACTGGGCGCGCATGTCGATCCGGCCGGCGCGGCGGCGTTCGTCGTAGGGCGGCACCATCGAGATACCGTGCGTATCGATGCCGTGCAGGTCGGCCCAGCTCATGATCTCGGCGGTACTGATGGCGGTCGCTTCGGGCATGCCCCAGGCCCGCAGGATGAGTTCGAGCTGGCTTCGATGGGTCGCATAGGACGCAGGCATCTTGTCTACCCTTGGTTGGCTTCCGGAGCTGCCTGACCTTGGCATCGGCGATCCCGCGCTCGTCCATCAGCGTGACACGCTCGACTGCAGCGGTTCGCAGTGCGGCGGCGGACGCGCAGCGTTGACGGCGTCCGGGGGCGCGCGCAGGCTCCGGTCGACAGGAACAGGGGAGAACGTGCCGTGGCCGGTGATATCAATGTTCAGACGGAGCGTCCCGCTCGCGTCGCGGGCTCACCCGTGGTCGAGACGGCGTCGGGCCGCGTTGTCGGCGAGACGATAGACGGCGTCCACATCTTCAAGGGCATTCCCTACGGCGCCTCGACGGCCGGCGCCAACCGTTTCATGCCGCCGCGCAAGCCCGAACCGTGGACCGGTGTCCGCGAGGCGATCGTCTATGCCGGCCGTTCGCCGCAGGCGGCCGCCGGCGCGCAGCGACCGGAACTGGCGACGGTCTGGGGACCGGTCGACATGCTGCCGGTCGGCGAGGATTGCCTGACCTTGCACGTCTGGACACCGGCTCTCGACAATTCGAAGCGTCCGGTGATGGTCTGGCTGCATGGCGGCGCCTTCTCCTACGGTTCGGCCAACTCGCCGCGCTACGACAGCACCAATCTCGCTCGGCGCAACGACGTCGTGGTCGTAGCCATCAACCATCGCCTGAATGTCTTCGGCCACCTCGATCTGTCGCAAATCGGCGGCGAACGTTTCGCGCAATCCGGCAATGCCGGCATTCTCGATCTGGTGTTGGCGCTCGAGTGGGTGCGCGAGCACGCCGCCCGCTTCGGCGGCGATCCGGGCAACGTCACGATCTTCGGTCAGTCCGGCGGCGGCGGCAAAGTGAGCGCGCTGCTGGCGATGCCGGGCGCCAAGGGGCTCTTCCACAAGGCGATCATCCAGAGCGGCGCCAGCGTGCGCTTTGCCGAGCGCGCGCGCACGACGCGCCTTGCCGACGCCGTGCTGAAGCATCTCGGCCTCCGTGCGGACCAGCTCGACGCGCTGCAGGCGCTGCCGCTGGAGCGCCTGCAGGAAGCGGTCGCGCCGGCGCAGGCGACATTGCCGCGCCCGCGCCATCCGCTGCTCGACCGCTACAATTTCGGGCCGGCGATCGACGGCAGCGTGCTGCCCAACCATCCCTTCGATCCCGCCGCACCTTCGGTGTCTGACGATGTGCCGATGCTGATCGGCGACACCAAGGACGAGTCGGCGATCTTCCTCGCGCCCGACGATGCGGTTTGGAACCGCACCACCACCGAGGACGATCTCGGCAAGCGCATCGCTTCCGTCGCCGGCGACGCGGCCGATCGTCTGCTGGCGTATTACAAGCGGCGCGATCCGGCCTCTGCTCCGTCAGACAGGCTGATCACGGCGCTCACGGCGTCGAACTTCGGCGTGCGCTCGGTGCTCCTGGCGGAGCGCAAGGCCGCACGCGCCAGGGCGCCTGTCTGGATGTACCGCTTCGATTGGGAGACGCCGGCCTTCGGCGGGCGACTGAAGGCGCCGCACTCCGTCGACGTCCCGTTCATCTTCGATACGCTGCATAGGATCGGCGAGCAGCACCAGAAGCCGCACGCCCAAGTGCTGGCCGATCGCGTGTCGAAGACGTGGGCCACTTTCGCGCGCAACGGCGATCCCGGCAACGAAACGGTTCCGACATGGCCGGCTTACATCGCCGATCGGCGCGCTACGATGTTTCTCGACGACGCGTGCCGCGTCGTGGACGATCCTGACGGCGAGGTGCGGCCGCTCTGGAGCAAGGTCGCGACCGGCTGACGCACACACATCGGGAGCGGCCAATTGGGGTCTTGCCTGACTGATGCGACCCACGGTGGCCGCCCCCGGCGCGCCGCTCGTATAGTCCCGCTATGCTGGTGCCCGAACGTTTGCGCCAGCAATCATGGCGGCACGTTCACCCGGTGGAAGCATCTAAACCTCCGTGTCGGACGTCGAACGTCATAATCCAGACACGAGACGGCGCGCCTGTCAACGTCGAGCGAGACGAGAGTGCAACCTTGCTGTGCTGAAAGTCACAGTCACGGGGGAACGTTCTGGTGCTCCATCCCATCCGGACGCTTGTTCGTTGTTGGAGGCGGAGGAATGAAAAACATTTATTTCCTGTCGCTGATCGTTCTGGTCGCGCTTGCCTGGGCATTCGTCAGTCCGCCGGTAGCGGAGCCGCAGCCTCGATCCGTTGCGTCGCGCGCGACGATATCCGACCCGGTGACCGCTCCACACGCCACCGCCGTTTCGAATCTTTTGGAGGCGCATCGGCCGCCGATTCCCCTCATGCGAAGCGTTCGCGTGTTGCCAAAGACCGCGGCCACCCCCGATGTCGCCATGGCCGACGCGGCAGTCCAGGCGCCGGACAATCTTGACGTCGGAACGGCCAAGGCGGCGATCGAAGCGGACGGATACAAACGCGTGAGCGTGATCGGCAAGCAGGGCAACGGCACCTGGCGCGCCAAGGCCTATCGCGGCCAGACCGAAGTCCAGCTCACGGTGGACGGGACGGGTAGGGTGTCTCTCGAGTGACGGCAGCCGCGTGACTAGCTGACGAGGCCGGCGACCGGGACCGACGGACGCCGATCGGCGTGGGCCGCGACCAGCTTGCGCGCCTCGGCGTCGCGGCCTGCCTTGAGATACGCCGCCAGCAACGTGTTCTCGATCAGGTCGCGTTGCGCGCGGCTGCCACCGATGCGCACTGTCTCGGCCAGCGCCGGTTCGAGCGCGGCGATGGCCGCCGCCCAGTCGCCCCGGCCATAGGCGGCGAGGCCGGCCGCCAGGCGCGGCACCACGTCGCCGGCCGGCGAGCGGCCCGAGGCGGCGCGCTGCTCGAGCTCCGACACGATGCCGGCGATGGCGTCGCGGTCGCCCGTGGCGACGCAAGCCAGGGCGCGGTGCACGTCGAAGAAAGCGATGCCGGCCTTGGGAAAGGATTTCAGCGCATAATCGCGCGCCTCGCGCCACAGCGGTTCGCGCCGCGCGTGGCCGGCCAGCTCGGCGCGCCACAGTAAAGCCGGAGCGTCGGTGGCGACATTGAGCGCCGGACCCCAGGCGCCGCCGGGATGGACCTGGGCCTCGTAGGTCTGCCAGGCACGTTCGGAGTCGCCCAGCATCAGCGCGAAGAGCGCCACGTGCCAGGAAATGTGGCAATGCATCAGCCCGTCACGCGGATAGGCGGGCAGCCAGGAGTCGAGATAGTCCAGCGCGGCGCGATCCTCGCCGCGCTCGTAAAGCACATGCGCCTTGATGTGGGCGCCATGGGCGTTGCGCGGATTTTTAGCCATGCTGCGCTCGATCAGGTCGAAGGCCTCGTCGAGCCGGCCGACCTCTTCCAAAGCGAAGGCGTAGACCGCCTGGAACCACCAGTCGTCGGTCAGATGGGGACGCAACGCCTCGAGGAACGCCACCTGCTCGGCCTCCCGGCCCTGCCGGCCGCTGAAGCCGATCAGGCCGAACACGCCGGTGGCCGGCGCCGCGACCATGGCGTCGCGGGGACATTCGCCGAGATGCGCGCGCGTCGCCGCGAAGGACTCGACCGGCTTGCCTTCGATGGACAGGGCAAGCGCATCGATATGGCTTTGCTCGCGCGGCGTGGCGGCAGCGCCGAGCTCGCGCGCGCGTGCCGCGGAAGCCCGTGCGCCCGCGACATCGGCCATGAGGAAGCGTGCGCGCGCCAACGCCACATGGGCCAGCGCGAAGCCGGGATCGGCTTCGATGGCGCGGGCGAGATGCGCCGCATCGCCATGCGCGGCCGACAGCACGCCGTCGCACCCGGCGACATAGGCGTCGCGCGCGGACGTGGAAGAGGTGCTGATCGGCAGCCCGTATCGGTCGGCGAGCATGATGTTCGTTTCCCCTGGTTGCACCGTGGAGCACCGGTGATATGTCTCCGTCGGCAATTCTGTCAGATGCAGGAGGTCTCGTGTCCAGCGATTTGAAGGGAAAGGTCGCTCTCGTCACCGGCGCCAGCCGCGGCCTGGGCGAGGGCGCGGCGCGTGCGCTCGCAGGCGCCGGTGCGACGGTCATGCTGGTGGCGCGCGATGGCGCGTTGGCCGGCGGCGTGGCGCGCGATATCGCTGCCAAGGGTGCCCGTGCCGAGGCCCTGTCCTGCGATGTCTCGGACTATGCGGCCATCCAGAAGGTCGTCGCCGAAACCAAGGCGCGCCTGGGCGGCATCGACATACTGATCAACAATGCTGGCGTGATCGATCCCATCGCCGAAGTCGCCACCTCCGACCCGGCGGCCTGGGCGCAGAATATCGCGATCAATCTCGTCGGCGCCTATCATGTCTTGCGCGCGGTGCTGCCTGGCATGCTGGCCAATGGCGGCGGATCGATCGTCAACGTCTCCTCCGGGGCCGCTTACCGCCCGCTCGAGGGATGGAGCGCCTACTGTGCCGGCAAGGCCGGGCTGGCGATGCTCACGAGGTCGATCGAGCTCGAGACGGCAGGGAAGGGGATCCGCATCTTCGGCTTCTCGCCGGGCACCATCGACACCGACATGCAGGTGAAGATCCGCGCGTCCGGCATGAACATGGTCAGCCGCATCCCGCGCGGCGACCTCTCGCCGGTCGAGCATGCGGTTCGCGGCCTGATGTATTTGTGCGCGCGAGCCAGCGACGACCTCAAGGGCCAGGACGCCTCGATGCGTGACGAAGCCTTTCGGCGCCGGATCGGATTGATGTCGTGAAGCGCATTCTCCTGCCGCTCTCGGCGCTGATGCTCGCGCTGCCGGGCCCCTCCGACGCACAAGGTGGCGACACGGCCTACTGCGCCCAGCTTTCCGCCCTCTACCGCCGCTACGTTGAGAATTCGCCAGGCCGCCAATACGACGCCGAGGCGGCGATCGCGCTCGACGATTGTAAGAACGGCAACACTGCGGCGGGCATCCCGATATTGGAGAAGAAGCTGCTTGAGTCCGGGTTCACGCTCCCCGAAAAATCTACGCGATAGCCGGTTGGCTTGACTCGTGCTGGCTCTTGGCGGTCGTGTCGTTGCCTGCTGATACGACGGCCTGCTACATAGCTTTTCATCCGCGACGCCATTGTCTCGCCTGGAGGATCCGTCTTGAGTGTTGGAGATCGACCGACGCGCCCGTCGATCTCCGATGGCCTCTTCTATTGGATCGCCGGCGCCTGCGGCTTCGCCACCGGGATCGTGGGCGGTGCCTTCCATCTCACCGTCGATGCCCTGCTGCGCTGGCCGATCTGGCTGACCGAGCGTCTGGGCCCGGGCCTGCTCACGATCGCTGCCGCCGCCGGCATCGCCGCAGTAGGCACTACGTTGGCGTTCCTGCTGACCCAGCGCATCGCACCGGAGGCCGCAGGCAGCGGCGTGCCGGAGGTCGAAGGCGCGCTCGAAGGACTGCGCGAGGTGCGCTGGCGGCGCGTGCTGCCGGTGAAGTTCGTCGGCGGTGTGCTGGGCCTGTCGTCGGGCCTGGTCGCGGGTCGCGAGGGGCCGACCATTCACATGGGCGCGGCCATCGGCGCCGCCCTGTCGGAGTGGTTGAAACTGAGCCGCCTCGATCTCCACGCGCTATTGGCTGCCGGCGCCGCCGCGGGTCTCGCCGCCGCCTTCAACGCGCCGCTGGCCGCCATCCTGTTCGTGATCGAGGAGACGCGAAAGCAGTTCCGCTACACTTTCCGCTCCTATGTCGGCGTGATCGCGGCTTCGGCGGCCAGCGCGCTCGGCATGGAGCTGGTGGGTGGCACCGCACCGCCGCTCAGGATCGATACCCAGGCCGTGCCGCTGCTGCTGCTGCCGACCTTCATGGTGCTGGGCGCGGGCCTCGGCATATTGGGTGTGTTGTTCAATCGCTGCCTGGTCACGGCGCTCGACTGGCGGGCAGCGGCGTTCCGACGCGCGCCGTTCGCCTTCGCCGTCATCGTCGGCGCGGCGGTCGGGGCGCTGGCAACCGTCCTGCCGTTCGCGGTCGGCGGCGGCGAAACCTTGATCCCGCGCATGGTCGTTACCAACCTGTCGATCCTGACCCTGGCGTTGATCGCAGTCGTGCGCTTCGTCGGCACCATGGCGAGCTATCCGGTGGGCGTCCCGGCCGGCATCTTCTCGCCCCTGCTGGCCTTTGCCACCATCGTCGGCCTGATCGCCGGCGCGCTGATCGAGATGCTGCTGACGATGGCTTCGCTGCCCGTGCCGCCGCTGATCGGCGCTGCCTTTGCCGTCGCCGCCATGGGTGGGCTGTTCTCGGCCACCATCCGCGCGCCGCTAGTCGGCGTCGTACTGGTGGTCGAGCTGACCGGCGGCTACGAGTTGATCCTGCCGGTCATCATCACCTGCGTGACGGCCCATGTCGTCGCCGAGTGGCTGCACGGTCGGCCGATCTACGAGGTCCTGCTGGAACGCAGCTTGCGGCTGGCCGGCCACCTGCCGCGCGCGCCGTCGACGACGGTTTCTTCGCCGGTCGGGATCGACGAGCCCACGATGCTGCGCGACCCCCTTGATCCCGAAGTCGCCCGCCGCGATCCTGATTGAGGGTTGGGGGAAGCATTCATGGCTGTCGGCAATACACGCAGGGTCATCGCGGCCGGCGCCACTGCAAGCCGCCTAGGCAGCTCCGACGATCTGTCTTGGCCGGCCATCGTCGTCGACGGCAACGAAGGTGAAGACGGCATCGGTGACCTTGATGCGGTCGCCCTGGCCCTGGCGGAGGGTCCAGACTTCGATCGAGAGCGTGATCGAGGAACGCCCCGTCCTCAGTGTCTGCGTGTAGCAGCAGACGACGTCGCCGACCTTCACCGGCTCGCGAAACACGATGCGGTCGACGGCGACCGTGACGACCCGGCCGTTGGCGACGGTTGTCGCCGACATCTTTCCCGCCATGTCCATCAGCGACATGATCCAGCCGCCGAAGATGTCGCCCTGGGGGTTGGTGTCGGTGGGCATGGCCAGCACGCGCGAGGCAAGCTCGCCGCGTGGCCCTTGCAGCTCATCCATCCCGTAACCGGAATCGGGCATCAATCCCTCCACGCCAAACGCTAGACAGGCGGGCGTCCTCCCGATGGCACCATTTTGCTGCAGTGCACATTGGCAATATAATAGACGAATAAGGCGATTCCAAGAAGATTGCTGCGATGCACCAATTCAGGCAGCATGCTCGATCGCTAGTCACCGGCGTTCGCGATCAGCCCAACTTTATGTTGGCATCGGTGATCAGCGTGCCGAGCAGGGTGCGCTGGCCTTCCAGCCAGGCCTTGAACGCGGCGGGCGTGTCGGCAACCAGCACGGCGCCCGCGGGATCGAGCCGCTCCCGGACCTTGGAATCCTTGATCGCCTCGGCGCAGGCCGCTTGCATGCGGGCGATCAACTCGAGGGGCGTGCCGTTGGCCGCGAACAGCCCGTTCCAGTCGATCATGTTGTAACCCGGGTAGCCCGACTCGGCGATGGTCGGCACGTCGGGGAGGGTGGGCGCGCGCTTGAGGCTGGTGACGGCCAGCACGCGGGCTTGGCCCGCGGCGAGCGGCGGTCGGATCGACGACGTGGTTATGATCACCGAATCGATGGCGCCCGCGCCGATGTCGCGCGCGGCGTCGGCGCCGCCGCGGTAGCCAACGTGGATCAGCCTGATGCCGGCGCGGCGCTGCAGCTCCTCGCCCGCCAAATGGCCCATGCCGGCGGCCGGCGGCGTGCCGTAGCTGATCGTTGCCGGCTTGTCCTTGGCGGCGGCGATGTATTCGTGGATCGTCGTGGCCGGAAAATCCTGTTTCACCGCCACGACCTGCGGGAAGTCGGAGAGCTTGGTCACCGGCATCCAGGTCGCTGCGTAGTCGAACGGCAGGTCCTTGATCAGGAACGGGTTGGTCACCTGGTTGGCGGCGTCGATCAGGAAGGTCTGGCCGTCGCGCGGCGCCTGCAGCACCGCGCTGGCCGCCACCAGCGAATTGCCGCCGGTGCGGTTGTCGATGATGACCTGCTGGCCCAGGATTTCCGACACCCGCGCACCGACGTTGCGCGCCACCGTGTCGGCGGCTCCCCCTGCGGCGAAGGCCACGATCCAGCGTATCGGGCCCTTGGGCCATTCGGATTGGGTGAAGCCGGACGTCGCAAGCAAAGGTGTCGCGAGGCCGCCGGCGACCAGGCTGCGGCGGGAAAGCCTGCTCACTCCGCCTGTTCCAGCAGCTCAGGCACGACCCAGAGGGCGGGCTCGCCGCGCGCCACCCTCTGGACGTTGTCGAAGCCGTTGCGCAGGCGGGTGATGTTGCTCTCGAAAGTCGGGCCGGCGAGATGCGCCGTCAGGATGACGTTGTCGAGCTTGAGCAGCGGATTGTCGGGCGGTGTCGGCTCCTCGTCGAAGACGTCGAGGCCGGCGCCGAACAGCTTGCCGGCGCTCAGCGCGGCGGTCATCGCCTTCTCGTCGATCACCGGGCCGCGCGAGGTGTTGACGATGATGGCCGACGGCTTCATCGCCGCCAGCTCGGTGGCGCCGATCATGTGGTGCGTCGAGGCGTTGAGCGGTACGTGCAGCGAGAGGATGTCGGAGGTCCGCAGGATCTCGGGCAGCAGGCGGAAGCGCACGCCGAGCGCATCCTCCTGTTCCTCCTTGAGCCGGGCGATGTCGTAATAGTGCACGATCATGCCGAAGGCCTGCGCCAGCCGCGCTACCTTCTTGCCGATCGTGCCCAGGCCCACGA
>WNFD01008002.1_pt1 | contig 10428 bp, 10 predicted proteins | sample 5400491 | NCBI WGS metagenome assembly WNFD01 (sample SAMN13153343, study PRJNA577476) | soil metagenome | isolation source: 120 cm saprolite under Douglas fir tree site 2 hole 2 replicate 2 | place: USA:California | collected 2015-04-18 | reverse complement strand
GCCTGGAATTGGCCAATCTCCACCCGCGCCCGCCGGCATTGCGCCTGTTCGACGCCGGCACCGGCGACGGCACCGTGTTGGCGCGCACGATGCGCGCCATGCACAACCGTTTCCCGACGATGCCCTTCTACATCGTGGCAAAGGAGATCAGCCTCGAGGATGTTCGCCTCGCGCTCGAAAAAATGCCCGACCGGCTGTTCGAGCATCCGGCCTCGGTGCTGGTGATGACCAACATGAGCTACTCCGAGGCGCCATGGCTGACCCCGAGCTCGGTGACCGCGGCGACCAGCATGGTGTGGCACGAACTCGCCCTGACCGGCGGGACCGCCCACGATTTTGAAGCGCAGATCGCCGATCTGCAGCCCTTTTTGGCCGAACATTGGCTGGTGCGGGAAGGCCAACGCGGCAACCTCGTCTATCAGAAGCCGATCGTGCTGGTGATCTATCGCGAGGATCACAAATTCCTATTGGATCAGGTGCGCCCCCGCCGCGGCTTCACCCAAGCCGGATACGATCTGGTTATCGCATCGCAGCCCTATCGCGCCCGCGCCCCGGTCGAGTTCAAGGCGCGCCGGATCATCGCGCCGCTGGCCAAAAGCCTCGCTCCCGGCGGCAGGCTGATCGCGATCCATTCGCACGGAAACGACCCGGGGCTGGAGATCATTCAGCGGGTCTGGCCGGGCGAGGAGCCGTTTACCGCCGACCGCCATGCATTGCTGCGCGCGACCAAGGCGGAGCTGGGGAGCGCCGGGCGCGGCCTGAATTTCGGCGCCTATGCCGATGTGCGCTCGCTGTTCCGTTATGGCATGCACACGCTGCCCAGCGAAATCAGCGAAACGATCGGAACCTCGACGTTGTTCGCGGCCTGGAATGCCGCCGTCTACGTTGCGCAGATCGAGGAGAAGCGCCTGTCCGAAGCGATCAGCAGCGGCGCCTATATGGAGGCGACGAAGGAGGTTTTGCGCCGCCACGGCGGGCTGTGGTTCTGGGATGAGTCGTATGTGATCTCGCGCAAGCGGGATTCGGGATGATGGACGGCGCGACCAGGCCGTCGCCGCTCGTGCCGCCACGCGACGGGCACCGCACCCGGGTGGCGGCGCTCGTCGCCGCGGCCTCGATCGAGATCTCGCCGCGCGACGAGTTGGCCGGCGAAAAGCTGCGCGACCTGTTCGCTCCCGGCACGACGGTGTTCATCAATCACCCCGCCAGCGTCACGCATCACGACATCGTCGCGGCCTGCGCGAAATTGCGGCGCGCCGGATTCACGCCGGTCCCGCATATCGCGGCGCGGCGCCTGGCAAGCTTTACCCAGGCCAACGACTTCCTGCGGCGGGCGGCGGGCGAGGCGGAGGTAACAGCTGCGTTGCTGATCGCCGGCGATCCCGACCTGCCCGCCGGGCCGTTCCCCGACAGCCTCGCCCTCTTGGCGAGCGGCGTGGTCGAGCGCCACGGGCTGCGCCGGGTCGCCTTCGCCGGCTACCCCGAAGGCCATCCGAACATCGGGGCCGCGGTGTTGGCGGGCTCGCTCCGCAGCAAGATCGAACTGGCATGCCGCAATGGCTTGGGCGTCTGGCTGGTCACCCAGTTCGGCTTCGAAGCGGCGCCGATCAAGCGCTGGATCGCGGCACTGCGCGCCGACGGGATCGAATGCCCCGTCCGGGTCGGGATCGCCGGACCCGCCAGCGTCATGACGCTCGCCAAGTTTGCCGTGCGCTGCGGCGTCGGCGCGTCGCTGCGGGCGCTGGCGCGCGGCCATACCGCGTTCGCGCGCATCCTGGTCGAGGCGCGGCCCGATGCAGTGATCGATACGCTGGTCGCCAGTGAGGATGTCGGCGCGCCGATCGACGCCTTGCACGTGTTCACCTTCGGCGGCGTGCGCGCCACCGCGAAGTGGATCGAGGCCCTGCGGTAGCGAGCCGGCCGGCCGGGCTACCGCGCCGGGGTGTGCTTTGCCAGGAACTCCTTGACCCGCGCCTTTGCCGGGGTCAGCGCCGGTTCGGTCTTCCACTCGCGGATGAACTCGCAATTCGGCAGCAGCTGGTGGAGCTCGTCGGAGATCGGCCCGGGATGCGCCTCGTCGTTGCCCGCCAGCACCAGGCACGGCGCCTTGATGGTCTTCACGAATTCCCGGTCGGCGCAATACACGAAGCCCGGCGCGTAGAGGTTCCGAAAGAATGCGTTGAGCAGCTGCTCGGTCGCCTCAGGCCGGTCGCCGAGCGTCTCGGTCCAGCCCTTGAAGTTGGCATTCCAGCCCGCACCCATCGGGCCGACCCGGCCGATCGGCTGCGCCAGTACCGCACCGGCGACACGCTCGGGGTGGTGCTTCAGCATGTTGATGATGAACGAGCCGCCGATGCATTGCCCGTAGAGATGGCAGCGGTCGATGCGCAGATGGTCGAGCACGGCGATGTGGTCAGCGGTGTAGCTGTCCCAATTGTCCTGGGCGGTCATCGGCGCCCGCGACCGGCCGCCGGCGTTGCGCTGGTCCATCGCGATGACGCGGTAATTGCCGGCGAATTCGGTGGTTGGGTTGATCGGCGCCGAAGGCTGGCTCCAGACATCGATCACCGAGCGCAGACCGGCCGGCGCAAAGGTCAAGATCGGAAAACCCTGGCCGAACTCTTCGTAATGGATCTGCGCGCCGTGGTGTTCAAAGCTCGGCATATCGGTGTCCTTTCCTCTCTGGGGAGCGGCAATGCGGCCATTTTAGGATCGGCCCGCCGGCCCGTCTACACGTTGCCGGTGCCGGTGCGCAGGGCCTTCTGGACTTCGGTGTCGAGCGCGCTCAGGAAACGCGAGCGGTCTGCCTTGGTCAGCGCCGCAGGTCCGCGCGTGGCGATACCCAGCTCGCGCAGATGGCGGGAGAGCTCGCGGCCGGCGAGCGCATTGCCGATATTCGCCTCTGTCCAAACCCGCCCGTCCGGTCCGACCACGCGCGCCCCTCTAGCAAGGCAGCGCGAGGCGAGCGGCACATCGGACGTCACGCACACATCAGCGGCGCCGATGCGCTCGGCGATCCAGTCGTCGGCCGCATCGGACGCATCGCCGACCAGGATCATCCGGACATTCGGCAGACCGGGCGGGCGGATCGGACGCGAGCCGTTGGAAACGACAAAAACCCCGAGCCCAAGCCGCGTCGCCACCCGGTACACCTCCTCGCGCACCGGGCACGCGTCGCCATCGATGTAGATCTCGGTCACCGAGTTGGTTCGTCTGCAGATTTTCGATCCGCCGGTGGCCGCCCCTCACCCTCCCACGCTTCGCGCGGGTCCCTCCCTCTCCCCGCCAGCGGGGAGAGGGTCAGGGGTGAGGGGCTCGCACGGCGTTAGCCGGGAGCCAGTCAGGCGGTCACCGCCGTGCCGACCGGGCAGGACACCCCGGTGCCGCCGATGCCGCAATACCCGAACGGGTTCTTCGCCAGGTATTGCTGGTGGTAGTCCTCGGCGAAATAGAATTGCGGCGCCTCGCGGATCTCGGTGGTGATCGCACCATGGCCGGCCGCGGTGAGCCGGGCCTGGTAGGCCTCGCGCGAGGCTTCGGCCGCGCGGGCCTGCTGCGGCGAATAGGTGTAGATCGCCGAGCGGTATTGCGTGCCGACATCGTTGCCCTGGCGCATGCCCTGCGTCGGGTCGTGGTCTTCCCAGAAGATCTTGAGGAGCGCCTCATAGCTCGTCACCTTTGGGTCGAAGACCACGAGGACGGCCTCGGTATGCCCCGTTTGCCCGCTGCAGACCTCTTCATAGCTCGGGTTGGGGGTCGAGCCGCCGGCATACCCCACCGCCGTGGTCCATACCCCGGGCGCCTCCCAGAATTTGCGCTCGGCGCCCCAAAAGCACCCCATCCCGAACACCGCCTCTTCGAGCCCCGCCGGATAGGGGCCGTCGAGCCGATGGCCGTTGACGAAATGCTGGTCGGGCACGCGCATCTTGATGGCCCGGCCGGGCAGGCATTGTTCGGGACCCGGGATTTCCAGCTTCCGGCGCAACGACCACATCGCAATCTCTCCTGCTTTCGCGGGTCTGTGGATATGCATGTAGCGCGGCCGACGGTCCCTGCAAAGCCCCGCTGCAAACACGCGGCAGAATAGCTCGAATGCAGCAACGCCGCTTCGCGGCGGTCCTGCGACGTCCGCTGTTTTTCGCTGTTATCTGCAAGAAAAATACAGCGAATTTCCAAGAGAGGGGCTGGCCACCTCACCCGTGCTGCCCATTGTTCAAGTATAAACCAAGATTGTGGCAATTTTAGCGTCTATGCGGCGGCGAAATCCGAGAGCCGCCATCTCAGGCGATCGGCGCCCCGAGCCAGTCGAGGCTGGGTTCGGTTTCGAGTTTCTCTAAGCGCTCAAACAACGCGGTGGAGCGCTCGCCGAGCGCGGCGCGGGTCAGCCGAGCGAATTTGTCGGCGAGCTCGCCGGCTTCGAGGAGGCCGCTGTCGACATGGCGATCGAGGTGCCGCCCGTCAGCCAACGCGACCGTGACCGTGCTGCCCATCGCGCCGTGCCCTGCGCCCTCCTCCGGCACCACGCGCACCCGCCGCGTCAGCGCGCGGATCTGCGGGTCGGCGAGCGCGCCCTCGTCATAGGATTCCGGGTCGCGCGCCTCGCGGTGGAGTGCCAGCGCGACGCAGAACGGGATCGAATACTGCGCCAGCATCAGATCAGCGGGCTCGGAGATCGCGTGGCGCTCGACCATGCGCCGGTTGCCGGTGACCGTGATCGCCTCGACATCGCCGCCCGAGAAACGGTGCTCGGCCTGCAAATCGCGCACCGCCCGGACCGCGGCATGGGCCGTCGCATGCACCGGATAGCGCTTCAGGACCGTGCTCAGCGTGACGTAATCCCGCGCGAGCCCCTTGGTCAGCTCGGCCGTGTCGAATTCGGTGCAGAACACCCGGAGAAATCCGAACTCGCCCTCGATGACGGTGCGCGGCCCGGTAAAGCCGGCGGCGGCCAGGCTGGCGGCGAGCACGCCGGCTTCGGAGGCGCGCCCCAGATGCAGCCGCTTGACCATGCCGCCGTCGCCCTTGGCGAATTCGAGAAGACCGCCGGCGAGCGACCCGGCGATGCCGAGCGCGTTCGCCATCTTGTCCGCGTCGAGCCCGAGCAGGTGGCCGCAGGCGACCGCGGCGCCGAACGGCCCGGTATTGCCCGGCGCGTGAAAGCCGCGCGCCTCGTTGGTGTGCCCGGTGGCGCGGCCGATGCGGATCATGACTTCGTTGCCGGCGACAAAGGCGGCGATCAGGCCGCGCCCGCCGGCGTTGACACCCGCCTGCTGCGCCACCGCGAGCGCCGGCGGCAACACCGTCGCGCCGGGATGCGCGCCGGCTCCCGGCCGGGTCAGCGCATCGAGCTCGAAGGCGTGCGCCAAGGCGCCATTGGCGAGCGCCGCCGCCGGCGCCTGCACCGCGCTGCCGCGCCCGAGGATCCGGCTCGCGCCGCCCGGTCCGGTGCGCTCGGCATACTCGATGACGATCCGGCTCCACGGCAACGCGCTGCCGCAGATGCAGGCCGCCACCGTGTCGATGATGCAATCCTTGGCGCCGGCGATGACCTCCGCCGGCAAATCCTCATAGCGCAACGCCGCGACGTATTCGGCGAGCTGGACGGTCTCGTGAGCCATCGTTCTCTCCCAAGTGCTCCGCGAGATTGCTTCGTCGCTGCGCTCCTCGCAATGACAATGGGTGTAGCTGTCATTGCGAGCGACGCGAAGCAATCTCGGGCCGACGTTTCAGTTTCGCCGGGATGACAAATCCAGTTACATGACCGCGGGCATTATTTTCCCGAGGTGCCGGATATGGAAATCCCAGAGCATGATTTGATCGTCGTCGGCGCCGGCAATGCGGCGACTTGCGCGGCGTTGTCGGCGAGGGAGAGCGGCGCCTCGGTGCTGATGCTAGAGATCGCGCCGGAGCATTGGCGCGGCGGGAATTCGGCGTTTACCGGCGGGGCCTGGCGCATCGTCTATCACGGGTTTGACGACCTCGCCCGGCTCATCCCCGATCTGAGCGACAACGAGCTCGCCAATGTCGATGTCGGGACCTACACCGAAGAGCAGTATTACGACGACATCGGGCGCCTCACCGAATATCGCAGCGACCCCGACCTGACCGAGATCCTGATCACCCAGAGCTTTGCGGCCGGGTTGTGGATGCGCGAGCAGGGCGTGCGCTTTCAGCTCGGGCTCGGCCGCCAGGCGTTCCAGGTGGGGGGAAGATTCAAGTTCTGGGGCGGCCTCGCCTGTCACATCTGGGGCGGCGGCAAGGAATTGATGAAGGCATTGCACGGCCGCGCCGAGCGCGAGCAGATCCGGATCCTCTACGACACGCCGGCGGTCTCCCTCCTCCAGGGCGACGACAGCGTCGCCGGAGTCCGGGTGCGGCGCGCGGGAAGGCTCGTCGATCTGCGCGCGAAGGCGGTCGTCCTCGCCTGCGGCGGTTTCGAAGCGAATGCCGAGATGCGCGCGCGCTACCTCGGGCCCGGCTGGGACCTCGCCAAGGTGCGCGGCTCGCGCTTCAACACGGGCCAAGGGCTGCGGATGGCGCTCGATATCGGCGCGGCGCCGGCCGGGCATTGGTCAGGGGCGCACGCCTGTGCCTGGGACCTCAACGCGCCCCCGGTCGGCGACCTCGACGTCGGCGACCGCTTCCAGAAGCACGGCTATCCGTTCGGCATCGTCGTCAATGCGAAAGGGCAGCGCTTCCTCGACGAGGGGCTCGATTTCCACAGCTATACCTATGCCAAATACGGCGGCGAGATCCTCAAGCAGCCCGGCATGTTCGCCTGGCAGGTGTTCGACCAGAAGGCCGTCCACCTGCTGCGCGATGAATACCGCATCCCGCGGACCACCAAGGAAAAGGCCGACACACTGGAAGCGCTTGCCGAGCGGCTCGAGGGCGTAGACCCGAAGGGCTTTCTCGACGCCGTGCGCGCATTCAACGCCGCGCCCCGCCCGGATGTGCCGTTCAACCCCAATGTCCATGACGGGCTATGCACAAGGGGCCTCGCGATCGACAAGACCAACTGGGCGCAGCCCCTCGATCAGCCGCCCTACGAGGCCTATGGGGTGACGACCGGGATCACCTTCACCTTCGGCGGGCTCAAGATCACCAACGACACCGCGGTCGAGGACGTGACCGGAGCGCCGATCCCCGGGCTTTTCGCCGCCGGCGAGATGGTCGGCGGGCTCTACTACCACAATTACGCGAGCGGCACCGGGCTGATGGCGGGCGCCGTCTTCGGCCGCATCGCCGGGCGGAGTGCGGCGGGGTATGCGAAAGGGTAACGCTCAGCCGCGCGCGATATCGGTCTGAGCGAAATCGTCGCCTTTGAACACCAGTGGCACATCAAGCGCCTGTGCGCAGGCATAGGCGAAGCAATCGCCCATGTTGAGCCGCGCCGGATGACGTCCCCGCCCAAAACGCTCGGAGGCCCGGATGGCGCCGCGGCCGATCTCAGCGCTAATCGAGACCACCTGAGCGCCCGCTTCAGCGACAAAGTTGTCGACCTCGGCTTGGGCGACCGGTACCGAAACGTTGAGAATGCGCGCGATCCCCAAGACCGCCTCATAAATCGTGATCGGCGACGTAAATACGGCGCCAGGTTGGTCGATCCGTGTCTCAAGGGCCGGGCCGTCGCCTTCTCCCACAAGAATGGCAACGACCGCAGACGCATCGACGAACATTAGAAGTCGCCGGATAATTCATCATAGAACGCTTTGTCTGCGGGCAAGCCACCGGGTTTGGAAAGCGCGGCAAGCCGGTCCCGAATCGGCTTCAATCGCTCAGCAAGCGGTTTCTTGCACTCGCGCTCAATTTCGTTCTCGACGGCTTCCCGGATTGTCGCGGTTAGGGTTTTGCGCTTGAGCTTGGCGAGCCGACGTACAGCTTCGTCGGTTGCCGGATCTCTGACATGAAAGGCCATCTCCGTCTCCGTCGGATCTAGATCGATCGATGCATTCGTGTAGATCGTATCGTTGCCGTGCCCATTCAACGCGCCGGCGGCTCGCGGCGGTAGTGATAGCGGTAGAGTTCGGCGAGGCCGAAACCGCTGTAGAGCGCACGGGCCGGCGTATTGCCCGCCTCGACCTGCAGGCAGGCGCCGGTGGCGCCGCTGTCGCGCGCCCAGGACGCGAGGCTCGCGATGACCCGGCGGGCGCAGCCCTGGCGCCGCCGGTGCGGATCGGTGATCACCGACTCGTAGCACAAGAGCCCGTCATGGATCGCGCCATAGGCGAGCCCCGCCGGCATGCCGTCTTCCGTCAGCAGCGCGAACCGGGCGGGGATCGCGATGGCGCCGACAATCCTGCGATAAATCGCGCGCCGGGCTGCCGTGTGGCCTTGCAGCCGCGCCATCGCTCTGAGCCACTCCGCCTCGGGCGACCGCAGGAGCCGCACAGCTGGATCGACGGCGGACGCCAGCGCATCGATCATGCCGTAAAGGACGCAGCTGTCGCCCTCGCTCGCATAGAAGCGCGCCGCCAATTCGCGGTCGAGCGCGGGATCGGCGATCGACGGCACGCGAAAGATCGTCGGCAGACCCTGGGCTCGATAATGCGCCTCGGCAACCATGATCGCCGCCGCGATGCCGGCGCAGTCCGGGCGCAGCGGATTGACCGAATTGGCGCGACGCGACAGCCCCGCGCTGAACCGGAGCAGCCAGTCGCCAAACAGCACCTGCTTTAGCGACGGGAATGCGTTGAAGCAGGTCTCTTCGATCCGCCAGGACAATCCGTCTTCCATCATCGCGGCGCTCGGCACGTCATCATTGCGGCAGCCCGATTTTCTCCGGCCATGCCGGCCGTGGGGAGGTCGTCTACCCCCTATAGGGGCATTGACTCGCCGGTGAAACTGCAATGTGTTAGCCTCGCCGCAAAAGCGAAAACCCGTCAGGCTCGGCCCGCGGGCGGACAGGGGAGGAGAAGGCAATGCGCGGTGTCACCCGCCGTTCGCTGATCCGCAGCTCCGCAGGCCTTGTGGCGGCCGGCGCCTTGGCGCGCCCCTATCTCGCCAACGCCGCGGCGACGACCGCGACCGTGTGGTGGACCCAGGGCTTCGCCCAGGAAGAGGACATCGCCTTCAAGAAGGTCGTCGCAGACTACGAGAAGGCCTCAGGCAACGCGATCGAACTCACCATCACGCCCTTTGCGCCACTGCGCCAGAAGATCGTCGCGGCGGTGCAGAGCGGCGTCGTCCCCGACGTCTTCCCCAACAATCCCCTCGAGCTCCTCGCGCTGTTTGCGTGGGACAACAAGCTGGTCGATTTGACCGACGTCGTCGAAACGCAGAAAGCGCAATACGGCGACACCGCGCTCGCCACCGCGTACTGCTACAACAGCGCCGAGAGGAGGCGCAGTTTTTACGGCGCACCCTACACGCTGGCGGCGCGTCCCAACCATATCTGGCGGTCGCTGATCGAAAAGGCCGGTTACTCGATGGAGGATCTGCCGCGAACCTGGGACGCCTTCTACGATTTTTTCAAAGAGGTTCAGAAGAAGTTGCGCGCGCAGGGCGAGCGCAAGGTCTACGGCCTCGGGTTCCAGATGAACACCACCGGCAACGATTGCAACGCGCTGTTCGACTACTTTCTGATTGCTTACGGCGGGCGGGACATCGTCACCAAGGACGGTAAATTGCACCTGGACGATCCCAAGGTGCGCGAGGCGGTGACCAAGGCGCTGATCTATCCGACGACCGCGTACAAGGAAGGCTTTGTGCCGCCGGGAGCGATCAACTGGAATGACGCCGACGACAACAACGCCTTCCACGCCAAGCAGATCGTAATGGATCTCGACGGTACGATCTCGACCGAGGTCGCCATTTACAACAAGCAGCAGGATTACAACGACATCGTGACGATGGGCCTGCCATTGGGCAACGACCGCAATCCGGTGCCGAGCCTGACCACCAACGCCTGCGGCCTGATCCCGCGGGGTGCGAACAACATCGCAGTTGCCAAGGATCTCCTCAAATACTTCATCCAGCCGAAGGTCAACGCCGAGTGGCTGAAGACCGGGCTCGGCCGCAACATTCCATGCATGCCCTCGATCGCCGATGACCCCTGGTGGCGCGAGGACCCGCACCGGGCGGCGTACATCCAGCAGGCTCTGCTCGGCCCGACCGTGCCGCCCTTTTGGACCTTCAACCCGGCCTATGCCCAGGTCCAGAACGAGCATGTCTGGCCGACCGGCTGGGCCGACATCACGACCGGCGGGATGACGCCGCAGGCCGCCGCGGAGAAGGCGTTCAAGCGGGTCGAGGAGATCTTCGCCAAATACCCGATCGCGTAAGGCTGATGCGGTTGCCGCTCGCCCCTCAACGGCAAGCGGAACGCGCCAGCCGCAGGCTCGCGGCGCCGGCCAAGAAGGAGACGGAGATGACCAGGTTGACGCGGCGTTCGCTACTGCACAGCTCGCTCGGCCTCGTGGCCGCCGG
>WNFD01017245.1_pt1 | contig 10429 bp, 8 predicted proteins | sample 5400491 | NCBI WGS metagenome assembly WNFD01 (sample SAMN13153343, study PRJNA577476) | soil metagenome | isolation source: 120 cm saprolite under Douglas fir tree site 2 hole 2 replicate 2 | place: USA:California | collected 2015-04-18 | reverse complement strand
GCATTTTCTTTAAGATTGCCGACGGCATTCACGCGAAGTTCCGCACTCCTGGGCGCGCGCTGATTTTTCAAGGCGTGCTGGCCAGCTTGATGGCGCTGACGGGAACGTTCGAGGAGTTGACGAACCTTTTTATTTTTGCGGGCTGGATTTTTTACGGGCTGGCGGTGGTGTCGCTGTTTCGCATGCGGCGCACGGAGCCGGAGATGCCGCGGCCGTATCGCTGCTGGGGCTATCCGTGGGTGCCGGGAATTTTCGTAGCGGGCGCGTTGGCGTTGACGGTGAATATCTGGATCGAGCGGCCGGGACGGTCGTCGATCGGGCTGCTGCTGATTTTGGCGGGGCTGCCGTTTTATCGGAGATGGCGCAGCGCCGGCTTAGTTGCTGGCCATGCGGCTGGACGATAGGCGCCGCGAGAAAAATAGCTGTGCCGGAAGACCGCCGGCCAGGAGAGCGACTCCAGGACCGAGCACCCAGCCGAACAAGGCCATAAAAAGAGCCATTGGCGCGATATTGTGGGCGATAAAGTGGTCGAAGATTAGACTAGCGGGAAGTGCGATCAAAGTCGCGGCAAGAAATGGCAGCACGGGAAAGACGATCGAAGAAAATATTGCGCGGCGGGAACCGCCCGCGCGATGTGAGAGATAAGCGCCCACGGCTCCGACGAGCGGCAATGAAAATAGCCACGGAAGGTAGAACAGTGCGACGGGCGGATGGCCCCAGGTAAGAATCCAGGGCTTGGGGCCGAAAATCTGGGCCAGCGCGAGAAAGCCCATGGAGAGCACGAAGGTCACGAGGCCGGGAAGCCAGAGTTGCTTGACGCGGTTGGTCATGGGGTCTTCCTTTCTTCGGGCGATTTGAATTTTACGGCGCAGATCGCGCCAATCGTGGACCTCGCTGAGGCAGCGCTTGGCGGCGTGTTCTTCCGTAAATCCTCGGCGGCGCAAATCCACGAAAGTTTCGTCGAGATGGGCGGCGAGCTCCTCGATGACTTCGGCGCGGTCGTGCGGGTCGAGCACGAGGGCAGCGAGATGCTCGTTGACGAGTTGGCGCCAATCAGGCATTGGCCACCTCGCTAACTGATCGCTGGTTCTTGCGATGATGATCGTGGGCTTAACAAAAGGTGCATGAATAATCCGCCCACCAAGAGAGCGGCTCCTGGAATCAAGAGCCAGCCAATCCCATCCCTCAGAAGAACAGTTGCCACAATACTAAAATCGCCTTGGCTTCCGGTGACCCGTTCGATGATCAGGCCTATCGGAAACATCGAGAGAAACGCTGCAGTAAGCGCGAGCACAGGAAAGACGCTGGCAAGAAGCATGGTTCCCCGCGAACCGCCGGCCCGCGACGAGAGGTAGGCTCCCAGTGCCCCGATAAAAGGAAGCGACAGCAGCCACGGCACATAAAAGAAAATAGTGTTCGGACCTCTCCCGACGATGCGAAGTTGGAATCCGAGTTTCTGGAGCGTCACTAAAAACAGCATTGAGAGTATCAGCGCGAGGAATCCGGGAACCCAAAGCTGGCGTAGGCGCTTCTTCATGATGTGTCCTCTCCTTTTTGCGATAACAATTTTTTGCTGTAAATCGTGCCAGTCCACTACTTGCGCCAGGGCTCGTTGCATCGCGTCCGCGTCGCGCAGCCCCCCTTTCCGGAGGCATTCATGGGTTTCTTCCAAATGACCGGCAAGTTCTTTGCAGACTTCTTCCTTCTCCCCAATGTCCAGGGAAAGGCCAGAGAGGCGCTTGCGAACGAGTTCTTGCCAATCAGGCATGGGCCGCCTTCGTGAGCCGCCGTAGGGCCTGGAAGAGTTCCGCCCATTCGCGCTGGAGCGGCGAGAGCTTCTTCTTCCCAGCCGGTGTGAGGCGGTAGCAGCGGCGGCGGCGGCCGTTCGTGCTCGTTTCCCAAGCGCCGCGAATCCAGCGCTGCTGCTCCATGCGGTAGAGCATGGGGTAGAGCGCCGCCAGCGTGAAGCGCAGCGCGCCGTTCGTTTGCTGTTCGATGCGCCGCGCCAGCTCGTAGCCGTGCAGCGGGCCGTCCTGGAGAACACTGAGTACCGCCAGTTCGGCGGTGCCCCGCTTGATTCCGGAACCAATCATAGCGTGCCCCCTTACATATAGGATTCTTATATAAGAACAAACTTTGTGTCAACAGCCCTTTGGTACAGGTGTGCGGTGAACGTTGCTTACAGGGTTGCCAGGACTGGACGTTGAGATCCTTCGGCTACCCTCGTCGGGTAGCCTCAGGATGACACGTCAGCGGAGGCCCAGCCGCGCTGCCGCGACGGCCGCGAGGTCAGGTGGAGGGGTGCGGGCGGCTATGCTCGACTGCGCCGCGGTCGTGACGGCGATCGGAAAGACAGCAGACTCGGCTTCGGGGCTTACGCCGATTGCGGGATGGAAGACTTTGGCCAGGGCCTCGATGCCGGTGATGAGACGCGGGCCTGGGCGCGAGAAATAACTGTTGGCTTCCAGCGCGTAGACGCGGCCATGCCGCACGGCGGGGAGGGCGTTCCATTCCTCGGAGTGCCACATCGATTGATATTCGTCGCGAGCTTGCTGGGCGCTGTAGCCACACGGGGAGACGAGAATGATGTCGGGGGCGGCGGCGATGACTTCTTCGAGCGTGACGCGGAAGGATGGCGTGTGTACTCGGCCGAGGACGTCGTGGCCGCCGGCGAGCGCGATCATCTCCGGAACCCAGTGGCCGCCTACGTAAGGCGGCTCCAGCCATTCGAGAAAGGCAACGCCGGGGCACTCGGGGGCCTGCGCGACGATGGCTTCCAGGCGAGCCAGACGCTCGCCGATTTGTTCCAGGAGCGCTTCCGCCGCGTGACCGCCTCGGGTTTGCTCGCCAACCCACAAAATATCGCGCCACACGTCGCCGAGATCCTGGGGATTGAGGCAGAGCACTTCGGGGCGCTCGGGGAATCGCGCGAGAGCGGCGGCGAGGTCGTCGGGCGATGCGGCGCAGACGTGGCACAACTCCTGGGTGATGATCAGGTCGGGAGCGAGTTCTTCGAGCGCTTGCGCGTCGACGGCGTAGAGGCTTTCGCCGCGAGAGACATATTCGCGAACGAAGCGATCGATTTCCGAAGGCGAAGCATCGTGGGGGATGCGTGAGCGAATGACCACGCACTTGGCGCGGGCTTGCGGCGGGAAGTCGCATTCGTGGCTTACACCGACTACTTCGCGATCGAAGCCAAGGGCGAAGAGGATTTCGGTGGCGGAGGGCAGCAAGGAAACGATGCGCATGGGTTGAATGTAACACGAGGCGACACGACGCGGGGAGCGCCTTGCACAAAAGTGGGTATCGGTGTGGACGTTCAGGATGACGCTGCTTTGAAAACAGTTCGGTGCTATTTGTAGAGAAAATATTTGCGGCGGAGAGCTTCGAAATTGGCGAGACCGGCGGACCAGCTAGCGACGATTTGGTCCGGAGGCACGCCGGCTTGCAGTTGCCGGATGGTTTCAGCGTTGCCGACGAGAATGGGCAGCTAGAGCCTCTTCAGAATGGCCGCGATTTCGAGTCCCACTCGCATGGCGCGCACCGCTTGGCGATCCGTGATGCGCATCCCAACTCCCCCACAGCGCTGGCCGGCGTACAGACCACTGACGGGAATGAATGGTTGATTCTTGAACTGCACGCCGGCGAGACGGCGGCCGTTGAGCGCGGCGGCCACTTCTTCGCCGTTGATCCACGGCGCGCCGAATTCCTCGAACGGAGCTTCCGTGCCGCGGCCTACGGAGACGCCGGCGCTTTGCAGGATTTCGATGCCGGGATAGAGCACGGCGCCCTTGAGCGTGCGCAAGTTGGGTGACGGTGGGATCCAGCGCGCGCCGGTGCTTTCAAAAAAATAATTGCGGTGCCAGTTTTTCATGGCGATGACGTGGAGATCGCAATTAATGTGATTCTCGGCGTTGAAGAATTGCGCAAGCTCGCCGATGGTGAGCCCGTAGCGCACGGGCAGCGGAAAATAGGCAGTGAAGCTGGTTTTGTCGGCGTCGAGCATGGGCCCTTCGACGATGTTGCCGCCGATGGGGTTGGGGCGATCGAGGACGTAGAAGGCGATGTGGCGCTTGGCGGCTTCTTCCATGCAGTAGGCCATCGTGGCGGTGTAGGTGTAGAAGCGCACGCCGGCGTCTTGAATGTCGAAGACGAGGGCATCGATGCCGCGAAGCATTTCGTCCGTGGGGCGAAAATTTTCGCCGTACAGGCTGAAGATCGGGAGACCGGTGGCGGGATCTTTGCTGGAGGAAATTTTCTCGGCGTTGCGGCCGGCGAGGCCGTGCTCCGGGCTGAAGAGCGCGACGACCTGAATGCCAGCGGCGTGCGTGAGCAGGTCGGCGGTGCTGCGGCCCTGGGAATCGAGGCCGGTGTGGTTGGTGACCAGGCCGACATGCTTGTTGCGGAGGGGCGCGAATTTCTGGGCTTCGAGGACGTCCAGGCCAGGTTGCACGCGGCCTGGGCGGCCCGTCTTTTTCGCGCGGGCGCACGCGGGTCCACAAAGTGTTGAGGCCAAGAGCACATAGACTGCGTTGCGAAGCGCGCGCGCTTGCCATTCAGATCCGCGAGAGAAGCTAAGGTTCTTCATACAGACAACAATGATATTGTGGAACTTCGCTTTTGGAGTTGCGTTGTTCGCGCGATGTGCGTGTGTTATATACAAACTTTGCATCCGGCGAGACCCGGGGAGACTCACAATTGAGGAAAGGACGCGCTGGCGTTCTGTTCGTAATTCCCGTCGCAACCATCGTTCTTATGGCACTCACCGCGCGAAGTCAGAGCCGCTCGTCTGCCGAAAAAGCGGCTACCGCTGAGATGCAAACGAAAGCAACGAAGACCCGGCAGCTAACTCCGGGCGGGTCGGAGTGGGTGGAAGCAACCCTGCGGCACATGAGCGTGGACGAGAAGATCGGCCAAATTTTGTTCGCAACGTATCACGGAAGCTTTACTTCGACGGATGCGGCCGCTTACGCGGCGATGCTGCACTGCGTCAACGATTTGCACGTGGGCGGATTCATCAATATCACGCAGGGCTCGCCGCTGGGCATTGTGAAGAGCCAGGCGTATCCGACGGCGGTGCTAACCAATCAGTTGCAAGCCAAATCGAAATTGCCGCTGCTGGTGGGTGCGGATTTTGAGCGTGGCACGGCTATGCGTCTGGATGAAGGCACATCGTTTCCCACGGCCATGGCGCTCGCCGCCGCAGGAAATCCCCGCGATGCGTACACCATGGGCAAGGTGACCGCGCTGGAGGCGCGCGCCGTAGGCATTCACTGGGTGTACGCGCCGGATGCCGACGTCAACAACAATCCGGGCAATCCCATCATCAACACGCGCTCGTTCGGAGAAGATCCCGCGCGGGTGGCGGAGTTTGTCAAAGAATTTGTGCGCGGCGTTGAAGAAAATGGCGGGCTGGCGACCGCAAAGCACTTTCCCGGCCACGGCGATACCGCGAGCGACTCGCACATCGATCTTCCGGTCATCCAAGCGGATCGCGAGCGCCTGGAAAGATTGGAGTTCGTGCCGTTTCGTGCGGCCATTTCCGCCGGCGTGAGTAGCATCATGACTGGGCATCTGTCGGTGCCATCGCTGGAGCCGGATCCGAATACGCCTGCGACGCTTTCCTCGCGAATTCTCACCGATCTCCTCCGTCGCGAGCTGCGCTTCGAAGGGCTGGTGGTCACCGACGCCATGGATATGGGCGGCATCACTGTCCGCTACGCCCCCGGCGAGGCGGCGGTGCGTGCGTTTGAAGCTGGCGCGGACGCGCTGCTGATGCCGCCGGTGCCGGATGCGGCGTACGAGGGTCTGCAGAACGCACTGCGCTCTGGGCGAGTCTCGCGCGAACGGCTGGATGCTTCGGTGCGCCGGATTTTGCAGGCCAAGGCGCGACTTGGGCTGGAGCAGAATCGCCTCGTCGATGTAAACGCCATCAACCAGAAATTTGGGCATGTGGCGTGGCAGAGCGAGGCTCAGGATATTTCCGATCGCGGCGTAACGCTGTTGCGTGATACCCCGCATCGCTTGCCGCTCGACGCCACGAAGTCGACGCGCGCGCTGCTGCTAGCGTTTTACGCCGATCCGGAACCGTACCCCGCGGAAGATTTGGAGCGCGAGCTGCGGCCGCGCTTCGATGCCCTGACCACGCTGCGCGCGGATACAAAGTTCGTCAAAGCCGACATGCTCAAGCTGCCTTCGCCCGATTCCTACGACGCGGCGATTCTCGCGCTTTTTGTGCGTGTCAGCGACCGCAAAGGAAATGTCGATGTCCCGCCCGAGCAGGCCGCGCTGGCCGAGCAACTTTTCAAGACTGGCAAGCCGGTGATCACCCTCGGTCTCGGCAGTCCGTATCTGATCGAGCGATTTCCGCAGGCGGAGACCTGGCTAGCAGCCTTTGCCATCAGCGATGTGGCGCAAATCTCGGCGGCCCGCGCGCTCTTCGGCGAAATTCCGGTGCGCGGACATTTGCCCGTCACCATTCCTGGCGTGGATATGAAATTGGGTTTCGGTCTCGAGCTGACGGAAAATCCCATGACACTGCAGCCGATGGACGTCCGCGGTGAGGCGCAGTTGCAACCCGCGTTCCAAGTCATCGAACGCGCGATTGCGGACAAGGCCTTCCCCGGCGCAACTATCGCTGTCGGCTATCGCGGAAAGGTTTCGGTGCATGCCTTTGGAAATTTGAGCTATGCGGCCAACGCGGCCGCCGTTGACACGCACACGATGTACGACATCGCTTCGCTGACAAAAGTGCTGGCCACGAGCACGCTGGTCGCCAAGCTCGCGGAAGGCGACTTTCCGGTTCCGCTCGATCTCGACACGCGCGTCGAGCGCTACCTGCCCGAATGGAACAGCGGACCGCAACCCGAGTGGCGCCACCAGGTCACGGTGCGTCACTTGCTCACGCACACATCGGGCCTACCGGCCTTCAAGGAATATTGGCGCACGTCAAAGAATAAACAGGACACCCTGACGAAGATCTTCGCTGAGCCGCTGGAATACGAGCCGGGCACCAAAGAAATTTATTCCGACCTTGGCATCATCCTCATGGCGGAGATCGTCGAGCGCCTCACTGGCCGCACGCTCGACGACCTCGCAAAAACTTATATCTTCACCCCGCTAGCCATGAAAGACACGATGTTCCGCCCGCCCAAAAAATTGTGGCCGTGGATTGCGCCGACGGAGATCGATAACAACTTGCGTCACCGTTTGGTGCAAGGGGAAGTGCACGATGAAAACGCGTTTGCCATCGGCAGCGTCTCCGGTCACGCCGGCCTCTTCAGCACCGCTCCCGATCTCGCTGCGTTTTGCCAGATGCTGCTGAACGGTGGCGTCTACGCGCATCACCGTATTCTGCGGCGCGCGACCATCGCGCAATTCACCACGCCGCAGCAACTTTCGAGCGGTACGCGCACGCTCGGTTGGGCGGTGCCTACTGAGGGCGGCTCCAGCGGCCATTATTTTTCGCCGCACAGCTTCGGCCATACGGGATTTACCGGCACCTCGATCTGGATCGACCCTGACCGCCAGCTCTTCGTGGTCCTCCTGACCAATCGCGTGCATCCCACGCGCGAAAACCAGAAGATTGCGCAAGTGCGCCCGGCCTTCCACGACGCGGTCATGCAAGCGCTGGGATTCGCGACGGTGGCAGCGCCGGCAAAGTGAAGGGTTCTAAATTAGGTTTAGTAGGGGCTTACTGCAGGAGAACGTTTGCTCCAAATCTTGAGCGGCTTGCTGCAGATCGTTTGGCTTGCCCAGATCGCGCCAATAGTATCCATCCGCACGAAACGCGGCGATCTTTTCCCCGCTGGCAGCGAGACGCAAATAGAAATCGATGATGGAGAAGATGCCTTGTTCCTTCATAAGCGCAAACAGGCGCCGGGAGATGACGTGGATTCCCGAAAATGCCAGGGCTTGCGTTTGCGGCGCTGATCGACCTATTTTCCGTTTCCGATCGCGCCCGGCGCGGCGCCCGCAAAGCTGCAGCTGCTCGTCGAAGAGCAACTGGCGGCTGCTTTCGCGCTTTTGCACAGCAAGGGTCGCGAGCGCTCGATTCGCTTTGTGAGCTTGCACCATTCGCGCGAAATCGATGGTGCTGATGACGTCGACGTTGTGCAAAAGAAATGGCTCATCTGCGTTGCTGGAATCCTCAAGAAAAAACCAGGCGGCCTTTTTCAGCCCGCCCCCGGTATCGAGCAACGCATCCTCGCGCGAGACTTCAATGCGCATGCCGAAGTGATCGTGAGCTTTTAGATACGCAACAACCATATCCGCAAAGTGATGCACGTTGACGATCACCTCGCGAATTCCGAATGTGCGCAGGCGGGCGAGCGCAATCTCCAAGAGCGTGCGGCCGGCCACTTCCACCAGGGCCTTCGGGCGATTGTCCGTAAGGGGCCGGAGGCGCGTGCCGAGGCCAGCGGCCAGAATCATGGCTTTCATCGGGGCGCCTTCATTTGCCCAGCTTCTCCAGCTCCAGGTGGCGCACCGCCACTTCGACGCCATTCCTCGCGCGGAAATGTTTCGCCAACTGCTCCGCCAGATAGACCGAGCGATGCTGCCCGCCGGTGCAGCCGAAGGAGACCATCAAGTTCTTGAAGCCGCGCTGCCGATAGTTGCTGACGCTGGCATCAACGAGCGACATCACGCTGGCGAGAAACTGGTGCACGCTTTCTTGCTGATTCAGATAGTCGATCACTGGCGCGTCTTTTCCGGTGAGCGCCTTGAAGCGCTCTTCGCGGCCGGGATTCGGCAGGCTGCGGCCATCAAACACAAACCCGCCGCCGTGCCCGCTGTCGTCCCTCGGCAAGCCGCGGTGAAAGGAAAAACTGAAAATCCGCACCACGAGGTTTTCCGCTTCGTTTGCCAGGCCCTGCAATTTCTCGGACGCCAGCATGCTCTGGAATGCGCCCAGAAGTGTTGGCAGCGCGATGGGCAGTGCAGCGTGATGAAGCAGCCAGCGCAGGTTTTTCAACGCGTACGGCACACTTTGTAGAAAATGCGCTTTGCGCTCGTAAAAACCGCGAAATCCGTACGCGCCCAAAGCCTGCATAATGCGCACATAAACGTAGACGTAGTAGTGCCGCATGAACGCTTCGCGTTCGAGCTTTATGTAATGACCGAGCGCGTCGAGATAATGATTGAGCAGATCCAGGCGCAGTTCCGGCGGCAGGTCGGCCTTGGCGTCGAACAAAAGAGAAGCGATATCGTATTGCAGCGCGCCTTTGCGCCCGCCCTGATAGTCCACGAAAAACGGCTGACCGTTTCGTAACAAAATGTTTCGCGACTGAAAATCGCGGTACAGAAAATAATCGCGGTCGGCGGTCATCAAGAATTCCGTCAAGCGGCCGAAATCGTTTTCCAGTGCTTGCTCGTTGAAGGGGATGCCCGCGAGTCGGAGAAAATAGTATTTGAAGTAGTTCAGATCCCAGGCGACGGACTGCCGGTCGAAGCTGGCGATCGGATAGCAAGCGTTGTAATTCAAGTCGCGCCCGGCTTCGACCTGAAAGCGCGGCAACATCGCGACCACTTTGCGATACGCTTCCGCGACCGCGGGAGCAATACTCTCGCCGCTGCGATTCTTCGAGAGGAACTGAAACAGCGTGACGTCGCCCAGGTCCTCTTCCAGATACGCACCCTGGCTCAAATCTTCGCCATAAATCTCCGGAACTGGCAGGCCGTGCTTGCGAAAATGTTTGGAGAATTCGAGGAACGCGGCGTTCTCTTCGCGCACGCCGTAAAGAATGCCAATCGCGCTGGATCTTTCGTTGGACAGGCGGATGATCTTGCGCCCCGAGCCGCCGAGTTCGCCCTGCAGCGGCTGAACCCGCTTTACCGGCGAGTGGAAGTGCTCCTCAAACAGTCTGTTGAGAATGTCCATTTTCTTGCAAGTCTGTTCGACGAATCACAAAAGCGACCGTTTTCCATCATAGCTGAATCCCGCTCGGTCACCACAAATAGGAAAAGTGGGTTTCGCCGAAGGTGTTAACGATTTGTCGGCGGGTTATCGCTGTTTTCGAGGACGCGCGGCCTGAAGTGCCGCAGTCCACAGTTATAATTCAGGAATGCCCTCTAAGCCCAAGGAAAGCAGGCGCACCGAGCAGCGCAATGCGACTTCGAGGAATCTCGATCGCATGACCGCGATGCAGATTGTGCGGCTGATGAATCGCGAAGACCGCAAGGTGGCGGCTGCGGTCAGCCGGGCGCTTGCCGCCATCGCGCGCGCCGCCGACGCCATCGTGAAGGCCATTCGCAACGGCGGGCGGCTGGTTTATGTCGGCGCCGGCTCGAGCGGGCGCATGGCCGTGCTGGACGCCGCGGAGTGCCCGCCGACCTTTGGGACTTCGCCGAAACTCGTGCAAGCGCTGATTGCCGGCGGGCGGCCTGCGGTGACCGGCGCAGTCGAAGGCGCTGAGGATTCTAGGGCGAA
>WNFD01022311.1_pt1 | contig 10432 bp, 7 predicted proteins | sample 5400491 | NCBI WGS metagenome assembly WNFD01 (sample SAMN13153343, study PRJNA577476) | soil metagenome | isolation source: 120 cm saprolite under Douglas fir tree site 2 hole 2 replicate 2 | place: USA:California | collected 2015-04-18 | reverse complement strand
CTTAACGGCTTGTGGCACCTCATCGTCGGGTCGTGTCAGATCCGGACTCCGTTCTTGGAGACGCAGGACCGCGCGCTGGTCGTTGCGTACGCTCGCCGGGTCTACCCGGGCGCCAAGATCTTCGAACGCGACTGACGGTCAAGAGGGGAATGAGGCAGCACTCACGCAGGTCAAGTGCTGCGCCAGCGCTCGGGGGCCGGTGCGCGCTCGACAGCTTCGAGCAATGATCGGCTGCGCTGCTGGTGTCCAATGCTGAACTAAAGAAAGTTTTAATGGTGACGGTGCGGTTGTCTCTTATCTAAACATTATCTGCACAAAAGGAGCCGATGACATGAGCGATAATGATGAATGGATCAGCTATTCGCACTGGGGCATGTTTACTCTGGAGCGCAAATCCTCGCGGCAGGTCGAATTGATCTAGCCAGGCAATTCGCGCTTCGACTGCAGTTGTCAGCAAACACACACGACATGCCGGAGGTCAGGCCTGTGCGCCCTAAGAAGCGGTCTGCATTGATCAAGCCTTCGCTGCTGCTGGAGGCTATCAGCCACACAGCGATGGGCATTGCCGTTGGTCTCGCCTTTGCGTTTCTCGCAACTCACATCACCGCGTTGGGCATCGCGACCTTGATCAATTACAGCCCAACTCCAGATGTCGTTATGATAATGTTCGTGGGCACATGCGCGATAACCTTCGGTATCGGAGCGACCCTGACGGGGTTAGCAATCACGTCGACTGAAGATACTGATACCACGGGGCGCGAATAGCCCTTGCGGATAGTGTTAGCCGCCGCCCCATCGATTATTCCAAGGCCGCTGATGGCCATTGCCCGGAACGAGCAGCATGACGGTTCCTCCGCCGCGCCGCTTCACAGCGAGCACGTTATTATAGAGGGCGAGGCGTCCTAATCTCTCTTACCCAAATTTCTGGCTGACCGCTTGTTGCGCGAAGCGGAGATTCGACGAAGCGGTGAGGTCCGAAAAGCGCCATCACCGGAAGTCAATTGATTTCTCGATCACTTCGTCGATGCATTCTTCCTTGCTCTTCGGCCTCGACGGCCTGCTCCGGAAGCGCTCGCGCGCCGTTGCGAAGACCTCGGTCAGCGGGTCCGCAAGAAGTTCCTAGTCGCGAGAGTTGGAAAACGTTAGTGTCGGTCTGGGCGTATCACTCCTTCAGTGGAGAAGTAGAGGTTTCGAACACCCCGACGATACGCCGACCTATCCCCTCATGCCGTCACCAACTTTCGCGCATAGCTCCTTGTTGGTCGGCTGGCTCACGAATGAGGCAAGCATGGCGAATCGGGACCCTTCATCGCCAACATCCATGCCGACGATTCTCCGGTACGGCATTGCAGTTCTCTCCGTAGCAATCGCAATCGCGTTGGGTTTCTTCGTGCTGCGGCATTTCGAGGCCATTTTGACGCCGTTCCTGTTTGCAGTCGCCGCGACTGTTTGGTACGCAGGAACTCGACCAGGTGTGCTCGCAATTGTCCTTTCAGTCCTCAGCCTTAATTACTTCTTCCTGCGTCCTGCTTTTTCCTTCAGCCCAATTAGCTATGCCGATCTCGTTTATTTAACTTTTTGCGTATTCTGCGCCTTGGCTGTCGGTTGGGTTAGCGCCGTGCGACGACGGGCAGAGCACGAGCTTCGCCAGGCCCGCCAGGAGCTCGAGGCCAAGGCGGTGGAGCGAACCGCCAATCTGCAGCGGAGCGAACGCTATTTGGCCGAAACGCAGAAGCTGACCCGTACCGGCAGTTGGGCATGGGATGTCCGTAGCCAGAAGGTGCTCTACTGCTCCGAGGAAATGTTCCGAATTTTCGGATTGGATCCGCAGCAGCATTTACCAACCCGCAAAAATTTTCGGGAACGAGTCCATCCGGAGGATCGCAACAGGGTAGACGAAAGATTTGCGAGGGTGGTCAACGAAAGAGTTGACAGCTTCGACGAGTACAGGGTCTTGCTGCCTGACGGAACAGTCAAGCACGTCAATTCATCAGGGCACCCGGTTCTCGACGGGAACGGGGAGCTCATCGAGTTCATCGCCATTGCGACAGACGTAACGGAACGCAAACAGGCCGAGGAAGCATTGCGGGAAAGCGAAGAGCGCTTTCGCGCACTGGTACAATTCTCCTTCGACGTGTACTGGGAATCCGATGCGCAGCATCGCTTTACTCGTCAGGAGTTCGCCGAAGGCCTTGCAGACCCGCCGGCGCCGGGCTCTGAAATCGGCAAGACAAGGTGGGAAGTGCCCTACTTGGAGACTGACGCGGAGGCCTGGCGCAAGCACCGGGAGACCCTCGAGGCCCACCTGCCTTTCCGTGACTTTGAGCTCGCGCGACCCGCCTCCGACGGCGGCAAGCGCTACATATCTGTTTCGGGCCTGCCGGTGTTTGATAAGGCGGGGCGCTTCATCGGCTACCGAGGCCTCGCGCGGCGCATCACAGAGCAGAAGCGCGCCGAGCAAGCCCTACGGGAAAGCGAATACAAGCTCCGTCAGATCATCGAAACCGTACCAAGTCTCCTCTGGTCCTTGGCCCCCGACGGCGAGCCGACCTATTTCAATCAGCGTTTTTTGGACTATTTCGGCAAGCCATTTGAGGACTTTAAGCATGGTGGTTGGCTCGCACTCATACACCCGGACGACGTCCTAGAAACTGAAAGAATCTTCTCCCACGCAATTCAGACCGGAACTTCGTACCAGGGTGTGCTCCGTTTCCGCCGGGCGGACGGCGAGTATCGTTGGCACCAGGGCCGCGGTGAGCCTCTGCGCGATCGGCAGGGACGCATCGTCCAGTGGTATGGCCTGTCTGTTGATATCGATGAAGCCAAGAAGAACGAAGACCGGTTACGCCGCAGCGAAGCCTATCTGGCGGAAGCACAGAGGCTAAGCCACTGCGGTGTGACGGCCTACAAGGGCACGACGGTTTTTTATGGGTCGGAAGAGATTTACCGCATCTGGGGGTTTGATCCGGCGCAGGGTGTTCCAAGCCGCAAAACCGTGCTGCAACGGATTCATCCGGACGACCGTGACCGGCTGAACGCAGAGGTTGAGCGCGCGTTGGGCGAGAAGAAACGTTACTCGACCGCGTACAGAATCGTACTGCCCGATGGAACGGTGAAACACCTCGAATCAATCGGCCAACCTGTGTTCTCAACAAATGGGGAACTGGTCGAGGTGGTTGCTACACAGATCGACGTGACTGAGCGCAAGCGCGCCGAAGAAGGATTGCGGGAGAGCGAAGCGAAGCTCCGCGACTACGCCGAAACCGCCTCCGATTGGTTTTGGGAGATCGATCCGGACTACAAATTCACGTTGCTGACCGAGAATGCGTTTGGCTCGAACCCGGCGGATCGAATCGGCACGGCATGCTGGGATCATGCCCTCGACCTTGAAACAGAGCCGGAGAAGTGGCGGCTTATCCAGGCAACTCTGGATTCACGCAAACCGTTCCGTGACTTCGTATATTGCTCCGCTCGCGGTGACGGCTCTCCGATGTACGTGAAAGCCAGCGGCAAGCCGATGTTTGACGCCAGCGGAGAGTTCCGTGGCTATCGCGGCACCGGCACCGACGTGACAGCGTTGCGGACAGTAGAGGCAGAGGCTCGCGAAAATGAGCGGCGCTACCGCGAGGCGCAACTGGAGCTCGCGCACGCCAACCGCGTCGCGACGATGGGCCAATTGACGGCCTCGATCGCCCATGAAGTGAACCAGCCGATCACAGCGGCAGTCACATACGCGTTAGCCGCTCGACGTTTCCTAAGCGCTGAGCCGCCGAATTTTCATGAGGCGGACGATGCGCTCTCACTTATTGTCAGGGAGGGGAATCGCGCAGGCGAGGTCGTCGGGCGAATCCGCGCGCTCATCAAGAAGGCGCCCCCACGAAAAGACGCCGTAGCGATCAACGATGCCATCCTAGAGGTTATTGCTCTCACCCGAACGGAGGCCGCAAACAATAGCGTCTCGGTGTGGACGCAGTTAGCGGAGGGCTTGCCGCGTGTCCAGGGAGATCGGGTCCAGCTGCAACAGGTACTAATCAACTTGATCATCAATGCCATCGAAGCGATGCGCGACGTCGGCGAAGAGGAGCGCGAATTGCTCATCAGCACCCGTAACGAACCGGATGGCGTGTCAGTCGAGGTGCGAGATTCGGGTCCAGGCTTCGCGCCGGCGGCTCTTGAGCGGGTGTTCGAGGCGTTCTACACCACCAAGCCAGGCGGTTTGGGGCTTGGGCTGTCGATCTGCCGGTCGATCATCGAAGCGCATAACGGACAATTGTGGGCGAGCCCTAACGTGCCACGTGGCGCTATCTTTCGCTTCACTGCGCCGGCTCATCCGGCCGCCGCATCGTGAGTGGAATGCCGCTTCGGATCGAAGACGTGGCAGACGTGAAGTCTAGCAGGCACCCTGATCACCCGTGGTGAGACGCAATGGGACCATTGCGGAAGGTGCGGGCTTAAGCGTCTGCGCTAGGCAACGCGACCTGGGCTATGCGGCTTGTCGGCGTCAGTTGCAATTGGTCGGCCATGCGCGCCAAGTCAGGCAAGGACGATGCCCGCATCTTGCGCATTACCTGGCCACGATGAACCTTTACCGTGATTTCGCTTACGCCGAGGTCGGCTGCGATCTGCTTGTTTAAACGCCCGGTCACCACGAACGCCATGACCTCGCGCTCCCGCGGCGTCAAGGTTTCGAAATGAGCTTTCAGCCCTGCCATGGCTTGTTCCTGCTCAAGCTGCGCTCGATCACGGGCGTGACCGAGCTGAATCGCTTCAAGCAAATCCTGCTCCCGAAACGGCTTTGTCAGGAATTCGATAGCGCCACCCTTCATCGCCTGTACCGACATTGGAATGTCGCCGTGTCCGGTGATGAAGATGATCGGCAACTGTCTTTTGGCGCCTGCCAGTTCGCGCTGCAGTTCGAGTCCGCTCTGGCCGGGAAGCCGCACGTCAAGCACTAGGCAAGTGGGTCCTTCTGGCAGATCCGCCGCGCAAAATTCGCTCACCGACCCGAATAGGCTGACCCGAAAGCCCGCCGATCGAAGCAGCTTACCTAGGGAGTCCCGCACTCCCGGATCATCGTCGATGACCACCACTGTTGGCGGTTGCTCTACCACATGTTCCTCGTTGACATGCGCATTAGCTTTGCCAGTCCACCATGGAGCATAGCGAGATTATCGCGTGGGCGATAGAGGGGATGACCAGCCCAATTCGGCTCCCACGGCTCGCAGTCATCGGTCAACTGGCCTGTTGAAGTCGGCCAGTGTTTTGCGTCAGGCCAGCTGCCCACCAAGGTCGAACCGACTGTCGCTCGCAGAGCGCAACCTTCGTATAGTGCGCACATTCCCATTTGGTACTCGATCTTTCCGCTAGTTCAATAGTGAGCGCCAGTGCGTGCCATTATGGTGAACTTGTTCCTCCCCGAGGCCGATCACTCCCTGCGGCCTCCCCTTGCCCCTCCAGCCCGGTCCAGGCTGGAGGGACTTTTGTGAGATAACAAGGGCGAGGGTGATATGAAAGTCGATGCCTGTGACGCGGCGTGCTCCAAGGACCACAAGATTTCCCGTCGAAATACTATACGTTTGTATAATCGAAGCACGTAGCGGTTGCACCTAGGTTGGATGAGCAAGAGTGTGTGGACGACATCCGTTTCTCCCAACGCTGCTCGCGGTTAGCGGTCGTGCCAAGTGGCAAATACCAGACCAATAGTTGCCATAGTCGATGACGACAACGCGGTTGGAAATGCAATCGAAGTTTTAATGCGTTCGGTAGGGTTGATCGCCAAGGCATTGGGCAAAGAGATTCCCACCGTACTGATAACTGCGTATCCGAGCGATGATATTCGTGCCCGCGCACTTCAGGCTGGGGTCATCTGCTATCTGCCCAAGCCGTTCGATGAGAGCGACCTCCTGAATTGTATTCAGGCTGCGCTAGATCGCGCAAAGGGAAATAGAGGCGCGCCTTAGCTTGCCTACATTGCACAATGGCAGCTAGGCACGCGACAGGCCGCCTCCGCTGGTCATCTGCGATGCCACTCAATTCACATCGGCATCGCAACGGGCGCGAGCTAGACCTGTCCATTATCTGCCGACCGATCATGGTGCAACACGCTTCAGCGACTAGACGCGCAGCATAGGACGGTCGCGCCGGCGCACACCGCTCCCATCATTGTGGTCGCAGCGGCTCGGAGGGACGGCTCAGCTCCGCGTTGAGGGTGATTGAGTTATACCAAGGTGTAATTCGTGCTTTCCAAAGGTGAGGGAAGGACTACGAGCTTCGTTGGGGCCAACTTTACGCGCGCACAATTGCGGCGTTTGCCGACTGAAGGTACGCATGCCGGGCCGGGGAGATCCAACAATTGGCTGACACACATGCATGGCACCGTCGTTCACAGGAAGCTGAGGTTCGGCCCTTTTGAACTTTCGATTGGCGAGAGGGTGCTCCGGCGCGACGGTCGAGTGCTTCCCCTCGGGGATCGGGCGCTGGATATTTTGACCTATCTTGCCGACCGCCCAGGTGAGGTCATCGCGAAGCAGGAGCTGATGGATCACGTCTGGTCGGACGTAACCGTTGAGGAGGGGAGCCTCCGGGTCCACGTGGCCGCCATCCGCAAGGCGCTTGGTGACGGCCAATTTGGCAATCGATATATCGCAAACATCAAGGGGCGGGGCTACTCGTTCGTCGGCAGCGTTGTCTCCCTCTCTGCTGGCACGGAAAGCAGGAACGCCAAGTTCCCCCACCAAGGCAGGCTCCTCGCGCGACCGATCATGATGGTTGGGCGCGAAACGGTCGTCAGCGAGGTTAGCGACAAGCTTCGAAATGAGCGGTTCGTGACACTGCTCGGCCCCGGCGGCATTGGCAAGACGACCATTGCCTTGGCTGTTGGCCGCGCCGCTGCCGAGGAGTTTGGCGGGAAAGTCCATTTTGTTGACTTGGAGAGCCTTACCGATCCGCGCCATGTTGCGGGGGCTGTCGCGACATCTCTGGGATTTGCCCTCAAATCGAAAGATCCCGGCCTGGAGCTGGTCGACCTCGTTCGTTCGCGAAAGCTTCTTATCATTCTCGATAGCTGTGAGCATGTGATCGAGACGGTCGCGTTGCTTGCTGAGCAACTCTACCAGGAAACGGAGCAGGTCTATCTTCTGACCACGAGTCGCGAATTGTTGAAAGTAGGGGGTGAGCATTGTTGCCGGGTTCTTCCCCTTGATTTTCCACTAGATAGCTCGGAGCAAACGGCAAATGCCGTGCTTCGATATCCGTCAGTGCAGTTGCTCGCGCGACGCGTGGCGGCGAGGGCGGGAAGCTTCGTTCTCACCGACGAGGAGGCGCCGTTTGTCGCGGAAATGTGCCGAAAGCTGGATGGCATGCCCTTGGCAATTGAGCTGGCAGCGGGTCAGGTGGCCGCAATCGGCCTTAAGAATACGGTTGCTCGGCTGGAGTTGCTGAAATTGGCGCATCGATCGGCGGTTGCCAGACATCGGACGCTGAAGGCGACATTGGATTGGAGCTACAATCTGTTGTCTGACGGAGAGAGGATTGTTCTTCGACGCATTGCCCCTTTCGTTGGTCAATTCACCCTTGAGGGCGCGCGGTATGTCGCAGGCGAACTCGGCGCAGACACCGGAGAAATTTTTGACGCGATCGCCGGCCTGGTCGAGAAGTCATTGATAGCAACTCGGATCGACGAGACGCAGGCGCAGTATCGGCTGCTGGACACGACGCGGGCATATGCACTCGAAAAATTGGAGGAGCATGCCGAAGTCGATGTAGTCGTCCGCCGGCATGCGGAATATGTCGCCGCCTACCTCGAATCGCAAAGAGTTGCGCTGTTGGCTCTGGCAAAGGGCTAAAGTTGATCGGCGTGGGTCCCGACGCCGATTGGCGAGCCAAGCTTTTGATCTATCAACTGATGGAGGGGACAATCCTGGACGCCCATTTATAATTGAGTGTGCAGAAGCCGACAAGTCGTCGCACGTTCCTCCAAGCGGCGAGACACCTACGCGTCTAAAGCTGGTGCGGATGCGTTGCCGCGGCGGGTGAGAAATGGGCAGCCAACAAGGCGGCGCTTTCCAGTAGGTGCAAGTCCCACCCGGAAAACGCTCCAGCCGGAAGCAACCGGAACAGTCATGGAGGTAACGAAATGGCTGAAGCCTCTGGTAAGCGTGTCACAAATTGGTGACCGCGCGAGTGTGCAGGAAAGTACTTCCACCAGGAGCCTTCATGAACGGGCTCTCGGGCTACGTATTCTCGTCGCTGCGGGAGGGCAGCATCGCTCTATACCGGGGCTCTGGCAACGGCTTGACGCCGATCCTGCTTGTTGCTGCAGAAGAAACCTCGCCCGGTTGCGTCGAGCGACTTGAGCACGAATATGCGCTCAAGTCCGAACTTGACGCCGGGTGGGCGGCGCGACCTGTCGCGCTTACGCACGATAACGGCCGAATGACGCTGGTGCTTGAGGATCCCGGCGGTACGCCGCTCGATCAAGTGCTTGGCCGTCCACTGGACGTATCGCATTTCCTGCGTATCGCGATCCCGCTCGCGGGAGCGCTCCGTCATGTGCATGAGCGTGGCCTCATCCACAAGGACATCAAGCCGGCAAATATCCTGGTGGAGTCGGCAAGCAGCGGCGTGTGGTTGATGGGGTTTGGGATCGCATCACGCGTGCCGCGTGAGCGCCAGGCGCCAGAGCCGCCGGAGACTATCACCGGTACACTCGCCTACATGGCGCCGGAGCAGACAGGCCGGATGAACCGCTCGGTCGACTCCCGAAGCGACCTGTACGCGCTGGGGGTCACCTTTTACGAGCTGTTGACCGGCGCGCTGCCCTTCACCGCCGCTGACCCGATCGAGTTGATCCACTGTCATATCGCGCGAGAGCCTGTCCCGCCGCACGAGCTTGCAAGCACGCTGCCGGGTCCGCTCTCGATGATCGTCATGAAGCTTCTCGCGAAGACAGCCGAGGAGCGCTATCAGACCGCCGCGGGAGTCGAGGCGGATCTCCGCAAGTGCCTCACTGCATGGGAGTCGTTCGGGCGGATCGAGCCGTTCCCGCTTGGTCTGCAGGACGCGTCGGACCGGCTGATGATCCCGGAGAAGCTGTACGGACGCGAGGGCGAGATCGCCACCCTGCTCGCTGCCTTCGATCGTGTCGTGAAGCATGGCGGTTCGGAGCTCGTTCTGGTCTCTGGCTACTCGGGCATCGGCAAGTCGTCGGTCGTCAACGAGCTGCACAAGGTCATCGTGCTGCCTCGCGGCATCTTCATTTCGGGAAAATTCGACCAGCGGCTCCGCGATACCCCCCATGCGACCCTGGCTCAGGCGTTTCAGGGATTGATTCAACAGCTGCTGAACGGCCAGGCGAACGACATCGCCTTCTGGCGAGACGCGATCAAGGAAGCTGTCGGTAGTCAGGGCCGCCTGCTGACCGACCTCATTCCCAACCTCGTTCGACTGATCGGCCCACAGCCGACCGTGGCAGTCCTCTCGCCGGTCGACGCCCAACTGCGGTTTCAGACCGTGTTCCAGCGGTTCGTCGGCGTATTCGCGAGGGCGGAACACCCGCTCGTCATTTTCGTCGATGACCTGCAATGGCTCGATCCGGCCACGCTGACGCTCATCGAATATCTCCTCCTCCATCCGGACACGCATCACCTGTTGCTCATCGGCGCATATCGCGACAACGAGGTCGATCCGGCACATCCGCTGATGCTCAAGCTGGAGGATCTGCGCCAAGCCGGCGCGAAAGTCGATCAGATCGTCCTCGGCCCGCTCTCGGTCGACGACATCAACCAACTGCTGTGCGACACGTTGCGGCGTGTGCCCGACGAGATGCGGCCGTTCGCTGAGCTGGTGCACAGGAGAAGCGGCGGCGGCAATCCCTTTTTCGCCGGACAGTTCCTCACCAGCCTCGCCGAAGAACGGCTGATCGAGTTCGATCCGTTCTCCCGGTCGTGGACGTGGGATTTGGACGCTATCGTCGACAACAAGAGATTCAGCGACAATCCGGTGGACCTGATGATCGGCAGGTTGCGGCGTCTTGCTCCGGAGGCCCAGGAAGCGTTGAAGCTGCTCGCCTGTCTGGGCAATCACGCCGACTTTGCGACCTTGGCAAAGCTGCGCACCGAATCCGACGAAGCGATGCATGCAAGTTTTCGCGACGCGGTCCGCGCCGGCGCCGCTGTCCCCCGCGAGGGAAGCTACCGGTTCTTCCATGATCGGGTTCAGGAGGCCGCCTATGCGCTGATTCCGGCGGAAGGTCGTGCCGAACTCCATCTGCGGATCGCACGTCTCCTGATCGCGGAGACCGCGCAGGAGAGGGTCGCGGAGAAGATCTACGACCTCGTCAACCAGCTGAACCTGGGCTCGGCGCTCATTTCCGAGTGGCCCGAGAAGGTGCGCGCGGCCGAACTCAATTTTGTCGCAGGCCGGAAGGCGAAAG
>WNFD01018334.1_pt1 | contig 10432 bp, 10 predicted proteins | sample 5400491 | NCBI WGS metagenome assembly WNFD01 (sample SAMN13153343, study PRJNA577476) | soil metagenome | isolation source: 120 cm saprolite under Douglas fir tree site 2 hole 2 replicate 2 | place: USA:California | collected 2015-04-18 | reverse complement strand
GCACGACCTGGGACCTGATTCTGTTCGGCCGCATGGCGATTGACGACTACAATCACCAGGTGGGGCCGCTCGTCGCTGAGCTGCTCGGCCTGCCGTGTGTCACCGCCGTCTCGCATCTCGACATCGAGGGCACGAAGGGTGTCGCCGAGCGAGAGATCGAAGGCGGCATCGAAGTCGTGGACTTTCCCCTTCCGGCCGTCCTCACGGCCGACAAAGGACTCAACGAGCCGCGCTATCCCGCACTCAAGGGCATCATGGCTGCCAAGAAGAAGCCGCTCGAGGTGAAAGCGGTGCAGCCTGGCGGCGGCGCTCTCGAAGTCGTTGCCCTGACGCCGCCGCCTGAGCGCAAAGAAGGCAAGATCGTGGGTGAGGGAGCCGGTGCGGTGGGTGAGCTGGTGCGGCTGCTGCGTGAAGAGGCCAAGGTTCTGTGACGACCCTCGCCGTGCTGGAGCAGCGCGACGGCGTGCTGCGCAAGATTTCGCACGAGGTTGTTACCGCCGCGCAGAGGCTTGGCGGCAGCGTGGAAGCGGTCGTGTGCGCGCCTGCCCAGGTCCAAGGCGCCGACCAGGTTGGCAAGTTCGGCGCGGACAAGGTCGTCACCCTCACTAATCCAGCCTTTGCCAGGTACGCTCCCGAAGCGTGCGCGCAGGCGTTGGCCGAACGGGCGAAGCAGGGCGGCTATCGCACGCTCGTCTTCGCCGCGAGTGCCACGGGGAAAGATCTTGCACCGCGTGTCGCGGCCAAGCTCGGCGTGGGGGTTGCCGCCGATATCACAGATCTCGCCGCCGATGGCGGCGCATTGGTCGTCACACGTCCGGTCTATGCGGGCAAGGCGCTGCTCAAGCTGAGAGTCACGGCGCAGCCCGCCGTGCTATCGCTGCGACCCAACGTGTTCACGCCGGTGGAGCGGCCAAAGGCAGGCGCCGCCGAAACGGTCGCCGTCAACGTGCCGCCGGGAGGGGGGGGGGGACGCGTGATCGTGCGAGAGATCAAGGCCGCGCCCGCGGGCACACTCGACGTCGCGGAAGCGCAGGTGATCATTTCCGGCGGCCGGGGCCTCAAGGAGCCAGCCAACTTCAAGGTGCTGGAAGAGCTGGCGCGGGCGTTTGGCGGCAAAGCCGCGGTGGGCGCATCACGCGCGGTCGTGGACGCGGGATGGCGCGCGCATGCCGATCAGGTCGGGCAGACGGGAAAGACCGTGAGCCCGTCGCTGTACATCGCCGTCGGCATCTCGGGGGCGATCCAGCATCTCGCCGGCATGCGGACCTCGAAAGTGATCGTCGCGATCAACAAGGACAAAGACGCGCCGATCTTCAAAGTGGCCGACTACGGCGTAGTAGGCGATCTGTTCGAGATCGTGCCCAAGCTCACCGAAGCGATCCGCAAGCTGCATGGCTAAGATCGTCCCGGCCCAGTATCAACCATCGCTCCCCTTAGACAAACTCATCCTCCAAGACGGCGCCGCAGGTGCCGGCGACCGCATGGAGCTCGACGTCCTCATCGTCGGCGCGGGGCCCGCCGGACTCGCCTGCGCGATCGAGCTGGCCAAACTCGCGAAGGCGGATGGTACCGAGTTGAACGTCGGAGTCCTGGAAAAAGCGGAAGCGCTGGGAGAGCACTCGCTGTCCGGTGCCGTCGTGAACCCGCGGGCATTCCGCGAGCTGTTTCCCGATCTGAAGGACGCGGACTTTCCGTTCCGCGCGCCCGTCGTCAAGGAAGCAGTCTATTTGCTGACGGCTAAAGGCAAATGGCGTCTTCCGACGCCACCGTCGGTGCGCAATCACGGCAACTACGTCGCGTCGCTGTGCGAGATCGTGCGTTGGCTCGGCACCAAGGCTGAGGAGCTCGGCGTCAATGTTTTCACGGGCTTCCCGGCGGCGCAGCTGCTGGTGCGCGACTCGGCGGTCGCCGGCGTCCGAACCGCGCCTGCCGGACTCGATCGAGAGGGGAAGCCGACGCCCGGAGGCACGGCGCCCAACGATCTTGTCGCCAAAGTCACGGCGCTCGGCGAGGGGACGAGGGGCTTGCTGGCGCAGGCGTGGTGCGAATGGCAAGGCGTGCCGTCGGAGAACCCGCAGATCTTTGCCCTCGGCGTGAAGGAGCTGTGGGAGACGAAGCAGCCGCTCGATCGCGTGATCCACACGCTGGGGTGGCCGCTGCGGAGGGACGTGTTCGGCGGCAGCTTCGTGTATCCCCTCGAGCCGAATCTGGTCGCGCTGGGGCTCGTGGTGGGGCTCGATTACCGCGACGCGGCGCTCGACGTGCACGTCCTGTTGCAGCGGTTCAAGCAACATCCCTTGCTGCGCGCGCTGCTCGCCGGTGGAGAAATGATCGAGTGGGGCGCGAAGACGATCCCTGAAGGCGGGTTTTACTCTCTCCCCGAGCGGCGCTCGGGCGCCGGTGTCGTGCTGTTGGGCGACGCCGCGGGCTTCGTGGACGTTCCGTCGCTCAAAGGCATTCACTACGCGATGCAGTCAGGGATGTACGCCGCGCGTGCGATCTTTCAGAATCTGAAAAACGGGTCGGCACTCACGGAGTACGATCGGTTGGTGAACGCGTCATATGTCGCCGCCGATCTCTACCGCACGCGCAACATGCGGCTGGCGTTCCGCGACGGCTTCTATCTGGGCGGCATCCAGGCAGGTTTGATGACGCTGACCGGGGGCAGGTTTCCAGGCGGCAAGTATAAGATGCACGCCGATGCGGACGTGCCCCGTCGGTTATCCCCGGGCTTGCGCCCGGGGCCAGCCGAGACGTCGACCGGGGTCAGCAAAGTGGACGCGGTATTCAAGTCCGGGAACTCAACGAGAGATACGATTCCCAGCCACCTCGTGGCGGGGAAGGACGTGTCTGTCGAGGTCGCGCGGTTCTACTCACATATGTGCCCGGCAGGAGTCTACGAAGCGACGGACGGTGGTCTGCGGATCAACGCCCCGAATTGCGTGGATTGTAAAGCGACTGACGTACTCGGACCGCGGTGGCGCTCGGAAACCGCCGAGTTTCGTCCTCCTTGGATACGCCAGCCATCTGCGTGAGTGAAATCCCGAAGATCTCCTTGCTGGCCCGATCGAGCGCGACGCCGAACTCCTCATCCTCAGGCGTGCCCAGGATGTCGGAGTGCGTGCGGCCTAACTCCTCGAGCGGGGCCGCGTACGAGTGCTCGGAGTGCGTATCCATCGTGTAGCCACAGTAGAGCGAGAATGGGTAGGTACCGGCCAAGGCATTCCAGAAGTCCTCGATCTGGATCGCGGCAGCAGTGTTCCCCGTTTGCCACAGCGCATTCGCCAACTCGCTGTAGACCCGCGTGCCGCGGCCGGATGGCTGGAGGCGCGACAGGACGGGCGCCAGCGCGTTCCGAAACGGTGCCCATTCCGGCAGGGCGCCAGCAACCAATTGTGCCGTGATCTGCCCAGCATCCAGGACGGACAGTTGTCCCGGATCGCGCAGCGATTGCGGGGGGAATTTCCCCGCCGCCAGGTGTTCGAACAGCCGGTCCCGCTGCTCGGTCCCCGCGATGACCAGCACGCTGTCGCCGCGCCGCAAGCCCGCTTCGACGAATGCGAGCGCCGACTCGGTGAGCGTGTCGCGACGACGATCTTGGCCTTTGGTATCGCGGTGAAACTGCGCGAAATGGCGGCCGGCAGGCGCTTCGGCCAATAGCGAACTACTGACGGGGGAAGTCACTCTTTACCGCAGGACTCTTCGTAGTACCGACGTGCCCGCTCTTGCTACCAGCGGGCGCGGTCACTCGTTACCGCGATTCTTCGTAGGAGTGACGCGCGCGCTCGAGCACGGCGTGATGGCCGTCGAGCATGTCACTGCAGAACAGCGAAACCGGATACAGGCGCGCGAGCTCGTTCCAGTACTCCTCGAGGCGAATGGCGGCTTCCTGCTTGCCTTCGTGCCACAGCAGATTCACCAGCTCACCATACACCCGCGTAGTACCGCGCCCGAACGCTCGTACCCGCTCGAAGACTGACCCCATCGCCCGGCGGAAGTCTTCCCAGTCGGGCACGTCGTTGCACATGAACTTGCGCAGGGTCAGCTCGGCATCGTGCAGCTCGAGCTGGCCGGACTTGAGACGGGCCCCCGGATCGAGCCGCTCCTCACGCAGCCGTGTGAGAAACAGGGCGGTGTGCGCGCGAGCAGCGATCACGACAACGGGGTTGCCGCGCCGCAGGCCCGTCTGCAGGTACAGCGTGACAGCGTCGGTGAGGGCCTGCGGGTTGCGGTGCAGTTGCGCGAAGTGCCGGTTGACCGGCGCTTCGATCAGCAGTGCACTGACAACTTGGGATGACATTAGCGAGCGATCGACAGCGAAAGGGGGTAGTTCATGATGGCGTAGAGTAGGGTTTTACATTTCTTGCCACAATCACTCGAATGACGGAATGCAACGCGTTGATCTCAACCTCTTGGACTAGCCCGTCGGATGGAAATCGCCAAAACTCAGCTTGATCCCGTCGATAATGAACTGTACGGCGATCGCGGAGAGGACGAGCCCCATCAGCCGGGTCAGGATGCGCATCCCCGTCTGGCCCAGCCGCCGCTCGACCAGCGAGGCGGCTGAAAGCACGAAATAGGTGATCAGCGATGTCAGCACGATCGAGACGTAGACCGTTACCGTCGCGGCCGTGGACTTCGCGCCGAGGGCCAGGACCATGACCGTCGAGATCGCGCCTGGTCCCGCGAGCATCGGGACGCCGAGCGGCATGATGCCGATGTCGTCCTTCTGGATTCCTTCGGCCGTCTCGACCGGCGTCTCGCGCTGCTGGCTGCGCCGCGCCTGCACCATGTCGAGCGCGTTCAGGCCGATGAGCACGCCGCCCGCGATCTTGAAGGCGCCGATCGTGATTCCGAAGATCTTGAAGATGATGCTGCCGCCCAGCGCGAACGCGATGAGCGTGATCGCGCAGGTCCACGCCCCACGCCGCGCGAGGACGCGCCGTTGTTCCGGAGAATCGCGGACCGTCATCGCGAGGAATGTGGGGATGACCGCGAACGGATCCACGATGAAGAGGATCGACGTGAAGATCAGGACGAGCTCGATCGCCCGCTCCGTCATCGCGCCGCGCCTACCAGACCCGCTCGAATGCGCCGCATCTTCCCCGTCTGCGCCGGCACCTCGCGCAGCTGCGCGCGGACGCGATTATATGTTCCGGCAGAGAACCGAATCGTGAGAGGCTGGCCGTCGCGCACCACTTCCACCACGACCACCGCACCCCGGCCGATCGCCCGCACCGCCGCGGTGACGTCGGTCCCGTCGATGATGGGGCGGCCGTTGATTCGCACCAGCTCATCTCCGGTGCGCAGCCCCCCCCCCGCGGCCTCCGCGGCGCTCCCCGGGGCAACGACCGCGCGCCAGCGGCCGCCCTGCACGGCGGGAGGGATCGAGCCGATGCGCGCGTCGACGGCGGGTGTCTCGGTGAACACCACCTTCCATCCTGCAGCTCGGAGGTAGTCGTCCCAGGGGATCTCGCTCGCGCCGCTCACATACAATCGCCAGAACTCCTCGAAGTTGCGTCCGGTGGCGCTGCGGACCGCCGCCACCAGCTCGTCGCGAGTGAAGCCGCGCTCTCCCGCGTAGTGGTCGAGGAGATAGCGCATCACATCATCCAGCGATTTCGCATTGTCGGTCGAGTCGCGGATGGCAAGATCGAGCAAGAACCCGAGCAGCTCGCCCTGCAGATAGTACGAGATGACTTGGTTGTTGTTGACGGCAGGCGAATCCCATACGGTCCACGATGACCGCTCGGGGGAGATCAGCAGGCGAGCGGGATTACTGCGGTGATTCCCAATGGAGATCACGAGGCGCTGAGCAAAGTCGGCGGGACGGTCGAGTCCCGCCCGCGCCAGAATCACGTCCGCGTAGTAGTCGGTGACCCCCTCGCTCCACCACAGATTGACCGTGCGCACTTGGTGCTCGTAGTCGAACGGGCCGAGCTCGACCGGCCGGATCCGCTTGACGTTCCAGGCGTGGAAGAACTCGTGGGCACTCACCGTTCTGGCGCCGCGCGGATTGCGGGCCAGCGTCTCAGTGGTGACGCCGATTGTTGTCGAGTTGAGATGCTCGAGGCCGCCGCCTCGGCCTCCGACAAAGATGTACGTGTAGTCTTTGTAAGGGGCGGCCCGAAAGACGCGGATCCCCGTCGTGGAAATGCGCTGCAACATGTTCACGAACACCGCTGGCGCGTACGCGCGGCCGCCGCCGAGATCGACAACGGCGCGATGCGGGGTGCCGGCGGCGGTGAACCGATAGGTCAGGAACCTGCCCAACACCACGGGCGAGTCGATCAGCACGTCGTAGCTCGGCGCCGCAAACGTGGTGCTGTCGATCGTCGTCGGGACGAGTCCTGTTGCGATGCGCCACCCCGCGGGAAGTTGGAAGGTGACCCTGGCCGGTGAGCGCTTCCAGCCGTCGAGATACATGAACGTGCGCGGACCATCCACGAGTCCGGAGCTCGACCGCAAGAACCAGCGGTTGTTGGGCCGCCGCCACTCGTCCGCTTCCCGCAGCCCAGCGGTATAGCGAATCGTGATCCGGCTGGCGGCTTTCGGGTCGATGACCCAGGAGATCGGCGAGTCCTGGTGGACGGGCAGTGGATCGCCGGCGGCGCTGACCGCGACGACGTCCCGGATGTTCTGCCACGAATCCATAAGCCGATAGGCGCCGGGGGCCCAGTTTGGGATTACGAGACGGCTGGGATTGGGGGGATTGTTGATCTGCAGCTCGACGAGGTAGGCTGACCGGTCGGTGGGGACGGTCACGCTGTAGTAGAGCTGTGGACTGGAATCTTGCGCGCTGATGAGCGCGGCGAGCAGCAGGATCAAATCGCTACCTGCACAACCCGATCTTTGCCAGACTTTTTAGCGTCGTACATCGCCTGGTCTGCGCGTCTGAGTAAGTCGTCGGAACTGGCATCTGTTGCCGTGCATGACACTACGCCAATACTCGCCGTCACATTGGGCGTTCCCTTGAACACGTTGCGCAGACCGGCGATGAGCCGCTTGGCTGCGGCATCCGCGAGCTGGGCATCGGTCTCCGGCATCAGCACCGCAAACTCGTCGCCGCCGAGCCGCCCGATGACGTCGGCCTGCCGCACCGATGAGCGCATCGCGTCGGCGACGAGGCGCAGCACGGCGTCACCGGTCTGATGCCCATGCGTGTCGTTGATGACCTTGAAGTTGTCGAGATCCATGTACATCAACGCCAGCGGCCGCGGATAGCGGCGATTCCGGTCCAGCTCCTGCCCCAGCCGGTCGGCGAACGCGCGGGCGTTCAGCACGTTGGTGAGCGAGTCCTGAATGACCAGGCGCGCCATCTGCGCCTCTCTGCGTCGCAAGGTCTGGAGGCCCGCCATCGCGACCCCCAACACGGCCACGTAGGCGCCCGCGTTCGCCAGGCGCCACACCAACGGTGTATCCGCAGGCATCTGGACCCATGCGATGGCTTCGCGAAAACCAGTCGTCGCCACCGCGAACACGATGCCCCACGCCAACCCCTCAGTCCAGGTGACGAGCAGTACCGGGATGATGTACAGGATTGCGAGCCTCGCACTCGGCGGGGTCACGGCGTTGGCCCAATACACGACCAGCGACAGGAGGATGTAGCCTGTCAGCCGCAGTGCGCGGCGTATGGCGGGTGAGCTGAGGATCGCCATCAGTAGGGTGGTTCCGCGACGTGCTGCGGATCATCGAGGATCAGCGCCTGCAGCTCGGTCCCCACGGGAACCGTCGGCATGTCGGCTGGGACGATGAGCAGGGCGTTTGCGCGCGCCATACTGGTGAGAATGCCAGAGCCCTGCGGCCCTGTCAAACGAGCCTCCCCTTCCTCTACTATTGCGCGCAGGTAGTGTCGCAGCTTGGGACCGAGCGTGATCGGCTCCCGCACGATGACGGGCACCGTCCGGCGAAACGGCAGCGCATGTCCCTGCAGGCGCCGGATGAAGGGACGCACGAACAGCTCGAATGTCACCATCGTGCTGACCGGATTCCCGGGCAACCCGATCCATGGGACTCCCCCCAGCAAGCCGAATCCGACCGGTGCACCGGGCCGCATGCCGATGCGCCACAGCTTCAGCTCGCCGCCCAATTCCTGCAGCACCTCGCGCACCAGGTCGTGCTCGCCCACGCTCACGCCGGCGGTCGTGACCAGCAGATCGGTTCCCCCCCCTGTCGCACCGCGCAGGTGCTCGCTCAAGCTCTCTTTGCTGTCGCGAGCGATCCCGAGGTTGACGGGTTCGGCGGCCGAGCGGCGAATCAGGGCATCGAGGGTGTAGGAGTTCGAGCTCGCGATCTTCGTTCCGGCGAGAATTGCGTCCCGCTGCTCGAGGTCGACGATCTCATCGCCGGACCCCATGAACGCGACTCGCGCCGGGCGGTGCACGAGGGGTGCGTCGCAGGCGATCGAAGCCAGCACCCCGAGTTGCGCCGGCCCCAACACAGTGCCGGCCGGCAGCACGACGGTCCCCTTGCGAATATCCTCGCCGCGGCGCCGAATGTTCTTCTGCGCGTCGCGCGCATTGTGGATCGTGACTTTACCGTTGGACGATTGCGCGGTGTCTTCCTGGCGGATTACCGTATCCGCGCCCTGCGGCAAAGGCGCGCCGGTGAAGATTCGCGTCGCCTGCGCCTTCCCGACGGTCTTGCTGGGAAACTGGCCTGCGGGAAGGGTCTCGATGACGGCGAGCTCCGTCTCACTCTGTTCGCTCAGGTCCGCGCTGCGCACGGCGTAGCCATCCATCGCGGAATTGTCCCACGGTGGCAGATCGATCGGACTTGCCACGTCCTCGGCGAGGACGGCGTCGAGCGCATCGCGCAACGGCCGGCGCGCCGTGGGAAGCGGCTGGCAGTGCGCGAGGATGATTTTGGCCGCTTCGGCGGGTGTCATGGTGGGAGTATCTTCGCGCGATCCCACGCGAGATTGGCAACCGTCACGAGCCAGGATGTGTCACTGAACCGGAACACGGGGAAGGGGGCGCGGAGCTTACGGTCGTCGGTGACCATCGCCACCCAATCGGCGGGATCGTGCACCGCGGGATCGAACACCGGTTTCGGTCCCGCGACGGTGCGATACACCTCGATCTTGGGAAGCGGAGCGCGCTTGAATCCCTCCACGAGCACGATGTCGGCGTCGCCGAGGTAGCGCCCCGCCAGGGTGATCGGATCGGACTCCGCTGCGGTGTGCTCGAACAAAATCCGTTGCCCCGGCGATTCCATCAGCACCCGTTCGACTTTTCCTTCGTGCCAATGCCGCCAGGTATCCTTGCCCTGCTGATCCATGTCGGCGGGATGTGAGCCATGCTTGATCGTCATTACTCGGAACTTGCGACGCACGAGCTCCGCCGCGAGCGCGACGAGAAGCGTCGTCTTGCCCGCGTTCTTGAGGCCGATGATGGAGATCATGCGCGTCGCTGCCACAGCGCCTCCGCCCGCTCGAGATCGTCCGGCGTGTTCACGTTGAAGAACAGCTCATCGGGGTCGCCGAAGCCCCTGACCTGGGCGAGGGAGAGGATACCGACCCTTACATCGGTGTGGAAGGAGATGGCTTTCAAGTCGCCACTTTCAAGCCGCCGCTCGATCGCGGGACCACACGCCGGGCCATACACCGCGCACAACGGCTCCAGTCCGCGCCGGCCCGAGCTCTCCGGAAGAAACGCGTCGTAATTCTCCGCCTTTGCGCCATCGATCAACGCCCGCAGCAATGCCTCGGGCACGAACGGCATGTCCCAGGCGACGCACAACACCGGCTCCGTGCCGGCGGCAACGGCGGTATAGATACCACCCAGGCTGCCCAGGCCTGGCCGCGCGTCCGGGATGGTGTTCAAATCGGGGCGCCAGGCGGAAGCACCGGGCGCGTTGGCGATCAGCAGTGGAAGCGCACCAGTTACGGCTTGCACACTGGCGACGACACGATCGAGAATCCGGCGGCCTCCCACAGCGAGCAGGCCTTTGGGGACTCCGCCGTAGCGACTGGCAGCGCCGCCGGCCAGGACGGCTCCCCGCATTTAGACCTCGAGGCGATGGTGTTCGATGGCGAGGCAGTGGTCCATGACGAACGGGATGCCGGCTTTGGTGGCGCGCGCCTGCGCCGGCGCGTCCACCACACCTTGCTGCAGCCAGATCAATTGCGGCCCAAGCGGAATCGCTTCGTCCACGACGGCCCCTGCGTTCTCGCTGCGTCGAAACACATCGACGACGTCGATGGTGTGAGCGTGGGCCGCTTCGCTGAGCGTGCGGTAGCTCTTCTCGCCCAGGATTTCGTTGTGCCCCGGATTCACCGGTACGATGCGATAGCCGGCCCGTTGCAGGTAGCGCGCGACTGAATTGCTGGGCCGCATGGGGTTGGGCGATAGTCCTACGACCGCGATGGTGCGCGCCCGGCGGAGCAGGGCGCGCAGGTCCTCTTCTTCGGAAGGCGTCATGCCCCCCGCTT
>WNFD01007999.1_pt1 | contig 10432 bp, 6 predicted proteins | sample 5400491 | NCBI WGS metagenome assembly WNFD01 (sample SAMN13153343, study PRJNA577476) | soil metagenome | isolation source: 120 cm saprolite under Douglas fir tree site 2 hole 2 replicate 2 | place: USA:California | collected 2015-04-18 | reverse complement strand
AGCTGGCTTGCTCGTCGCAGGTGAGCTCGCCGGCATTTGCATTTGAGCCGCCATGAGCATCGTGGAAAATGTGAGAAACGCAATAGTGTTTACAACTGTTCGTTTTGTTTTCATTCGTATTCCCCTTTTTGTTTTAGTTAAACACTGTTCGATATCACAATCATTGGCTTGAACTCCCCAGACTGGCCCATTGCCCTGAATGATGGCGGTCCGGATCTCCTCTGTCGATTTCCCCTGTCGGTGCATCTGTCCGGCAAGCAGCGCTTCCTTAATGCAGATATCGCAGCTCGCCGCGTGATCTGTCTTAAAGCAATCCAGAAGGCCACGGTGGCCCTTCCGTTCGCAATAGCAATAGCAGGGTTGCTGAGCGAGAATCTCCGGAATTTCCTTTGCTATCTGGTATGCCTCACGAATATTTCTACGTTGGAACTTCACCGGATCGAGCGTCGCCGGAAACGGCATCGCATCCGCAGCGCTTCGGAAATAGATCGGGACGGGACCCGCTGCCGCATCCTCCCGTCTCGGCGATTTCGTGCGGAGCGCCACATGGAAAATGGCCGCGAAAACCAGAACTGCGACGATCACCATGCCAATGAGATGGTTGCCCCCCCACAGATCAGATTGTTTTGGCTTGCGTTTGCTTCTCATATTCACCTCTAGCTCCGTGCGGTTGCTGGTTTCTAGCGTTCCTTTCTGCGCTGAATCGGTTTTTTACGTAGCATCGAGTTATGAATCGGCTTTGCCGACCTTGGCTTTCTTCTTTATTGCCGTAACCGAATCCACAACCACCGTGCCGTCATTGACACGTCCCGCGACCGTGGCCCGACCTCCAGCAAACTTGTCGAGATCGGCTTTGTGCCCTTCGAGGATGTAGACTCTCTCGCCCACCACGAGTACATAAGCAGCGCCGTCGCCAACGCACTTGAGAGTGCATCCAAATTGAGTTACCGCCTTGCGATTGTGTTGCCCTTTGCAAACACCATCGCTAACGATTCCAGTTAGTTCTTGCACGGCCGTAGCGTTTGGACCAACGCTTGGCACCGTGGGAGTTGTTTGCCCAAAGGCTAGACTCGCCAGCACCAGCACTTCCGAAATACTTGTGACGATTGTCAGCGCTTTCATTTGTGTTCTCCTTCCTAAGACTTTGTTCGTTTCGCTTGCACTTCGTTCGTCGCTTGCTGCCTGGTAAGAGTGCCACGCCGCAGTGCTCTTTCCTTCATGAGCACGAAGAAGACCGGCACCAGAATTAGCACATGGATCGTTGAGGTGATCATTCCGCCCACAATCGGAGCAGCAATGGGCTTCATGACGTCGGAACCGATTCCGCTCTCGAAGAGAATCGGAATCAGGCTGGCCAAGACAGCGCTCACGGTCATGAGCTTTGGTCGTAGCCGCTGAACAGCACCTTCGATCGCTGCGGCCTCGACATCCGCATTCGTGAGCTGAACCCCTGAAGCCAACTTGTGATCGAGAGCCTCATGGAGGTAAACCACCATCACAACACCGGTTTCAACCGCAATCCCGAATAGTGCGATGTAGCCAACCCAGACGGCCACGCTGAAGTTGTAGCCAAGAAGCCACTGCAAGATTAGGCCGCCCGTCATCGCGTAAAACGTAGGAAAGATCAGCACCATGGCTTCGGTGACGTTATGGAAAATCATGTACAAGAGGAGAAAGATCACAAAGAAGACAACCGGCAGAATGATCTTGAAGCGCTCCTTGGCGCGAAGTTCAAACTCGTATTCACCGGACCATGTGTAGGTGTATCCCGTTGGCAACGTGAGCCTCTGCTGAAGTAGCTTCGAGGCCTGATTCACGAAACCGCCGTAATCCCTTGTGTTCAGGTCGATGTAAACATATCCGGTGAGCTGGCCTTCTTCGTCGCGGATCATGGCCGGCCCATGCGAGAACGAGATCTTCGCAACTTGCTCAATAGGGATCTGAGCTCCCCCGGACGTCGCTATCAGCACACGGCGCAAATCCTCTATGTTGTCGCGGAAGTCGCGCTCATAACGAACATTCATGGGATACCGCTCGCGGCCTTCTACATTTTGTGCGACGTTCATACCACCCATGCCAGACGCCACGGCCTGCTGCACGTCAGCGATCGTCAGCCCGTATTTGGCCGCTTCTGGACGGTTTACTTCGACATTCACGTAAAAGCCTTGCGAGACGCGCTCCGCAAACGCCGATCTCACCTGCGGCAGCCCAGACAGAATCTGCTGCACCTGAGTCCCTAGTTGTTGAATTCCGTCGACGTTGGTTCCCTGGATTTTCATTCCGACCGGCGTCTTGATTCCGGTTAGTGCCATATCGAGACGGTTCTCGACCGGCATCGTCCAGGTATTCGTCAATCCGGGAAGTTGCAGCTTTTCATCCATTTCGCGGATCAGCTTCTCGTACGTCATACCCTGGGGCCATTGCTCACGCGGCCTAAGCATGACGGTGGTGTCGTACATATCGAGGGGAGCATTGTCAGTGGCGCTGTCCGAACGTCCCACAACTCCAAATACGCTTTCCACCTCCGGGAAGGATCGCAGCATGCGATCTTGCTCTTGCAGCAGTTGCGAAGCTTGTGTTACCGAGATCCCTGGCAATGCGGTCGGCATGTATAACGAGGAGCCTTCGTACAACGGTGGCATGAACTGACTGCCCAGCCGGAACATCAACGGAAATGTCACCACTAGAAACAACAGGTTTATGAGCAGCGTAGTTTTGCGATATTTGAGGCAAAGTCGCAGCACAGGCAAGTACAGCGCCCGCGTGAACCTGGAGACAGGGTTCTCCGATTCTGGCCGGAGCTTGCCCTTAATGAAGATAACCATCAGCACGGGCACCAGGGTGATCGCCAGCACCGAGGAGAAGCCGACCGCGAGCGTTTTCGTCCAGGCAAGCGGCCGAAACATACGTCCCTCCTGGGCTTCCAAAAGAAAGACCGGAAGGAATGACATGACGATAATGATTAGAGAGAAGAACAGTGCTGGCCCGACTTGCTTTGCGCCGTCAATGAGAATCTTCCGTTCAGCCTCAGGGATCTCTGAACTGTGGCGCCACCCGGACGGCGAGACAACAGTGGGACCGCGGGACGTGCTGGGTACGGTACCGTTAGAGAGGTCCGCTTCCGCTTCGCCCATCGTCTTCGCATCGGGTGGAGTCCGTCGCTCTGATAAATGGCGGTACCCGTTCTCGACCATTACGATCGCTGCATCTACTAGGACTCCAATGGCCAATGCCAGTCCACCCAGAGACATGATGTTCGAACTGACTCCCAGGTAATACATCGGGATGAACGAGGCCACGACCGCAATAGGGAGCGTGATAATCGGGATCAGGGCAGAGCGGAAGTGAAAGAGGAAGACAATGATAACGATGCTGACAATGATCGCCTCCTCTAACAGGTCACGTTGCAGTGTTTTGATTGATTCCTGAATCAGTCCGGCGCGATCATAGCCGGCTACCACTTCAACACCAGGGGGCAGGGATGGTTTGATCTCAGCGAGCTTCTTTTTGACCCCGTTAATTACATTCAAGGCGTTCAGCCCATAACGCATCACGACGATGCCGCCGACGGTCTCGCCTTGGCCGTTCCATTCCGCTACACCTTCCCGAATATCTGGGCCAAACGACACCCTTCCCAGGTCTTTTATCAGGACGGCGGTTCCGTTCTTCGCCATCACTGGGACATTTTCGAGATCCGCCAGCGAGCGCAGGTAGCCAAGGCCGCGAATAAAGTAGCGTGTCCCGCTTAACTCCAGCACACGTCCGCCAACTTCATTGGTGCTGGATTTCACTCGATCGATGACGGTCGAGAGCGGTATGCCGTAAGCCAGCAGCTTATTTGGATCAAGTTGGACCTGATACTGCCGAACGAAACCACCGATGGTGGCCACTTCCGCAACGCCGGGTACAGTTTCGAGCTGATACCGCAAGTGCCAGTCTTGAAGCGCTCGAAGGTCGGCAAGGCTGTACTTGCCCGTGTGATCCACGAGCGCGTATTCATAGACCCATCCCGCGCCGGTTGCATCCGGACCGATGGCCGGATGTACACCCTCTGGCAGACGTCCGGCGATGGTCTGCAGGTACTCAAGTACGCGCGAGCGCGCCCAATAAATATCGGTGCCGTCTTCAAAGACTACGAAGACGTATGAGTCGTTAAACATCGTCTGCGCACGTACTGCCTTGACGTGCGGCGCCGCGAGCAGTGCGGTTACGATCGGGTAGGTGACTTGGTCCTCGATGATGTTCGGGGGCTCGCCTTCCCAGTTGGTGTGAATAATTACCTGGACATCAGAGATGTCTGGCAGAGCATCAAGGGGGATGTGGCTCATCGACCAAATACCGGCCATCACCAGCAAAAGCACGCCGGTAAAGACCAGGAACCGATTGTGAGCGCACCACTCAATCGTTCGATTAATCACTTACATTCCCCCCGTCGCGTTGACCGTGAGATGCTTGGTAGCGATTGCCTGACCGTTCTGCATGGCTGTAACCGTTACTTGCCACGTACCACCGGATCCCAGATCACCCTTGCCTTCATACATTCCGCTGCCCTTGTCACTCGCGTTGACCACCGTCTTCATCGCAGACATTCCCATGGCAGCCATAGCCGGCATAAAGAAAGTGACCGTCACCTGGGCTCCGGTAATGGGCTGCCCGTTCTGCGAAGTTAGCTTCACCCTGACGGTGTTGCTGCCCTTGTGCGGCGGGTTGGGATCTGTGGTGAGTTCGACTGTGGCCTGCGCCTGTGCGGGAGCGTTCATCGCAGCGGCACCCCCAGCGCCGGGCGGAGGAGGGGTGAACGCGCCAGCAGCAGCCTGCAGCTGTGCTTCGGAATCAATTAAGAAATTCGCAGATGTAACGATCTGCTCGCCGGCGCGCGTTCCCTTGAGAATAACTTGCCGATCGCCGACCCGTGGACCTAGCTCGATTTCCCGTGGTTCGATGTTGCCGTCCCCGCTATACGCGAAGATGAGGCTTTTTGTACCGGAATGAAACACTGCTGAAGCGGGAACGGTCAACTGCCTGCCAAGCGGCAGCTTGAGCCCTACGTTCACGTACATCCCTGGCCTAAGTTTCAGCCCAGAGTTCGCAAATACGAGCCGCACTGGCAGCGTGCGAGTCATCGTGTCCACCTGCGGTAAGACGTAATCCACCCGGCCGGCGAAAACCTTTCCCGGGTATGCGTCCACGGTGACTTCGGCCGGATCGCCGGGCTTGATTTTGCCAGCATCATTCTGGAAGACCTGAGCCAACACCCAGACCTCTGACAGGTCTGCTATCGTGTATAACTTTGTGTCCGGCTGCACATACATATTGGGTAGTGCGTTCTTCTCGGTTACGTAGCCTGAAACCGGAGAGTTGATCGTCAGGTTGGTGATGACCTTGCCTGTGGCATCGAGCTTTGCGATTTCACTCGGAGGTATCTCCCATTGCAGCATTCGTTCTTTGGCTGCACCGAAGAGTGACTCCGCTCCCGACGCGACTCCGTTGACCGTACTCTGGTGCAATGCAGCCGCGTTCGTCTTCGCGAGCAGGTACTCCTGCTCCGTTGTCACGAGATCTGGGCTATAGATCGTGAACAGAGGTTGGCCTTTGCGTACGAAGTCACCAGTTGCATCGGCATAGACCTGACGAATCCAACCGGCAAAACGCGTCTGCACATAGGCGAGGCGCCGCTCGTTCGCCTGTACATTGCCGTAGAAGCGGAGTTCGTCACTGACGGCCTTGTATTCCACTTGTCCGATCTGCACGCCAATGCTCTGCATGCGCTGTGGCGTGAGCTGAATTGGCGCCAGCGGGACCTCCGCTTGCGGTGCGGCAGCTGGGGCCTTTTCGGTTGACATGCCCTGCATTTCAGGTTGCGTCTGACTTCCGGTATCGGTAGCCGACGTCGTGGCCGCTCGCTCAACAGGTGGCTTCCTGGTCAATCGCCACCACAAGACGGCCACTCCAGCCGCAAGAGCAATGCTTGTGAGCAAGGTGATCCAAAAAGCCCGCCGATATTTTCGAATCGCGGCATAGGCTGAAATTTCTTCGTCCATAGTTTGGAAGTGGTCGGTCATGGCAATGTCACTCCTGTCAGTCGTTCCAGCCGGGCCAAGGCGGACTCGTGCTCAGCCAGTTCCTGCCGGTACTCCAAATCCAGATTCAGTACATCGAGAAAGTTACCCAAGAGCGTTTCGAAGTCTTCTCGGTTCGCCTGGTATGCTGCCATTCCAGCGCGAAAGTTTGCATCCGACTGCGGGATCAATCCGCCCTTGTAAATGTTCAAACGCTCCTCAGAGCTTCGGACCATCACATACTGTTGTTCAACTTCAGACGAAACGCGCTGCACTTCACCCTGCAATTCCTGCTTGACTCGCTCACGGTTTTGCTCTGCTTCCGCAAGCTCGGCTTTTTGCCGGCCACGATTGGGAAGCCGGATGCCGAAGGTCGCCATGTAGTAGGCGCGGTATTGAGTGGGGTCGGTGCGCTGATACATGTATTCGACCATGAAGTCTGGGCGGAAGTCCTTATGTGCAAGATCGACTCGGGCTTCTTGCCATTGAACCATTTGCTGCCTAGAGCGGATGTTAGGGTTCTGATCTTGCACCCGTTGAAGCAGCTGCGCATCGGTGTAGAGCAGGGAAGTCGGGGTGAGAGGCTCAGCAACTATGTCCGGAGATGTCTGCGGACGATTCAGAATCTGCTTTAGCTGTGCTTCAAGCTGGCCTACTTCCTGGTGGTGGTGAGCAATTTCTTGCAGGATCTTTGTGTGCTGGAGCTGCGCCTTAAGGACATCCTGCTGGTTACCTTGGCCGACGCGGTAGCGCGATTCCACCACCTGCTGGACTTGATTCAAGAGCTGGTCGTCGTGCTCAAGTATGTCTAAAGTCTGTTGAAGGTAAGCTAGTTGGAAGTATGCCAGCTTCAGGTTTTCAACTGCGCGCCGCCGAACCGCTTCAGAGTCTTCGCGAAGAGAAGCCGCCTCAAATTCTGCAACTTTGCCACGCAAGCCACGTTTTCCGGGAAAAGGTAAATCCTGAGAGGCCCCGATTCCGATGTAGGCAAAATTGCTGTTGCTGTATCCAGCAAATGGTCGGGGGCTACCCACACTGAACTGCTGAAGACTTATCTGGGTTTCCGGCAACGCCGATGCCTGCTTCGGAACGTTCGTGGCGGCCTCCCACGCGTGTAGCGAGGCGGCAATTTCAGGATTGCTCCGTTCCACCTCCTGCACCAATTCCTGAAGCGGGATTGGCAAAGCCGTAGCGTGCATGCCCTGATCCTTCATCGGAGCAGGCGTTTGTGGCACGTCCCTCGTCACCTGGGCATTCACGCTCGGTGACAAAAAGACGGCAGCCAATACTACGGTGATAAAAGCGCGGATTGCTCCGGACGTGAGCCGGTGGGTATAAGCAAAGTTCATCTTTCCTCCAAATAGAAAACACAAATGCGCGCAGACGCACAAGGGCGTCAGCGCCAATGAGGAAAGACGATCAGATTCTGAGGACTGTGGTGGTTGTGGAATTTAGTCCTGGCGGACTATGCGTGCACGAAACCCGAGACGACCATTGTGCCAACGAGAAGTACGCGTTGGCCTGGGCAGTAAGGGGAAGCGCATGAAACAGAACCAAACTAACGTGATGCAATTGCGAAGACGCTGTCTTCAGAGCGTGAAAATCAGCAGGCGTGTCGGTTACCTGACAGCAAGGATGGGATTTCGCCATCCCCATGTCCCCGCACTGTCCCGCCATCTTCTTACAGCATTCCCGCTCTGCGGGTGTCATCGCCCCATTTGGCACTACACACGCCATCACCGGCAGCGCACCGAACAGGAACGCCAGAGCGTAAACACCGATTGTGCGTAGCAATTTCACTAGCGTTACTTTACCCGCAATCAACATTTAGACGCAACAGCCGGGAAAAGGTTTCAGATTACCCTGGTGCACATGGCGGGTTGCAGGCCGTCTGGGCACCTCCCACATCAAACCTCTGAGCAGTGGTCACTTGCACGGCACACTGCGCGACCCCGTAGGTGGATCGTCTCACTCAGTTTCTGGGCCGAGAACCGCCGTGCCAGTGAGGATGGCCTTTTGGGCATGCAGCCGCAATCCTGGCGGTGAAGAAACAGAAACACGATGGCGTCCTGGAGGTAAGCCCGCGATTTCGAGCGTGACAAGGCGAAATGATGCGACCATTTCGCCAAATCTAGCTGCCGTCCGCGCAACTCTTTTGGTGTTCTCGACAAAAGTCCCGGCAGTGTCACTCGCCAAATCTTGTAGTGACCAGCCGTACCGAAGTATGGACTTCGTGCCCCGAGTCGGGTGGTCATCAACCAACGCGACCAGGCAGGTCACGGAGCGTGCTTGCACAAGGTCGCGCAATCCCTTGTATCCCATACTGCTTCCATAGTCGTTCCCCTCGGCGATGATTATGAGAACTCGCATCCCAGGCAGCCGCGACAATTCGGCAATTGCCGCAGCCATTGCTTCAAAGATCGGTATCCCTGATTTCTTGCCTTCTTCGGTTGCCAAGGCAGACCGCGTATCCTGCGACAGCAGACAGAGCCGAGCTTGGCGGTGGATAAAGACACCCAGCGGGTTTACGCCCCCCGAGCAAGAGGTAGATGGCCGTCCTGCGGCGCGCATGACGGTGTACGAGGCCGTGACCGGGCAAACAGCCTCTTTGCGTTGAATTCGCGTTTTGAAAAGCACTTTAGTTTTCTTCTTTGGATTCCCTATATGGATGATCCTCAGGGTGCTGTTTTTTCTGTCTCAGTTATTCGCAGCCTCTCTTCCGGAGGCTTTAATGCACGAAACGACCTGTACAGAAGGATGTCGTATGTCACCTTTGCGCCACCGCCAATCAACAAAGGAGCGGAGAAGGTAAGGGCCTGCATGAGGAAACCTGCGGCCGCTGACCCGACAGCCCAAAATACATTGCGCGCGAGATTGGTCATTCCACTGGCAAAGGTTCGCTCGCTCGGTCTTACGAGCGCTGCGACGTAAGACTGGCGCGTGGGTACATCCATCTCAACTAAGGTTTCCCGACAAAGGAAGAGCAAGACCGCCCACTTGACGAAGGGGCAAAGGGTACGGCTATGAGGAACAGGCTCGATGGAAGATGAGTGAACACCATTGTGTTCACGAGACCGATACGACGAGCCAGCCACGACGCTCCAAGGTGCGAACAGGCATTCAATATGTGCACCGCAAAGAAGACGAGGCCGAGCTCGTGTTCAGCAACTCCGAAGCGACGGAAGAACCAATAGGCGACCAGGGCATCGGTCAAAAAGCCTCCGCCAAAAGCATCCAGGGAAAATAGAGCCGTGAGCTTGGCGAGGATTCTCTTGTGTTCTGGGGTGATCCCGGCACTCATCTTCGCAGGTGCCGGCGGGTTGTTAACCTCTACGGCTGGCGAAAGGACCGCGTACAGGGTGGCGACCATCAGACAAAGCCCGGAATAGCCGAAGAATACGACTCTGTAGGAACTGATTAGGGAGAACGAGAGGCGGTGTTCCAGAAAGAGCGGAATGCCAGCAGCTAACGCTCCCAGCGACCCTCCTCCATCAAGAAGGACGTTATACCAAGCCAGGTTCCACGTTCTCTTGGAATCCGGAGCCAGCCCAGGAACAATTGCTTGGTCGAGCGCAAAGGAAGCGGAGCGATCCGTGCCGGTGCCATTCAGCATGCCGACGAACACCATCGTCAACAGCACAGCGAGCGCGGGCGACAGGGCTAAGGCCAGACCGCCGATACCTGTTAGAAGCGATAGAAATAGGAGTGACCGCCTGCGCCCCCGGCGATCAGCTGCAAAGCTGACAACGATCGTAGCCAGAGCTGAGCCGGCCAAGCCGGTCGCGATGACGAGCCCGATCGTGAATGAGGATAGCCCGACACGAAACAGGTAGATTCCCAACACGACGCCCATGAGCCCCACACCGAGCGAACGCAGAAAGCCCGCCGCGTTGATCAGGACGAGATCTCGATGGGGATGCGACTTCACTTTCCGTGTCTTTGGAGGTACGCGTACAGAGCATCATAAACAGGGAATTGCCTCGCGAGTCGATCCTCGTCCGAGAGCCCCATTGCAGCAAACCCTTGGGCGATGGAACGCAAACCGATGCCCTCGGCGGCCACGCTCTCCTGCCCTTTGATATCGGCAGCACGGACGATCTGTGACAGTCGGATCAAAGCAGTATCGGAAACTGCGTAGTCTTCGATGATCGCCTCGAATGTGCACCGGGGACCACGATGATTAAGTTTTATGCTTTCAATCTTCGGTGCGTCGAAAGGAATCGCGCCTTCTTGCTTTGCCTGCTCAACCAGATCCTTCTCCTCGACGAACAAGAATTCCGCTTGAGGGTCGATAAATCGCTTGATCAGCCACGGACAAGCGACACGGTCAACTTTGATGTCTTTCCGGGTAATCCACTTCATAGTCACCTCAC
>WNFD01042794.1_pt1 | contig 10433 bp, 11 predicted proteins | sample 5400491 | NCBI WGS metagenome assembly WNFD01 (sample SAMN13153343, study PRJNA577476) | soil metagenome | isolation source: 120 cm saprolite under Douglas fir tree site 2 hole 2 replicate 2 | place: USA:California | collected 2015-04-18 | reverse complement strand
AGGCAGCGTTCATAGATAGCGCTATCAGGCTTGATCAATCCGACCTCGCAAGACAGAACGTGGAAAGTCAATTTATTGAGCCAGCGAAATGTCTCGCGCGCATGCACAGCCATGTCGGAAATCATGTTAGAAAGCAGGGCCGTTTTCAGTCCCGCTCCTGAGAGAGACTCGAGCCAACGAATCATTTGAGGGTTTACCGTGCTCCACATTTCAACGTCTAATCTGCGGAGTTCCGCGATCTGGGCGGAACCGAGCCTTACATGGGCGTCGTCCGCGAAGTTCGACCAGTAGGTCGCGGCTGTGAAATCACTCCGATCGTATGGTGCCCTGGCGGTTGGATACAGCGAGCGAAATAAGTCCGGGAGGACACCTGCCACGGCCGCCATCGAGGCCATCTTTTCGGAGCTAGGTGGGATGGAGATGACTTCCCCGTAATCGAGAATCACGGCCTTTATATGCGACACTTCGCGATGATTTTGCTCTCTTTTGATTAACAATTGTTTTGCCCTATATCGGTATCTTCGTGCACCTAAGTTGTTTCGTCTAATGAATCATTGTGCCTCCGGTGATAAGCTTTGGGCATGTATCTGGATCCCTACGAATTGAAGTCGTTTGCAACCCTGGCGCGCGAATTGCACTTTCGTAGAGCTGCGGTACAGCTCTGCATGTCGCAGCCCGCACTCAGCAAACAAATTCAACGGCTTGAGGAGAAAGTCGGCGGAGGACTTTTTGCGCGGACTCGCCGAAAGGTAACATTGACGGAACCGGGTAGAGTCTTATTGCCATTGGCCGACAAATTACTGAAAGAGTCGGAATCGGCACTGACGATTGCAAAGGAAGCGAGCAATGGCCGTGCCGGTATTCTCCGCATAGGGTTCGGTCTGGCGGCTGTCTCCGATATCCTTCCCCGCACGATTTTACGTTTTAGCCGAGAATATCCTCTGATAAAGCTCCAGATGTGCGACATGTCCACGCCGTCGCAACTCACCGCTCTTTTGCAAGAATCATTGGACCTTGGCATTTTGCGGCTGCCAATTGCATCGACTGAACTGGATACTGTGCCCTTGATTCGCGAGCGGCTTGTTCTGGCCGTCCCCGAATCATTTCGGTACAGTCACAGAGAGAGACTGTCGACTTTACGCGATGCCCCATTCGTACTGATTTCCCGCTCCGCTTCGGCGACATTTCATGACCATGCGCTCAATGTTTGCCGCAGCGCAGGATTCACACCAAACGTAGTCCAGGAGTCGGGCGAAACCTTTACCATTTTGAACTTCGTTCGTGCCGGATTGGGTGTGTCATTGGTTCAGAGCGCCGCCGCTCGGATGAAGGTGCCGGGTGTCCGTTTCCACGAATTAAGAATGAGCGAATCGGAATGGGCCATCGGAATGGCATGGATGCGCAGTTGCGAAAAGCGACCCCTGATTCAGAAGTTCGTTGACGCGACGCGAAATGTTGTTCGAGTTCCTCATTTGCCAGCAAAAAAAGCAAAGACCAAGGATTAGGATTTGTGACCAGAGCCAGCACAACCAGAGCCACCCCCTCCGCTACGGCCCAAACCACTCCGCTTACGGTCCCGGCGGAAGCACGGGGGTCCGCGTCGGAAAACCCAATGCATGGAAGGTCAGCAGCCCACTACTCAGCGACGAACAGGTGATTTCGCACTGACGCCAATACGGATGAAGATGTTCTGATAGATTCACGCCGACGAATCACGAATCGCAGGCGTTTGAGAAAGCGATCTGTGTCTTGGCTCCCGTGCTGACCGCTAGGACCGCAATTTTCGAGGTAAGGAATCGAATCCCATCTCCTTCAAATCCACGCATGGTGGCGGGCTGTTAACGTCTCCCGACATTGTTGGTAAGAGCAATTCTGCTTCGATCGTCAATGCCTCCGAGTCGTGAGCTGGTTACCTAAAGGTGCCTACTACGATTCTGAGCGGCGGTAACATCACAGTTGAGCAGATGCAACGGTGGCTCGCTCCGTGATCAGAAATCTGTTCAGAGAAACTCGCACGGAGAAGAAGCGGTCAAAATCCCTAAGTGGCCAGTTCCCTGAAAATTCGCATGAGCGTTTCTGAAGCAGAGGGAGCACGACCTGCTGTCACTGACAATCTGCTCAGTGCGGCTCGGGCCTGTTCCAATTGTGGAATTGAGAATGTCCCTTCGCTCGGAGCATCTGATACCAAAAAAACGAGCGCCTAGCGCGACACCAGGAGGTCGATGGTTTAAATCCATACAAACTCGAGAACCGTAAAACCCGCTCTCCGATAGACTTACGCGAAGACTACCATAGCTTTGCTAGTTCGCAAACTTGTCTAGACTTGTCCAACAATGTACTGTGAAGGCGAGACGGAAATGACCTCAACGATAACGGAACGTCCGGCTTCGATGAGTGTTACAGTGAAACGTCTGCGTGATCACGGGCGCCAATCCCATGTTCGAATCCTCCCCAGAGAGCCGCTCATGCTTGCCGTAACGTCCCGAGATGTCCCTTACGTGCTCACCCACAAAATTGATAAGCGGGGTTCGCGCCTCATTTGCGGGATGGACTCAGGGAACCGACGAAATGCATGAAGGCTTGCCCACTCGTGGCCTATCTTTTTAAAAATCGGATGTGGCATCAAACATCGTCTCAGATTCCGGGACCATTCAGTTTGTCTTCTCGAAAATCTCGATCCACAGTTTGAGAGTGTTGTCGTGCCAGGTCTCTTTCGAGAGATACGGCCGTAATTCTTTTTCATACCTCTCTTGGAGAATTTGAGAACTGAGCTTCTGTGTTTTGAAAATGTAGTCGGCGTCGTCTCGATCTTTCGCACTGTTTCGTTCTAGCTTCGATAAGATGAAATCGTATGCGTCCGGTGCGAAGAGACGCAAGTTCTGAAACACTCTTGGAAACATTTCAGTCAACCTTGTCGCGTAGTCCTCTGGCAGATTCGTAACGGCTACATGGTGCAGCTGAATTTTGTATTTCTTGGAGAGAGCGGAATCTTCTCCCGCCATTTCGATCAGATTGAGATTGGCCGGCACAGCCGAGTAATAATCGATATCGCCCGTTGGGCGAGGCAAGCCATAGAAGGAGTAGATAACGAAGCCTCCGATGCAGTACAAGTCCAACGGCTCCGGGAGCATTGAATCAAGTTCTGATAGGAACTCTTTCCATGGCGATGGGAGCGAATGACCTGCCTTGGACTTGGGATCAGTCGGCATATTGGAGTTGCTCTGGTTTCAAATCCGTCAGCAAAGACCTGAGTTCACGAAGCGACTGTACTCTGGTGTTGCCGTGGCTTGGGGTTCTTTCAGTAACTTGAAGAGCAAGACTAACGACGAACCCCAAACGATTTTGCAGGTTGAATTTCCTAGCCTGCTCAACCAGCCAATTCGATGTATGGTGACTGTAGTGCATCGCAACCCAGGGGAGAGCCTCTGCGACACGGGCTTCAAGTTTGTCCTGCCCTAGAGCCGTCAACAAGACCTCGGCAGGATTTTTCTTCGATACCCGAGTCCGCATATAGGCAAAACCCGGATACCCAAGTTTCGCCAACGACTCAGCCAGGTGTTGGTCATCCGTCTGTGCTGGCGCAAATTCTTCTGAGACTGGCAGGGTTTCAGGGGAAAGACCGTAAAGCGTGCTGACCCGACGAGTGAGCCAGGGAGTCACCCTTCTCTTTCCGTTTTCGAGCATGTTGACATACGCCTGAGAAACGCCCAAAGACTCGGCGACCTGAGCCTGGACCAAACCCTTTTTTAGACGAACAGCCTTCAATTCATGCGGTGTCATAGCTCCCCATTTATAACAAACGTGTTATAATTTGTCAATAGCAAGACGAGGGCAACTCGGTCGCTGACTTCTCCGCCCCCGGTCGTCGTGCGTTCTTGCGGGAATTACGCGGTGGTGCGGTTGAAGGAATTACTGTGGGGCGGCTCGTATGTGGGAGTGATGGGGAATGGATGAACGGTCCGGCCACGTGCTGGACAATTTCAATCGCACCGGCGGAGTCAATACACGGTTATTTTTTTACAAGGACTGGCTGGTGGATGCGCATGTGGCGGGCACGCAATCGCCTGGGGAACCCAGGCGGGAACAGTAATATCTTTCGCTCCGTGAATCCTGAGCTAAACATCTTTTCTACTTATCTTTTGGATTCTGCGAACCACCTGATCTAAAGGTCAGATAAACGTCACGACACCCGCGTGCCGGCGGCAAATTGTAGTGCGTCGATTTCCGCTATTCTGATGAATACAGTAGCTTCAAATTGGAGTGAAAAATGAAATCGACAAAATGGATATTCGCCGGCGCGCTCGGATTTTTCGTCCTCACCGGCAATTTTGCACGAGCCCAAGGTCACGGGCACGGAAACGGAAAAGGCAACGAAAAACATGAAAATGAAGGTGACCGCGATGCAAGCGGCCGCGATAAACACTATTATAAGGATCACGACCGAAGCGTTGCGCGCGGCTGGTACAACGAGCATGAAGGCCATCTTCCGCCTGGCCTAGCCAAAAAAGATCAATTACCTCCCGGATTACAAAAACAGCTGGTGATGCGTGGCACACTGCCGCCAGGCCTCCAGAAACGCCTGCAACCCGTACCCCGGGATTTGGAAGTACGCCTGACTCCTCCGCCTCCTGAGTGCGCACACGTCTTGATCGGAGGAAACATCGTGCTGCTGAATCGCAGAACCAACTTGGTTGTCGACATCGTCGCCTTCAATTGACAGTGACGTTGTCGGAGGCGAAAGACGAACCGGTACGATACTCTAGGTATTTTTAATCAGAGTATTCAAAAAAAAGGGCCTCAAGAAACACGCGAAAATCGCTCAGTGCGAATCGGGCAGGTAGAATTAACAAACCGCCGCCATGAACTACCATTAATCGCCAGCATTGCCGGCCGCAACCATTCGGCCACTACAAGAAGGGTCGGCTGTCACGAAAATGAATCGGTACTCCTGGAAAAACGGCAATTGCGTACAGCCTGGGTACAACTTAGAGGAGAAAACTGGCTCTGTTGTTCACGTAAGCCACGCCAAGGAAAGCCTTTAGGATTTTTGGTACGCTATTTCGGGACCAGGAGGTTGAAGGTTCAAATCCTTTCGCTCCGACCATTTCTCAACCCTGCCTTTCATTGGTTTACGCCACGTTTTTTATTTCAGTTTTCATTTCATATGCTCGCTTATTTCTGCATCTACTTAGGGAACCGTTTGAACATTCGCTGATCGGGTGGAGATCGGTTCCGTTGCTGGTCGCGGCAGCCGCCTCGCGAAGGGGAATATATGCTTTGGAAAACCAGAACGACTACTGCTGTCTTCCAATGCGACGACAAGACATGCACAGTTTCATTTCGTGATTGGGTTTTGATCGCTGGGCAGTTTAAGCAGGTCCAGCAGGGGCTTGATCGTGAGACCTTGAACCACGATTGAAAAGATGACCACGCCGAACGTCAAGTCCAAGATTTGTTCTCGATAGAGAAAAGTACTCGGCAAGCTTAGAGCGAGCGCGAGTGCCAGCGCGCCGCGAAGACCGCCCCAAACGATGACGGGCTGCCAACGAAATGAAATCTTCTCTGAGAACCGATTACTTAGAGGAATAAGTAGATAGACCGAGAGGACGCGCCCCAAAAGCATCGCAACGACGGCCAACGCTACGAAGCTCCAATTCCGTAACAGCTGACGCACGTGGATTTCGAGGCCAATCAAAAGAAACACGAGAGAATTCATGACGAACGAAACGTACTCCCAAAACGACTCCATTGCAGTACGCGTGCGAACGCTCATCCCTGTTTTCGACCCAAAATTGCCGAGTATCAAACCCGCGGAAGCGGTCGCGATCACACCCGACAAGTGCAAATGAAAAGCGAGTAGATAGCTGCCGTAGGCAAGAATTGTGGAGAGCGTAATCTCAATCTGGAGATCGTCCACTGCTCCGGTAATGCGGCTCGCAACGTACCCCAGCGCCGATCCGAGGATCGCTCCACCAGCGACTGCCAATAAATACTGCGCGACACCCCGTGGCACGCTGAATTTCTCCGCAACCACAACTCCGAACACAATTCCAAACAACACGACGGCCGTCCCATCATTGAGAAGGCTTTCTCCCTCGATGATTAGGGACAGTCGCTTGTTTACTTTCAGATCTTTAAAAATGGCCAGGACGGAAATCGGATCGGTAGCAGAAATGATGGAACCGAACAGCAGCGCAACGAGTACGGGTGGCCAGCAGCAGCAAGGGTACGGAATTTCGAAGCAACTCTCGCAAGTCGAGTTTCACGCTGCCTTCAAAAACAAGCGCCGGAAGAAACAGGATCAAGATGACGTCGGGCGTCAGCCAATCGGGCCGGTTGCCGGACTGGAGAGGCGACAAAAGCGGGATCCGGACCGCTCCAAGCAGGAGGCCGCCGAAAACAAGGGCCACCGTGTAAGGAATCCTCAGGCGTTTCGCCAGCATCGCGATGATCGCGGCGGCGATAAGCAGCCAAACCAGGAATTCAATGCCTGAGGTTGGCGTCATCTTGGGTATATCGATATATCTGCATTCTCATCTGAAGCTGAATCCTAACTGACACGCAAGCCCAATCCCAGCAGGGATTTGCCGGCTTGGCTTGGTCAACCTTATCGATCTAGACTAATCATCTAGATGGGAGGTCGGAGTTATGCGTACCGTTGGACTGTTCGAGGCCAAGCAGAAACTCTCGGAACTCGTGCAACCCGCCCGCGAGGGGGAGAAGATTGGCATTACTCTGCTATCGCTGGGTCTGCTTACCGTCCTGGGAATCCGCTTTCTATTTTTCGGCCAGCAGCTATGCCACTGTAGGGTATGGCGACGTAGTCCTACCTTCCAACTGGCACATGCTGGGGCCGCTCGAGAGCATTATCGGGGTGTTGATGTGCGGAATATCCGTGAGCATTTTGTTTGCCACAGTGACCCGGCTCGTTAGCCGCTTCTAGAAACTGCCAAGAGCCTCAAGGCACCGGCCGACAAAGGTGGCGCGGCAGCGTTACCTGGGCGCCATTCTGGAGTCCCTGCCGATCATCCCCTACACAGAGCAGACTGCGTACGAGCATGCGCGTATCTGGGCCGAATTGGAGGTCCCCGGGAAAATGATTGGCTTCTATGACCTGATTGTTGGTGCAACGGCCCTGGAGCGCGGGAGCCAGGTAGCCACGTTTAACAAACGGCATTTTGGACAAATAAGAGGACCAAGAGTCATCGAACCAAAATAGTCCCCCGCGAAATATCTGACTGCTTCTCTTCACACCATGGCGCTCGCTTGTCCAAACTTGTCTAACAGAGAGCAGCCCGAAAAAACGTAACTGACGCCAGGGCAGCGGCTCCGTGCTCGACGAAAAGGGCAAGCGGATTGTGGTCACGAGCGATTCTATACGTGATGGCGCCAATTCCGCATTTGTCGACAACAATGGAGTCGAAGTAACGACGGCGGTAAGAGGTATCAGGGGGGTATATTTTGACATCCTGAAAGCGTAGCCGTTTACTCCGATCACATCGAGGATCATAATCCCGTCGACTTACGGGGCAAAGGGGCCCTTGTGGACTTACTCCCTTCACATCAATGGCAATTGCAAGGGAACCTGCACAAGGTAGAGCGGCTCCCCTAGCTCACTACCAATTTGCTTTGCTTTGACATGATTGAAGAATGTCTGGTTAACTTCCATTTCGCCGTAATCGGAAACGGAGGGTTGCAGTGAATTCTCGTCGAAAGTTCCTGACTCAGGCCGGAGCCCTGGCGGTAGGCACCATGCGCACGCCTACCATCGCGGCAGGCGCGAAAAGAACGGACTCGTCCGCGCAGGAGACGGTGAGCCTGTGTGGCCAATGGTGGTTTCGGACTGATCCTCTAAATGTTGGTGAAGAGGAGCGTTGGGACAGAACCGATGACTCGATCAGTGCCTGGCGCAAAGTGTACGTGCCTCATACTTGGCAAATTGACCCGGCTTTTACGGAGTATCGAGGTGTCGCCTGGTATCGGCGAGCCTTCGAGTCTCGGAGTGAATGGCAAAACTCCGCGGTACGGATCGAGTTTGAGGCGGTATTCCATACGGCCTCAATCTGGGTAAACGGGGAATTGGCTGGAGAGCATGCACGCAAGGGTTACACGGCTTTCGTGATTGATATAACTCGTCTGCTCCGCTGGGGGAGTTCCAACACCATCGTCGTACGCGTTGATAGCGCATTCAACGGCAACATGCTACCTAGGGGACGTTCCAGTGATTGGGCGCATGATGGAGGTATCTATCGGCCGGTACAACTGCTCATTACCGCAAAAACTTTTGTCGAGCGCGTTGAGCTCGATGCTGTTCCCGATCTCACGAACGGAGACGGGAAGCTTGCCATAACCGCTTATCTCCGAAATACAGGTTCGACGCCATGGATTGGGCGGGCCACTTATCGAATTATCGACGATGAGACTGGACTGACAGTAGTGACCAGTTCAGATGCTCCAGGCTTCACCATTAAGGGCGGAACAGCCCAAATATCAAAATTTGAAGCCACGGTGCCCAACGCGAAGTTGTGGCATTTCGATCATCCGAATCTCTATCGGCTTATTTTTTCAATCGCAAGCGGACAAGAGACTCATCGATGCACGGTAACATTCGGAGTCCGGAAACTAGAGGCTAAGGGCAGCGAGTTCTATTTGAACGGCGAGCGGGTGCGGCTGATGGGTGTCGAGCGCATGGCGGGGAGCAATCCTGAATTTGGAATGGCGGAGCCCAGCCAATGGATCACGCACGATCACGACGCCTTGAAAGATCTCAACTGCGTCTTCACGCGCGTTCATTGGCCACAAGATAAGAGGGTTCTCGACTACTGCGACCGCCACGGCATTCTGATGCAGACCGAGGTTCCTGCCTGGGGCTGGGACAGTTTTGGCGGCATGAGAGTCGAGCCTGACACCGATATCATGGAAAATGGTTTGGAGCAGTTGAGGGAGATGATCGCGCGCGACCGCAACCACCCCTCGGTGGTGATCTGGGGCCTCTGCAATGAGGTTGGCGGGCAACATCCTCCTGCGCATCAATTTGCAAAACATATGCTGGAGGAGGCGAAGAGGCTAGATCCCAGTCGGCTTTGTTCCTATGCTTCGAACTCCTTGATCAAAACTCCGGAACGAGACGCAGCCGGATTGATGGACGTCATCGAAGTAAATGAATATTTCGGAACTTGGGATCCGGGAACTCTTGAAGCACTGTCTAGGTATCTGGATGATCTTCACGCCGCATTTCCCGGCAAACCCATTGTCATTTCCGAGTACGGCTACTGCGCTTGCACCCCCGATCGCCCCGAGGGCGACCAGCACCGCGTCGAGGCCCTCCGTTTCCACAACGCCGTGTTGCGCGCAAAAGAATTCGTCGCCGGAACGATTTATTTCTCCTATAACGATTACCGCTCTCACGTCGGCCCGACCGGGGTGGGAGCGACGCGACAAAATGTTCACGGCGTTACGGATCTATTCGGCCGGCGAAAACCCTCCTACGCCGCCCTGCGTGAGGAATGCAGCCCGGTCGAATCGTTAACTGCGGAAAATCGCGTGAACGCCTTCCAGCTGCGGCTAAAAGCCCGGCATAATCTTCCGATGTACGCTCTTCGGGGATATAAGCTCACGGGAACTTTCTATGGCGAAGGCGACATCCCTGTCGAGCGACGAGAGAGAGAACTTCCTGAAATCACTCCCGGTGCGGAAATCACAGTCGATCTGACATTTAGCCGATCCGGCGTACCGCTGCGGGTCAAATTCGATGTTTTGCGACCCACTGGTTTTTCGGCCAGTTCCTGGAACTGGAACCCATGACTCACCTTCGCGGATTAAGGTTGCTGATTATGTCACTGCGTCTGGACGGATGCGAGAGGGCATCGAGGATTACGAACTTCTGATGGAATCCGCTCGACACGCGCGAGAACGCACAGACGCACTGGCCCGAACGGTGATGCCTACATTCACCGAGTATCTACGGGATGTCACTCAGTTCCGAAAGTTCGAGCGCGAGCTGCTTGCGCTGGCGGCGGAGGCGCAGGGCGAATGATAAGGCAGGTCAAGACATTCGCTCTGCGACCTCAGGAAAAGTCTCGATCCAGTGTAAGGAAAAGGGGCCGGTGCGCGTTGCATTCGATGTTCAGCGTCCCAAGAGATTCTCGGCTTTCACGAAGATATGGACGCCTTCACAGCGCCCGCAAGATCTTAGAAAACCAGATTCGGAACCTGCCCTGGAGCTCAGGCGCAGCATCACAGTCCAGGATTTGGGTTAAACAAGCACAGGAGATTACAGAGTGAAAGATCCTTCACCAGATGAACGGGTACGCGCCTTGGGAAGAGATCGTAACGATCCAAACATATCCCGCGCCCGCTCCAGATCGCAATCCCATGTTTCTGGACAAGCGCGTTTACCAGGGAAGCAGCGGAAAGGTGTACCCGAACCCTTT
>WNFD01007996.1_pt1 | contig 10433 bp, 9 predicted proteins | sample 5400491 | NCBI WGS metagenome assembly WNFD01 (sample SAMN13153343, study PRJNA577476) | soil metagenome | isolation source: 120 cm saprolite under Douglas fir tree site 2 hole 2 replicate 2 | place: USA:California | collected 2015-04-18 | reverse complement strand
ATCGGGATCTGGAAGACGCCGACATCCGGGATGGTCAGCTGGACGGCCGCCCCCTGCTGGACGGACTCCATGCGAAGAAGGCGGGTCAACGTGCCGTCATGCGGCGAGGTCCAGAAGACAAAGTACGGCCGGCCACGCGGATCAGCCAGCGTCCAGGCCGCCGGGAAGGTGGGCAGGCGCGGGACGTCCTCGACGTTGACCCGGTTGCTCCCCGCGAAGCGGCCGTCGCTGTCGTGTCCGCGCTCTCTTTTACCCATTCATTCCTCGTGGTCGCGTCTTTATATTCGCGTCCTTAGCGGAGCTCCCACGTTGGAGGCATCGCGAGAAACTGTTCAATGTCCTTTCGCCCAAACCTCCACCGCCCTCGGATGAGGCGGCCGTTCAGCTCGCCGCGGGCAACATAGTCCCGGACCGCTCGGGGGCCGAGTCCCAGCACATCCGCCACCTCCCTGACCGTCAAGAGCTGCTCACCGGAGTCTCCTGTGACCGCGGGAGGACAGGTCACCTGCTTCATGGCACCTGCTCCCCGATACGTTCTGCGCCCGGGGCACCGCCGATGAGCACACCGGTGCCCGGCCCTCCGCTCACGGCTATTCGTTCTTGCCCATCAGGGCGAGAGCAGCGAGGAGGAGAGCCCGGACCTGCTCGTCACGGGCCTGACGGGCCTCGGCTTGGCGGCGCCGACTGAGTTCGGCTCGGCACCTGCCGGAGCAGACCCGTTGGCGGGGCCTGAGTGAGTTGCCGCAGACGGGACAGCGGCGGTCGGGGACGTTCGCCGGAGCGCCTCCCAGAAGCGCACGTGCGGATCCTGGCGAGACTTGAGGGGGTCCCATGAGCCCTCGCTCATCCTTTCCTGGCAGCGCGTCCTTCAGACCGCGCCTCACGCCGCGACCGCCACGCCCTCGAAGGACACTTCCAGCAAACTCGTCCGCCGGGCAGTATCCGAGGAGATAGGTGCGCTGCAGCCCCAGCGCGCGCGCCGCCCGCGTGCGGTTGCCGCCCGCCTGGGTCAGGGTGGCCTCGAGCAGGCGCCGCTTGAAGTCCGAGACGGCGCCGTGGAAGCCGGGCAGCGGACGCGCCGGGGCGGCGGGCGGCGCCTCGACGGTGGACAGGCCCTTCGGCAGACGCGGGAGAGACGGCCGGGGAGCGGGCTCGGGAGCGGGCATGAGTAGTGTTGTCATGCGGGAGGAGCATCGCAAGGCATGTGCCACGAGCGATTCGCGCGCGGACCGCGAATTTCGCGGAACGCGCGCCGCCACGTGCACCGGTCCGTGTGCACGGGCGGCCGCGCCGTGCCGCCGCGCGTGGGCACGGACACACAAAAACCGGGGACCCGCCGAACGGCGGGTCCCCGGTGACTTGCTCGAGCGAGCGGGAGTCGGCTACGCCTTGGTGGCCGGCTTGACGCCCGGGTTGTCCTTGAAGAACTGCTTGTTCAGCTCGATGAAGTTCTTCCAGTCGGCCGGAGTCTCGTCTTCCGCGAAGATCGCCTTCACCGGGCAGACCGGCTCGCAAGCGCCGCAGTCGATGCACTCATCCGGGTGGATGTAGAGCATGGTCTCGCCCTCGTAGATGCAGTCCACGGGGCAGACCTCGACGCAGGCCTTGTCCTTCACGTTGATGCAGGGCTCAGCGATGATATACGCCATTCCGGCCTCCTGTTAACCGGTCTCCCGGGGACACTCTCTCGAAACCCCCACACTTCTACCAACTTGCGCCACACGTGTCAAGGCGTTTGACCCCGGCTAGAGCGTGCGCAGCTTCGGGTCGAGCGCGTCCCGGAGCGAGTCGCCGAAGAGGTTGAAGGCGAACACGGCCAGGCTGATCGCGAAGCCGGGGAACAGCGCCATCCAGGGGGCCGCCTCCGCGAAGTCCACCGCGGCCCCCCGCAGCATCAGGCCCCACGCGGCGGTGGGCTCCTGCACGCCCAGGCCCAGGAACGACAGCGAGGACTCGGCCAGGATGGCCTGGCTCAGGAACGCGGTGAGCATGATCAGGTATGGGGCGACCACGTTGGGCAGCATGTGGCGCAGGATGATGCGGCCGTGCCCGAAGCCGGCGGCGCGCGCCGCGTCCACGTACGGCATCTCGCGGATCGTGAGCGCGGAGGAGCGGATGACCAGCGCGGCCCGCGGGATCATCGGGATCGTGATGGCCATGATCACGTTCGGGATGCTGTTGCCGAGGATGGCCACCAGGGCCAGCGCGAGGATGATCAGCGGGAACGAGAGGAAGATGTCCATGAGGCGCTGGAGGTACAGGTCGACGCGGCCGCCGAAGTACGCGCTGCCTACCCCGAGCACCGCGCCGACGGTGGCGCCGAACACCGCGGCCCCGAAGCCCACCAGCAGCGCGGTCCGCGAGCCGTAGATCAGGCGCGAGAGCACGTCGCGGCCGAAGGCGTCGGTGCCGAGCCAGTGCGCGGCGTTGGGCTTGGCCAGCATGGCCCCGAAGTCCACCGCGAGCGGGTCGTAGGGCGCGAGCAGGCCCGCGAACACCCCGACCACGATCATCACCACCACCACCGCGGCCCCGACCGCACCGAGAGTACGACGGCGGGCGAAGTCACGGATGACGGCCCAGGTGGCGGCGGTGGCCGTGGGCTCCGCGGCCGTCGGGGCCTGGTCGATCCGGGTACTTATTGCCATGTCGTTTACGTCGGGTCAGCCGCCGGGCTGGGAGTCATATTCTTTCTGTGTGCCGTCGGTTCAGCCGCCGGGTTGGGGCCACCGTCTTTATTTGATTATACGGGCGTCGCGAGCGACGCCCTCTATAGGGTTGCTTCGCATTTGTTCTTAGCGGTAGCGGATCCGAGGATCGAGCCAGGCGTACATGATGTCCATCGCGAAGTTCACGAAGATGAAGATGCCGGCCACCAGCATGACCAGCGCCTGGATCAGCGTGTAGTCACGGTGGGCCACCGCCTGAACGAAGAGCAGGCCGATCCCGTTGAGGTTGAAGACCTGCTCGGTGACGACCAGGCCGCCGATGAGGAAGGCGAACTCGAGCGCGATGACGGTCAGCACCGGGAGCATCGCGTTCTTGAGCGCGTGACGGACCAGGATGAGGCGCTGCACCAGGCCCTTGGCCCGCGCGGTGCGCACGTAGTCCTCCCGCAGCACCTCGAGCATGGCGGAGCGGGTCATGCGGGTGGCCACCGCGGAGTAGCGGTAGCCCACCGCGAGCGCGGGCCAGATGAGCTGCTGCAGGTTCTGCCACGGGTTCACCCAGAACGGAGTGTAGACCATCGGGGGCAGCCACTTGAACACGATCAGGAACGTCAAGATCATCAGGATCCCGAGCCAGAACGAGGGGCACGCCAGGCCCGCGATCGAGAAGATGCGCACCGCGTAGTCGATCCAGCTGTCCTGGCGGAGCGCGGCGAGCAGGCCGAGCGGCACCGCCAGCACCACCGCCACCAGCGTGGCCATGATCGCGACCTGCAGCGAGAGGGCGAAGCGCAGCTTGATCTCGTCCCAGATCGGCGATCCGGTCCACATCGAGGTGCCGAAGTCGAGGCGGGCCACCCCCACCATCCACGTCGCGAACTGCTTCCACACCGGCTGGTCGAGGCCGAAGCGCACGCGCTCGGCGTCGATCGCGGCCTGGGAGGCCGCTCCCCGATCCCCGGCCAGCCGCAGCTCCACCACGTCGCCCGGGATCACTCGGATGAGGAAAAAGGTGACCACCGCCACCCCGACGAGGGTGGGAAACATCAGCAGGAAGCGCTTGAGCAGGTACTTCCACATGTGCCGGTGGCCGGGCCCCGTGCCCCTCGCCTACTCGGTCAGCCAGACGGTGTCGAGCTGGTTGTTCAGGTAGTGGCTGGGCGTGATCGTCCAGCCCTTCACCTTCGCGCTGTGCGGGATGATCCGGTGCCACTGGAGCGTCCAGATGACGTGCGCCTCCTCGTCGAGGAGCCGCTTCTCCAGCGCGCGGACCAGCTTCTTGCGGTCCTCCACGTCAATGGCGCGGGCCTGCTTCTGGTACAGCTCGTCGATCACCTTGTCCTTGTGCTTGCCGTAGTTGGCATCCGAGGTGGTGACGAAGCGCACCAGGTCCAGGTCCGGCTCGACGATGAAGCCGCACTGGAAGTCCATCGCGACCTCGAAGTCGCCCCGCTTCAGCATCGGATGGTACGCGGAGGCCTCGATGGTCTCGATCTTCACGTTGAGCCCGATCTGCCGCCACTGGTCCACGAGCCAGATCGCGATCGGCTCGTAGGGATGCGGGATCCCGCGGTTCTTGAACGTGAACGAGAAGCCGTCGGGGACCCCGGCCTCACGGAGGAGGCGCTTGGCCTCGGCCCGGTTGGCGTTGATGTCGTGCCCGTAGCCGGCCAGCTTCTCCAGCTCGGCGGGGGGCGTGGCGTAGGGCGTGCCCGGCACCTGGATGCCGCTCACGTCCTTGACGATCGTGATCTTGGACAGCTTCTGCGAGGCCTCGTAGCGATCGAGCGCCAGCGACAGGGCCCGGCGCACCCGCTTGTCGTCGAACGGCTTCTTCTCGTGGTGCATCGAGACGAAGTTCAGGCAGTCCCAGGGGCTCTCCTGCACCGTGATCTTGTTGCCGAGCGCGGCGGTGAGCTGGTCGCGCTCCGGCGGGCTGAAGCCGCGGAACTGGATCTGGGCGCGCTCCCCGCGGATGGCCGCCACCTGCGCGGCGGAGGAGCTCATGAAGGTGGCCCGGAAGCCGTCGAGGTAGGGCTTCCCCTTGTCCCAGTAGTTCGGGTTCTTCTTGCCCACCCAGTACGAGCCCTTGACGTGCTCGACGAAGAGGAAGGGCCCGGTGCCCATGACGTTCTTCTCGTACCAGTGCATGTCCTTGGCGAGGATGTCCGCCTTGTAGATCCAGTTCCACGGCGAGGCCAGGTTCAGGAGGAGCGAGGACTCGGGATACTTGAGGCGGAAGCGCACCGTGTGGGGATCGGGCGCCTCCACGACCTCGACCGAGCGGTACGACTCCTTGCGCAGCGACTTCACCCCCGCGGGTGGGAAGATGATCTTGTCGTAGGAAGCCTTGACGTCCTTCGACGTCATCTCGCTGCCGTCGTGGAACTTCACCCCCTGCCGCAGCTTGAAGGTGTAGATCAGGCCGTCCTTGGAGATCGTCCAGGACTCGGCCAGGTCCCCCACCGGCTTGGTGCCGGTCTTGTCGAAGGGATCGACACGCACCAGCAAGCTGTAGTGCGGGGCGATGGGATGGATGACCCCGAAGGTCTCCTCGGCGTGGGCGTCATACGACGGCGGCTCCGATGGGACCACGAAGTCCAGCTGTCCCCCGTACCTGGGCTTGTCCTGAGCGCCGGCCGGGACGGGACCTGTCGTGGTCAGACCAAGAACCACGGCGACGAAAGCGGACGCAATCCATCGGCTGCGATGGCGCATGAGCCACCTCCCCACTGAGATAGGCGGTCGAGTCGTGTGTTGAATCAATGCGTAAAGGCGGGTCCAGGTTCCGTCCGAGTTTCGCTACTTTAGCGGCCGTCTACCCCCCTGTCAAGGCGCGAGGCGGCTACAACCGGATGCAGGCGGCCTGGTGCCCGGGCTTGATCTCCCGGAGCTCGGGAATCGTGGTCCGACATTCGGCCACCGCGATGGGGCACCGGGGGTGGAACACGCAGCCGGAGGGCGGGTTGAGCGGGCTCGGCACCTCGCCACCCAGCACCACGTGCTCCCGCCGGCCCTCGACCACCGGGTCCGGGATGGGTACCGCCGAGAGCAGGGCCTTCGTGTACGGGTGCTGGGGGTCCTCGTAAAGTGACTTCCGGTCGGTGATCTCGACGATCTTGCCGAGATACATGACCGCAACCCGGTCGGAGATGTGGCGCACCACCGAGAGGTCGTGGGCCACGAAGAGATACGTCAGCCCGAACTCGGCCTGGAGCTCCTCGAGCAGGTTGATGATCTGGGCCTGGATGGACACGTCCAGGGCCGAGACCGGCTCGTCGCAGATGATGAGGCTCGGCTCCATGGCGAGCGCGCGGGCGATGCCGACCCGCTGGCGCTGGCCGCCGGAGAGCTCGTGGGGGTAGCGGCGGGCCATGGCGGGCAGCAGCCCGGCGTGGCGGAGCAGATCCTGCACCCGCGCGGCCCGGGCGGCGCGGTCCGGGACGATGCCGTGGACGCCGAGGGGCTCCGAGATGATCTGGCCCACCGTCATGCGCGGGTTCAACGAGGAGTAGGGGTCCTGGAAGATCACCTGCATGCGGCGGCGCAGGCCGCGCATCTCGGCGTCGGAGAGCTTCGACATGTCGCGGCCCTCGAAGACGACCTCCCCGCTCGTGGGCGGCTCGAGGCGGAGGATGCACCGGCCGGTGGTGGTCTTGCCGCAGCCGGACTCGCCGACCAGTCCGAGCGTCTCGCCCCGGTGGATCTCGAAGCTCACGCCGTCCACCGCCTTGACGATCCCGGCCCCGCCGCCGAAGAGCCCGCCGCTGATCTGGAAGTGCTTCACCAGGTTCTTGACCTGCAAAATCGGCTCGACCGGTGGCATCGTCAGACCGAGACCTGGGCGCGGGTGGGCAGGTCCTCGGCGAGCCAGCAGGCCGAGAGATGGTCGGCCGCGACCGGATCGAGCCCCGGCTCCTCCTCGCGGCACCGGTCGATCGCGTAGGCGCAGCGGGGCGCGAAGGAGCAGCCGCCGGGTAGTCGCGAGAGGTCGGGCGGCTGGCCGGGAATGGGCTGGAGCTTCGCCCGCCGCGGCTCGTCCAGGCGCGGCACCGAGCGCAGCAGGCCGAGCGTGTAGGGATGCCGCGGGTTGGCGTAGATCTCGCGCGCGGTCCCGCGCTCGACGATCTTCCCCGCGTACATGACGTTGACCCGGTCGGCGTAGCGCGCGACGACCCCGAGGTTGTGGGTGATCATCATGATCGCGGCCCCGAGCCGCCGCGAGAGGCTCTTCATCAGCTCGAGGATCTGGGCCTGGATGGTCACGTCGAGCGCGGTGGTGGGCTCGTCGGCCAGGACCAGGGCTGGGTCACAGGCGAGCGCCATCGCGATCATGATCCGCTGGCGCATCCCTCCGCTGAACTGGTGGGGGAACTGGCGGAGCCGGCGCGCGCCTTCCGGGATGCCGACCAGGGAGAGCAGCTCCACCGCCCGCGCCTGGGCCTGCGCGCTGGTCATGGCGAGATGGGTCTCGACGGTCTCGGTGAGCTGACGACCGATGGTGAGCACCGGATTGAGCGAGGTCATCGGCTCCTGGAAGATCATGCCGATCTCGCGCCCGCGCACCCGACGCATCTCCTCCTCGGAAAGGGCGAGGAGGTTGCGGCCCTTGAAGAGGATCTCGCCGTCCACGATGCGGCCGGCGGGCGCCGAGACCAGGCGCATCACCGAGAGCGCGCTGACCGACTTGCCGCAGCCGGACTCGCCGACGAGGGCGACCGTCTCACCCTTTCGGACGTCCCACGACACGCCATCCACCGCGCGGATCACGCCGGCCGACGTATGGAAGTGCGTGCGGAGACCGCGGACGTCGAGGAGGACCTCCATGTGGCGGGGAGTCTAACACACCGCCCTTCAGCGCGAGCGCAGCGGGGCCCGATCCTCCACGCCGGGAAGCGCGGTACGGAACGTGTCGCAATTCTGGAGCCGCCCCGTCTCGAGGCCGCGGCGGAACCATCCGGCGCGCTGCCGGGCCGACCCGTGGGTCCAGGTCTCCGGGCTGACCCGGCCGCCGGTCTGCTTCTGGATCCGGTCGTCGCCCACCGCGGAGGCCGCGCCCAGGGCCTCGTCCACGTCGCCGTCCTCCAGGAGCCGCCGCTCGCCGGTCGAGTGAGCCCAGATCCCGGCGAGGCAGTCGGCCTGCAGCTCGAGCCGGACCGACAGCGCGTTGGCCCGCCCCGGGCTGCGCTCCTGGTCGGCGCGGACCTTGTCGGTCAGGCCCAGGAGGTGCTGGACGTGGTGGCCGACCTCGTGGGCCAGCACGTAGGCCTGGGCGAAGTCACCCGGCGCGCCAAAACGATTCTTCAGGTCGTCGTAGAAGCCCAGGTCGATGTAGACCTTGCGATCCTCCGGACAGTAGAACGGCCCGGCCGCCGCCTCCGCGACCCCGCAGCCGGAGCGGGTTCCCCCGGTGAACAGCACGAGCCGGGCGCGCTCGTAGTCGCGCCCCATCCGCTGGAACTCGCGGGTCCACGTGTTCTGCACGTCGTCGAGCACGAACGACACGAAGTCGGCGCGCTGCTCCTCCGCCGGCGACGCCTTGCGGGGCGGCGCCGACGGCGCGCCGCCGCCTGGCCCGGTGGAGACGTCGCCGCTCCCGTCCAGCAGGGCGAAGAAGTTCTGGCCGAACACCAGGCTCAGCACGAGCAGGATCACCGCGCCGCCGAGGCCGATGCCGCCACCGATCCGGAGCCCGCCACCGCCGGTCGGCCCCTCGCTGCGCCGGTCCTCGATGTCGTCGCTGCGCTCCCCCCGCGTCCAGCGCATGGCGGCCTCCCCTACCCCCGGCCCGGCGCGCCCGAGGCCACGCCCAGCTCGCCGAGCACCGCGCGAATCGCGGCCAGCACCCCGCGCATCTCGCCCTCGCCCAGCGCCCCGATGCAGCCGATGCGGAAGCTGTCGGCGACGGTGAGCTTGCCGGGATAGATCACGTAGCCGCGCTGGCCGAGCCGCTCGTAGAACGTCTCGAAGTGGAACTTGGGATCCGCCGGCATCCGCACCGTGACGATGATGGGGGCCTGCAGCCGGTCCGGCAGCAGGGTCTCGAACCCGAGCGCGCGGAGACCCTCCACCAGCAGGGTGCAGTTGCGCCGGTAACGGGCCCCGCGGCCGGCGACGCCGCCCTCGGCGGCGTGCTGCTCGAGCGCCCGGTCGAGCGCCGCGATGACGTGCGTGGGCGGGGTGAAGCGCCACTGCCCATTCTTCTCCATCGCGGCCCACTGGTCGTGCAGGTCGAGGCTGAGCGACGGGGCCCGGCCGCGCGCTTCCTCCAGCGCCTCCCGTCGCACGATGGCGAAGCCCATGCCGGGCACCCCCTCGAGGCACTTGTTGGCCGAGGCCACCACCGCGTCGAAGGCAACGCGCCGCGCGTCGAGCGGGATGGCCCCGAAGGCGCTCATCGCGTCGATGAGCAGACGGCGCCCGTGTCGCGCGGTCACCGCCGCGATCTCCTCGACCGGGTTCAGCACGCCCGAGGTGGTCTCGCAGTGCACCACCACCACGTGGGTGACCCCCGGATCCCGGGCCAGCGCGGCGTCGAGGGCGGCGGGGTCGGCCGGATGGTCCTCCGGCGTCTCCTGCACCGCGCACGCGCGACGGTAGTACTCGCACATGCGCACCATGCGGCGGCCGTAGGCGCCGTTGACCAGCACCAGGAGCTTGCCGTCGGGCGGCACCAGGGTGCCGATCATGGCCTCCACGACGAACGTCCCGCTGCCCTGCAGCGGCACGCACACGTGGCTGCCGTCGCCCGAGACCAGCTCGAGGAGCCGCCGGCGTACCCGCGCGTTCATGGCGATGAACTCGCCGTCCCGCGAGCCCCAGTCGCGGAGCATCGCCTCCTTCGTGGCGCGACTCGTGGTCAGCGGTCCGGGGGTCAGCAGAAACGGCTCGCGTGGCGTCCCGTCCATGGCGCTCGATCCTTTCCGATGCTGGCTCAGCTCTTGATTCGCAGCCCGCGCGGGTCGTACGGGGCGGCGAGACTCGCCCGGGCCGGGATCCGCGCGCCGCCGACGTCGAGGGCGAATGCGCCGCCCGCGACGTAGCGCTCGTCCACCCCGGCCGGCTCCCGCACGTAGCCCATCGCCACCGCCCGGCCCAGCGTGTGGCCGAAGGCGGCCGAGGTCACCACGCCCACCACGCGCCCGTCGCGCAGGACGGGCTCGTCGCCCCACGGCAGCGCGTCCGGATCCTCGAGCACGAAGGTCACCAGCCGCTTCGTGAGCGGCTGGCTCCGCCGGCTCAGCAGCGCCTCGCGGCCGATGAACGGCACCGCCTTGTCGAGCCGGACCGCAAAGCCCAGACCCGCCTCCCACGGCGTGTCCTCGGTGGTGACCTCCCGGCCCCACGCCCGGTAGGCCTTCTCGCACCGCAGCGAGTCCATCGCGTAGTAGCCGGCGTCGCGCAGCCCGAGGTCCCGGCCGTGCTCCTGGAGGACATCGTACACGCCCGGAGCCGCCGCGACCGGCACGTACAGCTCCCAGCCCAGCTCGCCCACGTAGGTGATGCGCGAGGCCCGCACGGTGGCCGGTCCGATCGCGATCTCCCGGGACGCGCCGAACGGGAACGCGGCGTTGCCGAGGTCGGCGCCGCTCGCGCGCACGAGCAGCTCGCGGGAGCGCGGGCCCATCACCCCGAGCACCGCCCAGGCGTCGGTCACGTCGGTGACGGTGACCCGGGCGTCGTCGGGCAGATGGCGGCGGATCCAGTCGAGGTCGCGCGTGCTCTGGGCCGATCCGGTGACGACCAGGTAGGCATCGGCGGCCA
>WNFD01007994.1_pt1 | contig 10434 bp, 10 predicted proteins | sample 5400491 | NCBI WGS metagenome assembly WNFD01 (sample SAMN13153343, study PRJNA577476) | soil metagenome | isolation source: 120 cm saprolite under Douglas fir tree site 2 hole 2 replicate 2 | place: USA:California | collected 2015-04-18 | reverse complement strand
GCCGGTCACCGTGGTCAGCGCATCCGCCCATCACTTTCACAGGAACAGGCAGGATGAGGAGCACGTCATCGTCCAGGCTCCCAGCGGCCCCAGCGAGATCGTCCTTCCATGGGAGAGCGAGCAGGATCGGGTTCTCCTGACCGGCGCGACCGGAACGGTCGACGTGTATCGGCGAGTGCCCGTGCTGCTGGCAGTCGGCGGATATCAGTTCGCCACCCTGCAGAGCCCGGTCGTTCAGAATACGCAAACCCGATGGCTCGGCTGGGTCTTCCTGGCCCTGGGGTTCGTCTTTAGCGGCGCGGTGGTCCTGACGCTCCTCGCTCGGCGGCGAGCATTGGTCCCGGTGCCATCATCAGACGCCCTCCGCCAGGCGATTGTCCAGCTCCCTCCGGACGCGGATCCGCGGGTCGTCGAGGAGATGAACGAGATCCAGAAGCGAGTCGCCATGATGCAATCGCAGCCTCGGCGGGGCCAGATCACCAGGGGGCAGACGATCGGAATCGTCATCGGCTGCGCGGTGGCCGTGCTCGGGGCGCTGCTCCTACGCGGTGTGCACTAAGGCGCGGTCTGCGGGCCATCTTCTAGGTTCGTATTCAGAAGCTGCCGGGGACCTGACGGCAGCGATCCGTCCGTCGACATCGCCAAGAACGCCAGCCAGGGGCTGAAGTCTGTGAGTTCTCTGCACCGCGCTCAACGGTAGGATTCAGCATCCGACGGGGTTGAATACCTGTGATGGTGAAACGCTCCCTCGGTTTTGATCTCCATGCCGCTCAGCCCCGTCGATCGCGTTCCGATTCTCCCCCGGCTCTCGCGGCTGTCTCAGAGGACACGATAGGCGTTGCCCTTATGCACGGATCGGGCGGACTGGCGGCGGTAGCACGTCCCATGGTCGACCTTGGTTTCGACCTCTACGCGCGGCGTCTTGGCACGATGCGAGTCGTGCCTATCCAGGTCAAGGCGAGGGCCTCGCTCGATAGCATGCGAGGCTACCGATACTTCAACTATCTTCTGGCAAGCAAGCATTTGCAGCGCGATCCGAGTGGTTTTCTGATATTTACCTACGTCCCGTGGCACAGACCAGAAGCTTTTGAGACCGTGCTGGCTATTCCGATTCCATACTTCGTTCGGCACTGTTCCCGTGTCGTGGAAGATGGGGTTGAGTACTTCGCATTTCGCTGGGCGTTGCTCGGCCGTGGGCGAAAATGGGTTAGATTCTCGTATCCGTTGACCGAGCTCCACAGCCTCTGGCTCCAGCAGTTACCTGCGTGGCGCGGAGGGGCGGCAAAGATTCAGCTAGAGGTTGGCCGCGAAGTCCCAGCACCCCATGATCACAGGATGGTTGGGAGCCTGGCCGAGCTATTCGTCGCCGAGAAGGTTCAGCACGCGGGTGGCCGCAATGTGATGGTCGCCTACGACCGTGTGCGGATGGACTGCGTGGCTCTCCTCGTGCATGACCTGGAGAAACATGTGGTTGGCGGGCTCGCCATTCACACTGGATCTTTGACGAAGAAGAACAACTTCCGCGTTACCGTGCGCGCGTCGACCTTCTTTGCCGATGATCTCCTCTGGCTGATTGTGCTCGGTCATCGCAAAGACGGGAGCTACCTTGATTGGAGCTACGTGATCCCGTCGTCAGACGTTGACAAGCTCTTTACCAAAAGCCCAACCGCCGATGGCGGGGCGTCGTACACAACTGCCGTGTCGCTTAGACGGAGCAAGAAGTTCGATCCATACAAGGTCGCCACATCTGATCTGGGGGAAGTCATCCTCAATAGAGTTCGCGCGGCCATAAAGCATCCGTCGGAGAAACGATTTCGCCGGCACATCGCGGCTTAAACCTGCACGCGGCGGGCCTCTCCTCCTACGTGTTTCGTCTTCGTTCGCACCGGAGTGCGCGGGAAGAGACCGTCGACCCTGCTGTCGCTTAGGCGTTGTCTCGGACGACCTCGTACGAGACGTAGGCAAGGCCGTCGCCGAGCGTCTGGGTGTGGAGGAGACGCAGGGACTTCTTGTTGCTGGTCTCGCCGAAGAGGCGCTCGCCGGCCCCGAGCAGGACCGGGAAGATCTTCAGCCGCACCTCGTCGACGAGGTCGTGCTCTACCAGGGTCCGCGTCAGCTGGAAGCTGGCGGGGACTTGGATCTCCCCGTGTAGCTCCTGCTTCAGCTTGGAGACTTCGTTCACCACATCGCCACGCAGGACCGTGGTCGGTCCCCAAGTCGCGGCCTCTTCCGAGAGGGTGGACGACACGACGTACTTGGGCAGGCTGTTCAACCTGTCCGCCAACTCGCCTTTCCGGGATGGCCACCGCGAAGCGAGCCACTCGTAGCTCCGCCGACCCAGCAGCAGAGCCTCGGTGCCCAGCGCCTCGTCGAGCGTGAACTTGGCTAGCTCTGGGCGGCCCGCGATCACGCCGACCCAGCCGCCGACCCTGAAGCCCTCGTCACCGGCCGGGTCCTGGACGACTCCGTCGAGCGAAACATTGTCGCTCATAACGATCTTTCCCATTTCGAGTCTCCTCTCGTTGGTTCTTGTCAGCTACCACCGATGTAGACACCGCCACATCGGGAAAATGGGCGCCGACCGAGCGCCCATTTCGCCCCTCGGTCGGTGTCTATAAGGTGTGGCAAGGTACGAGCAGGTAGGTGAAGCCAGCATGGAACGAGCTGACCTGTTGTCACGGGCGCGGGCCGGGGACGGAGATGCGTTTCGAGAGTTGACCGAGCCGCACCGCCGGGAGCTACAGGTGCACTGTTACCGGATGCTCGGGTCCCTCCAAGATGCCGAGGACGCACTTCAGGACACGCTCCTGACCGCTTGGCGGGGCCTCGCAGAGTTCGAGGGACGCGCCTCGCTCCGCACCTGGCTCTACCGAATCGCCACCAACCGCTGTCTCAACGTGCGCCGCTCAGCCAGCCGACGCCCTGCCCAGGAGTGGAACGTGCCCAATGTTGAACCACCGGAGCCGACCCGACTCGGTGGAGTTGTATGGCTCGAGCCGTATCCCGACGACCTTCTCGAGGGTGTAATCGACGCGCCGCTCAGCCCCGAGGCCCGCTACGAGCAGATCGAATCCATCTCTCTGGCGTTCGTGACCGCTCTTCAGGTCCTACCGCCTCGCCAGCTCGCTGTCCTGATCTTGCGCGACGTCCTCGGATTCCACGCGGACGAGGTAGCCGACATGCTCGACTCGAGCGTCGACTCGGTCAACAGTGCCCTTAAACGGGCCCGCGCGACCGTGCAGAACCGGTTTTCAACAACCGGCGACCGCGAGCCGCCCCCGGCGTACAACTCGCCCGCAGAGGATGCGATCGTAGAAAAGTTTGTCCTCGCATGGGAATCCGCCGATCTCGACGGGCTGGTGGCCCTTCTAACCGACGACGTCTTCATCGCGATGCCACCGATGCCGTTCGAGTACGAGGGCCGAGACGTCGTTGCCCGCTTCTGCGCCAGCCTCTTCGACGCGGGCCGAAGGTTCGACCTCGTACCGACGCGCGCAAACGGCCAGCCGGCTTTCGGCGTCTACCTGCGCGCCCCTAGCGGCATCAGCCACGGGGTCGGCCTATACGTCCTGACCCTCTCCGGCAGCCGGCTCAGCGCCATGACCCGCTTCGAGAACAGCGTGCTCCCATCGCTCGGGCTGCCGCGATCGCTGCCTGGTCGATAAGAAGCCCCTGATAGAGGGCTGCATCGCCGACATGAACAGGGCACGACGCGATCCCACGGATCCGTCCGTCGACATCGCCAAGGATGCCGACCAGCGGTTTTGAAGTTCGCGGAAGTAATAGTTCAGCATGTCCTCTGGCGTCCATCAAGCGTTGTTCCGTATTCGAAGGGCAAGGGCGTCATGCTGGAATGTGCTGCCTTGTCCATCGGCGTCCACAGGCGTTGCTTTCACGGTTGCTTTCAAAATCCCTCGATGTGGACCTTCATCTGGATAATCGGAGATGCCTTGCTAGCGCCTAACCCTGCGGCTATACCCGCTGGCTTCAGTAAATCTTTAGCCTGCCTTTCCTCTCCCTTCAGCTTAGAGACGCATTGTTATCGCATCGGTCTGGCCTAACAGGGAGGCGGAGGCGCATGAGAGTCCAGCGGGTTGGCGTCTTAGTCGTCGTGGCGGCTATCCTGACAATCGCTCTCCCGACCGGCGTCGTTGCGTCCCAGGCCCATCCGAAGCCGTCACCGACGCCGACCCCAACTCCGACCCCAACGCCGTCACCGACGCCGACCCCAACTCCGACCCCAACGCCGTCACCGACGCCGAGTCCGACGCCCACCGTCGGTTGGTCGATTGTCAGCAGCCCCAATCCCGATCCCAACTCCAACAAGCTCAACGCCGTTGCGGCGATCTCGGCCACCGACGTCTGGGCCGTTGGTCAGGCGAGTGCCAGCACTCTGGCGGAGCACTGGAACGGGAATACCTGGAGCGTCGTGCCGACGCCTAATGCACCGGGTACCGGGACCCAGAGCGCGCTACTGGGCGTGGCCGCCGTCGCCAGCAGTGATGTCTGGGCGGTGGGGTTCAGCGCGAACGGGAACACCTCGCCGGCATACGCCACCCTGGCCGAGCACTGGAACGGCAGCGCCTGGAGCATCGTTCCCACGCCGACACCGTCCGGCGCAGCCGTGGGCCTTTCGCTCGACGCCGTGGCGACGGTCTCCAGCACCGACGTCTGGGCGGTCGGTGGAGAGCCGCCGTTCCTGGCGTCGTATTCCGGCAAGGCGATTCTCGAGCACTGGGACGGGAGCGCTTGGTCCATCGTCGCGGCACCAGCGGAGTCGCAGAACTGGTGGTCGAGCTCGCGGTTCGGAGTGGCCGCGGTGGCGAGCAACAATGTCTGGACGGTCGGCACTGGCGACAGTTTCCATTGGGATGGGACATCGTGGAGCGTCGTCTTCCTCTTCGGCGATCAGACGTTTGTCGCCACATCGGCAGCAGGCGCCGACAATGTCTGGGCGGTGGGCTCGAACAGGTATTACGACAGCGGATGTGTCTGTTACTACGGCCCCTTCACCGTGGCCTTCCGCTGGAACGGGACCTCGTGGGTGCAGACCAACAGCCTCAGCCCCACGGGCTACGACACCTTCCAGGGAACGGCCGCTCTTTCGTCTACTAACGTTTGGGCCGTCGGAACCTCCGGAGCCCCCGGAGCGACTGCGACCCTGACCGAGCATTGGGACGGCAGTTCGTGGAGCGTCGTCTCCAGCGCCAACGCGAGCACCAGCCAGAATGTCCTCGATGCCGTCGCCGGAGTCGCTAGCAACGACGTCTGGGCGGTGGGTTTCTACGCCAACAGCACGAACGCCCAACTGACCCTCGTGGAGCACTTCACCGGGTAGCTACCGCATTCTGGTCACCCACCAAGGAGGCAACGCCATGGAGATTTTCGATCCGTTGTCCGCAACGACGATGGCCAATCACCTGTGGGCACACCGGGTTTCGCGCCGGCAACTGCTGCGGGGCGCGGTCGGGGCGACGGCCGGCGGAGTCATGATCGGTTCCGCACTTCTCCCGGCCCCGTCCGTGTTCGCGGATGAAGGCGGCAGCACGGTCGAGCCGGTCCCCATCCCCAACGGCGATAGGGGAACCCACCATTTCTTCCCCGGTAGGGGCAAAGAGGTGTCGACCATCACCGACTTCAACGGCTTCGTCGGCATCGCCCAGGTCTTCGGGACCGGGACGGCGCGTGATGGCGCGCCGCTGAATTTCAGCATCGACAACCGTTTCCTGCTCGGTGAGTATGTTGGCGTCGATCGTGCCCTGCATCGCGGCGCGTTCGGCGTCTTTTGACTGGATCTCTGGACTGGCCCGGTGGGCACAGGACACATTCACGATTTCAACGAACTGGTCGCGCCAAGTGGTCTCTTCTGGACAAAGGCCATCCCGATGGACAGCGTTGCGATCGACCTGGGAGCCGTGCGCGCCTCGTGGCGGCTGACCAATTTCCCTGTCCCCGACTTCCTTCCCGGCGTGGTCGACCTGCCGGCGACGGTATCGATGGACATCGAATGGAGCGGGCGGACGGCTGACACCAAAATCCGAGACTTTGTCGCCGGCTTCGCGGGCGAGTATCACGAGTGCAGCGCCAGCATTAGCTGGTCCGCCCAGGAGCAGGGCTTCAGCTTCGTCTCGAATGCAACCACGGTGCAGCGGTTCGCCGAGATCGGCCGCGAGCGGAACGGGCGCTTCTTTCAGAAGGGCGATTGACGCTCCGCTGACGGCTCCCCGACTGCCAGGGGTAGGGTGACCGTGAAGCGGCTGCCATGCCCCGGCTCGCTCGTGACGTCGATCATCCCGTTGTGCTGGCTGGCGATATGTCGGGCGATGGCCAGGCCAAGGCCCATGCCTTCGCGGGAGCGGACATTGCCGGCTCGGTAGAAACGGTCGAAGATGTGCGGTAAGTCGGACGCTTCGATGCCGATGCCGGTGTCGATAACCGTGATCGCCACGGCTTCGTCGCGGACGGAGCCGCTCACGTCGACACACCCGCCGGACGGCGTGTACTTGAAGGCGTTATCCAGGAGAATCAGGAAGAGCTGCCGCAGGTAATCGGGGTCGCCCTGCACCACGGCTTCGTCGAGCGCCTCCAGACCGTGGCAGCGCAGCGTCACGTTGCTGTCCGGGCTCAGCTGGCGGCAGGCATCCGTGAGCGTGTCGACGATGAGAACTGGCTGGTGGGCGATTGCTGCCCCGGCGTTGGAACGGGCCATGATCAGGAGCTGGGTCACCATGCGCGCCATCCGCGTGGCCTCAACCCGCATGTCGGCGAGCGCCTTGGTCTGGAACTCCGGATCACTCGCCCCCGGGTGGCCCAGCAGGTCCAGGGACGAGAGCATGATCGTCAGTGGGGTGCGCAGCTCGTGCGAGATGTCTGCCAGGAAAAGCCGCTGGGCGTTATGGGCCCGCTCCAGCTCGTGGTGGGCACGCTCCAACGACGCGAGCATGCCGTCTATCGTGGCAGCCAGCCGGCCGATCTCGTCGTCCGGTCCGCGATAGCCGAGGCGGCGGGTGTGGTCCTGAGTTACCGCGATGTGGGCTGCCGACGTCGCCACGCGTTCGAGTGGCCGGATCGCATGACGCACCAACAGCCAGGAGCAGAGCCCGGCGAGGACAAGCGCGAGCGCAGCCCCGGGGTAGAGGAAGGAACGAAGCCGTCCGAGCGCCTGATAGATGGTGACGGGGGAGCGGGCAACCAGCACGTAACCCTGCAGCGTGCCATGTGACATCACCGGCCGGCCGTACATGAACAGCGGCCGGGCGCCAACGCGAACCTCGCTCACCTGGGCGGCCCGTATGGCACTCCGCAGGAAGGGCAGGTTGCGCCCACCCAGGTTGCTGGAGCTCCCCAGCACCTGCCCGCTTGGATCGAGGATCTGGACAAACACGTCGGGCGCACTGAAGACGTCGGTGTCCGAGGCCTGCAGCGGAGTTGGCGCCGCCGCGGCAATCAAAGCTGCGCGCTGCCGGACATCCTGCTGCACTTCCTGGAGCAGGCTGTCCCGGGTGAGCTGATAGACCGCCACGCTCAATGCGGCCAGCACGGCCGCCATGATCACGGTGAACCAGAGCGCGAGCCGGGTCCGGATGTACAGCGACTTAACCACGAAGGGCATAGCCAATCCCCCGAATGGTCTGGATCAGGCGCGACCCGCCGCCCGCCTCGAGCTTTTGCCGCAAGTGCCCGACATGAACCTCCACAACACTGGTGTCCGCGTTGGCCTCGTACCCCCAGACGCGTTCGAGGAGTTGCTCGCGGGTGAGAACCTGGCGCGGGTGGCGCATGAAGAAGAGGAAGAGGTCGAACTCGCGGGCGGTCAGTTCCAGGGCGTCGCTGCCACGCCGGGCCTCCCGGGTTCGCGGGTCCACGACGAGGTCGGCGTAGGTCAGCGGCTCGTCACCGCTGTGGTGACGGCGCAGCACGGCGCGAATTCGGGCGACCAGCTCGTCGAAGGCGAATGGCTTGGCCACGTAGTCATCGGCACCCAGGTTGAGGGCGGTCACCTTGTCGACAACATCGTCGCGGGCGGTCAGCATGATGATGGGAACGTCCTGGGCGAGCCGCAGCTGCCGGCACACCTCGAACCCGTCCGGTCCTGGCATGCTGATGTCGAGCAGGACGACGTGGGGACGATGCCTGGTCGCGGCCGCCAGCCCGGCGGCGCCATCCATCGCAGTCACCACCTCGAACCCCTCGAACGCCAGGCCACGTTGCAGGAGTGGGAGGATTTTAGGATCGTCGTCGATCAGCAGCACTCTGGTCGCCATCGCCCTCGCCTCCACACTCGTGGTACCATACGCGGCCCCCACTGGCCAGCCCGAACGGAAAGTGGCCGCCCGGTCGACCATCGCTTGGCTCGGAGACGCGCCCCACGGTCTGCCGCCAGCATCAACATCCCGTCTCGGATAGTGCCCAGCATTGCATCCCCACCTGAAGGAAGGCTGAAGCTGTGGCGATAACTAAAACAAATCAGGCTCCAGGAAGGGACATGCCTGACGTGCAGTCGCCGCCAGCCTCGCCCGAAATTCTTTGCATTGGAGTGGCTGAGGTTAATGCAGTGCGCGCACATCATTTTGACGGGAGAAATGTAGATGTGGACCTATGAGCACAGCTTCGAAACGTCCGTCGGCGCGACCGCGATTTTTTGCCGTATTTGAGGATGTTGGCACGTGGGCCGAGTGGAATACCTGTGTCGAACGCATGGAGCTGAACGGCCCTTTCGCCGCCGGCCACGACAGGCACCATGTTCATGCCGGGCCAGGACCCGCTGGCCTTCCGTTTGATCTGGGTCACCGAGGGCAAGGGGTTCGAGGACGAGACCGAAATCCCGGACGCCTGCGTCATAGTTCGCGTGAGGCACTCGCTCAAGAAGCTGAGCCACGGCGGGACCCGGATCACCTACGCCCTCATGTTCACACTCTGGGAGTCACTTGACGCCGTCAAAGCCTTCGCCGGCAAGGACTATCAAACTGCGTTGTTCTACCCGGACCACGATCGATACCTGATCGAACGCGACCTCGTTGCCAACCATTACGAGGTCGAAACGGCGGTTGGTCCGAATCAGGCTTCCGAAGGAGTGGACGACTCGAAGGTTTAATCTCCGACCAGCAAGTCCGGTTCGATCGAGCGAATTGGCGGGGGCGCGACGGGAACGATCCGTCCCTCGACATCGCCAAGGATGCCGAGCACCGGTTTTGAAGTTCGCGGGCGCATCGTCCGCCAGCGATCGGCGCGGTTCGCCAGACGATGTCTGAGGTGCTGGGGAAACCGGTTCGTTTCCAGCAAATTCCCGAGGCGGCATACAAGGCCAGGCTTGCCGAACGCGGAATGTCCGAGGCCATGGCGCAGGGCATGGTCGACATGGCGGCGGCCAAGAACGCGGGCCTCGATAACGCCGAGCCGCGCACTCCGCAGTCCACCACTCCAACCAGCTTCCGCCAATGGTGCGAGGACGTGTTGAAGCCCGCGGTCCTCTTGCAGCCCGCGGTCCTGACGTAGGCGAGAGGCATATGTCAACACCATTGCCGCCTGCTGCACCGCCGCGCTACAAGGTCGCGCTCCTGACGTGGCTTGGCGCGTACCCGGTGATCACGATCGTCCTCGGCGTCCTCGGTCCGGTCACGGCTCGTTGGCCGCTTCCCCTGCGGACACTTCTCATCAGCGGGTTGATGGTTGTAGCGCTGACCTGGGGCGTCCTTCCGACGTTGGGATATGTCTTACGAGGCTGGTTGAGGAGAAATCCTTAGGAACACTAATCTCTTCAGGCGCTTTCTGCATACGCGCAGCCCGGTTCGAAATTTGTTCTGGATGGCGACCCCGAGCGGGTTCGAGGGCGCAAATACCACGAGCTCTCTGTAAATACACCAACGCCGGCCGGCGGTCGAATCCGCTGTGGGCCACTGCTGAGCACCCGTTTCTGCACCACCCTTTTCTGGCGGCGGAGGACTATCATCCACGTGCTGGCGAGTCCGGGGCTTGACGTTCAACCTACTCCTAGCGCCGGCAGGTCCAGCTCAACAGTCGCGTGTGCCAGAGGAGGTGCAAGATGGCTGTAGACAAGATCCGTCAGGCCAAAGAGGGCGTCGAGGCCTTCAGTGCGGGAGATTGGGATCGCTTCAAAGCTCCGCTCAGCTCAGATGCTGTGTATGAGGAGCTCGGGACGCAGCGCCGAGTCCAGGGGCCGGATGCAATCGTTGAGCTCAGCAAGGGCTGGCGGAAAGCCTTCCCAGACGCAAAGGGAACTATAACGAAGGCGATCGAGAGCGCCGACACAGTGGTGCTGGAGATCACCTGGGAGGGCACCCACACCGGCGAGCTCGTGGGAGCTCAGGGCTCGATTCCAGCGACGCGCAAAAGGGTCCGAATCCCGGCGGTTCAAGTAGTGAGTTTCAAAGGTGACAAAGTCTCAGAGACCAAGCACTACTTCGACCAGATGAC
>WNFD01007992.1_pt1 | contig 10435 bp, 9 predicted proteins | sample 5400491 | NCBI WGS metagenome assembly WNFD01 (sample SAMN13153343, study PRJNA577476) | soil metagenome | isolation source: 120 cm saprolite under Douglas fir tree site 2 hole 2 replicate 2 | place: USA:California | collected 2015-04-18 | reverse complement strand
CGTCCAGCTGGTAGTATCGCGCCACGACGTAGTGCCCCATCTCATGCGACAGCAGGATGGCGATGAGCGAGAGCGAGAACGGGAGCCCGGTGGACCAGGCGTGCAGAAACCCGGGATAGCCGGGGTGACCGCTCGTGAAGAACGCCAGGGGACCGGAATACGGAATCCCGCCCGCGAGGACGGCACCGGCGAATGTGATCGTATAGAGGGTCGCGAGAAACAGCAGGATGTGGGGCGCCCAGCGCTCACGGCGCCGGGTGAGCGGGCGTGTGAGGATGAGGTGCCGCCCGTCAGGCTCGTCGGACCAGTAGTAGTCGCCGGGCCAGCTGGCGAGCACGGCGGCGAGCGCCGGGGAGGGCCCGGCGTGGGCCGGATGTACAAGTCCATCAACGACTTCCCGATCAGGGAGGGTCGTGGTCCGCCACGCGAGCAGGAATCCGCTCAGCTCCATGGCGCGCCCTTGACTCGAGGTCGGCGGAACCCTACTATAGCTCTCTCGCACCCCTTCGAACTCCCTGATTCCATTTTCAACGCGTTCACTTCCCCACCCCGGGATTTCGCCCGCCGTAGAACTACGGAGCAAAGACACACGTGGATATCGCTGAACTGAAGAGAAAATCCGTCGCGGAATTGCACGCGATGGCCGAGACCCTGAACATCACCAACTACTCAGGGCTCCGCAAGCAGGACCTGATCTTCCGCATCGAGCAGTCGCTGCTCGACTCCGACACCGTACTGCGCGGCGAAGGCGTCCTCGAGATCCTCCCCGAAGGCTACGGCTTCCTGCGCAGCCCCGACTGGAACTACCTGTACGGGCCCGACGACATCTACGTCTCGCCGAGCCAGATCAAACGGTTCGATCTGCGCACCGGGGACACGATCATGGGCCAGGTGCGGCCGCCCAAGGAAGGTGAGCGCTACCTCGCCCTGCTGAAGGTCGAGGTGGTGAACGGCGACGAGCCGGAGAAAGCGAAGCACCGGGTCGCGTTCGACAACCTGCGCCCGCGCTATCCCGAACGACGCATCAAGCTCGAGCGCAAAGACGGCGACCTGTCGATGCGGGTGATGGACATCTTGAGCCCCATCGGCATGGGCCAGCGCGGACTCATCGTCTCGCCGCCCAAGGCCGGAAAAACGATCCTCCTCCAGAAGCTCGCCAACTCCGTCATCGAGAACCATCCCGAGGTGTACCTCATCGTGCTGCTCATCGACGAGCGGCCCGAGGAGGTGACGGACATGGAGGAGAACGTCAAGGGCCCGAGCGTGGAAGTGATCTCTTCCACGTTCGACGAGCCGGCGGACCGCCACGTCCAGGTGGCGGACATGGTGATCGAGAAGGCCAAGCGCCTGGTGGAGCACGGCAAGGACGTGGTGATCCTGCTCGACTCGATCACCCGCCTGGGCCGGGCTCACAACGTGGTCGTGCCGCACTCGGGTAAGATCCTGTCGGGCGGCGTGGACGCGAACGCCCTGCAGAAGCCCAAGCGCTTCTTCGGGGCGGCGCGCAACATCGAGGGCGGCGGCTCCCTCACGATTCTCGCCACGGCCCTGATCGATACGGGATCGCGTATGGACGAGGTGATCTTCGAGGAGTTCAAGGGCACCGGCAACATGGAAGTGATCCTCGACCGGCGGATCGCCGAGCGCCGCACCTTCCCCGCGATCGACGTGCAGCGCTCCGGGACCCGCAAAGAAGAGATCCTGCTTTCCAAGGAAGAGCTCAACAAGGTGTACCTGCTTCGTAACTTCCTCGCCGACATGCCGCCGGTGGAAGGGATCGAGTTCCTGCTCGAGCGGCTCAAGCGCACCAAGACGAACAACGAGTTCTTCGCGACGATGGCGCAGGGGTGACGAGCGGCCGCGACGCAGGCCGGCTGCTCGGCGTCGACTGGGGCGAGCGCCGCATCGGCCTCGCCCTGTCCGATGAAACCCGCACGCTGGCTCAACCCCTCACCACCCTCACCCGCCGCTCCGGCAAGCGCTTTCCGATGCGTGAGTTGCTCACCCTGGTGGAGCAGCACGCCGTGACCGGCGTCGTGGTCGGCCTGCCGCTCGACCAGGAGGGAGCCGAGGCCGAGGCGGCCACGGCCGCGCGGGCGCTCGCCGCGGACATCGCGCAGCACTCGGGGAAGCCGGTGGAGCTGTGGGACGAGCGGCTCACCACGGCGCGTGCGCTCCGGGCGGTGCGCGCGATGGGGGGCTCCACCAAGGGCCGGAAGGACGACGTGGACGCGCTCGCGGCGGCACTGCTGTTGCAGCACTTCCTCGATGCCAAGCGGGGATCGGCGGTATGAAGGCCCGGGCTTGTTTGCTCCTCGCCCTCGTTGCTTGTAGCTCCCCCGACGGCCCTCGCGTCACCGTGACGGTGCCGGCAGGCGCCACGCTCGACGCCGCCGTGGATTCCCTCGCCGCCAACCACGTGATCAGCCACCCCGGGTTATTCCGGCTGTACGCGAGGGTGCGTGGGTTGGCCGGCGCGCTCAAGAGCGGCGTCTACCTGCTGCGGCAAGACGAATCATGGTCCGACGTGGTGGCGGCGCTCGAGCGCGGCCGCGGGGTGGAGCAGCGCTTCACCGTGCGGGAAGGGCTGCGGCTCGCCGAAGTCGCCGACCTCGCCCGCACTCAGCTCAAAATCCCGCGGGATTCCTTCCTGGCGGCGGCCGAGGACTCCGTCCTGCTCGTGAATCTCGGACTTCCCCCCGAAGCGCCGAGCGCCGAGGGATATTTGTTTCCCACGACGTACCTGCTGCCACTCGGCATCGGGGCTCGGGAACTGGTGCGCGTGATGGCACACCAGTTCACCCAGCAATGGAGCCCGGAGTGGCAGGCGCGGCTCGACACCCTGCGCTTCTCGCGGCACGACCTGGTCACGCTGGCGTCCATCATCGAAGCCGAGGTGCGGTATGACCCCGACCGGCCATTCGTCTCGGCGGTCTACCACAACCGCCTGAAACGCGGCATGAGGCTCGAAGCCGACCCGACGGTCAGCTACGCCTACGGACGGCGACTCAGGAGAGTGTGGGAGAAGAACCTGGCCGTCCGCTCACCCTACAATACGTATCTGCACTCCGGGCTGCCGCCGGGTCCCATCGGCCAGCCGGGCCGCGCCGGCCTGCTCGCAGCGCTCTATCCAGCCGACGTACCGTTCTTGTACTTCGTAGCGCAGCCCGACGGTAAGCACATCTTTTCGGCCACCTACGCCGAGCACCTCGCCGCCATCCAGCGCGTCAAGCAATTGAAGCGCGCAGCGCGCGCGTCGCAGCGGCCGGGTCGCTAGCGTCCCACACCGCGCCGATGACGGCAACGCCGGCCGCGCCGGCGCGCGCCAAGGCGGGCGCGTTGGCCGCCGTCACGCCTCCGATGCCGATCACCGGCGTCCCGGACGGAGCGAGCCGCGCGAGTCGCTCGAATCCCTCGGCCCCGAGCGGCGGGCCGGCGTCGGCCTTGTTGGCCGTGGCGAAGCAGGGTCCGACGCTCCAGTAGTCCGCGGGCCAGCCGCGTCCTCGCTCCGCCTCCGCCGGTGAGCCGACCGAGAGACCCAGCAGGAACCCCGGCGGCACGTGGGGGCGGAGCCGGTCGAGCGGGGGGTCCTCCTGGCCCAAGTGCGCGCCGGCCGCGCCGGCGGCGAGCGCCACGTCCACCCGGTCGTTCACGATCACCGGGACCGCGAGCGCGCCGACGAGCGCCCGGGCCAGCGCCACAACGTGGCCGGGCGGTGCATCTTTCAGGCGCACCTGGATGATAGTGGCGCCACCGGCCACGGCTCGCCGGCAGGTCTCGACCGCATCGCGCCCCTTAAGGACGCCCGAGCCCGTGATCACCATCAAGCGCAGCTGACGATCGAGTGCCATGAGCAAGATCCTGCGTGGACTGCGCGGCGCGACTACCGCCGCGACCAACAGCGGCCAGGCCATCCTGGAAGCGACGGCCGAGCTGTTGCGCGGGCTTCAGGAGGCAAACGGCTTCCAGCCCGAGGACGTCGAGAGCGCCATCTTCACGTCGTCCCCGGATCTCACCGCTGAGTACCCCGCGCGCGCCGCGCGGCTGCTCGGCTGGAGCGATGTCCCGCTGCTGGGTGCGGCGGAGGTCGCGGTGCCCGACGGCGTACCGCGCTGCATCCGCGTCCTGCTCCACTTCTACACGGCGAAGCCGCAGCGCGAGCTGAAACATATGTATCTGCGTGACGCGGCCAAGCTGCGCCCGGATCGGAAAAGGTGACCGACAGTTCGGTCACCACGCCGGCCGTCATCGTGTCCGCGAAGGGCGCCGCGCGCTGGCAGGCGGGGCATCCCTGGATTTATCGCAGCGATGTCTACAACGAGCCGCGTGACACGCCCGGCGTCGTCGCGGTCACCGACCGCCGCGGGCGGAACCTCGGCCAGGCCCTGTACTCCCCGACGTCGGAAATCCGCCTGCGCCTGCTCACCGCGACGCGCGACCCCATCGACGCGATGTGGTGGGCCGACCGGATCGCCGCGGCCGCGCGCCGGCGCAGCGGCATCCCGGCCACCGCATACCGCGTGGTCCACGGCGAAGGGGACGGCCTGCCGTCGCTCGTGGTCGACCGGTACGGACCCTACGTCGTGGCCCAGTTGCTCTCGGCCGGCCTCGAGCAGGTACGCGCCGACGTGCTGGACGGCATCAGCGCCGCCCTCGCCCCCGAGGGGATTCTGATCCGCAACGACACCACGGTGCGTCGTCACGAAGGATTGCCGCTCGAGGTCGTGCCGGGGCGTGGTACGGTCCCGGACACCGTCGCGGTGGAGGAGGCGGGCGTGCGCTATCTCGCCGCACCGCACACCGGCCAGAAGACGGGGGCGTTCCTCGACCAGCGTGAGAACCGGGTGCTCGTGGGGGAGCACACGGGCGCCGGCCGGGCATTGGACCTGTTCACCTACCATGGCTCCTTCGCGCTGCATCTTGCACGGCGCGCCGGCGAGGTGATGGCGGTGGACCAAAGCGCCGAAGCGTTGGCGCGGGGGCGCGAGAATGCCGTGCTCAACCAGCTCACGAACATCACCTGGCGCGAGGCCAACGCGTTCGATCTGTTGCGCGACCTGGAGCGGCGGGAAGAGCTGTTCGACACGATCGTGCTCGACCCCCCGGCTTTCGCCAAATCGAAGCAGAGCGTTCCGCGGGCGCTCGCCGGCTACAAGGAGATCAACCTCCGCGCCATGCGCCTGGTCGCTCCCGGCGGGGTGCTGTTCACCTGTTCCTGCTCCTACCACGTGGGCCGGAACGTCTTCTTGGACATGCTGGGCGACGCGGCGCGGGATGCGGGCCGGTGCCTCCAGCTGCTCGCCGTCACCGGGGCGGGCCGGGACCACCCGGAGCTGATCAACGTTCCCGAGACCGGCTACCTGAAGGGCGCCCTGCTCCGGGCCGTTGACTAAACCGCTGTCCCTTACAACCTTGCAGTCCTGTCCATGCCGGCGTCCGCCCTGGTCCGCCGAGTCTTCATCGGCCTCCTCGTCGCCAACCTGGCGGTCGTAGGGGTCAAGCTGGCGGTGGGGATCACGTCCGGCTCCCTCGCCGTGCTCGGCGGGGCGGTGGATTCGTGCGTGGATGCGCTCAACAACGTGCTCGCCCTGATCATCGTCCGGGTAGCCGCGAAGGAGCCCGATGAGGACCACCCGTACGGCCATGGCAAGTTCGAGACGCTGGGCGCGCTGGCGATCGTGGGATTCCTGTCGATCACCTGCTTCGAGCTGGTGCGGGGGGCGGTGAATCATTTCGTGAGCGGCAGCCATCAGGTCGACGTCAGCGATTTTCAGCTGGGGCTACTCGTGCTCACGCTCGGCGTGAACGTGCTCATCACGTGGTACGAGCACCGCCGCGGGATCGAGCTCGGCAGCGAGCTGCTCGTCGCGGACGCGGCACACACGCGCGCCGACGTCTTCATCACGGTCGGCATCCTCGTCGGCATCCTGCTCACACGGTTGGGGTGGTGGTGGGCCGATTCCACGGTCGCGATCCTCGTGGCCCTGGCCATTATCCTCGTGGCGTATCGCATCCTCGCGCGCACCGTGCCGGTGCTCGTGGACCAGCGGGCCATCCCCACCCGCGACATCCAAGACGCCGCCCAGGCCGTGCCCGGCGTGAAGCGCGCCTACGGCATCCGCTCGCGTGGGCCCTCCGACCTGCGCTACGCCGAAGTGACGGTGTGCGTCGACCGTCACGCGGACGTGGAGTCCGCGCACGCCATCGCCGACCAGGTGGAGGAGCGGCTCAAACGCGACCTGCGGCTGCACGAAGTCACCGTTCACGTGGAACCATGCTGAGCCTCTCGGGGGAGCAGCGCTCCCGCACCGCGCGGCGGCCGCCGCGCTCCCTCAAGCAGGAGTACCAGGAGTTCCTGCTGCAGCGCATCGAGGAATACAAGAATGCGCTCACGCGAGAGGATCTGCTGGAGATCGGCGACGAGGCGGTGCGCGAGCTCGAGGAGAGCGCGGCAGGACAGTACCTCCTCACCGAGGTGTTGCTGCTCGAGCACGTCGACCGCATCATCGCCCGGCGGTTGCGCCTGCCTCTGTTCCCCCGCTGGCGCCAGAAGCACCGTGCCCTGCGCGCCGCGCAGCGCGCCCCGACCCATTGGGGCCTCGAATCGGACGGCCCGCTCGTGAGCGCGGTGCGCCGACTCGAGCCCGGCGACCTGGCCGTCGTAGTCGGCGCCGCGGCGCTCCCGGCGGCCCTCTTCATCGCGGCGCACGACGCCGAGGTCTTTCTCGTGGATCACGACCTCGGGGCGGTCGAAGGCGCGGAGAGCCGGGCGGTCACTGAGCAGCTCGCCGGCCGGTTCCAGGCGCTCGTCGTCACGTTCGGCAGCTGGTTCCCCGACGTGGCGCCCAGCCTGGTGATCATCGATCCCGCGGCCCTCGCTCCCGCGCGTGCCCGCGACCGGCACGCGCTGCTCGCCGAGCTGCAGCTTCGCACCCGGCCCGGGGGGGTGCACGTGATCCTCCCCAGTCCCGCGGCAAGTGAGGTGATCCCGCTCGCCCCGGAGGCGCTGCAGAGTCAGTATGGCGGCTGGGAGGTCGTCCGGCGCCGCCGCACCAAGGCGAGCGCCGGGTTCACGGCGACCAAGCCGGAGCGTCAGCTGGACACGGCGCTGAACGTGTCAGAGTAGCTACTCGCCCTCCATAGCCAGCACGTTACACGTTGCACGACAACAAGTTGCACGAAACGGCCGTGGCAAGCGCCTTGCTTCGTACAACGTGTAACCTGTAACAGGTTCACACATGACCAGCCTGCCATTTGTTCTCGACGACGATGAGCCGATCGGTATCATCCTGCGGGCCGGCCGGAAGATGCTGCGCCCGGCAAAGATCTGGGCGTACTGCTGGTTCACAGACGAGGCCGAAGGCCCGGGCGATCATACGCACCGCCATCTGCCCGAACACATAGACTGAAGCGCGAGCGGGGCCGGCCCAAAGCCGGCCCTTCGTGTTTCAGCGCGTATCTTCGTTGCAAATCAGGTAGTTGGCCAGCAGCCGGTTGCCGGGTCCCCCCGCCGGGCCTAATCTTCAAATGTCATGGCGACGCTCACGATCAACGGCCGCTCGGTCAGCGCCAACCCCGAACAAACGATCCTCGAAGCGGCCCGCGCCGCGGGCATGCTGGACATCCCCACCCTGTGCTGGTATCCCAAGCTGCCGGTCGTGGGGAATTGCCGTATCTGCCTGGTGTCGGTCGAGGGGCAGGCGAAGCTGCTCCCGGCGTGCGCCACCAAAGTGGCGGATGGGATGGCGGTGCAGACGGAGTCCCACGCGGCCGTGGAAAACCGCAAGGGCGTGCTCCGATTGCTGCTCGAGCGCTACCCGGGCGAGCATCTGAGAAACGGTGGTCGTGCCCAGCCCCGCAACGAGTTCGAGCAGTACGTGGTGCGCTATGGCGTCGTTCCCACGCCCCTGGGCGAGCGCGATCTGGTGTTGCGGCACGGCGACGAGCGGCCCGGCGACCCGATGATCCGGCACGACATGAGCACGTGCATCCTGTGCACCCGCTGCGTGCGGGCGTGCGAGGACATCCAGGTGGTCGGCGTGCTCGACGTGGGCCAGCGGGGGGAGCATACCGAGATCATCGTCGGCGCGGACGGCGACCCGGACAAGGCCGGCTGCACCTGGTGCGGCGAGTGCGTGCGGGTGTGCCCGACGGGCGCGATCTTCGAAGTGATGCCGCGCGAGCGGTTCGCGCCCGAGCAGGTACTCCACCCCGACAAGCAGGTCCGCTCGGTCTGCCCGTACTGCGGCGTCGGTTGTCAGGTGGACCTGCACGTGGCGGGCGACCAGGTGGTGCGCGTCACCTCTCCGGACATCGAGCTCGACACACCCAACCAGGGCTCCACCTGCGTGAAGGGCCGCTTCGGGTACGACTTTCCCCAGCACCACGATCGCCTCACCAAGCCGCTGATCCGCAAGGGCTGGGAGAAGGAGGGAAGCCGTTGGGTGTGGCACGGCGGGAAGAATCGCCGCGGCGGACCATGGCAGACCATCGAAGGTGAGGGCCAGAACGCCAAGCCGGCGGGCCCGCCGCGCTCGGTGGGCAAGTCGGTGCGCGACCTGCCGCTGCTCGAGCGGGTGGACCTGGACATTCGCGACCGGGTAGCGACCCCGCCCTCCTGGTACGAGCCGTTCCGCGAGGCCACGTGGGACGAGGCGCTGGAGCTCACGGCGCAGGAGCTGCTGCGACTCAAGCACGAGCGCGGCGGGAATTCCCTGGCCTGCTTCTCCTCGGCCAAGTGCTCGAACGAGGAGAACTATCTCATGATGCGCATGTTCCGCGCCGCGCTCGGCACCAACAATATCGACCACTGCACGCGGCTGTGCCATTCCACGTCGGTGGCGGCAATGCAGCGCGCGCTCAACACCTCGGCGGCGTCGGGCTCGATGCGCGAGGTGGAGCACGCCGCCGACGTTATCTTCATCGCCGGCGCGAACACCACCGAGTCGCACCCGGTGTTCGGCGCCGCCATCAAGCGGGCCCACGAACGGGGGGCGACCCTCATCGTGGCGGATCCGCGGCGGACCGAGCTCGCGGGCCGGGCGGACATTCACCTGCAGATGCAGCCGGGCACCGACGTCGCCCTGTTCAACGCGATGCTGCACCACATCATCGCGGAGGGACTCGAGAACAAGGCGTTTGTGGCCGCGCGGATGCACGACTTCGACAAGGTGCGGGAGTCCGTCAAGGCGATGACGCCGGACGTGGCCGCCAAGATCACCGGCGTTCCCGCCGACCGGATCCGCTGGGCTGCCGAGATCTACGCCGGGGGGCCGAACACCAGCACGCTGTGGGCGATGGGGCTCACCCAGCACGCCAACGGCACGGATCTCGTCACCTCGCTCCTGAACCTGATGCTCGCCTGCGGCATGATCGGGCGCTGGGGTGCCGCGATGATGCCGGTACGGGGGCAGAACAACGTCCAGGGCGCGTCCGACGTCGGCGCGATTCCCTTCGTGTACACCGACTACCGGCCGGTCAAGGATCCGAAGAACCGCGCGGAATACGCCGCGGCGTGGGGCGTCCCGCCCGAGTCCCTCTCGCTCAAGGAGGGGCTCATGGTGACCGAGATCGTGAAGGAAGAGAGCGGCGTGCGGGGGATGTACATCATGGGCGAGAACCCGGTCATCTCCGACCCGGACGTGGCGCACGCCGAGCAGTGGTTCCAAGAGCTCGAATTCCTGGCGGTGCACGACCTGTTCCTCACGGAGACCGCCCGCTACGCCGACGTGGTGCTGCCCGGCTCAAGCTTCGCCGAGAAGACCGGCACGTTCGTGAACACCGAGCGCCGCATTCAGCTCGCCCACAAGGCGGTGGCCAGCCCGGGGCAGGCACGCGGCGACCTCGAAATCCTGATCGACCTGTCGAACCGCCTGGGGCTCGCGACGCGCTTCCAGACCGCGGAAGAGGTGATGCGGGAAATCGCGCGCGTGACGCCGTCGTGGCACGGCGTGACCTATCCGCGGCTCGCAGGGGCGGGACTGCAGTACCCGGTGCCGACCGACGAGTCCGCCGGGACCTCGTTCTTGTTCGACGACCGATTCCCGACGGCGGACGGGAAGGGCGTGTTCGTCGCTGTCGAGTACGCGCCGCCGGTCGAGCTCCCCAACGAGGAATATCCGTTCGTGATGAACACGGGGCGCCAGCTGTATCACTGGCACACCGGCACGATGACGCGACGAGCCTCGGGCCTCGACCAGCGTGAGCCCACGCCCATCGTCGAGATCCACCCGGACGATGCGCGCGAGCTCGGGCTCGAGGACGGCGACCTCGTACGGCTGACGTCGCGCCGCAACACGATGGTGAGCTCGACCCGCATTTCGGAGCGCGTGGCGCGCGGTCAGGTGTTCGTGCCGTTCCACTTCCGCGAGGCGGCCGCCAACCTGCTCACCAATCCGGTGCTCGATCCGTACGCGAAAATGGCGGAGCTCAAGTG
>WNFD01026348.1_pt1 | contig 10437 bp, 8 predicted proteins | sample 5400491 | NCBI WGS metagenome assembly WNFD01 (sample SAMN13153343, study PRJNA577476) | soil metagenome | isolation source: 120 cm saprolite under Douglas fir tree site 2 hole 2 replicate 2 | place: USA:California | collected 2015-04-18 | reverse complement strand
TCGACAAATACATTCCACTCACTAGTCGGATTGTCGCCGGTTGCATGCCGCCAACCGTACTCGTTGAGGCCGAACGTCCCGGCGATGGCGACGACCGACTCCAGCTTCTGCGGCAGGTGCGGATCGAGCTCGAGGGCCAGCGCCAGGTTGGTCATCGGTCCAATTTCGACCAGCGTAAGTTGTCCGGCCGACGCATCGGCGGCCTCGACGATGAGCGTGGCGGCGTCGCGCGGATCGAGCGGCGTCTCGGGTGCCGGCAGATTGGTATCGGCCAGCCCATCCGAGCCGTGGCTGAACGGGTCGGGCGAAAGCGATCCGTTCAGCGGATGGTCGGCTCCTTTCGCGACGGTCGTCTCGGGCCGACCGGCCAGGCGGACGATCTTCTGAGCGTTGGCGGCACCGACGCTCGATGGCACGTTGCCGGGGACTGACGTAATCGCGTGGACGTCGAAGGCATTCGACCCGAGGGCAGCCAGGATGGCGATCGCGTCGTCGATGCCAGGGTCGCAGTCGATGATGATCCGCTTACGCACAGAGCCTCCTCGAACATAGTGTGGCGCCGATGGCCGAATCTTTGGGCAGTTCGACTAGTTGACGAATCATACGGACGTCTATATGATTTTGCAAATCTCGACGGGTCTGTGAGGTAACCGACCATGCTCGACCACGGAAGACGGTTCTTGACTCCGCTCCTCCTCGTACTGGGGCTCCTGACCATTGCTCCAGCGGCCGTCACTGCCGCTCCGACGGCAGCCAGCCGCCAGCCGCTCAGCATGTGGTTCTGGGGCGCCCCGCCGGATCATCAGATGACCATGAAGCGCGTCCTCGTCGACGGCTTCAACGCTTCGCAGGATACCTACGCGCTACAGGTCGAATTCCGTAACTCCGTCGACAGTGACATTCAGGTCGCGCTCGCGGCCAACCAGGGTCCGGACATTGTGTACGGCTCGGGGCCGGCGTTCGTCGCGCCCTACGCGGCGAGCAGCAAGCTCGTCTCGATGGATGCGTATTCGCAAAAGTACGGCTGGAAGGACCGCATCCTGGACCCCATTTACCAGTCGGGTACGGTCGGCGGAAAGCTGTATGCGCTGCCCAACTCGTTGAACACGCTCGGCATCTTCTACAACAAGGCCGTCCTCCGCAAGTACGGCAGCGATGTCCCAAAGACGATCGAAGATCTCGAAGCCACTATGGACAAAGTCAAGGCAGATGGCCTGTACCCATCGGTCACCGGCAACAAAGGCTGGCGGCCGGTCAACGAGAACTATGCCTCAATTTTTCTGACGCATATGGCCGGTCCGCAGACGGTATACGGTGCCCTGACTGGCAAGGTGCCCTGGACCTCGCCTGAGATTCAAGCCGCGGTCGAAAAGTCCGCGGACTGGTATCAGAAGGGATACCTCGGCGGCTCAGACTATGTGAACCTCAACTTTGCCGATTCGATGCAGCTCTTGGCCGACGGAAAGTCGCCCTTCTTCATTGGTCCGACATTGGCGTTCCAGTTCGCGACGGATTTCTTCAACAAAGACAAAGGGAATGTCGACGACCTCGGCTATACCTCGTTCCCGACCATCGGCACTGGCTTGGCCTCGCCGCTGTACACGCTGGGCACCACAGCTTCCCTGTCCATCAATGCCAATTCCTCGAACCAAGATGGTGCAGCCCAGGTCATCGATTACATGATGTCTCAGATGTTCCTCGAGAACATGACAGCCACGTGGCCGGGCTACTGGGGTGTGCCGCTCAAGTCCATCGACATTGATCCGAGCAAATATGAAGGGTTGTCGAGGGAGTATGTCATCGCAATCAGTGACATGATCAAAGGCGTCAACGGGGGCAACTTCGGCTACTTCACGGCGACCTTCTTTCCGCCCGCGACGCAACAGGAATTCATCAACATCGACACGGTCTGGGAAGGCACTTCTTCCGCCTCCGACTTCCTGACCAGAGTCGATCAAACCTTCAAAGTCGAGCTGGAGAAGAACATGGTGCCGCCGATCCCGGCACCCAAGCTCTAGGCTGCGGTCGCCTGGCGAGCACCGACCACGACGAGGTGTCCATCACGACGGAACTGGGGCGGACCGGTCATCAACCGCCGATTGCCGCCCTGTACAATCGTCACATCGCACCCCGCGCGCGGGGCGCGAGGCTCAAGTACTACATCCTGGTCGCTCCGGCCCTGCTCTTGTCGTTGTCCGTGGTGCTGGTCCCAGCGGTGTTGACGGCCGTCGCCGCTTTCACTGATTGGAACGGCGTGGCCGCCTCCGCCAGCTGGATCGGACTCGACAACTTCAGCAGCATTTTTGCCGACGGAGTTTTCTGGACCGCCCTGGCCAACAACATCCGCTGGATGGTGCTCTTTCTCACCATTCCGATGGCAATCGGCCTGGGGGCGGCGATGCTGCTGCTACGTCGCCCCAGATCTCGGACGGGCTACCAGTTGATCTTTCTTATTCCGTACGTTCTGGCGGCCATCACCAACGCGCTGGTGTGGTTGAACATCATGTACAGTCCGATTGCTGGCCTGGTCGGCTTCCTCCGCAAACAAGGCATCAATGCACCGGCGCCGCTCGCCAACCTGCAGACCGCGCTGTACGCGGTGGCCGCCGTCGACATGTGGCACTTCTGGGGGTTTCTGACCGTCGTCTACCTGGCGTCACTCCGCCAGACGCCCGTCGATCACATCGAGGCAGCGCATATCGAGGGCGCTAGCGGGATGCAGCTTTTTCGCTACGTGTACTTCCCCAGCATCAGGCCGACACTGCAATTGATGTTCGTGATGATCACGATCTTCTCCTTTCTGTCCTACGACTACGTGAAGCTCCTGACCGGTGGTGGCCCTGCCCACTCGACGGAGGTTCTCAGTACCTATGCCTACACCTTCGCCTTCTCTACCTTCCAGTTCGGCAAGGCCGCGGCGGTGGGTCTGATCATGAGCCTCTTCGGCCTCCTACCGGCCATCCTGTACACCTGGCTGTCGCGTAGGGACCTCCAGGCATGAGCGCCGGGCGTTCGCCCATCCAGAGTGTGGCGGGTCATCTCGTCCTGCTGGTGCTGGCGGCTACGGCTCTGCTCCCACTGACACTTGTCGCCGTGAACAGCCTCAAGCCACACTCCGAAGTAGTCCGCAATCCGTTGGCACTGCCGACCTCGTTGAACTTCGCTAATTATCGCGCGGCCTGGGACTTCGGCCACTTCGGCACTGGTTTCACCAACAGCTTCATGCTGACCGGCACAGCCGTGGTCGTCGTGCTGGGCTGTGCGTCGCTGGCCGGCTACGTGCTCGCCGGCAAGAAGATCCCCGCCTGGCCGGCGGTCATGTTGTACTTCCTGATCGCCGTCACCGTGCCGATACAGCTCTTTCTATTCCCGTTGTACTTCGCGTTTGCGATGCTGCATCTGCTGGGTAATGTCATCGCTGTGGGTGTTGTGATCGCCGCGATCAACATGCCGCTGTCGGTGTTTCTCATGCGTACGTTCTTCTTGAAGGTGCCCAACGAGCTCGAGGACGCCGCACTGGTGGATGGCGCAAATACCTACCATGTGCTGCGGGATGTGCTGCTCCCTATTGTCTCACCTGGTCTCCTGACCGTCGGCGTTATCGTGGGCCTGATTGCCTGGAATGAGTTTCTGATCAGCTCGACGTTCCTGCAGGGCGAGGGTCACTTCACCGCCACGCTGGGTTTCCTCTCGATGAACGGAACGTTTTCTACCAATCAGGGCGTGATGATGGCCGGGGCAATGATCCTCATTGCACCGGTTGTGGTGATCTTCGTTTCGGTGCAGCGCTACTTCGTCGAGGGCTTCGTGAGCGGAGCAGTCAAAGGGTGACGCAACTGGTCCACGCGGCACCCCGGCTGGAGTCGATCTCGGACGTCGCTGAGCGAATGTACGCTGGCACGCTGGGCAAGCTCATTGGCGTGTATTTCGGGCGTCCCGTCGAAGGCTGGTCATACCAGCAGATCCGCGAACGGTTTGGGACGATTGACTACTTTGTAGCGCAGCGATTGGGTGTCCCGCTCATCGTGCCGGACGACGACGTCTCAGGCACCTTCGTCTTCTTTCGTGCCCTCGAAGACAACCCCGGTGATGGAGCCGTCGACGCACGTGCCGTCGGCAACACCTGGTTGAACTACATAGTGGAGAACAAGACGGTGCTGTGGTGGGGCGGGCTCAGTCGGTCGACCGAGCACACGGCCTACCTGCGGCTGAAGGCAGGCATCGCCGCGCCGAGGAGCGGCTCGATCGAGCTGAACGGGCGCGCCATGGCCGAGCAGATCGGAGCGCAGATCTTCATCGACGCATGGGCGATGGCCAGCCCAGGCGACCCGGAGCGGGCGGTGGCGATGGCGCGCGAAGCGGCGTCGGTGAGCCACGACGGCCTGGCAGTCGAAGCAGCCTGTTTCCTGGCGGCCATGGAGGCACTCGCGTTCGTTGAACCCGAACTCAACGTTCTTATCGCCACCGGGCTCGAGCTGGTGCCGGGTGCGCGCTTGCATCGGCTGGTCGAGGATGTCGCCAACGCACACTGATGATGGCTGGCGACGATTTCCAGAGGAGTTTGTCGATCGCCACATCCGCGGGCTGGGATACCGACTGCAATGCAGGCAATGTCGGCTGTCTCAACGGCATCCGCCTCGGCCTGGCCGGGATCGAGGCTGGGGCTAACCTTCGCAGTCCAGTGTCAGATCGTCTGTACGCCGTCAGCGCTGACGGCGGCGAGTGCCTTTCCGACGCCGTGCGCGAGACACGCAAGATCATGGCTGCCGCGGCTGCCTTACGGAATGAACACGTGCAGCTCCCGACGGCCCGCTTTGCGTTCGAGTTCTCCGGCTCGACGCAAGGTTTCACACTCCACCCAGGGTGTGGTGTCGAGCAGTCTGTCAGCGGACTGTCAAATGTCGGTGACGGACTCACGATCGGCTGTTTCGGTGAACACCTTTGCTGACCCCCAGCCAACCGGAGTGGGCGGTACGAGCTATTTCGAGGTGGTGGGGAGTCCGAGCCTGTACTCGTCCCAGACAGTGCGCGCAGTCGTGCATGCCGGCCACGAACCCGCGCCCAGGCTGTCGTTCTTCATCGATATCTATGGCGACACTGGTGCCATCGAGACCATGCGTGGACCCGGGCAGCAGCTAGCTCGCGGGCTCAATGCCCTGCAGTGGGACCTGCCCGACACCGCGGGCCGCCCGGTGTATCGGCTGGGCCTGGAGTTGACGTCGCCAGCGCGCATCGACGGCTCGGTGACGCTCCGCGAGCTCGACTGGAGTGGTGCGCCGCGCGACCTGCGGCTCGGGCGGGCCTCCGAGCTTTCGCCCGACCTGACGCCCTGGACCACCCAGACGGTGTGGCTGAAGACATTCGTCAGCTCGGCCGCCAACTTCGCTCCCGATTACACGACGACCTTTTGCATTTCTCATCCGGAGGCGAATGGCGTGGTTACCACCGGTTCGCGCGACTGGCGAGACTACTCCGTCAGCTCGCGGATCACCTTCAATCAGCAAGACGGCGCAGGACTTGTCGCACGGTCGCGCGGCCACCGGCGCTACTACGCCGCTCTGCTCGCGGCGGGCAAGACGCTCATCGTCAGCTACCGCGACGGCAACCAGACGGTGCTCGGTGAACGTTTATTCGACTATGCCATCGATGACACGTACGAGCTGGAGTTTCAGCTCGAGGGACGCGAGCTCAGACTCCTGATCGACGGCCAGCCCTGGATCCAGGCCGTGGACGCGACATACACCGATGGAGGTGCCGGGTTCGTGGTCCATCGAGGCGCGATTCTCGCGGACGGGTTCCGCGTCCGAGCGTTGTGATGCCGCGCTCGACCGGATCGATCGACCAGTACGCGGAGAAGATCTACGCTGGCGTGCTGGGCAAGATTATCGGCGTGTATATGGGACGGCCCGTTGAAGGTTGGCCGTACTCGGACATCCAGACTCGCTTCGACGAGATCACGTATTACGTGCACGCCGATCTTGGTTTGCCGCTCATCGTCGCCGACGACGACATTTCGGGGACTTTCGGCTTCTTCAGATCCATAGAAGACAACAACTACGCCTCGGACGTGTCGGCGCGCAATATTGGCGATACGTGGTTGAACTACATCATTGAGAACAAGACGATCCTGTGGTGGGGCGGCCTGGGTCGCTCGACCGAGCACACCGCGTATCTGCGACTGAAAGCCGGCATACCGGCTCCGCGTAGCGGTTCGGCGGCGTTGAACGGGCGCACGCTCAGCGAACAGATCGGGGCTCAGATCTTCATTGACGGGTTCGCGATGATGCATCCCGGCGATCCGGACCGCGCCGCGGCGCTCGTTCGCGAGGCTGCATCAGTCAGCCACGACGGACTCGCCGTCGAAGCGGCGGCGTTCCTGGGTGCGATGGAGGCCCTGGCGTTCGATGTGACGGCCGTGGAGGATCTGATCGACGGCTGCCGACGCTATATCACCTCGCCGTTTCTCCACAAAGTCATTGACGACGTGCTTTCGATCTGCACCCGCGAGAGCGACTGGCGGAGCGTCCGTTCATGGCTGGACGAGCGCTACGGCTACGACACGTTCGCCGGTCCATGCCACATCGTGCCTAACCACGCTATGGTGCTGGCGTCGCTGCTGCTGGGCAAATGCGACTTCCAACGGTCTCTTATGATCGCCACATCGGCAGGTTGGGACACGGACTGCAACGCCGGCTCGGTCGGCTGTCTGAATGGGATCCGCCTGGGACTCGACGCGATCACCGCGCAGGTCGACTTTCGAGCTCCAGTTGCCGACCGCCTGCTCGTGGTCACCGCTAACGGCGGCTCGTGCGTGTCAGACGCGGTGCAACAAACAAGAAGTATCGTCCGAGCCGCGGCGAAGGTACGCGGGGAGAACGCCCGCACAGGTGGCGCCCGATTTGCTTTCGAGTACAGAGGCTCGACGCAAGGCTTCGGACCGTGCCCGTATCTCGTGCCGCCGTATCCAGATGTGTCGGTGGTCAACCTGAATGACGACGAGGGACACTGTGGACTTGTGCTCGAATGCCGCGCGATTGGGCCGGGCATTCCAGGCGCCGTCTCGACCCCGGTCTTCATCGACCCGTCGGATCGGGGTGACAACTTTTCGACGCTGGCCAGTCCAACGCTCTATCCCGGACAGTTGGTCCAGTTGCGCGCGCGCGTGCCTGGCGCGGCCAATCCGACGCTGCGGTTGTACGTACTCCATCAAGCTGTCAACGGCGAGATTCAGCCGTGCTTCAGCCCTCCATTTGCGCTCCGGTCAGAGATCGAGACGTTGACCTGGCGCATTCCGGAGGTCGGCCCGAATCCACTGATCCGCTTTGGCGTGCAGGTTGAGTCCGCATCGCGATTCGATGGCCGCGTCATTGTCGAGGAAATCGACTGGTCGGGTGCGCCGGAGAGGTTCGAGCAGGCTGGTGTGCTGATGTCCTCTATCTGGGATACCAGGCCGGTCCCACTCAGCGCGTGGGTCAGCTCAGCCCAGAACTTTGAGGCGGACTTTCGTTACACCTACTCTGTCTCTCACCCGGTGGGGAGTGGACTGGCGACCATCGGAACACGCGATTGGGCGGATTACGCGATCCAATCCACGCTGATCTTCAACCTGCACCGCTCCGCCGGGCTCGTCGTGCGCAGTGTTGGGCACCGCCGCTACTACGCCGCCACCTTTTCGGATGGCTCGACCGTCACGCTCATCAAGCGGACCAACGCCGACAGTGTCACACTGGCAGACACCGCGTACACATACGAAATGGACCTCCCCTACACGGTTATGCTGGAGTGCGTCGGACCCCGCCTGCGACTGGTGGTGAATGGCGACCGCCTCCTGGAAGCTATCGATGAGTCACAGCCATACACGTGCGGCGGTGCGGGTTTCGTCGTCGAGGAAGGTACATTGTTGGCCGACGGCTTCCTGGTTCAGGCGCGTTAGGCCTGCCATGTCCCTGGGTCTCGGAGCGCTTGCTCATGTCGTGGTCGATGTGCTGAGTGGGCCTGGCCAGTCAGAAGGCCGTGAATACCTGGGCGGAGCGGGCATGTACGCCGCGCTGGGTCTCAGAATGAGCTCCCATCAGCGGGTGATCGTGTCGTCGGGTGTTGGGGCCGATTTTGCTGACGCGCATGCTGACTTCTGTGCTCGCTGGAGTCTCGACCTCGTTGGTCTGGAGGTGCGGTCGGAACTGACGCCGCGAACGATCATCTCGTACCTCCCAGATGGCAACCGACGGGAATCGTCGGCGCTTGGCGACGAGCACTTCGCGTCGATGGCCCCGCGCGTGTCCAATCTGGTGGACAGCGGAGTCCACTTTAGCGGCCTGTATGTGTTTCGTGAGTCGACCGCGCCAGGCTGGTTCGACCTTTCCAGCTTACGTGGCGCGACCGGCTGCGCGGTGTTGTGGGAGCTTTCGGCGCTCGATCGCGGCCCTGGCGGCTGGCGGAGGATCAAGAATCTGCTGTCTGGAGTCGACATTGTGTCGCTCAATGTCGATGAAGGCGAGGCGCTGCTGGGCAGTCGCAATCCAGCGGTCATCGGCGGCCGTCTGCTTGGGCATGGCGCGCGGGTGGTCGTCCTACGCGCAGGCAGCTCCGGATCGTACGTCGCCGATAGCTCCGGCCTGCTCCATATCACGCCGGCGCCAGTATCCATACTCGTCGATCCCACCGGAGCCGGGAACGCGTTTTCGGGTGCCTTCCTGGGAGCATGGATCGCGTCGGGCTCGATCGAACATGCAGGCCGCACGGCGTCCGCGGCTGCGTCGTTCATTATGGAGCAGTTTGGCCCTCCGCCCGCGCCATCTGACGCGCGCCAGTTCGCCAGCCGCGTGGCTGCCAGCCGCGTGGAACGTCTCGAGCTGGGTGCATGAGTCACTCCGGACTGTGGGCGCAAGTGGAGAGCCTGCCCGAGATTATCCGGAGCGCGTGCGACAAATTCCGCGACTCGTCGCGGGCCCTCCTTTCCACGCCTGAGCAGTTCGGGCTCCAGCTCGTGTTGCTCACCGGCTGCGGAGACTCCGCCAGCGTCGCCCGCGCCGCGGCGTTCGCCTGGCATGAGCTCGCGGGCATTCCCGCGTTCTACGTGGATGCGATGACGGTCGCCCGCTACTACGGACGCCAGCATCAGCCGGGGCGGCCCGCCGGTCAGCTGCTGCTGGCGGTGTCTGCATCGGGGCGCGTTGCACGAGTGGTCGAGGCTGCACGCCAGCTCCGAGGAACTTCACGCACGCTGGTGTGTGCCGCAACCGCGAACAGGTCGAGCCCGCTCGCCGAGGCGGCCGACCGTGTCTTCGATACGTCGAGCGTCGTGCCGTTTGCTGGGCCGGGCCTGGGCTCGTACGTCGTCAACCTGCTCGGAATCCTGCATCTGGCGATTCGGAGTGGCGAGGTACGCGGTCGTTACACGATGGATGAGGCGGACAGATTGCGCCAGGCGCTCGCGACGACGTCCGATACCGTTGCGCACACAATCGCGTCCGGACGGTGTGCGGTACGCTCACTCGCCGAGAGCTGGGCCGCTTACGACTGTGTCGAGCTACTTGGGTCGGGTCCAGCTCGAGCATCCGCTGCTTTCGGCGCAGCGAAGATCCTCGAAGCGGTAGGACTCTGGGCGATGGACCAGGACCTCGAAGAGTTCATGCATCTGCAGTACTTCGAGCGGCGGGCTAAGCAAACAGCCACGCTGGTGATCAGCCCGTCCAAATCAGCGGCCGCTAGCCGGGCCGCCGAGGTGCAGCGCAGTCTGGCCACTCTCCGGCGGCCATACATGTTGCTGACCGACCATGCGCTCGCAGGCTCACACTCGATCACGTATCCGAAAACGCGCGAGCTCTTTGCGCCGGTCGTACATGCGGCTGTGTTGGGCATGCTCGCGGCCGATCTGGCTGACCTCCGGCATGAGCGCCCTGGTCGCGGCGCCACTGGACAATGGGCCGATAGCCTAGACGGTGCGGCGGTGACAAACAGCAAGATCGAGCTCACCGGACGGGCACGCTAGATGGGTTACCGCACGGTTACGCTCGACACCGACCGCAGCGCCCTCTTCGACATCACGCCGCTCGTGCGCGAGGCAGTCATGGAGTCCGGCGTGGTCGACGGTCTGGCAGTGGTCTGGGTGCCGCACACCACCGCGGCCGTATCGATCGTATCCTTTCCGGACCCGCGCGGTCTGGAAGATGTCATGGACGAGATCCGCCGCCTCATCCCCACCAGGATTGACTTCAAACACGAGCACGATACGCCTCAAGATGCAGCTGGACATGTGAAGTCCGCGCTGGTGGGCGCATCTCTGACGCTCATCGTCGCGGACGGCGAGATGCTGCTTGGTCACTCACAGAAGATTTTTCTGTTCGAATTCGATGGCCCGCGGCAGCGAAAGATCCAAGTAAAAGCGATCAGCGGCTGATGACAGGAACCCCAGAAAACCTGCTTCGCGCGAAGGTG